>Ga0137409_10006950_pt1 | contig 11670 bp, 9 predicted proteins | sample CZODoug1_16funga_FD_122059 | JGI IMG/M metagenome (GOLD analysis project Ga0137409, IMG submission 122059) | Vadose zone soil fungal communities from Angelo Coast Range Reserve, California, USA - CZODoug1_16fungal (Hybrid Assembly) | ecosystem: Environmental > Terrestrial > Soil > Vadose zone... | reverse complement strand
GACAGCGACTACGCCTGGGTGACGCGCCAGGTGAAGGCCGTCGCCGAGCGCCACGCGAAGGGCCGCATCGTCTCGGTGCTCGAAGGCGGCTACGCGCTCCCGGCCCTCGGCCGCAGCGCGGTCGAGCACCTGCGCGTCCTCGCCGGCCTCACTTGACACACGACTAGAGCATCGCCAGGAGCCGCTGCAGCGACTCGAGCGCCACCGGCCTCACCAAGTGCTCGTCGGATTCGCGACGCATTTTGCGCGAACCCGCTGAGGTTGAAACGTCGGGCAAGTCCTGACAGCTAGCGATTGCCGATCAGCACCCGCGCGAGATACAGGACGATGACGAGCTGGACGATGGGCATGAAGACGAGGTCATAGGCCTGCGCGAGGGCGAGGGCTTCGCGTCCGGCGTCGATCTGCTTGGCGATGATGCGGTACGCGAGCTCGAACGTCACGGCGAGGGTCTCGGCGACGCCTTCGGTCGGCGCCGCGGCCGCGACCTGCCACAGCTCTTGCCACGCGCTGCCGGCGGCGAAATAGGCCAGGTAGCCGACCGAAAGCAGGTAAAGCACGCGCGGCCAGCCGCCCGCCCGGGCGACGGTAAACAGCGCGACGGCGGCGCCGATAACTGCGACGGCCAGCCGCAGGTGATTCTCCGGGCTGCGCGCCACGCCCTCGAAGCGCAGCGCTGCGGCGACGAACATCGCCCAGCAGAAGAAGGAGAGCAGCCCGATCCGCCGCAGCCTCCGGGTCGCCGGATCCTGCGGCGAAGTCATCTACGCCGGCTGGAGCTCTGCGCTTGCGAGAAGCGATTGCGCCGCGCGCGAGAACGCTGCTTCGTCGGCCGAGGCGATCCGCACCGCGCGGGCGTCGGGAAGGTGGACGAAGTTCTGGTGCGAGGAGCGGCGATACGCCGGGTCGTAGTGCTCGGCGAGCAGGCGGGCGACGAATTCACGCCAGGCGCCGCGTTCTGCGAGCGCCTTCCAGTCGGCGATTTTCTCGCGGCCATGCAAGCTGACAAGGCAGTCGAGTTGCTGGTACAGATTTTCCTGATTCTTCAGGAAGAACTCATATTCCTGCAGGAGGAGAGTGACTCGCGTTTCGGTATCGGTCTCGAGCCGCACGCACGCGGAAGCGCGCATGCGCGCGATCAGCGCCTCGGGGACCTGGAGCTGACCGATCTTCTTCGACTCGCCTTCGACGTAGACGGGCTTCGCTTTGTCCAGCGCCGCGAGTTCCTTGAGGAGCAAGCTTTCGAACATCTTCTGCGAGGGTTGCGGCCGATCGGGCAGCCCGCCGAGCACCGAGCCGCGGTGCGCCGCGAGCGCCTCGAGGTCGAGCACCTGAGCGCCCGCCTGAGCGAGAGCGGCGAGCAGCCGGCTCTTGCCGCTGCCGGTCGGGCCGTGCACCACCTGGAAGTCGAATTGCTGGGGAAGGACTTCGAGCTGCTGCACCACCCATTTCCGGTAGGCCTTGTAGCCGCCCGGCAGCGTCTGCGCGTCCCAGCCGATCTCGCGCAGGATGTGCGCCATCGCGCCCGAGCGCTTGCCGCCGCGCCAGCAGTAGACGAGCGGACGCCAGGACCGGGGGTTCTCCTTCCAGTGATTCTCGATGTGTCGCGCGACGTTCTTGGCGACCAGCGTGCCGCCAACCTTCTTTGCTTCGAAGGCCGAGACCTGTTTGTAGAGCGTTCCGACCTCGGCGCGCTCGACGTCATAGAGCACCGGCGCGGAGATCGCCCCGGGAATGTGATCCTCGGCGAACTCCGCGGGCGTGCGAGCGTCGATAACAGTGTCGAAGTCGCTGAAATTCATGGTTAAATTCTACGCTCATGAACGCGCCCGAAAAGATTCGCCTGACCCAGTTCAGCCACGGCGGCGGCTGTGGCTGCAAGATCGCGCCGGCGGTGCTCTCCGAGATCCTCGCTGCCGCGCCGATCAAGGGACTGTCGAAGGATCTGATGGTCGGCACCGAGACCGCCGACGACGCCGCGGTCTATCGCCTGAATGACGAGCAGGCGCTCGTCGCCACCACCGATTTCTTCACGCCGATCGTCGACGATCCGTTCGACTTCGGCCGCATCGCCGCCACCAACGCGATCTCCGACGTCTACGCGATGGGCGGCACGCCGATCATGGCGCTGGCGCTGGTCGGCATGCCGCTCGACAAGCTGCCGGTGTCGGTGATCCGCAGCATCCTCGCCGGCGGCGAGTCGGTGTGCGCGCAGGCCGGCATTCCGATCGCCGGCGGCCATTCGATCGACGTGCTCGAGCCGATCTACGGCCTGGTCGCGCTCGGCCTGGTACACCCCAAGAAGGTGAAACGCAATTCGTCGGCGCAAGCCGGGGACATCCTGATTCTCGGCAAGCCGCTCGGCATCGGCATCCTTTCGGCCGCGCTGAAGAAGGGCAAGCTCTCCGACGACGGCTACGCGCAGATGGTCGAGTGGACGACGAAGCTCAACACGCCCGGCCAGGCGCTCGCCGAGATGGCCGCGGTGCATGCCCTCACCGATGTCACCGGCTTCGGCCTCGCCGGCCACCTGCTCGAGATCTGCCGGGGCTCGAAGCTCGGTGCGGAAGTTTCTTTTGAGAAATTGCCGATCATCGAAGACGCCGTGCGGTTCGTCCGGGAAGGCGTCGTGACCGGCGCCTCCGACCGGAACTGGAAGGGCTACGGCCACGAGGTCTCTGTCCAGGGAGAAGAGTGGAAGAAGAAACTTCTCAGCGATCCGCAGACCAGCGGCGGCTTGCTGGTGGCGTGCGCGCCCGAAGCCGTTCCTCAGGTTTTGGAAACATTCAAAACCCAAGGATTCGCGCAAGCGAGCGTGATCGGCAAGCTTTCCGCCGGCGCGCCGCGGCTGACCGTTACTACTTAAGCAGCGGCCGCAGCCGCTTCCACACGCTTTCCAGCATCACCGACTGCGCCGCCTCGGTCGGGTGGATGCCGTCCGCCTGAAAAAGGTCGCGCCGGCCGCCGAAATCCTCGAACAGAAACGGCAGCAGCGCCGCGCTATGGTGCTTCGCCACCTCGGCGAAGGCACGCTCGAACTCACCGGTGTACTGCGGGCCGTAGTTCGGCGGCAGCCGCATGCCGACCAGCAGCACGCGCGCGCCGGCCTGGCGCGACTGCGCGACCATGGCGTCGAGATTTTTCTTCATCCCTGCGACCGGCATGCCGCGCAACCCGTCGTTGCCGCCGAGCTCGATGATCACCACCGCCGGGCGATGCCTCTCCAGCGCGGGGCGCAGCCGCGCCGCGCCGCCCGCGGTGGTCTCGCCGGAGATGCTCGCGTTGACGACGCTATAATCCAGCCCTTCCCGCTTCAGTCGCTCGCCGAGCAGCGCCACCCAGCCGCGGGCCTGCGCGATGCCGAACGCGGCGGACACACTGTCACCGACGATCAAAATGGACTTCTCCGCCGCCAGCACTGTGGGTGCCGCCACGACGAGCATGAAGAACAGCCAGGTTCTGACGGCGCGAGGCATCGGCAAGACGGTCAAGAGCGGAGACGCGGACCTCGTCATTCTGCGCGACATCGACCTCGCCGTCACGCCGGGCGAGGCGGTCGCGATCGCCGGCGCCTCCGGCTCGGGCAAGTCGACGCTGCTCGCGATCCTCGCCGGACTCGACACGCCGACGAGCGGCGCGGTCGAGCTCGATGGCCAGGATCTGTTTCGGCTCGACGAAGATGCGCGCGCGGAGTTGCGCGGCCGGGCGGTCGGCTTCGTTTTCCAGTCGTTCCAGCTTCTTCCGGCGCTGACTGCGCTCGAGAACGTGATGCTGCCGCTGGAGCTTGCCAATGATGAAAAGGCCGAAGAGGTTTCACGGCAGATGCTTAAGCGCGTCGGCCTCGGCGAGCGGTTGCATCACTACCCGAAGCACCTCTCGGGCGGCGAGCAGCAGCGCGTCGCGCTGGCGCGAGCGTTCGTGGTGCGGCCGAAGCTCCTGCTCGCCGACGAGCCGACCGGCAGCCTCGACGCCGAATCCGGCGCCGGCGTGATCTCGCTGCTCTTCGAAATGAACCGCGAATACGGCACCACGCTGGTGCTGGTGACGCACGACGAGTTGCTCGCCGCGCGCTGCGCGCGCGTGGTGCGGCTCGCGGCGGGACGGATCGTCCGATGAGGCAATCGCTGCGCATGCTGGCCCGCGATTGGCGCTCGGGGGAGCTGCGCGTGCTCGCCGTGGCGCTGGTGATCGCGGTGGCGAGCGTTTCGAGCGTCGCCTTCCTCGGCGACCGCGTCTCGCGCGCGATCGCGCGCGATGCGAACCAGCTGCTCGGCGCCGACCTGGTGCTGCTCTCCGACCGTCCGTGGGAAAAGGATTTCTCTCAGGCAATGAGTTCTTCCGGGCTGCAGAGCGCGGAAGGCCTGAGCTTCATGAGCATGGCGATCGCCGGCGAGAAGACGCAGCTCGCGGGCGTGAAGGCGATCACCGGGAACTACCCGTTGCGCGGCCGGCTGCGCATCGCGCCACGTCCCGGCGCCGGGGACGCGCCGGCGGAGCGCGGTCCCGAGCGCGGCACGGTGTGGCTCGAGGAGCGCCTCGTGACCGCGCTCGGTGCGCAGGTCGGCTCTCGCCTTCGCCTCGGCGACGCCGAGTTCCGGGTTTCGGCGGTGCTGACGCTCGAGCCCGAGCGCGGCGTCGGCTTCTTCAACATCGCGCCGCGGCTGATGATGCATGTCGACGACGTGGCCGCGACCGGGCTGATCCGTCCCGGCAGTCGCGTCTGGTACTACCTCTATGCCGCCGGCGCTCCCGAGCCGCTGGCCGCGTTCGAAGGCTGGGCCAAGGCGCGCCTCGAGCGCGGTCAGCGCATCGACAACCTGGAGAGCGGCCGGCCCGAGGTGCGCGCCGCCATCGATCGCGCCGAGCGCTATCTCGGCCTGACCGCGCTGCTCGCCGCGGTGCTCGCCGGCGTCGCCATCGCGCTCGCGACGCGGCGCTTCGTCGAGCGCCACCTCGATGGCTGCGCGGTGATGCGCTGCCTCGGGGCGACGCAGGCGAAGCTGGTGCGCCTGTTCGGCGTCGAGTTCCTGCTGCTCGGCGTGGCGGCGTCGGCGGTCGGCCTGGCGATCGGCTACGGCATGCAGTTCCTGGTCGCGACGACCCTGGAGAGCCTGATGCGGGCGAGGCTGCCGTTGCCATCGCCGATGCCGGGGCTGCAGGGCATGGCGGTCGGCCTCGTGCTGCTGCTTGGCTTCGCGCTGCCGCCGCTCCTGCAGCTCAGGAACGTTCCCGCAGTGCGCGTAATGCGCCGCGAGTCGGGCGCGCCGAGCGGCGGCGTGCTCGGCGCTTACGCGGCGGGGCTCGGCACGCTCGCCGCCTTGCTGATCTGGCAGGCGGGAGATTTGAAGCTCGGCGTCACCGTGGTCGGCGGCTTCACCGCGGCGCTGGCGATCTTCTTCGTGGTCGCGTGGGGCGCGCTGAAGCTGGTCACCTCCCGATTCGTCATCTCGAGAATCCGGAACAAGATTTTCCGCTATGGGCTAGCGAACCTGAGGCGGCATTCGCGAAGCAACGCAGTGCAGGTGGCGAGCCTCTCGCTTGGGCTCACCGCGGTGCTGTTGCTGACCTTCACCCACCAGGATCTGGTCGACGCCTGGCGCCGCAGCGCGCCGCCCGACGCGCCGAACCGCTTCGTGGTCGGCGTGCAGCCCGATCAGATTGAAGCGGTGAAGGGCTTTTTCGCCAGCCGCGGTATTGCCGGCGCCGAGTTCAATCCGATGGTGCGCGGCCGGCTGACCGGAGTGAACGGCACCGCAGTCAGCGAGGCCGATTTCGCCGACGAGCGCGCCAAGCGGCTGGTCGAGCGGGAATTCAACCTCTCGTATATGGAGGCCCCACCGGGCCACAACCTGATTACCGCCGGGCGCTGGTTCAAGCTCGGCGACAAAGCGGTCTCGGCTGAGGAGGGCATCGCGCGCACGCTCGGCTGGAAGCTCGGCGACCGGCTCACCTTCACGGTCGCGGGCGAGACCTTCGAAGCGCAGCTCACCTCGCTGCGCAAGCTGCGCTGGGACTCGATGCGGGTGAATTTCTTCGTCATCGCACCGCCCGGCCTACTGCGGAGCTATCCCGCGACCTACGTGAGCGCATTTCGCGCCGAGGGTAAGCAGCTCGAGGCGCTGGACGAGCTCGCGGCGCGCTACTCGAACCTGGCGGTGGTCGACATCGGCGCGGTGGTGCGCCAGGTGCAAGGCGTGATCGACCAGCTGATCAGCGCGGTGCGCTTCCTCTTCATCTTTACCCTCAGCGCCGGGCTGCTGGTCCTCTACTCGGCGCTGGTCGCCACCGAGGACGAGCGCCGGCGGGAGGCCGCCGTGATGCGCGTCTATGGCGCCTCGCGAGCGCAGGTTTCAGGGAGCCAGCGCGCGGAGTTCATCGCCATGGGCGTGCTGGCCGGCATCCTCGCCACGCTCGGCGCGGCGATCATCGGCGAGGTGATCGCTCGTCGCGTTTTCGAGCTCGACCTGCCGCCGAGCCTCGGCCTGTGGATCGCGGGCCCGCTTGCCGGCATCGCGCTGCTGTCGCTCAATGCCTGGCTCTCCGCGCGCAAGGTGCTGCGTGCCTCGCCGGCGATTACCTTGCGGGATTCTGCCTAAGAGTACCGACGCACCGGGGGGCTTCCATACTGGACGCTTATCCAGTACCCTAGCGGGCAGAAAGATTGGACCCGCACGGATGAATTCATTCGAAACGATTCTGCTATTGGCGCTTGGAGCATCGGCGGGTGTCTCCGCCTACTGGTTGCTAAGACGCGGTATCGCTAGAGCGGACTTCGACCGGGGGAAGGCCGAGACTGTCGGAGAGTTAGCCGCACTAAGTGAACGGCTCAACGGGCTTCAAGCTGAGATCACCTCGCTGAGGTCGGAAAAACAGCGGTTCTCGACGCAGATAGACCTGCTTACCCGACAGATCAGCAACGAGTCGGCCAGCCGAGCAGCCTTCGAGGAACGTGCTTCCCGACTCCCTGAGCTTGAAGCGGAGGTAGAGGCCCTTAATGTGCGCCTCACCGTATCGCGCGACGAGAATCAGAAACTGCGGGAAGAGAATGCTCGCTTGCACACAGGCAGTGCAGCAGAGAAGCGGCAGGCAGAGGAGAAGCTCAAACTGCTGTTGGACGCCAAGGCTGCCCTTACGGAGCAGTTTCAGAACCTTGCCAATAAGATATTCGAGGAGAAGGGCGAGAAGCTTGTTCAGCAGAACATTCTGAACCTGGACTCTCTGCTCAAGCCGCTTGGTGAGCGGCTGAAGGATTTCCAGGCGAAAGTTGAAGAGACCTACGATAAGGAATCAAAGCAACGTTTCTCATTGCAAAGCGAGATTCAGAAGCTTGTCGAGCTGAACACTCAGATCAGTGAAGACGCGGTCAACCTCACAAATGCGCTGAAAGGAAGTTCCCAGACACAAGGATCGTGGGGAGAACTTGTCCTAGAGCGGATTCTCGAAGCGTCTGGCCTAAAGAAGGGCAGGGAATACGACATTCAGCTAAGCCTGGATCGTGAGGAGGGGGGTAAGGGGCGTCCGGACGTCTTGATTCGGCTGCCAGAAAACAAGCATGTCGTCGTCGACTCTAAGGTCTCTCTCACTGCATACGATGCGTATTGCTCAGCTGACGACGAGGATGAAAAGACAATCCATCTAAGGAAGCACCTTGAATCCGTCCGCGCTCACGTCGCGCGCCTCGGAGACCAGAACTATCAGACGCTCTACGGCATTCGTACGCTGGATTTCGTGCTCATGTTTGTACCAATTGAGCCGGCATTCGTCTTGGCTGCGCAAGAGGACCACGAGCTATTTGTCGACGCCATGAAACACAACGTCATGATTGTCAGTCCGACCACGCTTCTGATATCCCTTCGAACCATCGCAAGTGTGTGGCGGTATGAGTATCAGAACCGGAATACTCAAGAACTTGCTAGACAATGTGCGGCGCTATACGACAAGTTCGTCGGCTTCGTTGACGATCTCACCGAGGTTGGCAAGAAAATCGAGGCTGCGCATAAGAGTTACGAAGACGCAAAGACAAAGCTTGCAACCGGCAAAGGCAACCTCATTCGCCAGGCGGAACGAATTCGCGAGTTGGGGGTGAAGCCCACTAAGGCGCTTCCATCGCAACTAACCGAGGCTGCCTTGGAAAGCGATGGAACTGCCGAGTCGTCCACTAGGCTGCCCAATGACGCCATCCGGCCTGTAGTCAAGTAACGACAACGCCGAATGGCGCCGCGACAGCCGGCAGCACGGCGCGCGTCGTAAAATCCGTGCAGGGGATTTAAGGGGGGAATGGAGATCATTTGCCATTCTCGCTGCGCTTTGTCGTGCCTCTCGCCCTCGCCTTGGCGGCGATCGCCTACGCGGTGGTGCCGCTCGTCGACCGCCTTACCTTCCAGTGGTTCGTCCGCGACCTCGACGCACGCGGTGCGCTCATCGCGCAGACTGCGCAGGAGCCGCTCGCCGAGCTGATGAGCGAACCGCGCATCGCGAAGACGCGTGTGCTGCGCTACTTCGACCGCATCATGCAGGGCGAGCGCATCTACGGCCTCGGCTTCTGCGACCGAGCTGGCAAGCTCGTCTACGCCAGCAGCCATTTCCCGCAGGCGGTGCGCTGCCCGCCCGCCAACGAGCGTCCTCAGGCGCGCAGCTACGTGCTCGAGCTGTCCGACGGACCGCTGCATATCTGGACCAATCCGATCGCCGCCGAAGGCGCGGCGATCGGCGACCTGCTGATCGTGCACGACATGAGCTTCGTCGAACGGCGCAGCGCCGACACCAAGAAATACGTGCTGATTCTCTTCGCCGGCATCGCCCTGGTGGTGGCGCTGATCACGATGCTGATCGCCGAGATCAGCTGGCGCGGCTGGGTGGCGGGCGTGAAGGCGCTGCTCTCGGGGGAAACGCTGCTGCGTTCGCCGCTCGGGCTCAAAGCCACGTCTCCCGAGTTGCGGCCGATCGCGCGCGACCTGCAGGCGCTGGTGCGCGACCTCGAGGCGGAGCGCCACGCGCGCGACGAAAGCCAGACGGTCTGGGGACCCGAAGCGCTGCGGCGCATCCTGCGCCAGGACCTGAAGGGCGACGAGATCATGATCGTCTCGAACCGCGAGCCGTACCTGCACGTGCGGCGCAAGGACAACGTGATCGAGATCCAGCGGCCGGCAAGCGGTCTGGTCACCGCCCTCGAGCCGGTGATGCGCGCCTGCTCGGGCACCTGGATCGCGCACGGCGCAGGCTCGGCCGACCGCGACACCGTCGATGAAAACGACCACGTAATGGTGCCGCCCGAGCGGCCTTCGTACCGCATCCGCCGCGTCTGGCTGTCGCAGGCGGAGGAGCAGGGCTACTACTTCGGCTTCGCCAACGAGGGGCTGTGGCCGCTCTGCCACATCGCGCACACGCGGCCGACTTTCCGCGCGCCCGACTGGGAGTACTACAAGAGCGTCAACCAGCGCTTCGCCGACGTGGTGCGCGACGAGGCGCGCACCGACGACCCGATCGTGCTGGTGCAGGACTATCACTTCGCGCTCCTGCCGCGCATGATCCGCGAGCGGCTGCCGCGCGCGACCATCATCACGTTCTGGCACATTCCCTGGCCGAACCCCGAGGCGTTCGGCATCCTGCCGTGGCGGGAGGAAATCCTCGACGGCATGCTCGGCTCGTCGATCCTCGGCTTCCACACCCAGTTCCACTGCAACAACTTCTTCGATACGGTGGACCGCTACCTCGAGGCGCGCGTCGACCGCGAGACCTTCAGCATCTCCTACGGCGGCAACCTCACTGAGGTGCGCCGCTACCCGATCTCGATCGAGTGGCCGCCCGCCGCGCTGCAGGTGCAGTTGCCGGTCGAGGAGTGCCGCCAGCGGGTGCGCGAGGCCTTCGGCATCGCGCCCGATATCCGGGTCGGCGTAGGCGTCGACCGGCTCGACTACACCAAGGGCATCCTCGAGCGCTTCCACGCCGTCGAGCGGCTGCTCGAGCTCGAGCCGCGCTGGGTGGGCCAGTTCTCGTTCGTGCAGGCGGCGGCGCCGTCGCGCGCGTCGCTCGAGGACTATCAGAACCTCGACGCCAAGGTGCGGGTTACCGCCGAGCGCATCAACAAGCGCTTCGGCCGGCCCGGCTACGCGCCGATCGTGCTGTCGATCGAGCACCACGACGCGGCGCGCGTCTACGAGCTGTACCGCGCCGCCGACCTCTGCTACGTCTCCAGCCTGCACGACGGCATGAACCTGGTGGCGAAGGAGTTCGTCGCGTCGCGCGACGACGAGCAGGGCGTGCTGCTGCTGTCGCAGTTCACCGGCGCGGCGCGCGAGCTCGCCGAGGCGCTGATCGTCAACCCCTACGACCTGGAACAGACCGCCGCGGCGATGCACCTCGCGCTCAGCATGTCGCCCGACGAGCAGCGCGCGCGCATGCGCTCGATGCGCCACCTGGTGCAGGAATTCAACGTTTATCGCTGGGCGGGTCGGATGCTGGTCGACGCTGCGCGCATGCGCAACCGCAAGCGCGTGCTGGCGCGCGCCGGCAGCGCGCGCCGCGCCGCCGCCCGGTGATGCCGCCCTGCTCGCCGCGCTGGGCGTTCTTCCTCGATATCGACGGCACGCTGCTCGATATCGCCGAGACACCCGACGCGGCCGAGGCCGGCCGGCGCGAGAAATCGCTGGTGAGGAGGCTGCATGAAGCGGCGGGCGGCGCGCTCGCGCTGGTGAGCGGCCGTACCCTTGCCGCGATCGACGAGTTGTTCGCCCCGCTGAAAGTTGCCGCCGCCGGCCAGCACGGCGTCGAGCGCCGCGATGCCCGCGGCCAGGTGCATCGCGGCACGTATCCTCGCGATTGCCTGCAGCGCGCGGCCGAGGCGGTGCGCGAGTTCGCCGCCGCGCACGACGGCCTGGTTTTCGAGGACAAAGGCTCGAGCTTCGCGCTGCACTACCGCCTCGCGCCGCAACTCGAGGAGGCTGCGCTCACCATCGTTCGCAAGGCCGCCACCAGCCTCGGCGACTGGGTCGAGGTGCAGATGGGCAAGATGGTGGTGGAGCTCAAGCCCGCGGGCCGCGACAAGGGCATGGCGATCGAGGAGTTTCTGAAGGAGCCGCCGTTTGTCGAGCGCACCCCGGTGTTCATCGGCGACGATGTGACCGACGAGGACGGTTTCCGCGTCGTCAATCGCGCCGGTGGGCACTCGATCAAGGTGGGCGAGGGCAAGACCGCGGCGCGCTGGCAGGTCGAGGATCCCGCGGCGGCCCGCGCGTGGCTGCAGCTGTGCGTCAATTAGAATCGTCGGCTTGAAAACAATCGCAGTCCTGACGAGCGGCGGCGATGCGCCGGGGATGAACGCGGCGGTGCGCGCCGTGACCCGCGGCGCGCTGGCGCGCGGCTGGGAGGTTTTCGGCGTGAGGAACGGCTATGCCGGCCTGCTCGAGAACGCGCTCGAGCCGCTGCAGGCGCGCAACGTCGGCGGCATCATCCAGTCGGGCGGCACGGTGCTCGGTAGCGCGCGCTGCCCGGAATTCACCGAGGCCGCGGGACGCGCCAAGGCGCTCGCCAATCTTCGCGGCAAGGGAATCGATGCCCTGGCGGTGATCGGCGGCAACGGTTCGCAGTCCGGGTCCGCCAGCCTGGCGCGCGAGGGTTTCCCGGTCGTCGGCGTGCCTTCGACCATCGACAACGACCTTTACGGCAACGACG
>Ga0137409_10006949_pt1 | contig 11671 bp, 10 predicted proteins | sample CZODoug1_16funga_FD_122059 | JGI IMG/M metagenome (GOLD analysis project Ga0137409, IMG submission 122059) | Vadose zone soil fungal communities from Angelo Coast Range Reserve, California, USA - CZODoug1_16fungal (Hybrid Assembly) | ecosystem: Environmental > Terrestrial > Soil > Vadose zone... | reverse complement strand
GGCCGCGGTGTTGGCGGCGTTGGCGATGAGATCGCGTTCGCCGCCGAGCAGCGCGGCGAGATCGCGGGCCAGCTCGCCGTACGCCGCGGTGCTGTCGGTGAAATCGTAGCTCTGGGTGACATGGCTCATTCAGGCACGCTCCACGGGAAAGGCCAATACATCATCGATGCTTGCAGCGCCGGTCGCCAGCATGAGCACGCGGTCGAAACCGAGCGCGACACCGGCGCAATCGGGGAGCCCGGCATCGAGCGCCGCAAGCAGATGCGGATCAAGCGCCGCGCTGGGCAGTCCGCGCGCGGCGCGGGATTGCTGGTCCGCCGCGAAACGCAGCCGTTGCTCAGCGCCGCTCGCGAGCTCGTGGTAACCGTTCGCGAGTTCCACGCCGCGATGATAAAGCTCGAAGCGCAGTGCGACGCGCGGATCGGCGGGGTCCAGGCGCGCCAGCGCCGCCTGGGTTGCGGGATAACGATGCACGAAGGTGAGCGCAGATGCGCCGAGCGCCGGCCCGACGCGCGCGCCGACGATGAGATCGAGCAGTTCGTCGCGTCCGGCGGATTCGGCCGGCGCGGCGCTGAGCCCGAGCTCGCGCGCCACGGCGGCGAGCTGCGCGTGCTGCGCATCGAGCGGGTCAACGCCCGCGTGGCGGCGCAGCGCGTCGCGATAGCTCAGGAACTCGACTGGCAGCGTCGCGACGGTCGCGCCTAACAATTCGCGCACCAGCGTCGCCACTTCCTCCATGAGTGCTTCGAGCGAGAAGCCAAGCCGATACCACTCCACCATCGTGAACTCCGGGTTGTGTTGCCGGCCGCGCTCGGCGCCGCGAAACACGCGGCATATCTGGTAGATGTCGCCTGAGCCCGTCGCGAGCAGACGCTTCATGGCGTACTCGGGCGAGGTATGCAGGTACAGCGGCGCCACGAGTCCCGGGACGTCGACGCGGATGCTTCCGAGGTTGACGTCGGAGACCGGCGCGTTCACCAGCGCCGGCGTCTCGACTTCGAGCACCCGGCGCGCGTGAAAAAATGCGCGCGTCGCCGCGAGGCTCGCGGCGCGCCGCCGCAAGGTGGCGAGCGTCGCCGTTGGGCGCCACAGCGCCGCACCGTGACTCATGGCCGCGGTGCGCGCTTCCAGTCGCGCAACGTGCCGATGCGCTCTCCCATGCGCAGCACCCGGCCGGCGGAGAGCGTCGCCGCAAGGTCGGCCGCACCGGGCGGAAACAGCAGAATGACGGTTGAGCCCATGTTGAAGCGCGCCATTTCCTCACCCTTGGACAGCGTCAGCGGCGCGAGCACGTCGCTGACCGGCAGCGCCGTGACTTCCCTGAGCTTCCGCGGCGTGACGTCACCGTGCCACACCGTCGCCATGCTGCCGACATTGAGCGCGCCGACCAGCACGATTCCCCATGGCATGCCGCCACAGTCGAAGCCGCAGAACACGCGTTCGTTGCGCGAGAACAATCCCGGCACGAGCTGCGCGGTCGTGCGATTCACGCTGAACAGGCGCCCGGGGACGTAGAAACTCTCGCGCAACTCGCCGGGCAGCGCCATGTGAATGCGGTGATAGTTGTACGGCGCAAGGTAGATAGTCGCGAAGCCGCCGCCGACGAACGTGCGCGTCCAGGCCGGATTGCCCGCGAGCAGGGCGCTCAACGTGGAGTCGCGGCCCTTGGCCTGCAGTAACCGCTCCGCGCTGAGCACGCCCGCCTCGCTCACCGTGCCGTCGACCGGCGAGACGATGGCATCCGCGCCGCTGTCGACGGGCCGGGAGCCGGCGCGCAGCGCGCGCGTGAAGAATTCGTTGAAGCTGGCGTACGCCGTGGGTTCGCGCTCCACGGCGTCACTCATGTCCGGTTTGAAGCCGCGCACGAACAGGCGGATCAGTGCGTTCTTGAAAGCGGGTTGGCGTGAGCGCGTTGCCGACAATACGAGCCGCGAGATTCCGTGCTGCGGCAGCAGGTGCTGGAGCGCGACGAAGGCGTGTCCCGCCGCGCCCGGGGTTGCCGTCATGAGCGGACGCCGCCAGCGAGCGCGGTCGCAAGTTTTTCAATGTCGCCGGTCAGCGCCGCGCCACGAAACGGCGGCGTGAACACCGCGATCATGCGCGCGCCGGAGTCGAGCGCGAACACGGTCGCGGAGTGATCCATCGTGTAGTTGCCGCCGCCGAGTTCGACGCGACTGGCGGCGACGCCGAAGTTCCTCGCGACGTCCACAATCTCGGGCGCGCTGCCGGTGAGGCCGATAAGATCGCCGCCGAATGACGCAATGTATTTGCCGAGCTCCGCGGGCGTGTCGCGTTCCGGGTCTACGCTGATGAGCGCCACCTTGAGGCCGGGGATCGCGACCTGCTTCTGCACACTTGCGAGCAGCGCGAGCGTCGTCGGGCAGACGTCCGGACAGTGCGTGAAGCCGAAGAACACCAGGGTCGGATGGCCGCGCAGCGCATCAAGCGTGGCGGGCGCTCCGTGTGTATCGACAAGATTGAAGTCCGCGAGCATGCGCGGCACGGGCAGAGGGGTCCCGCTGTCGAGCGACGGTAGCGCGGGCTGGTTCAGCTGCCGCGCGACGAACACGCCCGCGACGGCGGCCGCCGCCGCAACGGCACCCACGGTTATCCAGTAACGTTTCGACATGGCGCGATTATTCCACAGAGCCCGGCGCGATAAGTCCACGGTCACCGTCGGCGAGATGATCGCGCAGGTTGCGCGGCGCCTCGGGCGCGCGCGCGTGTTTTTCGGACATGGCACCGACAACGCGCATGACGAGGCGGTGACGCTGGTGTTCCACGTCATGCGCCTGGCGCACGATGCCGCGCCGCGCGTGCTGGCGCGCCGGGCGAGCGCGGCGCAGCGCGCAAAAGTCGCCGCGCTGCTCGAGGCGCGCGTCACACGGCGCGTGCCGCTCGCCTATCTCACCCATGAAGCATGGTTCGCGGGGCTCAAGTTCTACGTCGATGAGCGCGTGCTGATCCCGCGGTCGCCGCTGGCGGAACTCATTGAAAACAAGTTTTCGCCGTGGATCGACCCGCGGCGCGTCAGGAACGTGCTCGACATCGGTACCGGCTCGGGCTGCATCGCGCTTGCCTGCGCCAAGGCGTTTGCGCGCGCGCGCGTCGATGCGGCGGACATCGACACGGGTGCGCTCGAGGTTGCCGAGATCAATCGGCGCGCTCTGCGCCTAACACGTCGCGTGCGCCTCGTGGAGTCGAACCATTTCGCGGCGCTTTCAGGCAATTCCTACGATATCATCGTGAGCAACCCGCCCTACGTCGGGGCGCGTGAGATGCGCGGACTGCCGCGCGAGTACCGGCACGAGCCGCAACTCGCATTGCAGTCCGGGCAAGACGGTCTCGATTCGGTCGCGACCATCCTGCGCGAAGCCGGGCGACACCTGCGGCCGCTCGGTCTGCTCGTGGTCGAGGTCGGCAATACCGAGCGGTTGTTGGCGCGCGCGTATCCCCGGGTGCCGTTCACCTGGCTCGATTTCGAGCGCGGCGGTGGCGGCGTGTTTCTCCTCACGCGCGAGCAGTTAGAGAAGGCGGCGGTTTGAATGTCAGGCAATTCGATCGGGCGGCTGTTCACGGTGACGACCTTTGGCGAGAGCCATGGGCCGGCACTCGGCTGCATCGTCGACGGCTGCCCTCCGGGACTTGCGTTGACGGAAGCGGATCTGCAGGGCGACGTCGATCGACGCCGTACCGGGACTTCGCAATTCGTGAGCCAGCGCCGCGAAGGTGATGCCGCGCGCATCCTCTCCGGCGTGTTCGAGGGCAGGACCACCGGCACGCCGATCGGCATCGTCATCGAAAATACCGACGCGCGTTCGCGCGACTACGAAAAAATCAAGGACCGCTTTCGTCCTGGCCACGCCGACTATACGTACCAGCAAAAATATGGCTTTCGCGATTACCGCGGTGGCGGCCGCTCGTCGGCGCGCGAAACGGTCATGCGCGTCGCGGCCGGGGCGATCGCGCGCAAGTATCTCGCGGAAAAATTCGGCATACGCATCAGCGGATACCTGAGCCAGATCGGCGCCCTCACGATCGATCCGGTCAAGCCCGATGCCGCTTACGAGAATCCGTTTTTCTGTCCCGACCCGGCGCGCGTCCAGGAACTCGAGGACCTCATGTGGAAGGTACGCGGCGAGGGTGATTCGCTCGGTGCGAAAGTCACGGTGACCGCCACGGGAGTGCCTCCCGGCTGGGGCGAACCGGTCTTCGACCGTCTGGACGCGGACCTTGCGCACGCGATGATGAGCATCAACGCGGTGAAGGCGGTCGAAATTGGCGCCGGCGTCGCGGCCGCCGCGCAGCGCGGCAGCGAGCATCGTGACGAGCTCACTCCCACGGGATTCCTCAGCAACAACGCGGGCGGCATTCTCGGCGGAATCTCATCGGGCCAGGATGTCGTCGTGCATGTCACCCTCAAGCCCACCTCGAGCATCCAGGTGCCGGGCAAGACCATCGACATCGCAGGCAATCCGGTTGAGGTGGTCACCACCGGGCGTCACGATCCGTGCGTCGGTCTGCGCGCCACGCCGATCTGCGAGGCGATGCTCGCGATCGTGTTGATGGATCACTGCCTGCGACAGCGCGGGCAGAACGCCGACGTGAAATCGCAGACGCCGGTGATAACAGCATGAACGAAGCGCAGGAAATACCGGCGAAGGGCTACCGGGTTTGCGTGCTCGGCGCCACCGGTCTCGTCGGCGAGATGATGATCAAGATCCTCGAAGAGCGCGACTTCCCGGTCTCCGAACTATTGCCGCTCGCCAGCAGCCGTTCGATCGGCAAGCGAGTGCAGTTTCGCGGCAAGCACATTCCGGTGATCGACGTGGCCACATTCGATTTCGCGCGCGCGCAGATCGGGCTGTTTTCGGCCGGCGGCGAAGTCTCGCGCGAGTACGCGCCGAAGGCGGCCGCGGCCGGCTGCATCGTCATCGACAACACGTCGGAATTTCGCTGCGAGGACGATATCCCGTTGGTCGTCCCCGAGGTGAACGCCCAGGCCATCGGCGAGTACCAAAAGCGCGGCATCATCGCGAATCCGAATTGTTCAACCATCCAGATGGTGGTCGCACTCAAGCCCATTTACGACGCGGTGGGTATCACGCGCGTGAACGTGGCCACTTATCAATCCGTGTCCGGCGCCGGCAAGGAAGCGGTGGATGAACTCGCGGCGCAGACCACGGCACTGATGAGCGGCGAGGAGCCGCCCAAGCCGCAGGTCATCGCCAAACGCATCGCGTTCAATTGCGTGCCGCAGATCGACAAGTTCATGGACAACGGCTACACCAAAGAAGAAATGAAGATGGTGTGGGAGACGCGGAAAATTCTCGGCGACCCGCACATCCTGGTGAATGCCACGGCCGTTCGGGTCCCGGTGTTCTTCGGCCATTCCGAAGCGGTTCACATCGAGACCCGGCAAAAGATCACCGCGCAGGCCGCGCGCGAGCTCCTGCGGCGCGCCCCGGGAATAGAAGTGTTAGACGAGCGCCGGGCGGGCGGGTACCCCACGGCAGCCACTGAAGCCGCGAACCGGGACACGGTTTATGTCGGACGCATTAGGGAAGATATAAGTCACGAACGCGGACTTAACTTATGGATCGTCTCAGACAACATCAGGAAGGGTGCTGCTACGAACAGCGTCCAGATAGCCGAGATTTTGGTGCGAGAGCATATTTAAGTTATATTGCGGGCGGTTGCATGCTTACGCCGGAAGTTTCGGCTTTAAGCTTTTGTTTCGATAAAGAAATCTCATAGCCGACGGTGGATGTGGAGACGCGAATGAAGCGTATGGGTCTCGCCAGGGGTTTACTGGCGTGTTTGCTATTTCCCGGAATCTCCCTAGCGCTGGGACTTGGTGATGTTCATCTGAACTCACCCCTGAACGCGCCCCTTGACGCCGAAATCGAGCTCGTCAACGCGACCCCGGAAGATCTCGCGACGCTCGAAGCAAAACTCGCCTCGAAAGAGACTTTCGCGCGTTACGGCCTCGATTGGCCGCCATTCATGTCGAGCGTAACCGTGACGCGCGATCGCTCGGCGAGCGGTGCGCAGGTGTTGCGCATCAAATCCAACGAAACGGTCACCGAACCGTTCCTCACCCTGCTCATTGAAGCGTCCTGGGCGCGCGGGCGCCTGGTTCGCGAATACACCGTGCTGCTCGATCCGCCGGTGTTCGCGCCGAATAGCGTGCCTGCAGCGCAGGTTACGGCACCGTCCGCGGGTGCGGCGGAAAGCACGGGTCAGATTTCACGTCCTGCTCCGCAAGAAGCCCCGAGCGCAGCCCCGGTGGCTGCCGGCGGCGGCGACAGTTATGAAGTGCAGCGCGGCGACAGCCTGTCGGCCATCGCGCGGCGTCTGTCGGCCAGCAGTGGCGCCGGTACCTCCCAACTCATGGTTTCCATCTATCGGAACAACGGCACCGCGTTCGAAGGCGACATGAATCGCCTGCGAGCCGGCGCGGTTCTGCGCATTCCGAGCGGTGAGGAAATCGCCGCCATTTCGCCGTCGGAAGCCAGCGGCGAAGTGCGCCGCCTCGCCGGATCCTGGGCCGCTTCATCGGGCGCAACCGGCGCCGGCCACCTGCGGCTCGTGCCGCCGAGCGATTCGGCGTCGAGTCCCGGAACCGGCAACTCGGCCGAGACAGAAGCGCTGCGCAATCGCGTCAACGAGCTGGAAGGCCAACTCACCGATTCCAAGCGCCTGCTCGAACTGCGCAACACCGAACTTGCCGATCTCCAGGCGAAACTGGCCGCGTCCCAGCAACCGGCGACAGCGCAGCCCGCGCCCGCACAGGCCCCCGTTGAGCAGCCGACACCGGCCCCCGTGACTCCGGAAGCGGCCGCGCCGACTCCCGCGCCGACCGTGGCCCCCGAGGAAACTGCGCCGACGCAAGAGCCCGCGCAGACGCCCACTGAGCAGCCGGCTGCGGCACCCGAAGCGACGCCCGCCGCGACCGAGACCGGCACGGCCGAGCCTTCGATCCTCGACACGATTCTCGAGTACTGGTGGGCCCTCGCTGGCGTGCTGGTGCTCATCGTTGCCCTGCTGTTCATGAAGTCGCGCGGCAAGCGCAAGACCGAGTTCGACGACAACCTGGGCCGCCTCGCGGACGCCGGCGAAGATCGCCTGACCCAGCCGCTGGGTTCGATCTCCGACACCGGGCGCATGCGCGCGCCGACCGGTTCGATTCCCGACGACATTCTCGTCGAGGAATCCGGTACGCATCGCGCGTTGCAGGAGACGCAGGACATTCCGCTCGCACCGACGGTGCGCACGGACGAAACCATCAGCAGCGAAACCGCGGTCAACCTCGATCAGGGCGACCCGCTGGCCGAAGCCGATTTCCACATGGCCTACGGTCTGTACGACCAGGCCGCGGATCTCGTGCGCATCGCGATTCAGCGTGAACCCGAGCGCCGTGATCTCAAGCTCAAGCTCCTCGAAGTCTTCTTCGTCTGGGGCAACAAGGAGCAGTTCCTTTCGATGGCGCGCGAACTCTCCGAGACGCGTGCGGAAGCTGCGCCTGGCGAATGGGAAAAGATCGTCATCATGGGCAAGCAGATTGCCCCCGAGGACGCGATGTTCTCCGATGGCGCGAGCGGCGGTGGCGGCGCGGTTGGTGTGGATCTCAACCTCGATGCCGGCGGTGCGGGGCGCGTGGACTTCGATCCGTTCGACGTCAGCTCGCGCATGGATGTCACCGGCGGCGGCAATCCCGATCCGGTCGATCTCGATCTCGGCAGCGCGTTGCGCGATCCGGACGCGACGGGCGAAGGCCTGGCGTTGCCCTCCGACAAGAGCGGAGCAACCACGCGTGAGATGACCGTCAAGATGACGCCGGCCGGTTCCGAAGCGCCGACCGTCGAACAGCCGGCGCTGCGGCCGCTCGATGAGCCGACGATTCGCGAAAAGGTGGAAGGCGCCATGCGCCGCAAGCTCTCCTCGGAGCAAACCGCTGAACTCGCGCTCGATGACCTCGGGCTCGAACTGGGTTCGCTCGAGCAGACGGATTCACAGATTGGCATCAAGCCGGTCGGCGGCATGCCACGCGGACCCGATGCCAACGCGCCCACCATGGTCGCGGGCCTCGATGAGAATTCACAGCGTCTGCTCGCGGCGGCTGCCGCGCGCCAGATGGGCAATGGCAGTGTCGAGGATTCGCAGCTCACCGAACATGGGGCGAGCGGCACCTGGTTCCTCACGGAACGCGAACTCGGCGGCGACGTGGACCTTACCAAGGGTCGCTCGATCGATCCGAGTTCGACGGCCTCGATGTCCAAGTTCGAGATGCCCGAAGACGGTTACGATATTTCCTCGACGTCGCGGCTCGCGGCGATCGACCGCAACAATCTCGACTTCCCGGTTGAGCCCACGCAGCAGCAGCCGGCCGTCGGCCGCGGCAAGGTGGATCTCGACCTCGGCGGCGCAAGCGGCAACTACGATCTGCCCGGCAGCCCGACCGAAGAGCTGGCGGTTCCCGATCTCGAACCGGTAACGCTTTCGGAAGTCGGCACCAAGCTCGATCTGGCGCGCGCCTACGTCGACATGGGCGATCCGGACGGTGCACGCAACATCCTCAACGAAGTGCTGAGCGAAGGCTCCGCGTCGCAGAAGCAGGAAGCGCAGCGCTTGTTAGAGTCGCTGCCCGGCTAGTTTCCTTCATGGCGCGTTTTGCCGTCGGCGTCGAATACGACGGGCGCGCGTATTCAGGCTGGCAGTACCAGCCCAATCTTCAGACCGTTCAGGACGCGCTGCAGCGCGCGCTGTCGCGCGTGGCCGATGTACCAGTCGCGTGTGTATGCGCGGGGCGCACCGACGCTGGCGTGCACGCGCTCGGTCAGGTGGTGCACTTCGACAGCGACGCGGTGCGCAGCGAGCGCGGCTGGCGGCTCGGCGCCAATTCCTATCTACCCACGGACGTGAGCGTCGCATGGCTGCGCGAAGTGCCGGAGCATTTCCACGCGCGCTACAGCGCGACGGCGCGCAGCTACCGCTACGTGATCCTCAATCGCGATTCGCGTTCGGCGCTGGCCGCCGGCCGCGCTACCTGGGAGCGGCGGCCGCTCGATGCGGCGCGCATGCATGCGGCCGCACAGGCGTTGCTGGGCGAACACGACTTCAGCGCGTTTCGTGCGATCGAATGCCAGGCGAAGTCCCCGATGCGGCGCATCGAGGAATTGAGCGTCACGCGCGATGCGGAGTGGCTGTGGCTCGACATCACCGCCAACGCATTTCTCCACCACATGGTGCGCAATATTGCCGGTCTGCTGATGTCGGTGGGGCATGGCGAGTCCGCGCCCGAGCGCGTCGCCGCCGTGCTCGCGGGCCGCGATCGCAAGGCGAATGCCGCCACGGCGCCGCCGGATGGACTGTATCTCGCGGCTGTGCGCTATCCGGCGGAGTTCGTCTTGCCGCGCGGCACGGCCACCGGCGGCGCTGCGAATCCGCCGCAATCCGCTATCATCGGCCGCTCGCACACCCAGGGGATTCGATAAGCCATGTCGTGGTTCGAGAAAATCATGCCCTCGCGGATCAAGACCGAGCGCCGCACGCGTTCGGTCCCGGAAGGCCTGTGGATCAAGTGCTCGGCCTGCGACGCCGTCCTGTACCGCGCGGAACTCGAGCGCAATCTGAACGTCTGCCCGAAGTGCAGCCATCACATGCGCATCAGTGCGCGGGAACGCCTGGCGCGCTTCCTGGACGAAGATAGCGAGCAGGTAGAAATCGGCGCTGAAGTTTCGCCCGAAGATCCGCTCAAGTTTCGCGATAGCAAGCGCTACCGTGATCGTCTCGCCGCGGCGCAAAAGGCTACCGGTGAACGCGATGCGCTGGTGGCGCTCGCGGGCACGCTCGAGGCTTTGCCGATCGTCGCCTGCGCCTTCGAGTTCAAATTCCTCGGCGGCTCGATGGGTTCGGTGGTCGGCGAACGATTCCGCCGCGCGGTCGACCACTGCATCGAAAATCGCGCGCCGCTGGTGTGTTTTTCTTCGAGCGGCGGCGCCCGCATGCAGGAGGCGTTGTTCTCGTTGCTGCAGATGGCAAAGACCAGCGCCGCACTCGCGCGTCTCGCGCAGGCGCGCCTGCCGTTCATCTCGGTGATGACCGACCCGACCACCGGTGGTGTATCCGCGAGCCTCGCGATGCTCGGCGATCTGAACGTCGCGGAGCCACGCGCACTCATCGGGTTCGCCGGCCCGCGCGTGATCCAGCAAACGGTGCGCGAAACGCTGCCCGAAGGATTCCAGCGCAGCGAATTCCTGCTCGATCACGGCGCGCTCGATCTCATCATCGACCGGCGTGACATGCGCGAGCGCCTCGGCGCGGTGTTGCGAATGTTCATGCGCCTGCCCGCTGCCACCAGCGCGCCGGCCGCCTAAGTACCGCGCGCACGATGCGTTCGCTCGCCGATTGGCTCGAGCGGCAGGAGAAGTCACACCCGAGCGCCATCGACCTGTCGCTCGCGCGCGTGCGCGAAGTGGCGCAGCGCCTCGGGCTCACGGCGCCCGCCTGTCGGGTTGTCACCGTCGCGGGCACCAACGGCAAGGGTTCGACCGTGGCGTACATCGATGCGCTGTTGCGCGCCGCGGGACGCAGGAGTGGGCGCTTCACCTCGCCGCATCTGCGCCGCTACAACGAACGCATCTGCGTCGACGGCGTCGAGGCGAGCGATGCCGAGCTGATCGAATCGTTCGAACGTATCGACGCGGCGCGCGGCGCGATCACGCTGACGTTCTTCGAGTACAACGCGCTCGCCGCGCTCGATCACTTCCGGCGCAAGTCGGTCGACGTTGCGGTTCTCGAGGTGGGGCTCGGCGGCCGGCTCGATGCGACCAACATCATCGACGCCGATGTCGGCGTGATCTGTTCGATCGGGCTCGATCACGTCGACTGGTTAGGCGCCACGATCGAGGACATCGGCCGGGAAAAAGCGGGGATCCTGCGGCGCGGGCGTCCGGCGGTGCTCGGCAGCGCCGACATGCCCGCGACGGTGTTCACGACGATCGGCGAAATCGGCGCGCTTCCGGTTGTGTTCGGGCGGGACTTTTCCGCGCACAGGCGCGCGAACGGCTGGGACTTCGCCTGCGGATCGTTCGAGTTGCACGATCTGCCGCTGCCGGCGCTCGCGGGCGCACTCCAGGTGGGAAATGCCGCGACGGCGCTCGCGGCGCTCTCGGTGCGCGATTTCGAAATCGAGCTCACTCGAGAGCGGGTCAGCAGCGCGCTGCGGTCGGTGCGCATCGCGGGTCGATTCCAGATCGTCCCGGGTCCGGTCGAATGGGTGCTCGATGTCGCGCACAACGTGCCCGCTGCACAGGCGCTCGGTTCCAATCTGCGCGCGCTGCCCGGCCGTCGCACGCTCGCGGTGTGCGGGATCCTGGGTGACAAGGACATCGAGGGCATCGCCGCGGCGCTGCGCGACGACGTGCAGGAGTGGATCCTGGTGGCGCTCGCCGGTCCGCGCGCGGTCGGCACGACGGAGCTCGCGCGCCGCTTGCCAGCGGGGGCGTCCGTGGTGGCGCACGCCGCGGATGTGGCGAGCGGCTGTCGTATCGCGCGCGAGCGGGCCGCGCCCGGCGACCGCGTGCTCGTGTTCGGCTCGTTCCTCACCGTGGGACCGGCGCTCGAATACCTTGGGATATAGTCGCCCCATGGATTCGCGAGCCAAGCA
>Ga0137409_10006948_pt1 | contig 11671 bp, 9 predicted proteins | sample CZODoug1_16funga_FD_122059 | JGI IMG/M metagenome (GOLD analysis project Ga0137409, IMG submission 122059) | Vadose zone soil fungal communities from Angelo Coast Range Reserve, California, USA - CZODoug1_16fungal (Hybrid Assembly) | ecosystem: Environmental > Terrestrial > Soil > Vadose zone... | reverse complement strand
CCGCCGACGTCGTCGCGCGGATCGTGTCGACCAAGCTCGCCGAGCGCACGGGTCAATCTGCCGTGGTGGAGAACCGCGCAGGCGCCGGAGGCAACGTCGGCCACGAGGCGGCGGCCAAGGCGGCGCCCGACGGCCACACGGTGCTGTTCGTGGTTCCGGCGATCGTCACCAACCCGTTCTTCCTCAAGGCGAGCATCGACCCGTTCAAGGAGCTCGCGCCGGCGATTCACCTCGACAGCGCGTGGATGGTGCTGCTCGCGAATCCCGCCTTTCCCGCGGCCACGGTCTCCGAGGTGATCGCACAGGCGCGGGCCAAGCCCGGCGTGGTGAGCTGCGCGGCCTCCGGGGCGCTGCCGCAGGTCGGCTGCGAGATGCTGCGCTCCTACGCGGGCACCGACATGATCATGGTGCAGTACAAGGGCAACGCGCCCGCGCTGAACGCCGTGATGGGCGGCGAGGTCAATCTGCTGTTCGACCTGATGAACACCGCGCAGGGCCAGGTCAAGGCGGGGCGCGTGCGCGCGATCGCGTCGACCGGCGCCAAGCGCACCGCCGGTCCCCTCGGCGAGCTTCCCGCGGTCGCCGAGACGATCCCGGATTTCGAGCTGTCGACCTGGCATGGCGTCATGGTGCCCGCCGCCACGCCCAAGGACGTCGTGCAGAAGCTGAACCGGGAGATTCAGTGGGTGCTCGATCAGCCCGACATCCGCCAGCGCTTCGCCGCCGGTGGCCTCGACATCACGGGCGGAACGCCCGACGCGTTCGAAGGGATCCTGAAACGCGATTTCACGAAGTACGGAAAGATCCTCGCAGGGGCGGGGATCAAACCGGAATAGGGGTCGCGCATGTGACGTCGGGGCGCAGGCCCCGGCGCCGGTGCTAGCCGGTCGCGGTGATTGCCGTCAAAGCGTTGTTGTCGCGCAGCAGCTTGGAGAAATCTTCCGCCGGCTGCGGTTTGCGGAAAAAATATCCCTGGAACTCGTGGCAGCCGTGCTCGGTCAGGAAATCGAGCTGCTCCTGGGTCTCCACGCCTTCCGCGATCACCTTGAGCCTGAGGCTGTGCGCCATGGCGATGATCGCTTGCGTGATCGCGACGTCGTCGGGATCCTGAGGGATGTCCTTGATGAAGGAGCGGTCGATCTTGATGCAGTCGAAGGGGAAGCGCTTGATGGAAATCAGGGACGAGTAGCCCGTGCCGAAATCGTCGATCGCAAGGCGTATCCCCATCGACTTGATGCCGTCGAGAATCTTCTTCGAGTTCTGGATGTCGCGCATCACCATGCTCTCGGTAATCTCGAGTTCGAGGCAATTCGGCTTGAGCGCGCTTTCGGCCAGCGCCCGCTCGATCTCGCGCAGCAGGTGCTTGTCCTCGAACTGGCGCGCCGACAGATTCACGGAGACGGTGAGCGGCGCCGGAGCGCGCCCCTGGAGGGTCTGGTTCTGCACGCACGCCGTCCTCAGCACCCAGGCGCCGATCGGAACGATGAGCCCCGAGGTCTCGGCGTGGCCGATGAACTCCAGGGGCGGAAGCAACCCGAGCTCGGGGTGCTGCCAGCGGATGAGCGCTTCCATTCCCGTGATCCGGCCGGTATTGATCTCGACCTTGGGCTCGTAGTGAAGGATGAACTCGTTTCGCTCCAGGGCGCCCTGCAGCCTGGTCTCCTTGGCGATTCTCGCCGACAGGTGGTCGTTCATTTCCCCCGAGTAGAAGAGGTAGGTGTTCTTGCCCTGCTCCTTGGCGCGGTAGGTGGCGATATCGGCGTTCTTCAGAAGGCTCGCCAGGTCCTCGCCGTCGTTCGGATAGAGGCTGATCCCGATGCTCGCCGTCATGTGGCTGGTTTCGCCTTGGAGCATGAACGGCCAGCGCAGCGCGTGGAGGATCTTCTGCGCCACGCTCACGACGTCGCCGGGCGCGGCGAAGTCCTCGATGAGCGCGACGAACTCGTCCCCTCCGAAGCGGGCGATGGTGTCGCTCTCCCGCAGGCACAGCCTGAGACGCCCCGCGACTTCCTGCAACAGGCGGTCGCCGAAAGGATGGCCGAGCGTGTCGTTGATGAACTTGAAGCGGTCCAGGTCGAGGAACAGCAGTGCCATGGACCTGTGATAGCGCTGCGCATTGTTCAGCGCGTGCGCGAAGCGCTGGTTGAACATGTAGCGGTTGGGCAGGCCGGTCAGCGTGTCGTGCGTCGCGACGTAAAGCAGATTTTCCTCGGCCTGCTTCCGGGCCATGAACTGGCCGATCTGGCTGCCGATCACGCGCACCATCTGCAGCAGCGACGGGTCGGGATTGCGAATCTCGCTGCTGAAGAACTCGAGGACAGCGAGGGTGACGTTGCCGGCGAGGACCGGGAAAGCGAACGCGCCGTGCAATCCCGCCTTGGCGGCGAGCTGCGCGCGCTCGAAGCCCTCGTCCCGGCTGACGTCCGGGATCCAGTGCGGGGTGCCGCTCACCCAGACCTGCCTCACCAGGCCCTTGTTGGTGGGCTGGAAGGTCAAATTCCGCACCTCGGAGATGAATTGAATGACCGCTTTGTCGGGGCCGCTCCAGGTCTCCACGCAGGAGATGGCCTTCCTCCGCTCGTCCATGCTCCAGCGCGCGCCGCAATCCCAGTCGAGGGTCTCGCAGATGGTCTGGACGATCCTGGGAATGGCCTCGGACAGGGTCTCCGATTCGGCCAGCACGCGCGTCACCGCGTGCTCCATATTTTCGCGCTGCTCGGCGCGCTTGCGCTCGGAGATGTCGCGCGAGACCAGCACCACCTTGGTCACGGTTCCCGCGGCGTCGCGGATGACGCGGCCCTCCGATTCTATGTAGCGGACCGCTCCATCTTTCAGCAGGAAGCGGAACTCGGTGCGCTGGCCGATTCCAGTCCGGACAGTTTCGTTGAAGATCCCCCGCACCCGCTCGCGGTCATCGGGATGGATTTCCTTGAACGAGTCCGTGCCGGGCCGGATCTCGTCGTTCTTGAAGACCGTGCGAAACGAGGGACTGCTGTAGATGCGCCGGCCCCGGGTGTCGACCATGGCGACCAGGTCGCCCACGTTCTCCGCGATGAGGCGAAAGCGCTCCTCGCTCTCCCGCAGCTGCTCCTCGGCGCGCCGGTGCTCGGTCACGTCGCGGAAGCTCCACACCCTGCCTATCGTCTGTCCCTCCACGAGCTGCGGCCTGGAGTAGCGCTCGAAAATGCGGCCGTCCTTGAACTCGATGGTGTCGAAGCTCTCCTGTCCGGGATGCGCGTAGAGATCGCTCACCTTGGCGCGGAACTGCTCGGGGTCTTTCAGCTGCTCGAGGACATGGTTGAGGGCGTCGTCGTCGTTTCCCGAGGAAAGGATGTTCGACGGGATGCGCCACATCTCCGCGAACTGCTGATTGTAGGTGGTGATCTTCCCGAGATTGTCGACGACCAGAACCCCGTCGGCCGTGGACTCGAGCGTCGCACGGAGCAGCGACAGGGACTTCCGGTGATCGACCTCGGCAGGCCCGAGGCTCCTGCTCTTTTTCATTGCCCTCCCTCCAGCAGCGTTGAATTGTATCCGGATTTCGCCGCGGGCAGCGCCGAAGATGCGCCGTCGTCCCGGAGGCGCATCGATTTGGGGCACACCGCAATCGCTTGCCTTGCGGAGGTCATGAATTCTGCCTAAACTGCGCTCGGTTTCAGTTGACAAGCGCGCGCGCGGCACGGACCGACTCATGAGGTTGAGAAGCGTTGAACTCGAGGTGCCCGACCGCGATTCGGCCGTGCGTTTTTTCGTCGATGTCTGGGGCCTGCTCGACGCGGGCGTGCGAAGCGGCACCGCGTATCTGCGGGGAACCGAGGATCTGTCCTACGTGGTTTCCGTCACCCGGGCGAGCACCCCCGCGGTGGCGGCGGTCACCTTCTCCGGGTCCAAGCCGGAGGTCCAGAGAATCCGCAAGCGCGCCGCCGCCGCCGGGGTGCCGCTTGGCCCCATGCGCGATTTCGACGAGCCGGGCGGCGGCACCGGCTTTTTCGTCCAAGGTCCCGAAGGGCACGTGTTCCGCTTCCTCGCCGAGAAAAAGCGCGCGAAGCCGTTGCGACCCGACCGCGACAGGCCGATGCAGGTGACGCACGTCGTGCTCAACGCCCAGGACCGGGAGGCGTGCACGCGCTTCGCGGTCGATGTGCTCGGGTTCAAGCTCTCCGATCGCACCGGGTTCATGAACTTCGTCCGCTGCGACCGCGTCCACCACGCCATCGCCTACGCCCAGGCGGGCGATTCGCTGCTCAATCACATCGCCTTCGAGATGACCGATATCGACGCCGTGATGCGTGGCATCGGCCGGCTGAAGGACGCCGGGTTCGAGACTTTCTGGGGTCCGGGGCGCCACGGCCCGGGCAACAACGTGTTCGCCTACTTCGTGGCGCCCTTCGGCGCCGCGATCGAGTACACCGCGGAAGTCCAGCGTGTCGGCCCCTCCTACAAGGTGGGAGGCCCGCAGGACTGGAAGTGGCCGCCCAAACGGAACGACCACTGGGGCATCTCGGCGAGGAACCATCCCGGGGGCTCCGAATTCCGTTTCCGCCCGCTCGCCGTCTGATCCGATTGCATCGCGTGACGCGGCCGACACGGCGCGTGGTGACCGGCCACGACGCTTCCGGAAAAGCGGTGGTCCTGATCGACGGCGCCGCGCCCAACGCAAAGCTCAGGAAAGCCACCGGCCTCACCTCGACGCTGCTGTGGGTCACCGACGAGGCGCCCGCCGGCAATTCGGAGAGCGAGGACAGCGCCGAGCGCGATATCGGCGTCGCGCCGCCGGCGTGCGGCTCGATCTTCCGCGTGGTCGACTTTCCTCCCGCCACAAGCGTAGGAGCGGTCGACAACGCGGCGATGCTCGAGGAGATGGGCATCGCCGGCGGCGCTCACGCCGACCCCCGCGACGCGAACATGCACCGAACCAGGAGCATCGACTACGCCGTGGTGATCTCCGGCGAGATCGACATGCTGCTCGATGATTCCGAAGTCCACTTGCAGACGGGCGACGTCCTGGTGCAGCGGGGGACGAACCACGCCTGGGTGAACCGCGGGAAAGAGAACTGCCGCATCGCGTTCGTGTTGATCGATGCGGAGAAACTGCCGCCCCTTCGTCCGGAGCGGTGATCGAGATTCTATTTCGAGCGTGAGAGCCGCAGTGCTCTGCGGCCGAAGCCGGCGCCGGTCTTGATCGAGAATCGCTTTCTTGCGCGCGCGTCCGTACCGCGACGCCCGTAGAAGTAGTCATCCTTTTTCTTCTCGGGGTCGAAGAATCCGATGTAGCCGCCCTTGTTCACGCCGAAGGACTCGAGCGTCTTGCCCTTGTTCTTGGTGCCGAGGAAGTCATTTCGGCTCCCGGACTCGTTGTCGGGCGTGAAGTAGAGCGGCAGCACGAAGTTGGAGACCTCGACGCCGTCGATATCGTAGCTCTCGTCCTGGACTGCGTCGCACATCTCGAACCAGTGATAGACGAGGCGTTTCGGCTCGACGGGGTGGGGACCCTGGACGAGCAGGTTCGCCTGCGAGTCGGCCAGGAGCTCGAGAGCTTCGTGGGACAGCGTCACCGTCCAGCTCTCGGAGAGTTTCTTCGATAGTTGCGGAAATACGAAGCCGAAGGGTATGCCCTTGAAGTTGGTGTCGTGATAACCGAGGGCGTCGTCCTGCTCGCTCTTGGGCGCGTCCCACACGTAGAGGATCGCGTCGCCGCGCATCTCCTCGAGGCGTTTCTTGTCGGGCTTGCCGATGACCGGGCCTTCCAGCCGCAGGCGCGCGCCGAATTGCCAGTAGGGCGCGAAGTCCTCCGCGATCTGCAGGTTGATGCCGCGGATCGCCTTCTGCAGGTCGGCGTCCGTGATCTTCGCCTGGGCGAGGTTGATGACTGAAATCAGCATGGATCCTCCCTGAAGCTCCCGTGCGATCGTTGTTTGGACAGACTACTCTCCCCGCTGTGGCCGCGTAAGCCGGGAAATCCCGACATCGCCAGCGGGTTAACCCTACTGTCGCCCCTCGATCACCGGAAGCAGCAGGTACGACTCCCGCCCGCTGCCGCTGTGCACGGTGTGCGTGCCGGCGAAAGTCTCTGGCGGCCGGTCGCGCGGGTCGTCATGGAGGAACCAGCCCGACCCTTTTTGCGGGCCGGGTTCGCCCGCGCGTTCGAAGTCTTTCCCCTGCAGTGTGAGCGCGAGGCGATAGCCTGCCGGGAGGGCGAGGCTCGCCGGCCAGATCTCGAGATCGACTTCGACGATCTCGCCGGACTCGAGCTTCCGCGCTTCGTCGTGCGCGTGCCAGGGCTGATGTTCGGTCGAGCGCTTCGCGTCGAGCTTTCTCTGGGATACGCGCAGCCAGCCTTGAGACACGGGAGCCTTGGGTTCGACCGCGGAGAAGAACGTCACCTCCGTGCCGTCGCGATCGAAAGCGCGCAGCGTGGCGAAGAGGTCCATGTCTTCGGTGGAGGACGACACCCACAGCTTCGCCTTGATCGGACCGGCGAATTCGATCGGGTGTTGGAGAGCTGCGGTACTGAAGGTGACGCCGTCACCGATCGCGGCGTAGCTCGTACTGGCGGCTTCGCCGGGAGGAGTCGCGCTCAGAGAAAGATGCGATGCATCGAGATGGAAGCGCGTCCACTTCGTCCCGGTCAGCGGCCACCGAGTATCGCTAACGACGCGCTTCACCGTGTCGTCGGCCGCGCGCACCGCGACCTCGACCTTCGTCTCGCGCTCCCAGCCGTTGTCGATGTCCTTCAGATACCGGTCGAAGAATTTCCGCTGGAGCGCGACGTTCTGCGGAAGCAGGAATGTGAAGAAGTACGATCCCGGCTGGACCTTCAGCCACTTCTCGCGCGCGGCGATGCCCAGATAGCCGAGGATCGTGCCGCGCAGGTGCAACCCGAGCCCGCCCCAGTTGGCGACGACGAGCGCCGGGATCCGTATGCGCTCCAGGCGCGCGCTGCGCTCCTCGTACCACGCGCCGTTCAAAGGGCGCGCGAGCAGGTTGGCGATGTAGTCCTCGCGGTTCGCGGCGAGCGCCTCGGGCGAGAGGCTCGCCGGGCCGGTGTTGCGCTCGCCCGTGTCGATGTCGACGAGCGGCGTGTCGGGATTGCCGTACTGGTTCCGCAGCACGCTGCGGTTCCACCAGCGGTTGAGAAAACCGCTGCCGAGAATGCCGCCCTGGCGGCAGCGATCGCGGTAGAAATCGTAGGTGCCCTGCCAGGGAAGCATCGCGGCGAGGTGTGGCGGCCGCTGGGCGGCGATCATCCACTGGCCGGCCGCGTAGTAGGAGATGCCGAGCAGCCCGATCTTGCCGCTCGACCACGGTTGCACCGCGGCCCACTCGATCGCGTCGTGGAAGTCGCGGAACTCCGCCGGCGAGTTCACGTCGAGCCGCCCCGGCGATTTCCCGGAGCCGCGCGAGTCGACTTTCACCAGGACGTAGCCTTCGGGAACCCACATCTCGGGATCGGGTGTCTCGAAGACCAGGTATTTGCAGGAGGATGTCTTGAGTATTTCCGGGTGGCGGCGCTTGAGCGCCTCCCAGGCTTCGGGCATGAACTGCGAGAGATGCACGTCCTTGCCGTAGGGTCCGAGCGTCATCAGCACCGGGTATTTCCCCGGTGCCTCATTCTCGACTGAGGGACGAAAGACGTTGCAGCGGAGTATCGCGCCGTCGCGCATCGGCACGGCAACGTCCTTCTCCAGGACCATGCGGGGCTTCACGGCGCGGGCTTGGCGGCGATCAGAACGAATGCGATGACGCAGGGTTCTTCGCCGCGGTTGCTCCAGGCGTGATTCGTGCCGCGCTGGACCAGGCAATCGCCCGCGCGCAGCAGCACCTCGCCCTCGTCGAGCACCGCCCAGATTTCGCCGGAGAGCACCACGCAGTAGTCGATGGTGTCGGTCTTGTGCATTCCGGGGTGCCTGCGCGTCGCGGCGTCCCCCGCCCGGGCGCCCATGCCGCGGAAAAAGCGATCGGGGTCGAGCGTCGCGAGGCGCACGCTGTCGGGCGGGTATTCGATGATGCGGAACACGCTTCCGCCGCCGACCGGCGCGATGCGCCGCTCATGATCGGCGGCGTCGCCTTTGCCCGAGTTGCTCGCGGGCGAGGAGCGCGTCTCCCAGATCTCGGTGAGCTGCAGGCCACCGGCCTTCTCCAGGAAGAAGCTGTGCGGCGACTCGTCGTCGAAGAGCACGACGGCGCGTCCCTTCTCGTCGTGACCGGTCACGATCCTTCTATGACGGCGCGCCGTCATTTTTCGGCCAGAGAGAGGCAACCCTTGGGCGAAAGCTTCTCGACCCAGTCGCGGAAGTGGAGCAGCTCGGGAGGATTCATGACGCACGATCTCCTCCCGTAGGGGTGGCCGAGATCCAAGAGCTGGTGGCCGATCTCGTGGACCAGCAAGAACCCGGCGACCCGGGCGGCGTCCGCCTCGGAATAGGTCTCGTCGCCGCGCAGGATCCGGGTCACGCTGTCTTCGCCCACGACGGGATAGGTGCTGACGATCGCCGTCATCCCGTATCGGGAGGACGGGTTGGATGTGGTGATGCCGTTGGTGATGCCGCCGCGGATCGCGGTGTGTACTGAGGATCCGACATACTCCGCGCTCGCGATCAGCTGATTCGTAATGACGACGTCGTACGGAAACGAAAGCTTGCCGATGAAGACCCAAAAGAGGACTTCGTTGTTCGGTGAACGGTCGATCAAGTCGCTCCCGTCGGGAAGCTTTTGAGACTTGAGCTGTTCGAGCCGCGCGACGAGCGTCGCAGTGACGGCTTCAGCGAATCCCTGGTAGGTCCGTTCGCGCACGGGAGCGAGAAGGAACGGCTCTGCATAGGCGATCATCACATCCAGGTTTTCCGGGTCGCTGCGGAAGGCCGCGGCATATCCCTTGGTCAGTCGCGCCCGGTCTCCTTTGCCGCTCTTGAAGTCGTAGCTGAGGCTGTTCCAGTCGCTTCTGTTCCTCGGTGTGACGCGATCGAACAAGGCCGCCAGCGACTGCTCTTCGGGCTCCAGGAATTCCACGTCCACGCCGAAGTTTTCCCTTGCCCCTTGCCGGGCCGCCGCGAGCACGGCCCTGAGCTGCCCTGCATTCATGCTCGGGAAGCGTGGATTGACGACGTGGGCGACTTTCAGCGTAGCCGTTCCCCCTCGGGAGAGCGGCGGCGCGGCGCGATGCGCGCACGACGAACCGGCGAGGAGCACCGTCACCGCAACAACCGATCCGGCCAGGCGGCTGCGGCGCATCCTATTCCGGCTGGATGCCGATGTCCTTCACGATCCGTCCCCACTTCGCGGTGTCGGCGCGGATTGCCTCGGCCACGCTTTCCGGCGTCTCGGCGCCCTCGGTGAAGAACCCCAGGGCGGCGAGCCGCTTCGCGGTGTCCGGGTCCTTGAGGATCCCGTCCATCTCGCGATTCATGCGCAGGATGATTTCGTTCGGCGTTCCCGCCGGCGCGAGCATCAGGAACCAGCCGACCAGCTCGAACCCGGGGTAGGTCTCGGCGATCGCGGGAATGTCCTCGAAACTGGGGACGCGCCTGGCGAAGCTGCCCGCGAGCGGCCGCAGCTCGCCGCTACGGATGCGCGGCGCCGCGAGCGGGACCGCAAGGATGATGACCTGGGTGCGGCCCGCGATCGTGTCCTGGACGCCGAGCGGCATGCCCGCGTAAGGCACGGTCAGCATGCTGGTCCCGGCGATCTTGTTGAGCCACGCCGCCATCATGCCGGTGAAATTCCGCTGGCCGTCGGTCGCGAAGCTGAGCTTGCCCGGGTTCGCCTTGTCGTAGGCGGCGAGCTCGCCGAGCGTCTTCGCGGGAACGCCGGGGTGCACCAGCACGAAGAAGGGTCCCTTGGCGATCATCCCCACGGGAACGAAGTCGCGCGCCGGATCGTAGGGCAGCGACTTGAAGGTGTGGGGATTGGAAACCAGCGTCGCCGCGGTGGCGCAGAAGAAGTTGTAGCCGTCGGGGGCGGCGCGTGCCGCTGCCTGGGCGGCGAGGATGTTGCCGGCTCCCGGCCGGTTATCGACCACCAGCGTTGTCCCGAGCGAGCGCGACAGGCGGTCGGTGACGAAGCGACACACGATGTCCGGCGCCGAGCCCGCGGCGAAGGACACGATCGCCTTGATGGGACGCGCGGGCCAGCCCTGGGCGTGCGCCTGCGGCAGCGCGCCCGCAAGCGCGAGCAGGAGCAGAGCCGACCGGGCCGGCGTTTTTCTCATTCGGGCTGCAGGTTGATGTCCTTCACCAGCTTCGCCCAGCGTACCCGCTCGTCCTTCAGGAACTGCGCGAGCTGCTCGGGCGACCCCGGCCCTTCGTTGATCGCGCCCAGCTCGAGCAGGCGCTTGAGGGTGTCGGGCCGCTCGAGCACCGCGTTCACGTCGGCGTTGACCTTGCGCACGATGGCCTCGGGCGTGCCCGCCGGCGCGACCAGCGCGAACCAGCCCACGTACTCGAAGCCCGGGTAGCTCTCGGCCATCGTTGGCACGCCCTCCAGCCCGCTGACCCGCTTGCTCGCGGTGACCGCGATGGGACGCAGGTCGCCGCGCTTGATGAACGGGCTCATCGCCGCGGAGCTTACCAGCACCACCTGCGTGCGCCCGGCGACGGTGTCCTGCAGCGCCGGCGCGACGCCGTTGTACGGAACCTGCAGCAGGTGCATGCCCGTGGCGACGTTGAGCAACTGGCTCATCATGCCGCCGAAGGTCTTGGTGCCTTCGTTGGCCGCGGCGAGCTTGCCCGGGTCCTTCGCGTCGAGCGCGATCAGCTCGGCCAGCGTTTTCGCGGGCACCGAGTTGTTGACCGCGATCACCATCGGCGACTTGCCGATCATCGCTACCGGAACGAAGTCGCGCTCGGGATTGTAGGGCAGCGACTTGAAGGTGAGCGGATTGCTGACCAGGGCCGCGGTGGTGGCGAAGTAGTAGCTGTAGCCGTCGGCGGGTGCTTTGGCCGCGGCCTGAGCGCCGATGACGTTCTGGCCGCCCGGTCGGTTGTCCACGACGACCTGCTGGTTCCAAGTCTTGGAAAGCTGATCGGCGACGAGTCGTGCGCTGATGTCGGGCGAGGAGCCCGCCGGCTGCGACAGGATCCAGTGCACCGGCCGGTTGGGGAAATCCTGGGCAGTCGCATGCCCGAAGGTGGAAAGGGCGGCAACCGCGAGCGCGCGCAACAATGTTTTCATTTCCTCTCCTTCAGCCCAGTTCGAAAATCTTTTGTGGGAATTTGTGCAGCCTCTCCGCCACGCCGCTTTCCCCGATCAGGAAATTATCGCAGCACCAGCTGTAGGTGTGCTCGGTGACATAGGTCGGGTGGCACACCATGTTCATGTTCTTCTCGATCGTCATGGACTCGTCGTGGCGGACGAGCGGCCGCTCGACCATGTCGTAGCCCTGGCCGTGCGAGTGCAGGCGCTTTTCCTCGGGGCGCTTGTTCTTCTTCATGAACGCGTTGTACTCGGCGTAGATCTCGCTGCATCTCGCTCCCGGCACGAGGCGCTCGAGCGTGAATTTCTGCGCCTCGAGCACGAAAGCGAACTCGTCCTTCATCTCCCGGGATGCTTTGCCGAGCACGCAGGTGCGGCCCAGCTCCGTATAGAAGCCGCCGGGCCCGTTGTTCTCGATGAGAATGGTGAACTGGTCGCCTTCCCGCAGGATGCGATTCTGCTGATACCGGTTGGCGAATAT
>Ga0137409_10006947_pt1 | contig 11673 bp, 7 predicted proteins | sample CZODoug1_16funga_FD_122059 | JGI IMG/M metagenome (GOLD analysis project Ga0137409, IMG submission 122059) | Vadose zone soil fungal communities from Angelo Coast Range Reserve, California, USA - CZODoug1_16fungal (Hybrid Assembly) | ecosystem: Environmental > Terrestrial > Soil > Vadose zone... | reverse complement strand
GATGTGATTCAGGGAATCCACGACAAGATGGTGCGGCGGCATCCGCATGTGTTCGGAGAGAAGCTGGCGCGAGACGCGAAAGCTGTTCTGAAGAGTTGGGAAAAAATAAAGGCTGAAGAGCGCAAGGCAAAAGGGATTCACGATGGCGCAAAGCCCGCGTCCCTGCTGGATGGGGTATCGCACGCTTTGCCCGGGGCGATGGAAGGGTTTCAGTTGACGCGTCGCGCGTCGCGCATTGGATTCGATTGGGATTCAGCGGAAGGCGTTTTGGAAAAAGTAGCGGAAGAGGCGACGGAGCTTAGGAACGAGGTCGCCGACGGCGCGGCGGAGCGAATCGAAGAAGAGGCGGGCGACTTGCTGTTTGCCGCCGTCAATGTTGCGCGATTTCTGCATGTTGACCCGGAGATCGCGCTGAAAAAGGCGAATGCGAAATTCGCCGCGCGATTTCGAGAGATGGAACGGCTCGCGCGTGAAAACGGCAAAGAGCTAGCCGATGTTCCTCGCGCTGAAATGGAGGCCCTCTGGGAACGCGCGAAAGGCTTGGGAAGTGCGGCGGCCGGTGTCGCGCGATGACGGCTGCCATCGTGGTGCGGAGCTGCGACGCGATCGAGGAATTCCACGCCTGCGTACAATTGCAACGCGAAATCTGGGGTGAAGAGGAGCTGGAGGTTGAGCCCGCCACGTTATTTGTTGTGGCGGCACACACCGGCGGGCAGGTTCTGGGCGCTTTTGAGGGCGACAAATTAGTGGGCTATACGCTGGCACTTGCCGGCGTCCGCCACGGCGTGCCATATCTCCACTCGCACATGACGGGCGTTTTGGCCACTTACCGCGGCCGTGGAGTGGGGCGGCAGCTCAAGCTCTACCAAAGAGACGAAGCTTTGGGCCGCGGCATCCGCTTGATTGAGTGGACGTTTGACCCGCTAGAGATTCGCAATGCGCATTTTAATCTCAACCGGCTTGGCGCGATCGCTCGCCAGTATTTGCCGAATCTGTACGGTTTGACGACCAGCCCGCTACATCGCGGCATGCCTACCGACCGCCTCGTGGCGGAATGGATGTTGGATTCGCCGCGCGTGGTAGCCGCGGTTGCGACAGGGAACATCGAGCCGGCGCTGGACGCGGCGCACGTGACGTTACCGGCGGACTTGGAAGCGCGAAAGGCCGACGCGGCAGGTCGGCTGGACGAGGTACAGGCTCGGGCGCGGAAGGAATTCAGCGAATGGTTCGCCAAGGGATACGCGGCCGTTGGGCTCAAGCGGGACGGCGCAGGCGCGGCGTATGTGCTGGCACCGTGGAGCGATTTCTAAAGGAACTCGATGCGACTTAGGGGATTCACACTTCGGGAGATTCGGATGCCCTTGCTCGTGCCGTTTGAGACGAGCATGGAGCGGACTACCGTCCGGCGGATTCTGCTGGTGGAGGCAAATGTCGACGGGACGACCGGCTGGGGCGAGTGCGTGGCGGGCGAGACGCCCTCCTACGGCCCCGAGACGATCGAGACAGCCTGGCACGTCCTGCGCGAATTCATTTGGCCGCTGATGAAAGGCAAGGAATTTTCCTCCGCCGCGGAAGTGTGGGCGATGCTGGAGTGGGTGCGTGGACATGAGATGGCGAAGGCCGCACTTGAGTCCGCAATCTGGGATGCGGAGGCCCGGCAGAAGAATTTGCCATTATGGAAACTGCTTGGAGGGAAGCGGGAAGAAATCGCGAGCGGCGTCTCGGTTGGGATTAAAGCATCGCTTGAAGAACTGGTTCGTGCGGTTCAAGTGGAACTTGAAGCCGGCTACCAGCGCATCAAGATAAAGATCAAGCCGGGGATTGATGTCGAACCGGTGCGTCGGCTTAGAAAAGAGTTCCCGAACATCAAGCTGATGGTGGATGCGAACTCTGCGTATTGTGCGCAAGACTGGCCACTGTTGAAGGAATTGGAAAATTTCTATCTCATGATGATCGAGCAGCCGCTGGGTTGGGACGACTTGTATGGGCATGTGGCGCTTCAGAAGAAACTGGAGACGCCGATTTGCCTCGACGAGTGCATCCACACCGAGGAGCAGGCGAGGGCAGCGATTGAGCTCGGTGCATGCCGGCTCATCAATATAAAGATGGGCCGGGTCGGCGGACATACCGTTGCGCGGCGGATTCACGACTTGTGCGAGGTGAATGGGATGCCGGTCTGGTGCGGCGGAATGCTGGAGGCCGGGATTGGCCGCGCTCACAATATCGCACTCTCTACGCTCCCCAATTTTACGTTGCCGGGAGATGTGGCTGCGAGCAAGCGATATTGGGCCGAAGACATTATTGAACCGGAAGTGGTAGTCTCGCCGCGCGGTACGATTGCAGTGCCGATGGGCGCAGGGATCGGCTTTACGCCGCGCGTGGATCGGATTGAGGCGCTGACAGTTCGGAAAGAATTGCTCGGCGAGTAGAATCGGCGGCATTTAATCGGAGGGATTGTCTTGGCTGGAATTCCTATGCGGAGCGGCGGTGCGGCGGCGAGGATCGCCGTGATTCCGGGCGATGGAATCGGAAAAGAAGTTACGCCCGAGGCTGTAAAAGTAATTCGCGCGGCAATAATGTCGGCGCGACGACAAATTGAGTTTGTCGAATTTGATTGGGGCGCGGATCGGTATTTGCGCGACGGCGTGTCCTTGCCACCGGGCGCCGTTGAAATGCTGCGAGATGAGTTTGACGCAATTCTTTTTGGCGCGCTGGGCGATCCGCGAGTGCCGGGCAACCAACACGCGGCGGATATTCTGCTCGGCCTGCGATTCAAGCTGGACCTCTATGTGAATGCCCGACCGGTGGAGCTCTTTCATGAACGGCTCACCCCTTTGCGCGGTCGTTCAGAGGCGGATGTGAAGTTCATGGTCTTCCGCGAAAATACGGAAGGCCTTTACGTCGGCGTGGGCGGTTTCTTTAAGAAGGGCACAGCGGACGAAATCGCGGTGCAAGAGGACGTCAATTCGCGCAAAGGAGTGGAGCGCATCATTCGGTACGCGTTTGAGTACGCAAAAAAGAAGGGTCTGAAGCGAGTCTGTATGAGCGACAAGTCCAATGCGATGACGTTCGCCCACGACCTGTGGCAAAGGGTGTTCAAGGAAGTCCGCCAGGAGTACGCCGGCATTGAATCCCGCCACCTTTATATTGATTCTCTGGCGATGGAGGTCGTGCGGGACCCGGGGCAGTTCGACGTGATCGTGACCTGCAATTTGTTCGGGGACATTATCAGCGATCTAGGCGCGCAGTTGGCGGGCGGCTTGGGTCTGGCGCCTTCGGGGAATATCCATCCGGGAAGGACTTCACTTTTTGAGCCGGTGCATGGCTCAGCGCCAAACATTGCCGGCAAGGGAATCGCTAATCCGTTGGGCTCGGTTCTGACCTCTGCAATGATGCTGGAGTTTTTGGGCTGGCGGGCGGAGGCGGACAAACTTCAGACTGCAACGCGAGACGCTTTGCGCGAGAACTTTGTTACTCCGGACCTCGGCGGGCAGAAAAAGACCGCGGAAGTGGGAGATTGGCTCGCGGCGCGCGTGAGCTGAAGTCTTTTGGCACGTACTTCAAGTATTACTTCAGAATCGTTCTTTTCACCGCTAAGTTACCGCTATCCCGCGCTACGTTTTTCGCCGCACCACTGCTGTGACCGATAGTCCGGTCAGAAATCCGCCGATGTGCGCCCACCAAGCCACGCCGCCCGTTGCCGCGGCGCCGAACGAACTGACGCCGGCTGCAAACTGAATCAGGAACCAATAGCCGAGAATCACGAACGCAGGAAGCGGTACCAGAAAAATCAAGATCAGCGTCAGGATTCGATTTCGAGGGTAGAGAAGCATGTACGCGCCGAGCACACCGGAAATCGCTCCGCTCGCCCCGACCGCGGGGACGCTATTGTGCAAATTGAACGCGATATGCGTCAACCCTGACGCCAGGCCGCAGAAAACGTAAAAGAAGAAATAGCCGAAATGGCCGAAGAAGTCCTCGACATTGTCGCCAAAGATCCAGAGGAAGAGCATATTGCCGAGAAGATGCGCTGGGTCGTTATGAAGGAACATGCTGGTGAAGAGCGGGAGTACGGCAGCTTCGAAATTGCCGTGGCCGGATAGCGCGTGCACGAACCGCAAGGGCACCGTGCCGTACGTTGTGGCTAAGGCGGCCTGGGCTTTAGGGGAAAGAGTGAGTTCGTAAATGAAAATGAGAGCGTTCGCGGCCACGAGGGCGTAATTGATGTAAGGCGTGTTGCGGGTCGGGTTTTCGTCTCTGAGCGGAATAAGCATAGGTGGATAGCGGTCCTTGGCAGGTTAGCGAAAAAGGGAGGGGATGCAAGCGAATTTGCGTGTCCGATAATTTCCAATCACGAAAACCCGAAGTTAACAGAATTCGTACAGGAGGCGGATTTCAAGTTTTTGCCGCATTTCCCACGGACTTGTGAGAAATATTTTGCTGAACGCTGCGCAAGGATTGCGAACTGCGCGTGCGTGTGATAAAAATTCGAGTTCGCATTTGCGCGTTGGCTGTGTTGATTAGCGCGTGAATGGCGAGCCAGAGTCGGCACGCCGACAGTTCATGCCCGCCCGGGAAACAGAAGCCATCATTCTGAAGACCTTCCCGCTGGGCGAGGCAGATCGCCTGGTCAGTTTCTTCGGTCGCACGTCTGGTCGCATCCGCGGAGTGGCCGGAGGTGCCCGGCGGCTGAAAAACCGGTACGGGTCGTCGTTGGAACTTCTCTCGCACGTCAAGATTTGGTATGTCGAGAAAGAGACGCGTGACCTGGTGAGGATTCAGCAGTGCGAGCTGTTGGAGTCGTTCCATAAGGCGCAGGCGGACTATGGCCTTAGCACCGGCCTGGCGGTCGTTAGCGAGATTTCAGAGCGGGTCTTGCCGGAGCAGGAAGTGGCCGAACCGATGTTCCGGCTGCTTCTCCTGACAGCGAGAGAGATTGAGCGGCGCGCCGAATGGACTCTGCCCCTGGCGTACTTCGCCTACTGGACGCTCAAGCTTGGTGGATGGCTCCCGCCGATGGATCGCTGCATTGTTTGCGGCAAGAAGTTCGGTGATGCGGCGGCGTATCAGTCGGCGCTGTTCGATGGACTGCATTGCGGCGATTGCCGCAAGTCCGGCATGGGGCCGATCAGCGTGCCGGGCAGGGAATTCGCGGGGCGATTCAGCGGCAAGTTGGAAGAGATTTCTGTGCGGGCGGAGGAGCAATCTGCACTGCGGGAATTTCGAGATGCGATGCTGAACTGGATTGAATTGCATACCGAGCGAAAATTGTTTTCACGCGAAATGTTGGAGACGAATTGAAAGTTAAAGTAAAACTTGAGAAAAAGTCGCAAGGGCTGACGTTCCAGGATTTGATTCTCACGCTCTCGCATTTCTGGGTGAAGCAGGGATGCGTCCTGCAGCAGCCTTACGACACGGAAGTCGGCGCTGGCACGATGCACCCGGAAACATTTTTGCGCGTGCTGGGGCCGAGCGCGTATCGCGTCGCTTACGTGCAGCCGAGTCGTCGGCCCGCCGACGGTCGCTATGGCGAGAACCCGAACCGTTTGTATAAGCACTCCCAGTTTCAGGTAATCCTCAAACCGTCGCCTGCGGACGTGCAGGACGTCTATTTGAAAAGCCTCGCGGCGATTGGGCTGAATCTGAAAGAGCACGACATTCGCTTCGAGGAAGACAATTGGGAATCTCCGACGCTGGGTGCGTGGGGGATTGGCTGGCAGGTTCTGCTGGACGGGCTGGAGATCACGCAGTTCACGTACTTTCAGCAGAGCGGGGGAGTGGACCTAGACCCGATCTCCGTGGAGTTGACGTACGGCCTTGAGCGCATCTGCGCCTTCCTGCAGGGCGTAGAAAGCGTTTACGACCTGCGATGGTCCGCCGACAAGTCTTACGGAGATATTAGGTTGGCGGAGGAGCGGCAATTTTCGGAGTACAGCTTCGACCGAAGCGATGCCAAGGCGATTCGCTCCGAGTTCGATTTGCACGAGAAGCAGACGAAGGAATTGTTGGATGGATGGCCGAAGGCGCAGGAAAAAGATCGAGTGCGTTATCCCTTGCTCGCTGCCTATGACCATTGCTTGAAGTGCTCGCATCTTTTTAACCTGATGGACGCGAGAGGGGTTATCTCGACGACGGAGCGAGCCGCGCTGATGGCACGCGTGCGCGCGGTGGCTTGCCGGACGGCCCAGGCATATCTGGAGCAAATTGGCGGAGGGAAGGAAGCCGGGGTGCGCGCATGAAGGCCCCAGAAAAAAAGATCGACAAGAAGCCGGAGGAGCGGCGCGCCGAGTTGCTGATCGAGATCGGCTGCGAAGAGATTCCGGCGGGAATGCTGCCGCGCGCCGAAGAAGACCTGAGAACCGGCATTGAGAAGTCGCTGACCGCTGAGAATTTGGCGGACGGCGTCACCGTGGAATCGTTTGCCGGGCCGCGCCGGCTGGCGGCGTGGGTGCGAGGAGTCCGAACCAAACAGACGGACGTAGTGAGCGAGGTCACCGGGCCGCCGAAGTCCGTCGCGTATGATGCTGTCGGCGCGCCGACACGCGCGGCGGTCAGCTTCGCGGAGAAGCAAGGCATTGGGTTGCACGACGTTTATTTTGTCCAGACGCCGAAGGGTGAGTACCTTGCCGCGAAGCAGGTTCGCCGGGGGCGTACAGCGGAACAGATCCTCTGCGAGATCCTGCCACGCGTGATCCGCGATCTCTATTGGCCAAAGACGATGACGTGGACCGGACTTAGCGGAGCGCGTTTCATCCGACCGGTACGATGGCTCGTCGGAATCTTCGACGGCAAGCCCTTGAAGTTTTCTTTTGCCGGGTTGACCGGCGGCACAGAGACTGCCGGGCACCGATTCCTGGGTGCGGCGAAGATCCGAGTTAAGGACTTCGTCGACTACGAAAAAAAATTGCGTTCGAACGGTGTGATTGTTCGGGCGACCCTGCGCATGGAGAAGGTCGAGAAAGAGCTTGCCGCGCTCGCCAAAAAAGGAAGCTACAAAGTTCACGAAGACGCCGAACTCTTGAAGCTGGTGAGCTACCTGAACGAATATCCGACCGTCATCGAGGGGAAGTTCGACCCGGCGTTTTTGTCATTGCCCGACGAGATTCTGATTACAGTCATGCGCGGACACCAGAAGTATTTTGCGGTGGAGAAGCGCGGCGGGGAACTGGCGCCGAATTTTCTGGCGGTGATCAATCTGGACAAAGACCCGAAGGGGTTGACTCGGATTGGTCATGAGAAGGTCCTGCGAGCGCGTTTTGCCGATGCGAGGTTCTTCTGGGAGTCCGACCAGAAATGTCGGCTCGCCGACTATTTGCCGAAGCTGGAACGCGTTACATACGAATCGCGGCTCGGTAGTTATCGCGACAAGGTCGAACGAGTGCGCACGATTGCTCGGTGGCTCGCCGAACAGTGGTTCAACCTGGGGCTGGCGCAGGCCCACGTGGCCGAGGCGGATCGCGCCGCGGAACTTGCAAAGTGCGATCTGGCGACCGAGATGGTCCGAGAATTTACCGAGCTACAGGGAATCGTCGGCGGGCTTTACGCCAAGGCGCAGGGGGAACCACAAGAGGTTGCCGACGCCGTATACGACCATTACCGGCCCGTTGGACTCGATGATCCTGTACCGCGCAATTTAACAGGCTGTGCAGTCGCGATCGCTGACAAGCTGGACTCGGTGGTCGGATGTTTCGCAGTAGGTGTGGTGCCGAGTGGATCGAGCGACCCCTTCGCCTTGCGCCGCGCCGCACTGGGCATTGTCAAGATTGTCCTAGAGAAGAAGCTGCCGCTTTCGTTGTCGTTGGCCGTCAGCCAAGGACTGAAGATTCTGCTGACGCATGCGCCGAAGAAGTCCGTCACGGTTGAGCAGGAAGCGCAGATATTGGAGTTCCTGCGCGACCGGGCGCGCTACGTGTTCCGCGAGAAGGATGGCTTCGGCTACGACGAAGTGAACGCGGTCTTTCGCGCCGGCGCTGACGATTTGGCGGATGCGCGAAAGCGGCTCGACGCGCTGCGGGCAATCCGAAAAACGAAAAACTTCGAACCGTTGACGGTGTCGTTCAAGCGAATCCGGAAGATTCTGGAGAAGGCCGGAAAGCAGGCTGAAGGCGTGCACGTCCAGGCCGATCTGTTCGAAGGCGACGCTGAGCGCACGCTTTTCTCGACGATGCGCAAAGCGGCTCCCAAGGTGGAAGACCAGAAACGGGCGGGGCACTACAAGGAAGCGCTCGAAGTAATTGCGGCGATGCGGCCCGAGGTGGACAAGTTCTTTGAACAGGTAATGGTAATGGCCGAGAACGAAGCGGTGAAGCGCAATCGACTGGCGCTGCTCGGCGAATTGCTCCGAGAGTTCTCCACCATCGCGGATTTTTCTGAACTCGGCGGCGAAAGCAAGAATTAGAAAACATGAAGTTTTACTTTAACAATGGGATTGATAATTTTTTTGCGGCGACGTCGACACACCGACGTTTTGTAAGCAGTGCGCAAATTGTTTTGTTCGACGCGACAAAAATTTCACGCAACACATTCCAAAACGCATGAGAGGCATACAGTGACGAAATGGGTCTATTCATTCGGTGCAGGTAAAGCAGAAGGCGAAGGCTCCTGGCGCGCTCTTCTCGGAGGCAAAGGCTCAGGCCTTGCCGAAATGAGCCGCATCGGGCTCCCCGTTCCTCCAGGCTTTACCATTACCACGGAGGTTTGCACCTATTACTATGGCAACAAGAAGTCTTACCCGAAAGTTCTCGATTCGCAGGTCAAGGCGGCCGTTGCTAAGATCGAGAAAATTATGGGGACGAAGTTCGGCGACAAAGCCAAAATGCCGATGCTCGTCTCCGTCCGTTCTGGCGCTCGCGATTCCATGCCGGGAATGATGGACACGATCCTCAACCTCGGCCTCAATGATGAAACGGTCGCCACCTTGGCGCGTGCCACAAAGAACGAGCGCTTTGCCTGGGATTGTTATCGCCGCTTCATCCAAATGTATGGCGACGTCGTTATGGGCGTGCAAAAGCGCGCCACTGAAGATCACGAGCCGTTTGAAGTCGTTATTCACGAGCTCAAGCACGAGCGATATCACACCGAAATTGACGACCCGAAACTGACGGTGGCGGACCTTCAGGAGATGGTCGTTCGCTTCAAGAAACTCATCAAGGAGCGCACAGGGGCCGAATTTCCGCAGGATATTTGGAAGCAACTTTGGGGAGCCGTTGGCGCCGTGTTCGGTTCGTGGATGAATGACCGCGCGATTGTCTATCGTCGCAAGTACAACATTCCTTCCGAGTGGGGCACTGCGGTCAATGTGCAAGCGATGGTTTACGGCAACACGGGCGACAAGTCGGGATCGGGCGTTGCATTCACGCGCGACCCGGCTACCGGCGAAAAAGTTTTTTATGGAGAATTTCTGATCAACGCGCAAGGCGAAGACGTTGTCGCCGGTGTGCGCACTCCCGAACCGGTCGCCAATCTCAAGAACTACATGCCGGGTGCTTTCAAAGAGCTGGAAGGCATTCGCGCAAAGCTCGAGAAACACTTTAAGGACGTCCAGGATTTCGAATTCACCATTCAAGAGAACAAAGTTTTCATGTTGCAGACGCGCAGCGGCAAACGAACCGGCCTTGCCGCGGTTCGCTTCGCGGTCGACATGGAAAAAGAAAAACTCATCGACTGGAAAACCGCGATTCGCCGCGTGCCCGCCGACCAATTGGACCAGGTGCTGGCTCCTGTCTTCGATCGCAAGGCCGTCGCAGCCGCCCGGACAATCGCGAAGGGCTTGCCTGCAGGTCCGGGCGCAGCTACGGGCCGCATGTATATGAACGCCGACCGCGCGGTCCAGGCTGCCGAACGCGGAGAGAAGGTGCTGCTGGTACGCAACGAGACTTCGCCCGAAGATTTGCGTGGCATGATCGCGGCGGAAGGCATCCTCACGGCCAAAGGCGGAGTCAGTTCACACGCAGCCCTTGTTGCTCGTCAGATGGGCAAAGTTTGCGTGTGCGGCGCCGCTGCATTGCAAATTGACTATGCCGCCAAAACGATGAGCGTGGACGGCGCCACCTACAAAGAAGGCGACTATCTCTCCATCAACGGCACGGCTGGCGAAGTGTATGCCGGTCAAATTCCCACGGCCGCCTCGGAAATCGTTCAGGTGCTTATTGAAAAGTCGCTCGACGCTGGCAAGAGTCCGACCTATCAAAACTTCAAGAAGCTCATGGACTGGTGTGCCAAAGCCACGCGCATGAGCGTGCGTACCAACGCCGACACTCCGGAACAGACCGCCCACGCGGTCGCGTTCGGTGCCAGCGGCATCGGCCTTTGCCGCACAGAGCACATGTTCTTTGAAGGCAACCGCATTGACTCGATGCGCGAGATGATTCTTGCCGATACCAAAGAGCACCGGCAGGAAGCGCTCGCAAAAATCCTCCCGTATCAGCGCGAAGATTTCATCGGCATGTTCAAGGAGCTTGCGGGACGTCCGGCTACGATCCGTTTCCTGGACCCGCCGCTGCATGAATTTCTTCCGCACGAGGGTGCGGAACAGGGCGATCTGGCGAAGAAAATGGGTGTGCCTGCCGAAAAGATCAAGAAGAGAGTTCAAGAATTACATGAATTCAACCCGATGCTTGGTTTCCGCGGCTGCCGTCTGGGAATCGTCTATTCGGAAATTTCCGAAATGCAATCCCGCGCCGTGTTCGAAGCCGCCGCGGAAGTTCAAAAGCAAGGAATCAAGGTGCATCCCGAAATCATGATTCCGCTGGTCGGCTTCAAGAAGGAGCTCGACCTCCAGGTCGAAGTCGTCCATCGCGTCGCTGCGGACGTCATGAAAGAGAAGAAGGTCAAGCTGGACTATCTCGTGGGCACCATGATCGAAGTACCACGCGGAGCCCTCACAGCGGACGAGATTGCTCAGTCGGCAGAATTCTTCAGCTTCGGAACCAATGACCTCACACAGACGACACTGGGCATGAGCCGCGATGATTCTGGCTCCTTCCTCGGTCCCTACCAGGAACTGGAAATCGTCAAGAAGAACCCGTTTGCGACCGTCGACCAGTCCGGCGTTGGCCAGTTGATGGAGATGGCCGTCGCAAAGGGCCGAAAGACTCGTCCAGACATCAAGCTCGGTATCTGCGGTGAACACGGCGGAGATCCAGACAGCGTGAAGTTCTGCCATCGCATCGGCCTCACGTACGTGAGTTGTTCGCCGTTCCGAGTGCCGGTTGCGCGTCTCGCTGCGGCACAAGCTATGGTGGAAGAGGAACAGGCGAAGCAAACAAAGAAAAAGAAGTAAGCAAGCTCCCGAAAGTCTATTTCAAGTATTACTTGAAGCCGCTGGTGGCTGCAGAAACCCGTCACCAGTGGCTTCTACATTTCTCGAAATCAAACCTCAAGTTTTACTTTCACTCGCTCTTTTGGCAAAACCTCGCCTGCCTCATGCTTTACACTCTTTCCCGATGCTTTATTCCTTGAACGACCTCCGCGTGGTGCTGGTGGCTCCGCGCAATCCCTTGAACATTGGCGCCGTGGCGCGAGCCATGAGCAACTTCGGTGTGGAAGACCTTCGGGTCGTGAACCCTTACGAGGTGGCCTTCCGGGATGCAAAATCCGCGGTTGGCGCTTCGTCGGTATTGGCGGCAGCCAGGGAATTCAATAACATCGCGGAAGCGGTCGGCGACTGCGCTT
>Ga0137409_10006944_pt1 | contig 11678 bp, 12 predicted proteins | sample CZODoug1_16funga_FD_122059 | JGI IMG/M metagenome (GOLD analysis project Ga0137409, IMG submission 122059) | Vadose zone soil fungal communities from Angelo Coast Range Reserve, California, USA - CZODoug1_16fungal (Hybrid Assembly) | ecosystem: Environmental > Terrestrial > Soil > Vadose zone... | reverse complement strand
GCGCTGCTCGAAACGAACCTGGCCGACTTGAGTTTCCTCTTCACGCGCGATCAAGGCGAGCGGGTGAGCCCGCATTTGGGCCAGGAGGCGCTCGCAATCTTCGAAACGCCCCACCAGACGCCTTACGCCTTCAACCTGCACGTCCAGGATGTCGGGCACACCCTGGTGCTGGGGGCGACAGGCAGCGGGAAGAGCTTCCTGCTCAACTTCCTGGTCACGCACGCCCAGAAGTACACGCCGCTGACCGTTGTTCTGGATCTCGGTCACAGCTACCGCAAGGTGGCGACTTTGCTGGGCGGTCGGTACTTGGAGGTTGGTCTCCGTCAGCATGGCGTCACGATCAACCCGTTCGCTCTGGAGCCTACTCCAGAGCATCTTCATTTTCTTCACGCCTTCGTCCGCGTACTGCTGGAAGGCGATGAGAGCTATCGCGTGAGCGATCTCGAGGACCGTGAGATCTACGAGGCGGTCGAAAACCTTTATGTGCTCGACCGCAGCCAGCGAAGGCTCTTCACTCTGGCCAACCTTCTGCCGCGAGCGCTTTCAGCCAGGCTTCACAAGTGGATAGGCGAAGGCCGCTACGCGGCGCTGTTCGACAACCTCGACGACACACTCACGGTAGAGCGCCTGCAGGTGTTTGACTTCGAGGCGATGCGCGCCTATCCAGTTTTGCTCGAGCCCCTGCTGTTCTACGTGCTCCATCGGGTTGTCGCCCGCATTCAGGACCCGGCGGAGGCGAGCAGCCTCAAGCTGTGTGTGATGGACGAAGCGTGGCGCTTCATCCAACATCCGACCCTCCGAGGCTACGTTCAGGAGGGCCTCAAGACGTGGCGTAAGCGGAACGCCGCCATGATTCTGGCCACTCAGACGGTGGAGGACTTCGCATCCGCGGATCTGCTCCGCACGGTCATTGAGAGCTGCCCGACCAAGCTGCTGCTGGCGAATCCGGCACTCGATCGCCGCCACTACGCCGAGTTGTTTCAGTTGAACGAGATGGAGCTGGATCTATTGACCGGGCTAATCCCCAGGCAGCAGGTCTTGCTCAAGCGGTCAGATCTAGCCAAGGTGTTAACGCTTACTGTCGACCCCAAGAGCTATTGGATCTACACCAATACGCCGGTGGACAACGAACGTGTCGCCAGCGCGTTTCGTGAATTCGGATTCGAGGCGGGCCTCGATCGGCTCGTGGCGTCTGCCTGATTTGTGGAGGTGTGCGATGCACGCGCGGCTAATCGCATGTGGCTTGTCATTCACGGTCCTGTTTGGAATTCTGACGCAGGGCGGCCTAACGGCCCAGACAACGGGTGTTCGCCAGGTCGAGGCGTCGCCCCGCTCCGTGACACCGCTTCAGACGCGCCTGCGGTACACGACGATGATCGTTCTTCCTGAGGACGAGGAGATCCTGGACGTGATTTGCGGCGACAAGGATTTCTGGGTGATCAGCGCGACGCACAACATTGCTCACGTAAAACCCGCAAAGGAGAACGCTACAACGAACCTGAACCTCGTCACCGGAAATGGGACGGTCTATTCCTTTCTGCTCACCGAGAAGAACGGTGGCGGCACACCTGACCTCAAGGTTTATGTGAATGCCGATCCAAATGCGCCGCATGGCAAGCCGAAGTACTACAGCGCCGCGCAGGTCGAAACCCTTCAGGCCCAAGTGACCGAGGCCCAGGCAGCAGCTCAGGCGTCCGAGCGGCGCGCGACGGACACGATAGCGACGTACCAGCAGCAGTACCCCACGCGTCTGCAGTTCGCGTACGGCACGCTCAAATACGAGAAGCCGTTCCTCGTCCGATCGATTTGGCACGATGGGCAGTTCACGTACATCAAAGCCGACGCGACCGAACTACCCGCGCTGTACGAGCTCAAAGACGGCAAGCCGGCGCTCGTGAATTTCCAGGTTCACAACGGCACGTATGTCGTTCCGAAGGTGATTGACCAGGGCTATCTCGCGCTTGGGAAAGAGCGGGTTTCATTTTCACAGCAGGGGCGTTAAGCGCTATGGCCGAGACTTCAGGCGCACCGGGCACAGCACCGGTGGCGGATCATCGCCCGGTTCCCCGTGGCGTCCTTCCGCGAGGAACGCAGACGTGGCTCATGGTGGCACTCGCAGTCGGCATCCTGCTCATCATCCTGATAGCGGGCCGGCCGGAACCCGCTGCTCGCCCCGTCAGCGCTTCCACGCCGGTTCAACCACCGACAGCAGAGCGAGTGCGTGATTACCAAGATCGGCTGAGAATGCTTGAAGCGCGAACCGCTCAGGAGGCGCAGTCTGCCGCGTCCGCTCCTTCGACGGCGGCTCCGGCCTACGAGGAATCGCGGGCGCCCGCTCCGGAAGATTCGATCAGAGCCGAAAGAAGGCGACGCGAGTACGAGAGCCTGTTCGCGAGCAATGTGGTGATCAGCCGCAGACCTGAATCTGACCGGCCAGACTCGGGGCGTCCGGCCGCGAGCGGCATTGCTGCTACTCCGACGCCGCGGGATGACAATCCATCGATCGACGACATCGCCGATGCCGTGGTTCGGGCTACTACTCGCGTCACCGGGAACGGCCAGCCTGTCCGGGCGCCCGCGATACCAATGAGCCAGGCGAGTGCCACATCGCCTTCACCAGTCCAATCGGCACCACCCGCCTCGGCGCGACCCGCGCAGACCGAGCCAATCAGCGCCGCCGGTCCACTCCATCGAATCCTGGAAGGCACAATCGTGGACACCGTCCTCACGAATCGCCTGGACGGCAACGCCGCTGCACCGGTCAACTGTCTTGTCACGAACGCTCTGTACTCTCATAGCGGGCAGCAAGTCGTGATTCCCGCAGGGGCTCGCATCCTCGGTGAAACGAAGGCGGTCCAAGCATTCGGCGAAAGCCGACTCGCCGTTGCATTTCATCGTGTGCTTATGCCTGACGGTCGGACGTACAGCCTGGATCACTTCATCGGCCTGAACCAGATTGGCGATGCGGGGCTTCGAGACCAAGTCAATCAGCACTACTTGTCAACGTTCGGAGCCGCCGGAGCCGTGGGCCTCATCAGCGGCCTCGCCCAATATCTCGGAAGCGCCGGACTGACACGTGGAGATGGAGATCGGACCGTCATCATCGCCGGCGGCGCGACCGACGCCACCGCGCAAGCCAGCGTGCAGGTGATGAACCGGTTTTTGAACCGCCTGCCGACGATCACGATTCGCGAAGGTCATCGGGTGAAGGTGTATCTGACGAGCGATCTCGATCTGCCGGCCTACGAGGCGCCGGCACCGCCTGGCAAGTTCTGAAGGAGGTCCTATGTCACGCCGTCTTTGGGGGATCCTGTTCCTGCTAATCGTCACTGGGACACGGGCAAACGCACAGTTCGTTGTGATTGACCCCGGCAATCTGGTCCAGACGGTGCTGATCGCGGAACGCACGCTGCGGCACTACGAGGAGCTCCAGGCTCAGTACCGCACGATTCTCCGCATGGGGCAGGGGCTTGGCAATTTGGAGAGCTACCGGGTGCCGAGGATCTCGATCAGCCGTCATGATCCGTCGCAGTGGCAATTTGGCCGCCCTTGGATAGAGGGTCTCAATGTCGGCGATCCGTCGGGGGCGGCGTACGCGGCAACCGCCTTGCCACTGTTACGCCCCGACGTTCAGCCGAGTGGCCTTACGGCCAGCGCCCGCCGTGCGCTCGAGCGTCAGTACGCCACGATCGAAATCACCGATACGGTGGCGATGAGGGGTGGGCATCAAGTCGCGTTGGTTCGCGGGTATCACGACCGTCTGCAAGAGGCGGTTCAGGGACTTGAGGGCGATGTTCTGAATGGCCTCTCTCGATACCACGAGATGACCGCCATTCTGGACAAGATCGCCGCGGGCGAACTCCTTGGCCGGCGTCAGGACATGGCGACAAATCAACTGCTGTCTCACGCGCTCGAGCAGCTGCTGGCGCGCAGTAAACGGGAGCGCGACACCGAGGCTTCGACGATCAACATGCAGCTCACGAGCTGGCGCGATGCCAGTGCCGCAAATGCTGCGTTCGTGGCGGGTACTGGCGATGCACTTCGTACGTGGAGGCAGCCGTGAGGCAACCGCGTCAACATGGAGGTAGCGCTATGCGTCGCACACTTCTGGCGATCATCATCGTCACTCTGGTCGCAACGGAGAGCTCCGCGCAAATCGTGGTTACCGATCCGGCGGTCACGCTCCGTAACAGCATCACCGCGGTGTTGAAGGAGTACCTGTTGAACGTCCAGCGTGATCAGCATGCGAAACTCCGACGAATGGCTCGTCGACTGAGCGTATTCGCCAATTTGGACAAGTACGCAGTAGTGGATCCACCACGGTGGCGCACCAGGCGTCCGGAGGAGTTTCTCTTCGACGGCGACTACAACGCAGCCCTCATCTTCGGTGACCCGACTGGCGCGGCCTATACCGCCTTCACGCAACCAGTCATGGCCGCTCAGCAGCTTGTGAATAGGCTTCCGAGCGCGGCACGGAGAGCGTTCCAGGCGCGTTTAGCGACTCTGAATGTGGCTGACGCAGCCGCAATTTCGGCGACGAACGACACTGGCCAGCTCCGCCGCAATGGGAAGCGGGAGCTGCCAGCCATAGACGCCCTGGAAGCAAACGTCGTCGACCCGTCGAACGAGCAGAGCGCGACCGCCGTGCTCGACAAAATCAGCGGCGCCGTTCTTATTGGCGCGCGGCAACGGCAAGCGCGCACGCAGCTCCTGGCAGGTGTCGTTGAGCAGCTGCTCGTCGACAGCAAGCGTGCGCGCGACACGGAAACCGCCTCGATGAACATGCAGCTGATGACCTGGCGCGACGGCAAGGCCGCGAACAGAGCATTCGTTGCCGGGGCAGGCGATGCGCTGTGCAATTGGCGTCAGCCCTGAATCGTGGAGTCTCCATGGAGCCACAACCGGCGCTCAATCTAATACCCACGGTCCAGCAGGCGATCTCGAACCTGCTGACGACGTATGAACCCGAATTCCTGCGATTCGGCTACAACCTGTTCTTGTCGTTTGCGACAATTCTGATCGCCTGGCAGGGGATACGTATGATGTTCTCCCATGAAGGTTTGAGCGAGCAACTATTCGACTTCGCCAAGCTGCTTCTGTTCGTATCGTTCGGGTACGCATTGATCGCGTTTTACGAGGCGCCGATCCCCGGTATCGGCGTGTCATTCAGCAACCTGATCACTGACCAGGCGTACTATTTTCAAAGCGTCCTCGAAGCACGCGCATTCGACAACATTTATCAGCACTTCGACGATCTGTCGGAGCACTTCCTGCAGCCCGACGCGTGGTCCATTCTAGCGAACCTGATCTACTGGACTGTGCTCCTGCTGATCGCGTTCGCCAAGGCAGTCTCGTTGGCGGTCATCGCGTTCGGTCTGATTGCGAGTGCAGTGTGCGGTTTGCTCGGGCCGATCTTCGTACCGTTCTTCATCGTCCCCAAGCTGGACTGGCTGTTCTGGGGTTGGCTCCGATCGTTCATCCAGTACTCGTTCATCCCGGTCGTGGCGATCGCGTTCCTGATGATCTTCGAGCGGTTCATCTACCGTTACGTCACGACCCTGCCGCCAACGATTACCCAGGCAGAGTACGGGATCTACGGTCTTCAGGCCTTTGCAGTGGTCGCAACGTTCTGCCTCGGAATCCTGCTCGTGCCGTCACTGACGCAGTCGATCTTCTCGGGTTCGAGCGGTGAGAGTGCATTGGCGAATCGAATCAGCGTCAGCCGGCTCTTTCGTCGTTAACGGAGGTGTCCATGGCCCGGAGACTGCCACCAGGTCGGATCACTGAGGACGAACAGGTTGCCTCGACGGACGTGTCAAGGCTGTTGGTCCTTGGCTTCGTAATCGCGGCGGGGTTGGGCTTCCTGATTGGCCTCGGATGGGTCGTCTGGAATCTGATTCGGCCGCATTTCGTTGGCTGAACGGGCGCGGTATATGAACGTAATAGTTGCCGATCTCAATCCCAAAACGCTCGAGAACGCGAAGCATCAATTCGTGGAGTTATATGGCTCCGCGTTGGTCATGAACACCTATCTCAAGATCAGTCTGGTACTCGTTTCGTTGGTGGCGCTTGGGCTTCTCGGACTCAACTTTCACACCGCCGCTCGCTATTCTCAAGTCAAGCCCCTGGTTATCCGTATCGATGACGTTGGCCGTGCCGAAGCCGTCCAGTACGACGCCACTCGGTACCAGCCGCAGCCGCCTGAACTCCGGTACTTCCTGACGCAGTTTGTCGTGAAGCACTTCAGTCGGATCCGAGCGACGGTCCAGCGCGAATATCCCGATTCGCTCCTGTTCCTGGAGCCGACGCTTGCAGACGCCACCATTGCCCAGAACGAGCAGAGCCGGGTGCTGGAGACGTTTCTCACGAATCCGTCGGCCGACGAGGTCGACATCGTCGTCCAGAACGTCAGCCTGAGCGAGCTGACGAAGTCACCGTACAAAGCGTCAGTGAGCTTCCAGAAGCTCCTCTACACGCCGGGTACGAGGTATCAGCGGGGGCGAGAAACGTACATCGCCCAGGTGGATTTCGTGCTTCGCGAGCACGTGCCGAACGAGTTCGTGCCGGTGAACCCGCTGGGGCTGCAGGTCACGTATTTCCGAGTCGACCAAGCCTTCGAGGAGTCCCAAAAGTGATCGCGAACACAGCTTTTCTTGCCGCACTGACGACCTTCCTCCTGGCTGCCTGGCTTGCCGGGGAACTGGCCTTTCTGGCGCCGTACAAGGGGGCACTGTTTCACCAGTACGGCATGTTGATCGTCGGCGTCCTGTTGCTCGTGTTCCTGAATCTCTGCGCGGCCTACTACGGCCTGGCACGGTGGCTCTTCCTCCGCGATACGGGTCGGAAACTTGCTCACGTTGATCGGCAGCTAATCGCTTCAGAGGGTGTGCACCAGGACCTGCCGGTCGAACAGTGGTCTGCCCGACGGTAACGATCCATGTGGGACGAACTGGACCCCCGTTCGCTCGACAGCCGGGAGCGTGACCCGTCTGACCCTCGGGGCCACGAACCACTCGATCCCCGTGATGTCTTTGCGCACGGTTTGGATCTGCCGCGCGGGCTCGAGCGTGAGCGTGTCCACGCGCAGGACCACGACTACGACCTGCGTGGGTCCGAGGTGCGGACACTGGCCACGATCGGCGCCTTTCGCGTCGTTCCTCTGAGCGATCTCCACGACGAACGAGGACGCTCCGCGGACCTCTGGCATGGAGATCTCGACCGGCTCCGAACGGCGGGCCTTATCCGCGTCGTGGCACCTCTGGATCGCGACGAGCGCACGCCGATCGTCACACTTACCGAACGCGGCCGGGAGCTTCTGGATAGCCATCGAACGCGCGAACACGAACCCGCCCAGGCCTTCTACGCAGGCCCCCAGAGAACCCGCGAACTGACGCACGACGCTCACTTGTATCGCGCCTACCTGCGGAGCGCCGAACGACTGCGGGCCGACGGTGCGCGTATCCAACGGATCGTCCTCGACTACGAACTCAAGCGCGATTACCAGCGGTTCCTCCAGGAGCGGAACCGGGATCGGTCAGACAGCGACGGCCGTCCCGATCGGACTCGCGAGGAGATCCAGGACTGGGCGCACGAACACGACCTGCCGATGGGTGAAGACGGCGTGCAGTTCCCGGACGTTCGGATCGAATACGAGTTGCCGGACGGCCGCCGCGAGGCAGAAGACGTCGAGGTGACGACGCCGCATTACCGCGGCGCGCATGCCGCGGCGAAGGCTCGCGCTGGCTTCACGCGATATCGGGCGGGCGGCGGTCGCGTCGGGGGACGGACCGGCCGCGGCGGCGGGCGTTCGTCGGATGTTCGACTCGCCGAGGAGTTTCTGGAATGACTTGGGAAGAACGTCTTCAGGCAGTTCGGGTCATGGGATTTACGGAGCGTCAAGCCGGCTTTCTCGTGACCGTCATGCTCTATGCCGGCGTCTGTCTTGGCCGGCACTACTGCACCTTCGCGAGCATTGCGTACGGTCGTTCGATGCACGAGTTCTTTGAGTCACTCCTGGCGCGGGGTTATGTGACCGCGCGGGGCTGTGGTCACAACCGCGCGCGCCTGTACCACGTTCATTACAAACCGCTGTATCGCGCGATTGGGGAGCCGAATAATCGCCACCGTAGGCCCACGACCTTGGCCCGTGCCGTCGAGCGTCTCATGGTGCTCGATGCCGTGCTTGGCGATTGCGGTCGCACGTGGCTCGCAACGGAACAAGACAAGCTGAGGTACTTCACCCTCACGCACCGGATCCCTCGCCGGGATCTGCCGACATTGACCTTCCACGCCGACGACGCAGCGACGGCCCGGTATTTCCCGGACAAGCTCCCGATCGCCCTCGACCGAGAACGCAACAAGTACATCTTTCTGTACCTCCTAACGAGGGATCTGCCGGTCGACTTCCGGATGTTTTTGGAACGACACGCCGAGCTGCTGCGCGCGCTGCCAGGCTGGACGGTGCGCCTGCTCGTGCCCCGTCACAAGACGGATGCGATTCCGCTATATCAGGCGGCCTTTCGCGAGCAACTGGCCATGCCTCTGGAGCCGGCTGTCCTCGATGATTTGCGTTGGTACTTTCACGCGCGACGAAGGGCGGCGCGGGACTCCGATGAACGCTTCGATCAAGCCGCACGCGCCTTCGGCGCACCTCGGTTTCAGGCCCTTTACCGCGCCTGGCTTGAACGCGGTGAACCAGTGCTTGACGCGACGTTATCGCCCGTCCTCCCAGACGCCGTCACGTGGGGTACGGGCCAATTGGAGTGCCATGTCCTACCACACAGCTACATCCGTCTCTTACCCCTGGTCGGCACGGCATAAGGCCGCGCTGTGGTGGAAGAGACACACGAAGAGACCCCGGGGGAGTCTCTTCCCCCTGTTGGGTCCGCTAAACGGGCTGTCTCAGTGGTCGAGCACCGCTCTGATCAGCGCAGCCCGAGACGGCGCTTACCGACACGTCTACTTCATGTTACGCGCCGCAGCGCGGCGGTTCTCCGATGTTCTCCGGCGGCGTTCTTTGCCGCCGACGGTTGCGGCGATAGGACAGCAGACAGGACGTGAGCGACCCCGGGTCTTGGCCCAGTAGGTGTTCGCCGACGCGTCCCGCGGGGTCGCTCACGTCCTGTCTGCTGGTGCTTCTGCCATCTGTTCTGCGGCCTGCGAAGGACTCGTCGTGACGACGGCCAATCGCACCCGCAAGACGCGCATCACGCGTCGCGCCACACGGCCGACGAGCGAGATGCAAGCCTCTCGGTCAGATCTGTTTATGAGGAGTTGTCATGTCTCTCATCAAGCCGCGCGCACGAGGCAAGCACCTGGTGCAACACCGCACTCGCCTGGATCACGAGAACCACGAAACGCTGCACGCCTATGCGGTCTTCATTGCCGAGGAGCCGGAGTACGTCCTGAATGAGCTGATCGACTCCGTCCTCGCGAAGGACAAGGAGTTCGTTAAATGGCGGCGTGAACACACCGAATCGTTCGCACCGCGACCAGCCACGGTCCGGAAGAATCAGGCAGGGCAGCGCGGGCGTAGAAAGCCCGACCTCGGAGCCTCGTCTTTAGCAGGCGAGGCCCGTCTCTAGGCGGAGTCGTCATGTTGCGAGCAATCGTTGGCGCACGCGTGCTCCTGGACATGCTGATTGCGGGTTGCGTCGGCACATGGGGCCTCTACGCGTACCCCGTACAGACGGACAACGCGTTTCTGGGGCTGATCCACCTTGAAAGGCCGTTCGTATTCGAGGTCCTCGCCTATGGGTACGCAACGCTCTGGTTCACGACGCCATTTCTTGCCGCGTCGCTTGTGACGTCAGTGCTCGCGATCATCGTCTACCAGTACCCGCAGTTCATGCGGGCACGCGCCTTGCCACCATACCCGCAGCCGGAATGCAGACCCGCACCGACCCTCGTTCTCGGGGAGACGCACTTCGCGCGGACACCTGGTCCCGCGCCCGCACCCACGTGGCTCACGATTCCGCAGCGCGGTCTGTATACGGGAGTGATGATTCTGGGCGCGGTCGGCTCTGGCAAGACGTCGGCGTGCATGTATCCCTACGTGCAACAACTGTTGCGTTGGCGGGCTCAGGATCCTGCACAAAAACTTGGCGGCCTGGTGTTGGAGGTGAAAGGCGATTTCTGCCATCAGGTACGAAGCATTCTTGCAGCCTCCGATCGTGAGGCGGATTACCTGGAGGTCGGTCTGGACACAGGTGTCTGCTACAACCCGCTGCATAACGACCTCGATCCGTACGCCGTGGCCTACGCGATAGCAAGCCTGCTCAACAACCTCTTTGGCAAGTCAAAGGAGCCGTTCTGGCAGCAGGCGTACACCGATCTGTTGAAGTTCGTGATCTCTCTGCGTCGCATTACGGTCGGCTATACCACGCTCTCGGAGGTGTACCGCTACATCATCGAAGAGGGCCAGATCGACAAAAACATCCGCACGTTAAAGGACCAGTTTGACAATCCGCCGGACGTCCTCTGCATCGATCGCGAACGGTATCAGGGCGACGTCCGCCAAGCGCCTTTTACGCTGTGGGCACCGCTCGACGAAACACACGTAGGCCACCCGCACGATGCCGAGCTCGAATCATATTTGGCCGAGCACAAGATCCCTTTCAAGCTGCGGACTGGTACCGCGGCGATCTGCGCGGATCGTCGACATCGTCTTGAGGCGATTCAGCGCTGGTTCAATCACACATGGAGAAAGCTCGATCAGAGGGTCAAGGCGTCGATCGTTGAAGGCATCGTCGTGTTTCTCTCTCTCTTTGATGAGAATCCGGCCGTCTACCGCGCGTTCTGTCCACCACGCTCGGCGTACATCACGCCACCCAAGCCCGGCGAGCCACGCCCGTTGCCACCGCTTGAGGACCTGCTCGAGACGGGCCACGTGCTCGGACTGAACTTCCCAGTCGCCATGAATCCTGCGCTCGCTCGTGGCCTTGGCGTCATGCTGAAGTTAGACTTTCAACGCGCGGTGCTACAGCGGATTCCGAAGATGGCTGCTAACCCCAAGGGTCCTTGGCGGGATCTGCTCTTCGTGGCCGACGAGTACCACGCGTTCGCGACTGTCGGTGAAACAGACCCGACAGGCGACGAGCGTGCCTTCGCGCTCTCGCGTCAGGCGCGCCTTATCCCAATCGTCGCCACCCAGAGCGTGTCATCACTGCGGTCAGCGCTCGGCAGCGATGAGGGCTGGCGCACCCTGATGCAGTGTTTCCGCACCAAGGTGTTCCTCGCTACAAGCGATGAGTTCACGGCACGCACGGCAGCGGAGTTGTGCGGCCGAGCGGAGCGGCTGAAGGCGCGCTACTCACTGACGGAAGGGGGTCAGGACGCGCACATCTCGCTCCTCACGGGCTCCGCCACGGCGGCTCGGCACAGCTTGAGCGCGAGCAAGACCTATATGGTGGAGTCCGACTACGTGTTTCAGCCGCGGATCTTCACTGAGCTGCAGCACGCGCAAGCGATTGCGCTGCCCTATGACGGACTCAATCCGCTGCCTGCGCAGTACTGCTACCTGAAGCCGCACTACCTCGACGTCCAGACCAGCTACTTCGATCAGGTCGCCCACGGGGCCTTATGAGCAGTCTCGACCGGATTCTCCCGTTCTTGAGACCCATCGAGGATCTGCTTCGGGATCCGCACATCACCGAAGTGATGGTGAATGACGGGGGCCG
>Ga0137409_10006943_pt1 | contig 11678 bp, 10 predicted proteins | sample CZODoug1_16funga_FD_122059 | JGI IMG/M metagenome (GOLD analysis project Ga0137409, IMG submission 122059) | Vadose zone soil fungal communities from Angelo Coast Range Reserve, California, USA - CZODoug1_16fungal (Hybrid Assembly) | ecosystem: Environmental > Terrestrial > Soil > Vadose zone... | reverse complement strand
TCGGCGGCGATCACCGCGCCGGGCGCCCCCGGAGGATGAGCGACGCCCGAGGCTTCGATGGCGCCGCCGAAGAAACCGGTGCTGAAGCCCTTCCACTCCTCCGACTGAATCAGTGGATTTTTGCCGCCCGATAATTCCACACCGCCCGGACTGCTTGAACCGCCCGGGGCGCCGCCGCCGCCGTGCCCAAATTTGCCGCCCGGCTCGCGATGGAGTATATAAATTGATATCCCAACAGTCAGCAACACGCCCATGACCTGAGCGACGATGCGGCTGATGCCTCCAACCCAGGCGGCTTGGAGGCGCTCGTCCTTTTTCTTTTTTTTCTTCTTCTTCTTCTCTTCGAGGGCGTCATCTCCGAGAGCGGCCAGCGGAACCGGCAGCAAGTTCGGATTGGTCCGCACAGCCAGCGCCGAACTCGGCGTCATCGCGCGGCGGCGAATATCTTCGAGGGCTTCGGGCGAGAGCCGCGCGGTCTTATTCTCGACCGTTTCGGCCGGGTTGCGGAAGGTCAGCAGCGCCTGGCCCAACTGGATCTTGTCGCCGTGCTGCAATACGTGCGATTCATTCCCGAGCCTGCGCCCGTTGACGAACGTGCCGTTGCTGCTGCCGAGGTCGATAATGTTGTAACCGCCGTCGCGCGCCAGCACGACGGCGTGGGTGCCGCTGACCGTCGGATCCGAGAGCACGATGCGGTTATGCGGCGCCTTGCCGATCTCCGTTTCGAGCTGATCGAGCGTCGCTTCGATCTTTTCGCCGGACGGCATGACGCCGACCAGTCGGGGATTGAAAAACTTGCCGAGATGCGCGGCGATCTCGCTCGGCGTCGCCAGGCGCAGCGAGGCTTTTTTGCGCGTGACGCGTTCAGCCTCATCAATCGTGGCCCTGTCGGTCGGATCGGCGACGGCCAGCGCCATCTGGTTGGGCTGCATGACAATCGGACAAACCAGGCGTTCGAGCAGGAATTGCTGGCGCAGCGCCGTGGCTATGGGCGCGTCAACATCCATAGTTTTCAATTCGACCGGAGGAACGTTGAACGTGCGGCTCATCAGATCGCGCAGTTCCGTCTCGGTCGCAAGTTTCTCTTCGATCAAGGCGCGGTAAAGGCTGCGTCCGCGCGCGTCGCGCCCGCGCAGGCGTTCGACCTCGCTCTGGGGCGCCAGGCTGGAAGAGACCAGCACGGCGGCCAGCGCGTCTTCGGTCAACGCGGCGGGTTTGGGAGTTGGCGGCGCGGGGGGCGGAATCGGCGTCCCGGTCACGCCCATAATCAGCGTGCGCTGCGGCATCGACAGCGTGTCGCCGGTCTCTTTCAGCCGGAACGTCAACGCGCAATGCCCCATCTTAATCAGATCGCCGTGTTGGATCACGCGCGGCTCGTTGATCCGCGTGTCGTTGACCAGGGTGCCATTGCGGCTGCCGAGATCGGTGATTTTATAGAGGCCGTCCTCAAGGCGGATGATCGCGTGCGCGCTGGAGACCGAGGCGTCGGGAAGGATGATGTCGTTTTGCGGCCCCTTGCCGATAGCCACTTCATTCTGGGTTAAATCACGTTCCACCACGCTGCCGTCGCGCAATACTATGCGCAGCATGGCTTCCGGCCGCGGAAGCGCCGCGTCGTCTTTTGGAACCACCATAGTCGTTCTTTGGGGGGATTGCCTGAGGGCCGAGCTGTTCGGAGCCACGGCCTTCTCCGGCATTTCAGAAGGGGTTTCGTATGATTCAAGCGGAGCTCCTGGCCGATTCGCGTCAATTGGCGTGAGCGGCGGGTATATGGGACGCAAATCGGCGCCGCATTGGTTACAAAACCGGCTCACTTCGCGCGGGATAGGGGCCTTGCATTGAGGACATACGTTAATCATTCAGAATATGTCAAAGGCGCTCACATTCGTAAAAGAAGCGACAAAAGCCATTTTACAAGTTCAAACAGGGACGGATGCTAAATCAGTTTGCGGGCTAAATCAATTCGGAACCTCCGCGCAATGGCTTCGTAATGTATAATCGCCCAGGCCCAGCGGCGTCATCCTAATCAAAAGCCGTTTTTGTTTGAACAACCCTCTCGGTTCGCTCACTTCAGGGGATGATTTTTGAAAGTTGACGCCGGATAGAATACGGACTGAATAGAATAAATGCGGATAGAACGGGCGCTGCGGATTGGAACAGACAGGAGCGTTGATGAACAAAAGACTGGTTTTGGCTGCGTCATTTGCGATGGCCACGGCGTTCTTCTTCAGCGGCGCGTGGGCGCATGCTCAGCAAGGGGCGCAAACACAGCCGGCGCAAAAACAAGGCGCGCTTGGCGCCGTTCCCTCCGACGAAAACCGCGGCGACATTCGACAACAGACCTTCGAGATTGTCTGGCGGACTGTCAAAGAGAAACATTTCGATCCCGCGATGGGCGGGGTTGATTGGGACAAGGCGCATGAAACTTACGCGCCCAGGGTCGCCGCCGTCAAGAGCGATCGTGAATTCTACCTGCTGTTGCAGGAAATGCTCGGGCTGCTCCATCAATCTCATTTCAACATCATTCCGCCCGAATCGCTCATTCCCGAAGATCAGGATGGGCCGTCGGGCGGCGGCGTCGGCATCGATCTGCGTCTGATCGGAGGCGCGGCGATGATCACGCGCGTCGAGCCGGATTCGAGCGCGGCGAAGGCCGGCTTGCGCCCCGGCTTCCTGATCAAACAGGTCGGCGATAAGCCTGTTCAAGAGATCATCGCGGCCTTTGCGAAGAGCGCCGAGCGGGCGGAAATCAACAATATTCGCATGACTCGCAGCGTCCTGTCCGCGACGGGCGGCGATCCGGGCGCGTCGGTCAAGGTTGTTTACATCGACGACCAGGACCGGACGCGCGAAACGATTCTTCAGAGAGAGAGATTGAGAGGGGAGCTATCGCCGAAGTTCGGCAATTTTCCGCCGCAGTACACCGAGTTCGAGACGAAACGGATAGCGAATGGCGCCGGTTACATAAGCTACATCCGGTTCAACATCTTCACGTCGCCCGTGATCGAAAAACTCAAGGCGGCCATCAGCGGCTTCGGCGACGCCGAGGGGATGATCTTCGACCTGCGCGGAAATCCGGGCGGGCTCGGCGGCATCGCCACGACCATCGCCGGCAGGATCTGTGACGAGCCGGGTTCGCTCGGCGTGATGAAGATGCGCAGCGGCGAGCTGAAGTTCGCCTTCTTCCCGCAGGAGAATCGCTACGCCGGGCCGGTCGCCGTCCTGATCGACGGGATGAGCGCTTCGACCAGCGAAGTCTTTTCGAGCGGCATTCAGGAGATGGGCCGCGCCGTCATCATCGGCGAACGCAGCGCCGGCGCCGCGCTGCTGTCGTATTTTCAAAAGCTTCCCACCGGCGCGCTCTTCCAATTCGCCGTCGCCGATTTCAAGACGCCGAAAGGCGTCCTGATCGAAGGGCGCGGCGTGATCCCCGACGTCGAAGCGCGGTACGACCGCGCCTCATTGCTCGTCGGCCGCGACGCGCAACTCGAAGCGGCCGTCGAACAAATTCGCAAGTCCCGAGAAAAAGCATCGCAGAGATGATGGCGCCACGGACTTTAGTCTGTACACGCCATGAATTGTGGGGGCATGAATTGTGGACGGATAGCCTAAAATCCGTCCCACTTAACATCGTCGCGCGCGTAAGCAAACGGACAGACTAATGGTCTTTGAAAATAAAATACAACCATCGGTGTAGGGGCGGGTTTTCCCCGCCCACCTCCGTTTCCAGAGCGACTGGGCGCGGAATACGCGCCCCTACGCTGTCGTTGCATTTAATTCTCAAAGACCATCAGTCTGTCCCACTCTACGGCGCCAACTCAGAAAGGGAGAATCTTATGAAACGAATTACACTGATCCTGGTCTTCGTCATGCTGGCGGCCATCACATCAGCCGCGCAGGACAAGGCGAAATCTGACGCGCCAAAGGCCGACGCGCCAAAAACCGACGCGCCAAAAACCGACGCGAAGACTGCGGCGCTTCCCGATGCCGGTGAGATTCTGGAGAAATATATCAAGGCTCTGGGCGGCAAGGAGGCTATCGAGAAAATATCTTCGCGCTCGTCCAAGGGCACATTCGAGATCGAGGCGATGAATCTGTCCGGAGATATAGAGAACTACCAGAAAGCGCCGAACAAATACGCCAGTCTTTTTTCCATTTCCGGAGTGGGCGGCGGCGGACAGGTCTACGACGGGGCCAAGGGATGGGATTCAAACCCGATGACCGGATTGCGCGAACTTGCCGGAGAAGAATTGGCTGTGCTGAAGCGCGAAGCGGACTTCTATCAGCCTCTGAATCTCAAGAAGCATTTCCCGAAGCTGGAGGTGAAAGGCAAGGAGACAGTCGGCGTCTCCGAAACGTACGTCGTCATAGCCACACCCGCTGAGGGCGGCCCGGAAAAACTGTACTTTGACATCGCCACTGGTCTGCTCGTGCGCCAGGACGCCGAGCATGAAACGGCCCAGGGCAAGGTTGCAAGTGAGGCGTATTTTGAGGACTACAAAGACATAGGCGGCGTTAAGACGCCTCATTTGCTGAAGATAGTCTCCCCGATGTTCTCGCTGAAGGTAAAAGTCACTGACGTCAAAACCAACGTCGAGATTGAAGACACGAAATTCAACAAACCTTCGGGAAACTGAAGAGGATAGTGGGTAGTGGGCAGTGGATCGAACAATGATATTTGGCGCTATCCACTATCCACTACCCACTACCCTCGATTCAGATCATCTTTGGTCGTGGGGAACCTGGATAATCACCGTCGCCGTAGCGGTATTCCCCGCCACATCAGTAAGAGTCGCCACCACTTGATAGATGCGGCCATCCAAATCGGCGCCATTGCGCCTGGCCTCCACCGACAACTGATCGGCCCACGTGACGGAACCCCCATTCAACAATCGCGACGGGATGCCGAGCGGCGCCCCATAAGTTTTGCGAAAGGGGCCTGTCGGCTTATAGCCGACAGGGGAATTTCGCATCGCGCGAAGTAGAGACGCAAGATTTTGCGTCTCTACTTCGCGCGATCCCCTTTTGAAATTCCGCGACTCGTAATAAAATAGAAGCAGCTCGTAATAGCGCTGGTAACACTATTACGAGCCTGACCAATGCAGCATCACGAAAGCGACGTGACTCGCAATGGCTGATCAGATTGTAATAAAAAAGAACTTCAAATACAGGCTCTACCCGACCAGCGCGCAGATTGCCGCGCTCGATGATCAACTGGCCGAAGCTTGCCGCCTCTACAATGCCGCCCTTCAAGAAGGGCAACAAGAATTTTTCAGTGAGACTACGATCTGAGCGGCGGGCAGTGTAAAGTAGAGTATGGCTCAGGTCAACCGGATGACAGGAATTCAGCAACTATGCGTTCTTTCTCGCGGTTTCGACATTGACGCGTCCGTTCAATAACTCTATTCTGTCGCCGCCGGCGCCATCACAGCCTGGGACGCTAATCATATGGTAGACAACAGCCTGACCTCTGCGTCTTTCGACAGTTTGCTCACTCAGCTCGGTCCGGATCGCGAAAGCGCGGCGCGGGCTTACATTGAGCTTCGCCGCGCCCTGTTCATTTTCTTCGCGGCGCGTGGCGCGGTAAGCCCGGATGAGATGACGGACGAAACGATCAATCGCGCGGCCCGGCGTTTGAGCGAAGGGAAGCGGATCACGACCGAGAGTCCGGCGAATTATTTTTACGGCGTGGCCCGCAACGTCTGGCGCGAGAGTCTGGCCAAGGGGAACGTCCTGATTCCTCTGTCAGACGGCGATCCCTCGGGAGGAGTCCAAACCACGCCGTATGACTTGCTGGTGGCGAGCGGCGAGCAAATCGAAACAGAGATCAGGCAGGAGTGCTTGGAGCAATGTCTGGGGCGACTCGATCCGGAAGATCGCAAATTGGTCGTCTCATATTATCAGTTCAGCGGCGGCGAGAAGATCGAAAACCGAAAGAGACTCGCCGCGCATTTGGGACTGCCGGGCAACACGCTCAGGCAAAAGGTCGCGAGGTTGAGGAGCAGACTCGCCGAATGCGTGACCATTTGCAGGCGCTCCCACCGTCCGTCCCGATCCTAATCGATTGGGAAAAACCTGTGTAACGAATCTGTGATTTATTCATTTCTGGTCGAGGAGAGTGGCCAGGTCACGCGTTGAGCTTCAACGGGCGAGGCGTTATGTCAGATGAAACAGTCGTGAATTCGACAATCAGGGAATATCTGCTGGGCGTTCTGCCGGAATCGGAAGCGGAGCGTATCGAGAGATGGTACTTCGCCGGCGGTCAGGCGATTGATGAAGTCTGGGCGGCGTTCGGCGAATTGTCCGAAGAGCGCCTGAGCGGCGTTCTTTCCGAAGATGAAGCGCGACAGTTCGAGCAAAGGTTGCGATCTTCGCCCGCCTTGCGCGAAATGTACGAGAATGAAAAGGCGATCCGCGACTACGCGGCCAGGATTGCCGCGGGAGCTTCCCGACAGGTTAAAAACGATGACCCGGTCGCCGGCGGCTGGCGCAATTGGCGGCTGCCCGCCGCGTTCTTCAAATCGCCCCGACTCCTTGCCGCGGGCGTCGTCGCGATGATCTCTCTTGGCGCCTTTGGGCTCTGGTTGGCATTGAGGGCGACTGAAAGCCCGAATCCCGAAGGCTCGCAACAGGCCAAAGCGCAAGATCAAAAGGACCGCGTCGCCCGGGCCTCGATTGATCCGCGGCGTCCGCCTCAACCCGGAGGCGGCGCGAATGACAGGCCGGTCGACGGAAAAAAAGGCGCCATGTCGCAGCCCGATCGGGGCAAATCAGCGCCGGGAGCTGGTCGGGAAACCACGACCACGTTTCTGTTGTTGGCGGCGGAAACCAGAGGAGTAGAGAGCTATCAGACACTGGAGATACCCGGCCGAACCGAGACCGTCCAACTGGAACTAGAACCGCCAACCGACGACTGCGCCCTCTTCTCGGCGGTATTACAAACGGAGTCCGGCGAGGAGATACAGCGATGGGAGCGGTTGCGAGCGCGGCGCGCCTATTCAACACTGAAAGTGGCGCGAATCCGCGTCCCTGCCGGTTTCCTGAAGAACGCAGGTTATGTGATGAGGCTCGAATGCGTCTCCGGCTTTAAAAATCCCGCCTCCGCCACGCAATATCGCTTCAAGGTGGAAAAAAAAATATTTCGTTAGGGCATAAAAGAAACAATGCGTAACATTTTCCACCGATCCTCATATTCAGAGTGAAGAACATGTTCAGAGTGAAGAGCATGGCTTCTGACGGGACGGCGGCACAACCATCAATTTTGCGGAGCGCGTAGGTTGGCGATGAGAAGGCGTCCGGATTACGCGGAGGCACTCCGTGAGTTATGGCCTCCCTCAGTTGTTGTCCCGTCAGTGGGGGAGACGGACAGATTCGTCTCCCGTTCGCTGGGGGTTACGCTTCGTGGGGATGCGTAAACCCCCATTTTTGTTATTTCCATTCTCCTTGAAGCGTAAATCCCGCCCAATAGTAGGGCGCGGCCCATCGCGGCTGCTTCCACATATCGATCTGCGCACTGCGCAAAGCCGCCGCCGGGCGCAGGCCGTCGCGAAGCATGCGCTGATAGAACAGCTTCATCAATTCAGCCGTCGCCCTGTCATCCACTTTCCATAGACTGGCAACCACGCGCGGCGCGCCCGCATAAAGGAACCCGCGCGTCAGGCCTACCAATCCTTCGCCCTTGATCTCTTTACCCAAACCGGTCTTACAGGCGCTGAGCACGACCAGATCGGCTGCGAGCTTCAGGTTGTAAATATCGTGCAGGCGCAGGAACCCGTCTTGCGGGCGCCCTTCTTCGTCAACCAGCGAGAGCACGATGCCTGATAATTCAGGATGTTGGCTGTTGAGCAGGCTGTGCGTGGCGAAATGGATGATCCGATACCGGCTGAGATTCGAACCGAGCGCGGTTGCGCGGTTGGCCGCGAAATCGAGCGCTTTGAAGCTTCCCTTCGCGCCGGCCAGCCGGGTAATCTCATCAGCCTCGCGGCGGCTGAATATCAACCGTTGAAGCTGCTGTTGCGCGTCGGTCGCGCCGACTTCGAGAGCGGAACTGAAAACCTCCCGCTCAGCGGCTGAACGGACTGCCTGTTGGCTGTTTAGCGCCGCGACATTCCCGACATTCTTTTGGATTCGCTCGTCGGCTCCTCCAAATACCGGGTCGGCGATCACCGCCACAATTTCCGGCGCCGGGGCGCGACCGGCAAGCTCGCGCCGGAGCGCCGCCAAACTCGACGCCGACGGCAGATTTACGATTTCATGGTTTATGATCAGCGGATAGGACTTATAGGTCCTACAGGTCCTATTCATGAAATCTGACAACGAGTCCCGGAAGACCGCGCGCATAACGCGCAAGATGGAAAAGCGTTTGACAGTCACGACCGCTCGCAACTAAATTGCTCTCATGCTCCACGGAACGACAGCACTTACTGTTTTGTTTGGCTCTCTCCTGCTCGTTCTCGCCGCTTGCGGCGGGCGGCTTTACAAAGTCGCGCCTCTGCCGTCGAGCGCCACACCCGAAATTTCGATGGGTAACGGCGGCGGTCTGGACATCGGCGCCGTCGCGCTGGACGGCGAACGGTCGTATGAACGTTTCGAGGCCAACCTCCCGCTGGCCGGGGTAATCGCGGTCGATGTCAGGATGATCAACAAGTCGGAAGCGTCGATCTTGACGAACTCGCTCAGGTTCGAATTGCGCAACGCGTCCGGCGCCGCGTATAGACGGCTCCCTCCCAAAAAAGCGCTAGGCGCGGTGATGAAATATTACGGCGACAGGTTTTACTCGACAGTTGCGTACAGGCGGACGCTCGAAGATTACGAATCGATCGCGCTCAAACAGGGGCGCGCAATCGAGCCGGAGGGAGAGATTCGCGGAATCATCTTTTTTCAAACGAAGCGCGAAACGACGAGTGTCGATGGATTGATTCTGTCCGTCGCCGGCCTGTCCGCGCCAGTGAATGTGCAGCTTCAGACGGCGCGCAATTGAATATACTAGTTTTCAAATGTATGAAGACTGTTAGCCACAGAGCACACAGAGGGCATCAAATGATTCTTCTGTGTCCTGCGGTGTGCTCTGTGGCTATTCGTCCATATGAAAACTGCTGTGGCGATCTCAAAGTGTCTACGAATCATAGCTACGACAATCGGGCGACGAACCCGCTCTACCACATGGTGTGGGGCGTTCGGTTCTTCTTTTTAGGGATGCGAACGCTCGTTCGCAATCCGGATTTGCTCAGCCTTTCAATGATCCCAATGCTGCTGACGCTCGCCCTGTTGATTGGGTTGATCTTCGGCTCCGCGTGGACGGTCGGGCAACTCATCGGCGACGCCGTGCGCGTCGAGATACGGATAGTCGCGCAGATTCTGATGGTCCTGCTGACGTTCCTGATCGCATATTTCCTTTACCTGCCCGTGGCGCGCGTGCTGCTGGCGCCGTTCGCCGAAGCTCTGAGCCGCAAAACGCGGACTATCAATACGGGCAATACGGGCAATACGGGCAATACGGGCCGGACGATTCGTCAGAACAATCAGGGATGGGCGCGCGCGATGTGGGAAGGGCTGAAGCTGGTGATCTTTCAAGCAGCAGTCGCGCTGGCCGCTCTCGCGTTGGGGCTGGCCTTCCCGCCCGTCGGGGCGCCGATCGGGGTGGCGGTCGCGATTTTTCTCGGCGGTCTGGATTTCTTCGACATTCCGCTCTCGACGCGCGGGCTGCGGTTGCGAACGAAGTTGGGCGTGATCTGGCGCAACAAATCTCTGGCCCTGGGCTTCGGCGCCGCGGCCTATCTGATGCTGCTCATTCCGGTCATCAATATGATTGCGCTGCCCGTGGGCGTGGTCGGGGCGACGTTGTTGATTGACGCGCTGGAGTTCGAGGATCGATCCTCTATTTTCGATTGATTTCGGGGTGGCGGTCGAGGAATTCCTTCACGACCAAACTCGCGTCGCGGTGTTCGGCGTCGGCTTCATAGTTCATTCGCCGCATCTCCTGGTCCGAAATCGTTCCCGCCAACCGGTCGAAGACGGCGCGCAATTCGGGATAGCGGTTGAGTATTTCGCCGCGGATCACCGGGACGGCATGATATGGCGGGAAGTAACGCCGGTCGTCTTCAAGCGGGTAGAGATCGAGTTTCGCGATCAACCCGTTGGTCGCGTCGCCTGAGATCAGATCGACCTGCTTTTCAGCCAACGCGCGATATGTGAGCGACAAATTCATCGACAGCGGGGCCTCGCGGAACTTCAGACCGTAAGCCTGAACCAATCCGCGATAACCGTCTTCGCGGTCGAGAAACGCCGAGCCGAAACCCGCGCGCCAGTTGGGAGCATACTTCGCCGCTTCCGAGATCGTCTTCAATCCGAGCCTCCGCGCCTCGTCGCCGCGAGTCAGGATTACGTATGTGTTGTTAAATCCGAGCGGCGGGAGCATGACGCGCCCGGTCGCCTTATAGTCGTCGTCCACGCGGCGGTTGACTTCGGCGCTGTCCATTATCACGGGCTGTTTGAAGATCGCGGTCAGCGCAGTGCCGGTGTATTCGACGTAAAGGTCGAGATCGCCCGCCCGCATCGCCGTTTCGCAGACGAGCGTGTCGCCGAGATTGAATTTGCGCTGGACTTTGATCTTTGTGGAGCGTTCGATCGTTTGCGCCAGCAGTTCGCCGAGAATAACCTGCTCGGTGAAATCTTTCGAGCCGATGACGATCCGCCCGCCTGATCTTTCAGACCAGATCAATCCGCCGATGATCAGGAGCAACGCGCCGGCGGCGGCTGTCGCCACGGCCAGGATTCGCGATTTCCCGCTTCTCGCGCGATCGGGAGCGAGGCGCTTCTCCAGCCAGCTCAGCGTCAGATCGGCGGCGAGCGCAAGAGAGGCCGCCGGTATCGCGCCCGCAAGAATCATCACGCTGTCGACGCTCGCCACGCCGCGAAAGATGTATTCGCCCAAACCGCCCGCGCCGATCGCCGCCGCAATCGTAGCCGTGCCCACGCCGACGACCGTCGCGACGCGCACGCCGGCCAGGATCGCGGTCCTCGCCAGCGGCAGTTCGACCTGATAGAGCAGTTCCCAGCCGGTCATTCCCATCGCCAGTCCGGCTTCGCGCGCCGACGGATCGACGCTCTTCAACCCGCTCACCGTCGTCCGCATCACCGGCAGCAGCGCGTAAAGAATCAGCGCGATCACCGCCGCCTTCGCGCCGATCCCCCCGATGAGAGGCATCGGGATCAGAAATCCGAACATCGCCAGACTCGGAATCGTCTGCATGACGTTGGCGAGGCCGACCAGCGGGGCGCCGACCCGTGGATTGCGATAAGAGACGACGCCGAGCGGCACGCCCGCCGCGACGGCGATCCCCGTCGAAACCGCGACCAGCGCCAGATGGCGCAAAATCGCGTCCAAGAATTCACCCCCATGATTCAGCCAGAAATCGATCAGTCGCATAAGAATTAGGGAGTGGGGAGTGGGGAGTGGGGAATGGGAAGCGGGGAATTTCTTTCCCCCACTTCCCATTCCCTACTCCCCACTCCCCACTCTGGGTAAAGAGTCGATAAATATCTTCACTTCGGGATTATTCGATCGGATGATTTCGGCTGGCGTGTCGCAGGCGGCGAGTTTGCCGCCGGCCAGCACCCCGACTTTCGTTCCGAGAGAAAACGCCTCGCCCATGTCGTGCGTGACGCAGACTATGGTC
>Ga0137409_10006940_pt1 | contig 11684 bp, 10 predicted proteins | sample CZODoug1_16funga_FD_122059 | JGI IMG/M metagenome (GOLD analysis project Ga0137409, IMG submission 122059) | Vadose zone soil fungal communities from Angelo Coast Range Reserve, California, USA - CZODoug1_16fungal (Hybrid Assembly) | ecosystem: Environmental > Terrestrial > Soil > Vadose zone... | reverse complement strand
GATGGCGTAGAGCCAGGTTCTCGAGCCCGAGGGAAGCACGCGACCGGAAGATCGAGGCCAAAGATGCGAGGAGTGTCTTGAGAAAAATGAGCATCGGCTAGAATTATGAAGGAAATATAACTCCCGTCCCGTCAGATATTTCGAGATTTCCGGGAGTGACGATACCGAAGGATATCAATTTGGGAAGGCATACGCTGACGGTCGAAGGCAGGCCACAAGCAGGCAAAGAGTTAGTATTCGCGACGGTCGACATTGATGTGGAAAGACTGGATTTTCCCGTGAGCATGTCTGCAACAGACTCGGGAATCGGACTCGATTCTCCAGGAGAACAAATTCATTTGGAAGTGCTTGCTGACTATTCGGATGGCACTACGCATCGCGCTACCTCGTCGTCGCGCATTAGCTTCTCATCCGCCAACACCGAAGTTGCGACAGTGGACGCTTCTGGAATGGTGACGGCGGTCGCTCCAGGAATCGGCTTGATCACCGTAAAATACGCCCTGGGAGATAACAAGCTTTCGATTGGGATTCCAGTGCAGATGCCCAATCGTGATCGGGAACCTGGCGAGAGCAATTTTCTTCATTTCCATTGCACCCGGCGTGCAAACGATTGAGCCAGGCAGTTCTACGAACTTCAAAGTCACACCTTCGACCTATACCGGGTTCACTGGCGAGATTGCGCTGAGCGCACATGGCGTGCCAGAGGGGGGTAAGGCGAGCTTCACACCTGTCTCGGTCCTGGCGTCAGAATCCGCAACGCTGACAATATCAATCTTACGATCAACGCCCTTGGATACTTATCCGATTTTTATAACCGGAAGAAGCGGAAGCCTAAACCCAACAGTGAGCGTTTTACTTATCGTGACCACAAACGGTACGAAATAACAATAAGACCTCGAAGGCGAGACTGCACGTGCCCGATTAACGCTAACCGGACTATACGTCCACTGACGGGAATCAGGCTTGCCAAGCTCGCGTTCTTTACTCAAGTTCTGTAATGAGCGAGCCTGGTCACTTTTCAGATTTGGGCTCAAGTTAGTTGCGACTGTTAGCGGCGTCTGCAGGCCTTGCGGACGGTCAGAGCGAGGAGATGACCGCCGTGCAGCGCGAAAATCTCATAACAGATTGAACCTTGTGATTGCGGCGAGAGTCACTTCTTCTTCAACTCCGCGTCCCAATTCACGACTAGCGTGCTCGGCTCAGGAGTAGAAGATTGCAAGAGGCTATTGATCAGGAATCGCTTCCCATCCGGCGAGAGGTCGTAGACCCAGTGTGGAGAGGCTCTCGCCTCGCCCCCGCACCTGCGGGGAGTACGCGGGAATCAACCAATTCCTGCAAGGCCGGCCCCACCTGCATCGGCCGTGTGCGATCCACCCGAAGCCCTGCCCGGCCCTGCCCGAAGCGTGCTTGACGCTTAGGAGCAATTGTGCTTGACTCAGTGCCACCGTCGCATTCAGGGGTGAATGGGGGCCAACTTCGTGGGCCCTGCAAAGATCTCGTGGATTAGGGATGCGAACCGGAGAGCAGGCCTTCATCAAGCAAGGCAAATCTCACGGGTAGGAGTTGGCATGAGCAAAATTTCCTCATGGACCTTGGTGCTGATCGTGTCTCTGCTTTTGCTGGTGTCCGGGAACGCACAAGTGGTCACCTCCAACCTGGAGGGCGTCGTAAGGGACACTTCAGGAGCGATCGTCCCGGGAGCTACGGTAACCGCGGTGAACGTGGAAACGGGGGAAAGCCGCGAGACAACAACGAACGGGGAGGGTCTGTACCGATTCAACTTTCTTCCGCGCGGCCGGTATGAGGTACACGCCTCCAAGACCGGGTTCGCCGTGGAAACGCTGAAGGAGCTGAACCTTACGGTCGGGGATACTGTAACTGCCAATCTTGTCCTGCACTTGGCCGGGCAGGTTGAGAAAGTCAGCGTCAGCAGCGAGGCGTCGCGCGTGGATGTCGCCACTTCTCAAATACAAGGACCCGTCCAGCAGGTGCAGATTGCGACCCTGCCCATCAACGACCGGAACTTCCAGCAACTCGCCAACCTGATTCCTGGCGTGGCTTCGGCGCCCTCCTATGACCCAACAAAGCGCCTCTACGGCGGCGTGGTCTCCGGTGGAGCGACCGCGCGTAGCTCGGGCATCAGCGTGGACGGCGGAAATTTCAATGACAACATTGTCGGCGGGCCCGTGGGGCTGGTGCCCGAAGATGCCATCCAGGAATTTCAGGTCATCACAAATCAGTTCTCCGCCGAGTACGGCCATTCTTCCGGACCGTTCATTAACGTGGTGACCAAGTCCGGTACAAACCGATACCACGGTACGGCCTTCGGACTTTTCCGGCACAAGGACCTGCAGGCGCGCGGATTTTTCGAGCCTACCAAGCCGGATTTCAGCCGCCAGCAATTCGGCGGCTCGTTCGGTGCGCCGATTATCAAGGATAGGACGTTCGGGTTCTTCGCTATCGAACGCAACCGCCAGGAAAAGGCCCAGACCGTGAACACGGCGGGCGTCTTCCCGCGGTTTGAGGGCTCCTTCCCCGCGCCGTTCCGTGACTTGCTGATGGTGGGCCGCCTCGACCATCATTTCAATCGCGACCACACGTTCAGCTTCCGCGCTACTTTCCAGCGCAACACTTCGCGCGAAGGCCTGCGCATTGACCCGAATATTTCCGTTGGTGGCGCGCCGACAGACAACGCCTTCCAGCTCGCCACCAACGAAAACATCTCCTGGCAGGGGATGCACACCTGGGTGGTTTCCTCCACGACTGTCAACCAGTTCACCCTCCACTTCAACCGCTTCATCAACGAGCTGAACCCCACGAGTTTTGGGATCAATCTACGCTTTCCGTCCGTGGTTGTGGGCCAGAACGCCTCCACGCCCCAGGGTGTGCAACAGGACCGCCTGCAGTTCCGGGACGACTTCACAACGATTGTCAACGGGCACGGCACGCATAGCCTCAAATTCGGTGTGGACATGAACCCGCGCATCAAGTACGACGCGCTCTTCGATCTGTTCAAGAACGGCGTCTTCGTTTTCGGCGCCGACGTCCCTACGCTCACCTGTTCCTCGCCGAACAGTTGCAACATGAACTTGCCACCCGGTACGCCTTCTCCGCTGTTGTTTGCCCTGAAGGGGCTGGGCTCCACGCGCGAAAACGGGACCACCGTCTGGCAGATGGCCTACTACTTCCAGGATGACTGGAAAATCCACCGGCGACTGACCCTCAACCTTGGACTGCGATACGAGTACGAGAGCGGCTTTGTGGATGCCGGATTCCACCATCCGCTCGAAGGACAGGCGCCCTTTTTCAACAGTCGCACGCGTGAAAACTACAAGAAGGCATTCGGCCCACGCGTGGGTTTTGCCTACGACGTTCGGGGAAATTCGAAGACCGTGGTGCGAGGCGGCTTCGGAATCTACTATGACTCGACGCCTTGGGAGATTTCCTACATTGATCGAACCTTCGATGGCGTGAAGTACCTTTTCGGCGTTTTCAGTCCGTCTCAACCCGACCTGAATGACCCAGCGTTCTCCGCGTCGCAAACACCCGGCGGATTTGCCATCAACGGCAACATCCACCAACCCTACACAGAACAATTCTCCATCGCCGTCGGTCAGGAACTGCCACGCGGTATCGTGCTGGATGTTTCCTATGCACACATTCTCGGCGTGCATGGGTGGATGACGCGTGAGCTCAACCCGCAGGGCACCAGGACGGACGGCACGGTCGTACCTCCGCGCTTCCCGGGTCTGGGCTTGTTCTCCAGCTTCGAAACTCTCAACCTAGCCCACTACGACGCCCTGCTTATCAGCGCCCGGAAGGACCTGACCAACCGAGTTCAGTTCCAGGCGTCCTACACACTGTCGAAGGCGGAGAGCTTTTCCGATGACATCTTCGAGCCCGGCGTGCCACAGAACAGCGACAACCTCGCCGCGGACAACGGACCCACGCTCCGCGACGCGCGCCATCGCTTTGTGCTGAGCGGCATCGTCCGGCTGCCACTGGGATTCGAAACCTCGACTATCGCCGCACTGCAGAGTGGCCGGCCCTACAACATCACTACCGGTACGGACGACAACGGCGACGGCCACCTGAAGGATCGCCCTGCTGGCGTGGGGCGCAACGCGGGACGCGCAGCCCCGACTTATATTTGGGATCTGCGGGTAGCGCGACCGATCCGCATCCGTGAGCAAGCGCGGATTATCCCCACGCTGGATATCTTTAACGTCGTCAACCATCCAAACTTCGATGCAGAGTCTTATATCGGAGCGTTGAGCGCAGGCTCTGCATTCGGTAAGCCGACGGACATCATCTCGCCACCACGGCAGCTCCAGCTTGGCGTGAAGTTTGTCTTCTGACCGCACTCTGGCCGGCGAAGCAGCTCAAGCGTGGACGCTGGGGGCCGACTACGAAGGCCCACCCATATTTCTGGAGGAGGAATGATGCGGAACGTCTCGTGTCTCGGCTTCGGTGCGTTCCTTGTTGTGGGAGTTGTGACGGCCCAAGCGCAGAGCAAGAGTGCTGAGCCACGCGTGGTGCGCTACCACACTACGATGGCCGATGTGAAATACGTATACGGCGTCGCGTCTCCGGTGGCGCGGCTCACGCCGGGCGACATCCTGGAAACGAACACCGTGGACGCTTTCGGCAATGCCATTCAGAAGCCCGGAGACGCTCTGACTTTGGTGAAGGGAGACAACCCCCTCACCGGACCCTTCTACATTGAGGGCGCGGAGCCCGGCGACACGCTGGTAGTGAAATTCCTCGATGTGCAGGTGGACAGCAAGCAAGGCGTGGGTGCTTTTGCCCCGGGCTTTGGCGCGCTAAACACGACCTTTTACACACCGATGCTGAATCCACCGCTGCCCGAAAAGATCTGGTTCTATCCGGTAGATACCGTGCGCAACGTGGCTAAGTTCGAGGCGCTCGATTCTAAGTTCTCTGTGGATATCCCACTGCATCCGTTCCTAGGGTGTATCGGGGTTGCGCCTGCCGGTGGGGAGGCACGCAGTTCCATTGTGCCGGCGGAGAACGGCGGGAACATGGACGCGCCGGAGGCCAGCGCCGGGCACACCCTCTATCTGCCCGTAAACGTCCCCGGGGCGTTGCTCTATATGGGCGACGGGCACGCGGCTATGGGTGACGGCGAAGTGGCCGGTACAGGGATCGAAATCCCCATGCGTGTGCGTCTGCAGGTCAGCCTGGCCAAGGGAAAGGCGATTCGCTGGCCGCGATTTGAAAATGACGAATACCTCATGGCCGTCGGCGCTTACCGCCCACTCGACGATGCGCTCCGCATCGCGTTCACCGAGCTGGTCGGCTGGATGCACACCGACTATCAGATTTCGGAGCTAGATGCCTACGAGCTGCTTTCAAAAGTCGCAAGAATCCATCTAGTGGAGATGGTGGACCCGAACTATGTGGTCATGGCCCAAATCCACAAGAGATTCCTGCCGCCACCCAGGAAGTAGGGGCATGGCGAGGTGAAACCGGGAGAGGACCCCTGCGTTAGTCGTTCGGATCACCTACAGGACCTTAGGCGGGAAGAATCTATTTCTCAACGAGGTCGCATGCCGGCGCCAGTCGCAAGGTTTTTGCAACGTCCAACCAGCACTGTTTCTCTTTCTTGAACCTGTCCCTAGCCAACGATCTTGATATTTTTTGTGGATGGAACTCTGGCGACTCAGTGGATGATTTCTCGAAATGAATAGTCTTTCGGAGGACTCCCTCGGGGGAAGTCAGATAGTAAGTCCAGGCCGTGTCCGTGATCCAGAAAATCACAATGTCCTCCTGGACTCTGGGTAGATTTCGATTAGTGACAGCTCACTTGATTGGTCCCTTGAGTTCCGTGTGCACTTCATGAAACTCGTTGGCACCCACGTTTTCGACAGCGTGCGTCACCGCCTCACTCCAGACTGCGGTGCCAGCCTTCACATTACGTTCGTCGGTTCTGCCGTCAGGGTACGTGATCTTCAGCTTGCCATCGGTTAGGTAGTAGAGAATGCTGGCGGGATGGAAATGTATGGCCACCTTCTCTCCGGGTTTGGCATGAACGTCGAGAACGCGAACATGCTCATTTTCGAGTAGCACTTTGTGGGTCTCCGGCGACACTTTCACCACGTCTTGTGCCCGAACGGTCGCTGAGGCAACCAGTGAAAGCACGGTCATGGACGCCAGACTCCCAAGTATGCGAAGCCAATGTTTCATGACTCCTCGCCTATACCTTCGCTGATCAATGGGATTTTGTTGAAGGAGTGCACTGCAGTTCTTTCTCCAGAGCACCGTCTGCCCGCTGATTAAATCACGAGTGAATTCAGAAGCAAAGCAGCATTTCAGACGCAGCCGGGTGATAGGTAGCAGGCATTCCCATTGCCTAACGCGCTATCCCTAACGACGCCGGCCTTTGCAAGAGTTTTTTCTTTTCCTGATCAGGGGTTTTTGAGCACACTTTTCCGACGGCGCACGAAGCGTTTCCTGTCAGGTCTTTTCTCTTCACCTGTGGCACCCTAACCTGCTCAGCCCATTTCCGTTTCATCAACGCGGTGTTGCCCACCAACCATCTCTTCGGTCACGATCGACCATGATGACCTATTCGAACTCCCTCTTCTGCAAGGGATGCGGGTAGCCTAATCAATCGGCCGGTGACTGTTCGCACCATAGCGCGTTTCAGGTATCCCCGCACAGGCTTCACCGTTTTTCTGCTGCATCTGTCCGCGACGACAGAACTCGTTGTACTCAATTTGATCCCGCAACATGATCCACAGCCGGATCCCGAGTTTGCGAGCCACTGCCATTCTCGCCTTCCCCAGGCCTTTCTGGACCAATTTACGGCGGTAGAAACGCTGCAACTCCGGATGCCGGCGTACCGCGTGTACCGCCGCCTCACCCCAGAGAAACCGCAGCAGCGCATTGCCTTGTTTACTCAGCCCACCGAGCCGCTGCCGCCCTCCACTGGAGTATTCACTCGGGATAATTCCCACGTAACTGGCTACCGTCTTGCCATCAGTGAACCGGGCGGGATCGCCCAGAAACACCTCCGTCGCTAAGGCCGTGACTGGTCCCACTCCTGGGTGGGTCATCAGCAGCCGTGCTCCGGCACGCCCGCAAGCTTGCGCCTTCACTCGCTGGTTTAGTTTTTCGATCTCCGCCTCGAACTTCACGTACATCGCCTGCAACTCGCTCCGCCGATAAGCGGTATGTGGCGCCAACGGCAACGACGCTATGGTTCTTTGTCCGTCCTGGGCTCCACAGGGCGGGGGCTCGTCGTAGACCATTCGCCAAGGCAATCGCCTGCAGTGCATTTTGTATTCGCGTTCGTATGCGTACCCACTGATGACGTTGCCGCAACAAAGCCCGCAGATCTTGTTGCTCCTTCGAAGGCAGCCAGATCTTTGGATAGCGGTTTTCCACCAGCAACTTCAGAATCAAGTCCGCATCTCGCCGGTCATGTTTCTGTTTCCGGGGCTCGGCTGCCCGAATCTTGGCCGGATGACCGACCTGGCATTCGATTCCCAGCTCTTCCATGAGGTTCACAAACTAATGAATCGTATATGTCTTGCCCGTGCCCGGCGGTCCGTAGAACAAAATCCCCTTTCGCGCCTGAAACTGCAGCGTCTTTAGCTGCTCTCGCGCCATCATGAATGCGGCAACATTGTGGTCGAGCACCGCAAGAGTTTTCTCGGGGAGGATCACACTGTCGCGGTCGATTTTGGCCAAGCGGTGTACTTTGACCGTGCTGCCGCCACCCAATGGATCGATGTGGCCTTCCAGAGAGATGATTCGCCCCCGATAAGTTCGGCCCTGGCCGACCAAAAGTTCGAGTTCGCGGAAAAACTCCTGTGAAAACTGCGCCGCGCGCTCTCCGGCCGGGACGGCAATTTCAACCTGCACGCCGGTGCGGAGCCCGAAGCGACCGCCTGGTGCCATCATGATCGCGAACGGCAAATCCTTATCGCGCGACAGCCATAAACCGTTCTTCAGACAGCGAACTGGAATCGGTTCGCCCACGTCGATCTCGTCGTGTTGAAGTGGACCGGCATCAATCGGGAAATATGCTCCCGCCAATGTGTTCGCAAGGGCCGGTACCTCATGCTGATTTGGCGAGAGGATTCCGAGAAGCTTTGTGCCGGTACGGGGTTTGAATAGGTCCTCAAGCGCCGACTGGATATCGACCCTGGCTGTTATCGGAAACTGGCGCCCTGCCGTTGCGATTTCGCCGGGAGACACGCCGAAATGCCTGAGCAGAGTCTTGCGTAAGCGCGACCCTCCAACGGTTCCGTGACCGACAGAAAAGGCGAATCCCATTTGGCCTTCATAATAGGTCTTCCATTAGTTGCAGCCAAGCTTCCCTTTGCATTTGGGTAGTGCCTGATAAACGCTAACCGGACAAGCGGATTTGCGCGCTACTGTCCGTAGTCACCGGGTATATCGTAAGCTTCCGGTTCTTTCCCGTCTGCCAGAGAGGCCTCCGCAATTCTCTTTATCTGTTCCCATGACTTTGGACCGACGATTCCGCCGTTCAATTTCTCAATCCTTTTCCAGCACTGGTCAAGTTTTGGGCCTTTGGCTTCACCTCGACCAATTGCCTCGTTCGCTCGGACGAGAATCTCTTCCGTTATCCTTCTGGTTACCTCATTCATAAACGCCCCTACAACAGTCTGACAGGAATCCGGAAAGGGCCGCAACCTCCGTGAGGATTGCTTTCGCAAATCGCCACGGGTAGGAACATTCGACAAACTCTCCGATCCAACCGCTATTCAGTAGAGAAGTTACGGGCAAGAATCAACTTCAAGTCCAACGCGCAATCCGGACAAGTGCCGATGACCGATTTGACTTGTACGGTAACACGACTCCAGCGGTTGGGTTTCGCAAGCCTGCCTGTTCGTGAGGTCCTAGGAGCACTAGTCCGCGGCGCCGAGGTTCTGTCAAAGCATTTGAGAAAATAACCGAAGTTTTGAGTTGACTCGGCTAGAGGCGCGACACAGAATACGCGGCAACATTCCCTCCCGACCATTCTGTGTCCCCCCAGAAAAGCTTGCTACGTCCACGGAGGGAAAGTGAAAGGAAAATAAAATGACACCAGGTCAACGACTCAAAGTTATGGGAGTGACCTTAGCATTGGCCGGGTTCGCTCTTGCGGTAACGTTGGTCCGTTCCCCACGCGTACAAGCCCAGGAGGATGATGATGATCGTGATAGCAATGACCCAAGGATTGAACAAGGGTTCGATATAGCGCCAGTCCGGCTGAATCTAGATGGGAAGAATCGGAAGTTGGTGGGATTAGGTAGTTACATTGTCAACGCTCAGGGTGACTGCAATGGCTGCCACTCCGCCGGTCCCGCTACCGAATTCCTCCCTGGCGGAAACCCCTACTTTGGCCAGAAGCCGACGAAGATCAATCCGGCGACCTACCTGGGCGGCGGTCGGGATTTCGGTATGATATCGGGGCCGCCTTCTCCCCACATTATCAGCCGCAACTTGACGCCATCGACCAAAACTGGACTGCCTGAAGGGGATCACACGTTTGAAGAATTCCTCACAATCCTCAGGACAGGCAAAGATTTCGATGCCCTTCATCCAAAGTGTTCGGCTACCAGAACGACAAACTGCTTTCCTCCGTTCCCTCCGTTCGACGGTGACCTTCTCCAAATCATGCCATGGCCCATCTATGGCAACATGACTGACCACGACATTCGTGCGATCTACGAGTACCTGAAAGCGATTCCATGCATCCAAGGAAACTATCCAGGTCCAGGCGGACCAGGAGCAAACATTCCACCCGAACCCGCAGACCGCTGCAGCAAGTGAGCCGTTCTCTCTAATCGCTGCGCGAGCCTGAATTTGCTGACGTTAGTCCGTTTATGCCTTGGATGGCACTTGCCATTCGTATTGTGTCCGGCCCAGTGCCTGGTAACGCGCAAATCGGAAAAGTGGCTCCCGGACCCAAGTTACCGGTAAGGTGACTTACCAGACTTAGACCTCCGATCCCAAGGCTGGATTACTGTCTTCTTCTCTAATAGGCTCTTTTCGGCGGCGCTCGCAGCAGACCGAAATATTCACGAATGAAAAGTGGAGAATTTAGCTTCCGGGGACGGCGGCGGTTGCTTCCAACGCGTCGTACACTTCCTCCGCGCGGCGCAACGCTTCCTGCACGTTTTCGCAGATGTTCTCGGGGCCGATGAGGTTCGCAAATTCGGCTTGTTGGATGAGCCGTGAGGGTTGTTCGCGGGCGCCGCAAAGTATCAAAGTGCGCTTGGTTGCATGCAATTGTTTGGCGACTTCTTCCAATGCGAACAGGCCGGTAGCGTCGAGCGCCGTCATGTTGCGAAGACGCAGAATGACGACGGGCGGCAATCGGTGCAAGTTCTCGGTTATCACCGAAAGCTTATCGGCTGCGCCGAACAAAAATGGCCCGTGAATGCGGAAGATAGTGGCGTAATACGGAATATCTTTATCTTGCAGGATATGCACGCGCCCATCTTCCACATAGTCACTGGTGACCTGCGAGACCGTAGTCGTGCCAGCCACGCGGTTGATGAATAGCAGGGCAGCGAGAATCATTCCGGCTTCCACTGCCACGGTTAAGTCGGCAAAAACCGTGAGCGCAAACGTGACGAGCCACACGCTGATATCAGTCTTCGTGAGCTTGAGCAACTGTGGGATTTCGCGCCACTCGCCCATGTTGTAGGAGACAACCATCAAAATGCCGGCAAGCACGGCCATTGGCACGAAGCGGACCAGTGGCGAGGCGAACAACACAATGCACAGCAACGTGAACGAGTGGATGATGCCCGCCATCGGTGTCTGGGCTCCCGCCCGAATGCTGGTTGCAGTCCGCGCGATTGCACCAGTCGCAGGGAGCCCGCCAAACAATGGCGACACAATATTCGCAACGCCCTGGCCGAACAACTCCACGTTGGGATTGTGGCGGTCATTGCTCAAGCGGTCTGACACCACGGCTGACATGAGAGACTCGATCGCCCCCAACATCGCTACCGTTACGGCTGAGCCGAGCAATCCGTGAATAAGATCAGCGCGAAATTTGGGGATCGCGAAATGAGGCAGGCCGCTTGGTATACCGCCAAAGCGCGTTCCGATCGTTTCGACCGGCAGTTTGAAGAGGACGACAGCGGCGGTGCCGAGCACCAACGCAACAATCGGTCCCGGAATGCGGTTCGAAACTAGCCGACATCCAGCCATGATGGCTACCGTGCCGGCTGCCAGGATGGTAGCTTCGTAGCTGAAGGTGCGGAAATGGCTTGTGAGGGCCTCGATGCGCAGCCAGAAAATCCCCGGAACTTTTTCGAGTTGCAGTCCGAAAAAATCTTTTACTTGCGTGCTGGCAATTAGAATCGCGATGCCGTTGGTGAAACCAACCACAATGGGGCGAGGAATGAACTTCACCGCCGAACCCATGCCGGTTATGCCCATGACGACAAGCATGGCGCCTGCCATTACTGTGCACATGAACAAGCCGTCCACACCGTGGACCGCGACGATTCCTGCAATCACCACGACGAACGCGCCGGTCGGGCCGGCTATCTGAGTCTTAGAGCCGCCCAGCAGAGAAACCACAAAAGCCGTGACGATAGCGCAGTAGATGCCGGCTTGCGGCGTGAGGCCGGAGGCGATGGCGAACGCCATGGCCAGCGGCAGCGCAACTAAGCCGACGGTTATCCCAGCAA
>Ga0137409_10006939_pt1 | contig 11685 bp, 12 predicted proteins | sample CZODoug1_16funga_FD_122059 | JGI IMG/M metagenome (GOLD analysis project Ga0137409, IMG submission 122059) | Vadose zone soil fungal communities from Angelo Coast Range Reserve, California, USA - CZODoug1_16fungal (Hybrid Assembly) | ecosystem: Environmental > Terrestrial > Soil > Vadose zone... | reverse complement strand
TGGCTTTTGATCCCAGCACTCCTAGATCGGCAACCTGGTTCACGCCGCTATCAATAACCGCCACACCCACACCAGCACCATTGAAACCCAGATTGTGTGCGAGATCCGCGTTCACCGCTGGGACGGCATAATTCATCGCACCCTTAAGGTTGCGATCAATCGAGATATATTTCACGTTGGCGTCGAGGGTGGCCAGTTTGGCTGCGGCGGCGGCACTCATGGTAAAGCCGGTGCCCCTGATCAGGCCCAGCTTTTTCCCATTGCTCGCACCCACCGACGTCGCCGCGCTCGCGTCCGCCGAGGTCGTTGTCGCGTAGTACTGCACAATTACGTTGACCGACGATGAAGAAGGAAGAGCTTGGAGGTCCTTCGATACCTTCTGTCCCAAAGCCAGACTTGTGGTCAAGATCATCACGCCAACGGTGGCGCAACTGGTTCCCCAGGCTCCGGTACAGCGCGTTAGGCTTCTCATCGTGTTTCACTCTTTCGCTTGCTAAGGTGTCTTTCTGGCGACCGAAGTCGGGCAGATAGGCTGGCTGTACTCATGCAGTACAGGTTCCAAACAGGCAAGACCATAAGTTATTGATTGCAAGGAGGGACAACGACTGGGAAGAGATCATTTCCGGACAGGTTGTCCAGTGGCCAAGGGTTTTCAGGACAACCCGTCACGTCGAACTGCAATTAACCGCAGGTAATTTCAGTTGATTACCTGCGGGTTGAGGGAAGGAAGCGTTCACCGGATTACAGTGATGATTCAAAATCGCGTCATGGCAATCCCAACGCGCAGGGGGCAGCATCGTCGGATTGTTGACGTAAACAGGCGTGGCTGTTGAAAAAGTCCGACCCCAGAAATTTGCAGAAATGAAATCGCGTCAGGATGGTCAACCCTCGCGAAGCGAAAGCATGCTCATCGGGTTCCCCAAACCATTCGTCTCGTTTCTCAGCAGTCTTTGCAAGGTGGCGGAACTGAGCTTCGGAGTCCGCCACTCTTCCTGGTGACAACGACAAGGGCAACCACGATAATTGGGGGCGGACGGAGGTGCAACGATAGCAATCAGGACAGCAAAAACTATGACAGGCGTGTATTCTCCCCGACGCAGTAGGACGATTATTACGAATAGCACATAAGCGCATGCAAAAGGAACTATGGCATATAGTTTTAGAAGGTGCTTTGTATTCGCTTTCACGGTGTGGATTGTACCTGCAAAGTGAGGGTAATCGCAGGCGGGTGGGAGGGTCACCCTCATCCGCGACAAACGGAAGCCCTTCCGGCAAATTCTGAATACCTGGCTTTACGCTGGAGTGCGCCTGGTTCCGGTCACCGGGGCGTCACAGGATGAGGCTCAATCTATGGACTGCGTCAGTGAGGCCGAACTGCCGGTAAAGTTGGCATTGCCACCATAGATTGCGGAAATCGTGCGCGAGCCCGCAGCCAGCTTCGAGGTCGTAATCGTCACCGAACCTCCACTTAGAGATTTAATGGCCAGCTTCGTCGTATCGGCGTAAAAGGTAACAGTGCCTTTCACCGTACCTCCATACGGAGGCTTTACGTTCGCCGTAAAGGTGACCGACTGGCCAACGCTCGACGGGTTCTGCGAGGAAACAAGGGTCGTAGTCGTGGTGGCTTTGTTTACGAACTGGCGCACTACGTTCGACGTGCTGCCTATGAGATTGGAGTCCCCGTCATAAATTGCCCTGACGGGATTTTCTGCCGCCACCAGCGTCGCAGTTGTAAAAGCGGTTGAGCCATTCCTAAGCATACCCGCACCTAAAACCGTCGTAGCCTGCATGAATGAGACAAGCTCTCCGTCCGGCGGCAACGGGCCCGTACTGGGAGTTACTATCGCAGTAAAAGTCACCGCTTGGCCGTAAACGGACGGATTAGGCATCGACGTAAGTGTGGTGGTTGTACTCGCCGCCAGCACATATTGATTAAGGGATGCGTCACTGTATCCGTACGCTGCGTCGCCACGATAGTGCACGGTCAAAGCATTCAAACCGAGGGGAAGTTTCGACAGCGGAAACAAAACGCTTCCCCCATTAAGCGTCTTGCTTACCAAACCCGCACCTCCGTCACTGACATCCACAATGCCGGTGGGCGTACCTCCCGCCGGCGACGATACCGTTATCTTGAAATTGACCGCCTTCCCAAGAGCCGAAGGGTTCTTGTTAGACGTCAACGTCGTGAATGTGTGCAGCAGACCAAGGCCGGTGAGGGAAATCCACTGCTTGGGGGCGCTGTCCACGATTTTTACGGCTGCGCTTCGGTTTCCGATGGTTGTCGGGTTAAAGGTCACGGTGATCGAACAATTTGCACCGGGTTGAAGCGAAGCGCCACAGTTGTTGGTTTGGCCAAAATCCCCGCTATTTGTTCCTGTAACACTGATGGATGATATCGTCAGGTTGGCGCTACCGGTATTGCTCAACAAGGAGACCTGCGGATTGCTGGCAACGCCCGTCGGCTGATTTCTAAAATCCAAATGAAGCGGGGCCTGCGTTATGTCCGATGGCTGGGCACCAATTTTGGCCACGAAGGCATCGCCGATGCCGGCAAGAGAGGGCTGCAAGGGATTCGCGGTCGGGAAAGTGTAGGAACTGGTCTGACCGGTGACGTAAGCATTGCCCAAACCGTCCACAGCGATCCCCAAATTTGGCGCGACCAGGTAGAAGATACCCTCGTAATCGGAGGAAATGCCTCCAATCCCTCCCAAATAGGTGGAATACGCCAACGCCGCTCCGTGAGGGCCTACTTTGGTAACGAAGGCGCTTACTCCCCCGGGATTGGTCGCCAGCAAGGGATGCTTCGTCGGAAAGTCCAGCGACTCGGTATAGCCGGTGACGAATGCGTCGCCCGAACTGTCCACAGTGATGCCGATGCCCCAGTCATCATTGGTCCCGCCCAGATGGTTGGAATACACCAACGCCGATCCGTCGGAATTGATCTTGGTCACGAAGGCATCCCAACAATTGGAGGAGTTGTTCCCACCGCCGCCGCAGGTGGTCTGAAAGCCACCGGGCGTGGTGGGAAAGTCGTTGGAGTAGGTGGTACCGGTGACGTAAGCATTATCTAAGCTGTCGAGGGCAATACCCATACCCCAGTCAGTATCAATGCCGCCCAGGTAGGTCGAGTAAATCAATCCCGACCCCGTGGGGTTGAGCTTCGTCACGAAGGGGTTAATGGAGCAGTTAAACCCGCCTCCGTCGCAGACGGGCTGGAAAGCGCCGGGCGTGGTGGGAAAGTCTCTTGAGTCAGTCACGCCCGTAACGTATGCGTCGCCAGAGCTGTCCACGGCGATCCCGAAGCCATGGTCGCCACCGACAGGCCCTCCGCTCCCCCCTAGATAGGTAGAGTAAACCAAAGCAGATCCCGTGGGGTTGAACTCAGTCACGAAGGCTTTTTGGCCGCCCCCGACAGCCTGGAAGGCACCAGGCGTGACGGGAAAATCGGCTGACGAGGTGCCCCCGGTGACGTAGGCGTTACCAGCGCTGTCCACTGCGATGCCCTCGCTATATTCGACACTGCTCCCACCCAGGTAGCTGGAATAAACCAAAGCCGACCCTGTGGGGCTGAGCTTAGTCACGAAACCGTCACCAACATCGAAATAGCCACCGCAGCCGCAGACCGTCTGAAACGCACCAGCGGTGGTCGGGAAGTCGAAGGAACGCGTGGTGCCGGTAACGTACGTACTGCCCGAGGCGTCCACCGCGATGCCGGCGGCAATGTCGCCCCCGCCATTCGCGGTTCCGGTCCCCCCGAGATAAGTGGAATACAGCAAAGCCGATCCGGTGGGATTAAACTTGGTCACGAAGACGTCATCATCTCTGGCGAGGGTGCTCTGGAATGCCCCGGACGTGACCGGGAAGTCGGTTGATGACGTCTGGCCCGTGACGTATGCATTGCCCGCACCGTCTACCGCGACGGCCCTGCCGCCCTCGAAACTGCTGCCGCCCAGATAAGTCGAGTAAATCAGCGGATCGATGTACAACGTCCTGCTTGGGTCATACTTCCCGATCTCGAATCCCACGCGCCTGTTACTCGTAACTACATAGTTTGCTGCTACTACCTGCCTCGCTCCATTCCTCTTTTGATATACCCTCGGCTTGTGCCAGCGAATCTCATCGTCACCCATTTTGAACACCAAGTCGCCGTGTGCATCGCGCCGAATCCACTTCGCGCCACGCACCTCGAACGCTATGGGACGCGGGCTCGCACCTGGACCCACGATGAAGTCGTACTCCAGTTGACGCTGATTGCCGTAGTACTCCAGGTCGATGCCGGAATAAACTCCTTCATACTTCACCTTGCCGTAGGTAGGAACATTGGCGTGCCACTTGGCAGGGTCATTGCCAACGAAGTAGTTACTGGTCCCAGCCAACTGATCCATGCCAGTCACGGCCGCGTGAGGATTGGCGTTGCGCAGCTTCATCCTTAGAACGGAGGAGGTCATGGGTTCGGCCGCTGCATCGTCGCGACCTGAGCTTGGGTCACGAACGCCGCTGGAGAAGGGCCCCGCTTTAAGAATATTTCCTGACCGACGCTGAAGGGCCACAGTAGAGATGCCCCATGACGTAGCCTTTTGCTCCTGCGAGATACCTCGCTTTGACTTCTTCCCGCGCAGTGCGAGCACCGCTTCATCCCCCGTGAGAAAAAGCGAATATCCTCCCGTTCGCATTAGGAACTTTACCCGAGCATCGGTCTGCCCGTGGTTTATCTCGAAATTCAGCGGCAGCGTGTCATACCTGTCGAGAAGTCGGTCTCGAGCTTCCTGATTACCTTGCGGTGTACTAATCGTACCAATAGGAGATAGGAGTTTGGCGCTCGGATCGATCCGAGAAACGGTATCCTGTTGGGAGAATAAAAGTGTAGCCATCAAACACAGAGACAGACAAATGAAGAATAGACGATGCACGGGGCCTCCTTAACTTTCCGGAGATTCGCTAGAAATGAGCCCGACTCGGAGAAAGAGTCTCGTGGCAGACGAGGATTGGACGATTGTCCTCTGATCCTATAGGTTGGTCAAGACCTAAGTTGCACTCATCATTATTGTAGCTGCCACCATCGGCAGGAAATCAGCAGTCGATACGAGTTTTGGTTGTCTCTGGCGAAAAATCGCCATGTCACTCATGAAGGGGTTTTGAGCGCCAACTGTTTTCACCAAGTGGATCGGATTGCTGTTGAAAAACCCTTCCCCAAGCGTCCGTACACCCCGTCCTGAGGAGACGCCCAGATTTTGCACTTTGCCAGCGGCAGGGCATAAGGGATTGTCGTGACTTGCCATGCTTCCACTTTCGTCCCCCTAGCCAGTGTTTGCCCGGCGCGTCCTGGGTCCAACTTCCTGTCAGAGCGTCCGTATACTCTGTCCTGAGGCGGGACGGTACTTCCGTTGCACAGGGAGTCTGTCGGCGGGGCCGATATAGCCGCCGCCTCATCAGGGTCAAGGGAGATACCTTTCTGGAAAATGCTGGACACTTCCATTTACGCTGGAGTGCGTCCGGCTCCGGTCACCGGGGCGTCACACGACATTTCAAAGGACAATTTCCCTGATGGAATTCGGGATGGGTCAATATTGCTGGAGCCCGCTTCCGACACGGGTTTGAGGCTTGGTGCCGGGAGGGTGGAGTCGAACCCCAAGGGCCGAAGCTCGGCGGATTTTGAGAACCCAAGCTGAACAGATACTCGCTCTTGCGAGTCTTCGTCATTGCTTTTGCGCCGCCTACCGACGGTTCGTGGTTTTCGGGTCCCGGGGTTCTTTCAACGGCGTGTCCCGTACGGCTCCCATGTTTCGACTCATCGCTTTTCAGCGGAGGGGATTTCGCTAACCGCGAAGCGGAACCGCGCGGCGTCCGGTCCGAAGCGGCTAGTTCCACTCTCGAATGTCCCCGTAAGCGATACCCGCGCCTCCTTGCCCCTTCTTAAGAGCTTCCGAGGCTGCTTCCCGTTAGTTGAGGATTCCCAGGCTGTCGGTAGCACGGCCTGGACTGTCACATCGAACCCATATTTGGGCTTGCATTGTGGGCTGTACAGCGCCAGAGAATGCTCGGTGGACACTAGCATGCCCGCTACTGTAAGAGCCCTCCCGTCGTATGCATCAGGCGAGGCGACTACTTCGCAGAGGTTCGTGGTGACCGGCTGCTGGGGTGTTTGAGCGGGAGCCGTAGCCCGCAGTACGATCGCCAGCACAACGGTCGTGATCGAGTTCCTACTTCGGCTCACCATCGTGATGCGACAGGTTCTTCGGATGATCCTCATACGCTGGAGTGCGTCTGTTTCCGGTCACACAGCGGTCACACGACTGTTTCACGGTCAATTTACCCAATGGAATTCTTCAGGGGTCAATATCGCTGAAGCCCGCTTCTGACGGTGAGTTTTCGGCAAGCATGCGTGACGATCGCTAACTCGCCCTGTTACGTTCGTTGAGCCGCCGATGAGCGGTCGAGGGCGAACCCATGAGCACAGCAGTCATTCCCGAGCCAATCGCGCAGTTACAACGCCAGCTAGATGAGATTCGTAGCACCCAACCACGGGGGAGGAAGCTGCCGGATTCGGTGTGGCAAGCGGCAGTCGAACTGGCCCGGGAACACGGGGTGTATTCCGTCGCACACCCGTTACGGCTGGACTATGCGGGGCTGAAAAAACGGCTGGGGGGAGTTTCCCATCGCCGACGAAAGGCAGGCAAACCGGCATTCGTCGAACTGATGGCGCCACCTTCAGCGATGCTGGGAGAGTGTTGGATCGAGTTCGAGTCGTTGCGCGGAGGCAAGGTGCGCATTCAGTGGAAAGCTACCGCACCGCCCAATTGGATGAGCCTGCTGCGGGCTTGGCGGGAAGCCGAGAGATGATTCAGATCTCGCCGCAGATGCGCGTACTGGTCGCCATCGAGCCGGTCGATGGAAGAAAGGGCATCGACTCTCTAGCGCGACTGTGCCAGGAGAAACTGGCAGAGGATCCTTTTTCCGGCTGTGTGTTCGTGTTTCGGAGCCGGAGCGGGACGGCAATCCGGCTACTCAGCTATGACGGCCAGGGATACTGGCTGGCGCAAAAGCGTCTTTCGCGAGGACGATTCGTGTGGTGGCCGGAGGGATCCGGAGCAGCCAAGTCACTGGAAGCCTATGAGGTGCAGTTGCTAATGGCGGCGGGCGATGTGTCGCGCGTACGCGCGGCGCCGATGTGGCGGCGAGTGAGCGTGCTGAGGTAATCAACCCTCCCGACGAAAAAAATACGGTGTCACCCCTTGCGTTCCAAGAAAAACCGGTTCATACTGCTGGTCGATGATGGTCGAGTTCAGATATCGGGGCCGGAAGATCAGGCAGGAAGACATCCTTTATATACGCGCACTGATCGAGCAGCACCCGCAGGAAAGCCGCCGCACACTATCGACCAAGCTCTGTGAAGCCTGGCAGTGGCGCCAGGCCAATGGTGCGTTGCGCGATATGGTGTGCCGCGGCCTGCTGCTCGTGCTGGACCGTGCCGGCCAGATCAAGTTGCCGCCCGTGAGTTACGTGCGGCATAACCCGCTGGCCAACCGAGCCCGGCCAGAGCCGGTGCAGGTTGATACCACACCCATCGAAGGCCGTCTGCGGAACCTCCAACCACTGGAGTTCGAACTGGTTCGTCGCACCGAGAAAGAGCGCTTGTGGAACAGTTTGCTGGAGGAACATCATTACCTCGGCTACGAGCAGCCGGTGGGAGAACACTTGAAGTACTTGGTGTTGGGGCAAGGGCGGCCAGTGGCCTGTCTGGCTTGGTGCTCGGCCCCGCGTCATCTGGGCAGTCGCGACCGCTACATTGGCTGGAGCGCCGAAGCACGTCGTCGTAATGTCCGCTTCCTCGCCTACAACACGCGATTTTTAATCTTGCCATGGGTCAAGGTGGAACACTTGGCGTCGCATATCCTGGGCCGCATGGCGTTGCGAATCTCCGCCGACTGGCAGCGGATCTACGGCCATCCGCTTTACTTCCTGGAGACGTTTGTGGATCCGGAACGATTCCGCGGAAGCTGTTACCGTGCGGCCAACTGGGTGGTGCTGGGCAAGACCACAGGACGGGGTAAACAATGCAATAGCTACGTGCCGAACCGGTCGATCAAACAGGTTCTGGGGTATCCGTTGGCGAAGCAGTTTCGCGAACTGCTCATGGGGCCAGGATGAAAACCGCCAGACGACGTGTCGATGTGAACCTGGACGAACTGGACCGGGTGCTGGACGGAGCGCGGCAAGCGCCGTTGAGCGAGGACGATTACGAGAAGCTCAAGGAGGCATTGCATGCGCTGGCGGCGATGCTGGTGCGGCCGCGCAACACAGAGAAGACCAGCGCCGTGCTGGGAAAATCGGAAGACGCGGAAACTGGCGCCGGGACTGAGCCGGAGACAGACTCCTCTCCACCACCCGGACATGGACGCCATGGTGCAGGGGCGTTTGTCAGTTCGCGGAAGGTTGCGATTGCGCACCCGAAGTTGAAGCACGGGGAGCGCTGCCCGGAGTGCGGAAAAGGCAACGTATACGGGCAGAAAGATGCGAAAGTGCTGGTGCGGATGGTGGGGCAGGCGCCGCTGGCGGCCACCGTCTATTCGCTCGAACGGTTGCGCTGCGGTGCATGCGGACAGGTGTTTACCGCACAGGAACCGGAAGGAGTAGGTCCGGAAAAATACGACGAGACCGCGGCCGCGATGATCGCGCAACTCAAGTACGGCAGCGGGACCCCGTTCTACCGATTGGAACAACTCCAAGGTCAGCTGGGGATTCCGTTGCCGGCGGCGACGCAATGGGAAGTTGTCGAAGAGGCGGCCGAGTTACTCCAACCGGCGCGCGACGAGTTAATCCGGCAGGCGGCGCAGGGCGAGGTAATACACAACGACGACACCAGCATGCGAGTGTTACGTCTGGCGCGCGAACCGTCGGATGAACGCACGGGCGTATTCACCAGCGCTATCGTGTCGACCGGGCAGGACAGGAAGATTGCGTTGTACTTTACCGGACGCCAGCATGCCGGCGAGAACCTCGCCGACGTGTTGCAGCAGCGGGCCCGGCGGGCGAGCCCGCCCATTCAAATGTGTGACGCGCTCTCGCGCAATGTCCCGAAGTTGGCCGCGGGGGTGGAGATTCTGCTGGCGAACTGCCTCGCCCATGGAAGAAGACAGTTCGTGGAAGTAGCGGCAAACTTTCCCGACCAATGTCGCTATGTCCTGGAGATGCTGGGCCAGGTGTATGGCCACGAGGCCGAGGCGCGGGAGCGCAGCTTGACGCCCAACGAACGCCTGCAGTTTCATTGGGAGCACAGCGGTCCGGTGATGGAGCAACTCCAGCACTGGCTGCAGGCGCAGTTTGCCGAGCGCAAGACGGAGCCGAACTCGGGGCTGGGCAAGGCGATCACGTACTTACTGCGACACTGGCGGCCTTTGACGCTGTTTCTCCGGCAAGCCGGAGCGCCGTTGGACAACAACATCGTCGAAAGAGCATTGAAGCGGGCCGTTCTTCACCGGAAGAATGCCTTGTTTTATCGGACGCTGAACGGGGCGCAGGTGGGCGACCTGTTCATGAGCTTGATTCACACCTGCCAGTTGTGCGGCGCCAACTCCTTTGACTACCTGACCGAGTTGCAGCGCCACGCCCAGAAACTGGCGACCAACCCTGCGGAGTGGATGCCGTGGAACTATCGCGAGACCCTGGAGCGGATCGTGTCCCTCTCCGATTCCGCGTCGAGTTAGGATGAATCACTCATGGCCGAAAACGCCAAACGTCCATCAAAATCGCACACCACCTGGACCGATGTCAAAGCAAAACTCGCGGATTTTGACCGCGCGGCTCTGCTCGACTTGGTCCGCAGTCTCTACAGTGCGCACAAGGACAATCAGGTGTTTCTCCATTCCCGCTTTGGTTTGGGCGGAGACGTGCTGGAACCGTACAAGAAAATCATTGATCGGTGGCTTTGGCCTGACGTCCTCCGGAATCAAGACACCTCTGTCTCCCAAGCCAAGCAGGCCATCTCCGATTACAAGAAGGCAGTTGGCGATCCCGAGGGAGTGGCCGAGTTGATGGTTTTCTACTGCGAGCAAGCCGCAGGGTTCTGCGCCGACATCTGCAGCGATGATGAGGGATTCTTCGATGCCTTGGTCCGCATGTTCGAGCAGGCCCTCAAGTTCGCCAATGCACTATCGCCCGACCGCCGGGATGACCTAGTCTCGAGATTAGATCGTGTGCGCACCATCAGCCATGACTTCGGCTATGGCGTCGGTGATGACATGGATTTCCTGTTTTCGAAGTACACCCGGACTTAGCGCTGATCGTCCTTGCATCATTAGTCGCTTTTATACTGGGATTACGCAGGCTTGCCGAAACCACACGTCAGGCCCTTCCCGATTTCGTCAACCCAGTCGTTCGAGCCAAGGGCGGCGAGGGCTTGCGCGACGGCCTCGAACAGAGTCTCTGCTGTGACGTCAACCGCGTGTGACGTTTGGCTGAGATCGCGGACAACGACGGTGCAGGCTTTGAGAGTCACGAGGCAAATCTATCATATTCGCCTTTTGTTCGCCTATCATGTGACGCGGAGCGAAGAGGCGGCTGGGGACAGCATCGGCCATAGAACCCCGTCAGAATCCTGATTGTGAGTGTAATGGCGATTTATCAACAACTGACTTCGCCCGCACTAAAAGGGCAAGCCCAAATACCTCGTCGGAAGAGTTCGTGTTTCCAGCGTAGCCAACACTGGGGGTTTAGAATGTTGTGCCATGAAATTATTGTTCATAATCCTAGTCGCTAGTTCTCAAATCTCGTTGGGGCAGGACCGCGAGACGATTGCTCTCGCAGGGTGCTACGAACTGCACGCCGAAGGGCAACACACCTACATCTCGAACTATGGCGAATTCCCAAGACGATTGCAGCTCACCCTAGAGCGCTCCAAGACAAGGGGGGCCCTCGTCGCCAAGAGACTAGATTCGGGCGTGCTAGCGTCCCGGAACTGGCGAGTTGTGCGCAACAACAGCATTGAGATCAATCCTAGCGAAGGCTGGATAACGAATGGCTGGTTTATCCAGTTGAGTAGGTCGGGTTCAGAGTTTCGAGGCGCGGCCCACTACTGGACCGATACAGGAGACGGACCCCATATTGGTGTTGTTGGGCACAAAGTCGCGTGTCGTGAGCAGTAGGCAAGTAGCGACTTGCAAACTGCGGTACACGTTGCCTGAACCGGTGCTCGCGATTTACGGAATGAGGGACCCAAATGAGTCAATGAGTGCTATGGCGATGTTACGCCAAATGGCCCTCGGACCCCTTGTTCTTTCGTCCTTCAGTTGGAACTGCCGCGCTTCTTTCTGAGCGCATGTACGAGCAAAGCAAGCATCATTGGCACGCAGCCGGGGTCCACCAACGGCGGGATAAAGCCCAAGAGCCTGACCTTCGGGAGCAAGAGAAAGCCGGCGCATCCCAACAAACCCCCTAGAATTGGAACGCATGAGAATCCGACTTGTGTGCGCCGAGCGCGCGCAATGCCAACGTAGTTCGCACCCGTGAGAAGGGTGCCCAAGGTCAGAAACACGGTTGCCGCGATTGTCAGCAGACGCACAATGCTCAGAACGTGCCAGATAGCCAAAGTTGCGCTGTTTCGGTCAATGAGCGCTATGGCGATGTTACGCCAGTTGGAAACCCTAATGAATTAGAGTCAAAATCTTCGTTGCAAGCCACACTGCCGCG
>Ga0137409_10006937_pt1 | contig 11687 bp, 14 predicted proteins | sample CZODoug1_16funga_FD_122059 | JGI IMG/M metagenome (GOLD analysis project Ga0137409, IMG submission 122059) | Vadose zone soil fungal communities from Angelo Coast Range Reserve, California, USA - CZODoug1_16fungal (Hybrid Assembly) | ecosystem: Environmental > Terrestrial > Soil > Vadose zone... | reverse complement strand
GGCTTCCACGGCCTGCACGTCACCGCCGGTGTCATCTACCTGCTGGCGATGGTCCGGGTCGTCGCGAATCGCCCCCAGCCGGCGGCCAGCTACAACGCCGTCGAGATCACCGGACTCTACTGGCACTTCGTCGACCTCGTCTGGATCATGGTGTTCACCTTCATGTACCTCCTCTAAGAGGACGAAGCGATGGCGACGGAAGAGCACAAGCATCCGAACTACATGGCGATCTTCTGGTTTCTCGCGATCCTCACCGTGGTCGAGATCGCGGTGATCTACATGCCGCTGGCGAAATTCACGATCGGCGTGCTGCTGTGTGCGCTGGCGCTGGGCAAGGCGACGATGGTCGCGATGTACTTCATGCACCTCCGATTCGAGGCCCGCACCCTCGGTCTGATCGCCGTCACGCCGCTGGTGATCGCGACGCTCCTGGTCTTCGTGCTCCTGCCCGACGGGTTCGCGGTCGTGAAGAAGACGGTCGGCGTCAAGGCGGCCACGACCGAGCCGGTGAAGCACTGAGTGGTCCGTCCCGAGGCCGGCGGCGTGAGCGATGGCCGAGCGGATCGCGACATCGCTGAGTCGGGCGCTGCGGCTGCGGTGTCCCCGCTGCGGGGAAACTCCGCTCTTCCGGGGCTGGTTCGCGATGGCCGAATCGTGCGCGCTCTGCGGGCTTCGATTCGAGCGCGCGCAGGGCTACTTCGTCGGCGCGATCTACGTCAACTACGCGGTGACCGCGGTCCTCGCGCTCGGACTCTTCTTTCTGCTCTGGGGCCTGACCGCGCTCTCCACGGCGGCCGAGCTCGCGCTGGTGCTGCCGCTGGTGATCGTGTTCCCGTTGTGGTTCTTCCGGTACAGCCGGAGCCTCTGGCTCGCGCTCGAGTGGCTGATCAATCGCGAGCCGTGAGGCGTCCGCGACTCATCGCGACGGCGTGCCTGGCCGCGCTCGCGCTCGCGGCGCCGGTCGGGGCCTACGAGGCGATCACGGTGAAGGACGGCGGCACCGTGACGGGGGTCGTCCGGTTCGTCGGCACCCCGCCGACGCTGAGCCCGATTCCCGTGAACAAGAACCGTGACGTGTGCGGGGACCAGAAGCCGTCCGAGGCGCTGCTGGTCGGCCCGGACCGGGGCGTGCGGGACACCGTGGTCATGATCGAAGGCGTCACCCGCGGCAAGAAGGGCACGGGCGACGTCATCGTCGACAACCGGAACTGCGTCTTCGTCGGCCACGTGACGGCCGTGGTCCCGGGCGATCGCGTGCGGGTGCGCAACCTGGACCCGATTCTCCACAACACGCACGGATATCTCGGCCAGCCCACCGTCTTCAACCTGGCGCTGCCGAACAAGGACCAGATGATCGACATCACGAAGCGGCTCGGGAAGCCGGGCGTGGTGCGCGTTTTGTGCGACGCGCACCCGCACATGTTCGCCTGGATGCTCGTTCACGACAGCCCGTACGTGGCGGTGACCGATGCCGCGGGCGCGTTCCGCATCGGCGACGTGCCGCCGGGGACGTACAAGGTCACGATGTGGCATGCCGGCTTCCGGCCCAAGGGCAACGACAAGGACGGGCGGCCCCTCTACGACGAGCCGCGGACCGTGACGAAAGAGTTGACGATCGCGCCGACGGCCACGGCGACGGTCGAGTACGAGTTGCGTTGATCCGGTAGCACGAGCTAGACAGGGGGATTGCATGTTCAAGCACATCTGCGTTCCGGTTGACAACTCGGATCACTCGAACCGCGCGATCGACGTGGCGGTCGAGCTCGGCCGGACGAGCGGCGCCCGACTGACCGGCATTCACGTGTACGCCGCGCGACTGCACGACTACCGGTTCAAGCAGATGGAATACACGCTTCCCGAAGAGTACAAGGACGAGACCGAGCTCGAGCGCCAGCGGAAGATCCACGATTCGCTGATCGCGATGGGCCTGCAGCTCATCTCCGAGTCGTACCTGGACGTGATGGCGAAGAAGGCCACGGAAGCCGGCCTCGACTTCGAGCCGAAGATGATCGACGGCAAGCACTACAAGGTCCTCATCGAGGACTGCCAGGCCTCCGACTACGACCTGGTGGTGATGGGCGCCCTCGGCATGGGCGCGGTGAAGGACAGCCAGCTCGGCTCCGTCACCGAGCGGTTCGTCCGGCGCGTGGCCCGCGACACGCTGATCGTGCGCAATACCGACGCGCTGAAGGACCAGCAGGGCGCGATCGTCGTCTGCCTCGACGGCTCGCCGCAGTCCTTCAACGGCCTCCGTCTCGGCATCGAGCTCTCCAAGGCGCTCCACCGGCCGCTTCAGGCCATCGCGGTCTACGACCCGTACCTCCACTACGCGATGTTCAACGGCATCGTCGGCGTGCTGAACGAGAAGGCGTCGAAGATCTTCCGCTTCAAGGAGCAGGAGCAGCTCCACGAGGAGATCATCGATACGGGTTTGGCCAAGATCTACCAGTCGCACCTCGAGATCGCACGCAAGCTCGCCGCCGAGGACGGCGTGGATCTTTCCATCACGCTGCTCGACGGTAAGTGCTTCGAAAAAGTGCTGACCTTCGCCCGTAAAGAGCAACCCTGGCTGTTGATCCTGGGTCGAGTCGGAGTCCATTCCGACGAAGCCGAAAAGGATCTGGGTTCGAACACCGAGAACCTCCTGCGCCTGGCGCCGTGCAACGTGCTGCTGACGGGCGGACGCTTCTACCCGCCCCTCGACGTGAAGGCGGAGGAGATCATCTCCTGGACGGAGGAGGCGGAGGCGCGCATGGAGCGCGTGCCCCCGCAAGTCAAGGGCGTCGCACGCACGGCGCTGCTGCGTTACGCGATCGAGCAGGGCCACACCGTCATCACCAACAAGGTCATCGACGAGGCCATGGCCATCTTCATGCCGACGCGCATGGCTGAAAAAATGCAGATCATGGCCGAAGATCTCGCCGTCGCTCGGCTGCGCGCCGATTCGCAACCGGCCACGGCCATCTGTTCCGTCTGTGGCTATACCGTCAAGGGGCCGAACGCGGTGGTCACGTGCCCCGTCTGCAAGGCGGCGCCCGAGAAGTTCCAGGTGATCAGCAAGGACGTCGTGGAGGCGATCGCGGCCCAGGAGGGCGGCGTGCACGAGGAAGAGGCGCTGCCCGGCGTGCAGGTCAAGTGGTCGGCCGACGCTCGCGACGCGCTCCGCGAGGTGACCGACGCCTACCTGCGCCGTCGCGCGAAGGCGCGCGTCGAGAAGTACGCCCGCAGCAAGAAGATCCCCGTCATCACCTGCCAGCTGGCGCTGCCGATGATCGAGGAGACGGTGGGCCGCGACAAGCTCGGCGCCGGCTGGGACACGCTGCTGGCGCGCACGAAGTTCGAGCCCGCGCAGGCGCCGGCGGCGGTGGCCACCGAGGCGGGCGCCTTCACGTGGACCGAGGACGCCACCGCGCGGCTCAACCGCGTGCCCGCGGGCTTCATGCGGGACATGACGCGCGAGGAAGTTGAGAAGGTCGCCACGGCCAAGGGCTTGTCTGCGATCGATCTCGCGGTGTGCGAGGAAGGCATCGGGCACGCGCGCGAGACGATGAACGAGGTGATCGCGGGCTACGTCTCGAACAAAAAGCCGCGCTAGTGCTGGCGCCGGCTGGCGCGGGGGCGGGCGGGGTCCGGCGACCACGTGCGTGTGCGCGTCGGGACACGCTGATGTTATCCATCGACGCGCTCAGCGCGGATAGGGTCTGCGGGGGACGGGTCGGCGGACCCCGCTCCGCCCTCGCGCCAGCCTCCGTCGGCGTCGCCTGCCGCCTCGGGCCGCATTCATGACCGAGCCGGTCACTCCTTCGACGTCTGCCGCGGCCGACATCGCCCCGGCTTATACGGCGTATTCGGTGTCGTGGAACCTGACGCAGCGGTGCAACTTGGAGTGTGCGCATTGCTATATGTCGGCGCACGGCGGGGCCGACACGCGGGGGGAACTGAGCACGGCGGAGTGCCGGCGGGTGATGGACGAGATCGCGAGTGTGAACCCGAACGTGTTCTTGATCCTCACGGGCGGGGAGCCGCTGCTGCGCCGCGATATCTGGGACGTCGCCGGCTATGCGGCCGACAAGAAGTTCACCACCGTCTTCGGCACCAATGGCGTGCTGCTGCGGGAGCGCGAGGCGAAGCTGATGCGCCAGCACGGCGTGCTGGGCGCCTCCATCAGCCTCGACTCGACCGATCGCGTGAAGCACGACGCCTTCCGACGCCTGCCCGGCGCCTGGGACGCCGCCGTCCGCGCCACGCGCGTGCTGGGCGATGAGGGCCTCGACTTCTCGCTCCACATGTCGGTGACCGACTGGAACGTGAAGGAGGTCCCGGCGATGATCGACCTCGCGCGGGATCTCGGCGCCAAGGTCCTCAACTTCTTCTTCCTCGTGCGCACGGGGCGCGGGCGCGATCTCACCGACATCGACGCCGGCGCCTACGAGGAGATCCTGACCTATCTGGCGAAGGTACCGGGCGCGGGGCAGGGGCCGCCGTCGTTCGTGCGCCGCATGCTCGGCATGGCCGAGGCGGCGCCGCCCGAGACGTTCGAAGACCCCTGGTCGACGCCGGTCGGCCGCGCCGACGGCCTGCTCATCCGCGCGAAGTGCGCGCCGCATTTCCGCCGTATCCTCTGGGAGCTCAACCCGTCGTCGCCGCTCCTGAAGAACTACGCCCACGGCTCCTGCCCCGCCGGCAAGTACTACTGCCGCATCACGCCGGAGGGCGACGTCACGCCGTGTCCCTACATGCCGGTGAGCGCGGGCAACCTCCGCGCGACGGGCTTCGCCGAGCTCTGGCGCTCGGCGCCGGTCTTCGGTGACCTGCGCGATCCGAAGCTCGGCGGGCGCTGCGGCGCCTGCGAGTTCTCGAAGGTGTGCGGGGGCTGCCGCTGCCGCGCCTTCGCGACCTACGGCGACTACCTCGCGGAGGACCCCGCCTGCGGCTATCAACCCGGGGCGCACGGCGGCGCGGTGGTCGAGCTACCGGCCACGCTCACGTTCGGGCTGGCCGTCGACTACCAGCTGACGTGGGAGCCGGCGGCGCGCGAGCGCCTGAACGCCATCCCGTCGTTCGCGCGCGGCATGGTGGTGAAGGCGGTGGAGGCGTACGCGCGCTCGCGCGGCGAGGGCGTGATCACGCCGGCCCTGCTCGCCGACGTCCGCGGCAGGTGGGGCGGCCGCTTCCGCCCCCAAGCGTAGTCCGGCGTAGGATCGAGGGCATGATCCCCGAGCACCCGCCGTTCGATCCCGGCGACCGATATCGCGACGCCGCGCGCGCCTACCTCGCCTACGGCATCGTCTACTGGATCGGCGGCGCGTACCTCGCGATGCAGGGCATCGGCGTGCGCGGCTCGATGGCGGCTCCGGGACTGACGTGGATCGTGCTCGGCCTCGTCTTCGTCGTGCTCATCCCGTATCTCCTGATCCGACCGCGCCGGTGGTTCGAGCGCTGGGTCCTGAGCCGTCGCGACTTCGCGCGCATCCTGACGCTGCTCATGGCCGTGCGTGCGTGGTACGTGCTGCGCGTGGTGCTGCGGCCCGAGACGGCCTCGGTCGCCGCGCCGTGGGGCGGCGAGATCACCTTCCGCGTCGGCGGCGCCGTGTTCTTCCTCGTCACCGTCGTGGCCCTGCTCTTCGTCGCCGTCGCCGCGTGGAGCGGCGATCAGAAGCCGGCGGAGTAGCCCGTGCCCAAGCGCTACAAGGACATCGTTGGCGACGGCGGCTCCAACATCGAGGGGCAGGTCAGCGAGCAGCATGCGCGCCTGCGCGCGCGGCTCGCCGAGGTGCGCGCGGTCGTGGCCGTGGTCTCGGGCAAGGGCGGGGTGGGCAAGTCCTCGCTCACGGCCAACCTCGCCGCGTGCTGGGCGCTCGAGGGCCGACGCGTGGGCGTGCTCGACGCCGATCTCAACGGTCCGACGATGGCCACGATGCTCGGCGTGCGCGGTCGGCGGCTCGTGGTCGGCGCCGAGGGCGTCACGCCGCCGGAAGGCGCGCTCGGCGTGCGCGTGATGTCGATGGACCTGCTGCTGCCCTCCGACGACGCGCCGCTCACCTGGGAGGCGCCGACGCAGGCGGAGTCGCACACGTGGCGTGGCGCGATGGAGGCCAACGCGCTCCGGGAATTCCTGGCGGACACGGCCTGGGGCGCGCTGGACGTGCTGCTGCTCGACCTGCCGCCGGGCACCGACCGCCTCCTCACGGTGGCCTCGCTGCTGCCCGTGCTGTCCGGCACGATCGTGGTCACGATCCCCTCCGACGTCTCGCATCTGGTCGTGCGCAAGTCGATCACGATCGCCGCGCAGACGAAGGCGCCGGTGTTGGGCCTCGTCGAGAACATGAGCGGTCTCTTCCCCGGACCCTCGGGCGCCGAGCTCGCGCGCGAGGCCGGCATCCCGTTCCTCGGGGCGGTGCCCTTCGATCCCGCGCTGGCCGCCGCCGCCGACCTCGGCGAGCCGCTCGTCGCCGCGGCGCCGACCTGCGAGGCGGCGCGCGCGCTGACCGCCATCGCGCACACCGTCGGCGCCGCGCTCGCTCGCGCCGCCGCGCCCTCGTCCCGCGCTCCGCGGCCCGCGTGACCGCGCGCTTCTGCCTGGTCTGCGGCGCGCGGCTGCGTCGGGCGCGATTGGAGGGCCGCTGGCGTCGGCGCTGTCCCCGCTGCGGCTGGACCTTCTACGCGAACCCGGTGCCGGCCGTGGTGGCGGTGATCGTGCGCCGCGGCCGCGTGCTGCTCACGCGCCGCGCGCGTCCGCCGTATCAGGGCACCTGGGACGCGCCCGGTGGCTTCCTCGAAGCCGGCGAGACACCCGAGCAGGGGCTGCGCCGCGAGCTGCGCGAGGAGATCGGCGTCGGGGTGCGACGCGCGCGCCTCGTCGGCTTCGCCACCGACCGCTATGGGCCCGGCGGATTCTCGGTGCTGGCCGCCGCGTATCGCGTGACGCCGACGTCGATGGCGATGTTTGCGGCGGACGACGTTGCGGAGGTGCGCTGGTTTGCGCTCGCACGCGTCCCCTGGCGGGGGATCGCGTTTCCGGGGCTGCGACGACTGCTGCGGCGGGTGCTGGGGAACCCTCGGAGGGTTCCCCGTTTCCCTCGAAGGGCTACTGGCAGGTGACGCCGGGAGCGAGCTGGTAGTTCTCGACCTTGTAGGTGGAGACGAAGTTGTCGTCCCATGCGGCCAGGCGCAGCCGGCCGAGCGGCGACTCACCGTCCCAGCCGTAGACGCGCGCGCGTTCGGCGAGGTCGGGCGGCTTCACCATCCCCTGCAGGTATTCGAGCGCGGTCGCCTTGTCGAGGAACACGGCGATCGTCTCGTGCACGGGGCGCCCGCCCGACATCGGCATTTCCTTGAGCCACTCGAGGATGACCGTGAAGCCGTCGAGCGAGCTGTCGTTCAGCATGGCGCCGTTGCCACTCAGGCGGCGCAGCAGCGGGCCGACGTAGCGCGAGAACATCGACGACGCGCGCTGTTCGACCGGCATCGCCGCGAACTGCATCGACGGCTCCTGCTCGATGTAGACGCGCAGCGAGAGGTAGCGGTCATCGCGCGCGGCGTCGCGGGGCTTGTAGAACCCGAGACCCTCCTTCGGCACCTCGAGCCACGGCATGCAGTGATAGATGGAGGTGTTGATCTGCTTGAGCGTCACGGCGTACGTGGCGCCCAGCGTCCGTCCCTTGTCCGACGTGTAGCGGTCGAGGGCGAGGATGCGGTCCTCGGAGGGCGCCGCCGCTTCGGCGGCAGCCACCAACAGGAGCAGCACGGGCAAGATGAGGGCGATTCGTCGTGTCATCATGCGGGCCACCTTTGCATCGAGGGTGCCACGGCCGCTTGCTCCGTGGCGGCGGGGAGTTGCGCGATCCAGACGTCCGAGGCCGGTGCCGGGAGCGTCACGCTCGCGGCACCGGCCTTGTCAAGCCGGCATCAGCGCTCGAGGATCTGCTCCTGGCTCACGGTGATGGGCTTGCCCCACCAACCCTGGTCCCGGGCGAGCGCGATGTCGTCGCGCGTGACCTTCGCCGACTTGCCGTCACGGTTCCGCAGCGAGAAGAAGCCGTGGTCACCCGACGCGTAATGCGTGGGATGCTGCTTCCACGTCGTCCACTCCTCGCTCGATGCACATCCAGCCAGCACGACGAGCACACCGCCGATCAGCAGAAGCCGCCACCGGTTGCTACGCATGACTCGGTCCTCCGGGCGAATGAAGTCGACTCAGCGGGCACATCCTACCTCCGAGTTGTCGAGCCTTCAAATGGTAGACTCGTCTGTCTATGGACGCGCTGACCATCCACGCCATGCCCTCCGGCCTGCGGCGGCCGATCCTCATCACCGCCTTCAGCGGCTGGAATGACGCCGCCGAGTCCGCCACGACGGCCGCCCGGTACCTGGCCACGTCCTTCGACGGCCGGAAGTTCGCCGAGATCGACCCGGAAGAGTTTTACCACTTCGGCCTCTCCCGGCCGACCGTGCGCTTCAAGGCGGGCTCGGAGACCGAGCGGGAGATCATCTGGCCGGCCACCGAGTTCTCGATCGCCCAGCCGCCCCAGCTGGATCGGGACCTGATCGTGGGTGTGGCCACCGAGCCACACCTCAGGTGGAAGACCTACTGTGCGGCGATCATCGAGCTGGCCCGTCGCTGCGAGGCCACCCTCGTCCTGACGCTGGGGGCGTTGCTGGCCGAGGTCCCCCACACGCGCCCCGTTCGCCTCTCGGGGGGTGCCGCGGACCCCGAGACGGCGCGGCTGCTGGGGATCAAGCCCACGCGTTACGAGGGGCCGACGGGCATCGTGGGCGTGCTCAACACCGCCTGCCGAGATAACGGGCTGGCCACCGCAAGCCTCTGGGCCAACGTCCCCCACTACATCTCGGGTATCGAGAACCCCAAGGCCGCGCTGGCGCTCGTGCGGCGCGTGCTCCTGCTGCTCAACGCGACGGTGGACCTGAGCGACCTCGAGGACGCCGGACGCCAGTTCGACCAGAACCTCACCGAGATCGTCGCGCAGAACGAGAAGATCGCCGGCTATATCCGCAAGCTCGAGTCCCGTGAGGTCGAGGAGGCGCCCGCCGCCGAGGCGAGCGACCTGCCGCCGGCCTCCGAGCTCGTGGAGGAGATCGAGCAGTTCCTAAGGCAGCAGCAGCGCCCCGAGTGACCGTCCGCCGCGCCGCGCGCGTGGCCGCCCTGCTCGCGCTGGCGCTCCTTCCGCTGTCCTCCGGCGCCGCCGACCGCCTCGCCGTCACCTGGCATCCCGCGCGCCCGCGCATCGGCGACGTTGCATGGCTTCATCTGCGCGGCGGCTCGGAGACGGCCGTCGTGGAGGGCTCGGTCGGCAACCGCCCGCTCGTGTTCTTTCCCTACGCGGGCGGGCACGCCGCACTCGTCGGCCTCGACCTCGACGTGAAGCCCGGCAGCCAGCCGTGGCGCCTGGCCGTGCTGGAGCCCGGGCTCGAGCCGCGACGGCTCGCCGGCAAAGTTACGGTGGCGGCGCGGCAGTTCCCGGTCCAGCGTCTCACCGTACCGCCGGGGATGGCAGACCCCGACCCCGAGACGGAGCGCCGCGCGGTGGCGGAGGGCCAGCACCTGCAGATGCTCTATCGCACGGTGTCTCCCGAGCGTCTGTGGCGCGGGACGTTCGTGCGGCCGGTGGCCGGGACGGAGCCGCCGAGCGGGTTCGGCGCCCGCCGGATCATCAACGGCAAGCCGAGGGCGGCGCACGCCGGCGCCGACTACCGGGCGCCGCAGGGGACGCCGGTCGTCGCGGCCAACGCCGGGCGAGTGGCCCTCGTGGGAGACTACTTCTTCCCCGGCCGCCTGGTCGCGCTCGACCACGGGCTCGGGCTCTACACGCTCTACTTCCACCTCGACTCGGTCGCCGTCTCAGAGGGCGACCGGGTGGATCGCGGCCAGCCGATCGGCACGGTCGGAGCGACCGGAAGGGCGACGGGCCCGCATCTACATTTCGGCGCCCAACTCGGCAGCGCCCGCGTCGATCCGGCCGCGCTCCTCGCTCTTCGTCTGGCCGATTAGCGGCCTTTCCGAGCCTTAGGCCGCTTCGACGACTTCCGCGACTTCGCGCGCGGGCGGCTGGCCCGCCGCGCCTTCTTCCGTCCGCGCGCCTTGGCCTTCGTGGCCCGCTTCTTCGGCCGCGCTTTGCCGCTGCTCTTCCGGGCCGGTTTCCTCGCGGGACGCTCCTCGGGCGGCATGCCCATCTCGGAGCCGGGGGTGATCGGGTCGCTGCCGTAGCCGCCGCCGTCCATCATGCGTTCCATGCCCACCTCCAGGGGATGCGTGCGTGCTGCGCCATACGGTGCACACGGCGCGGCGTCACACGCAAGGATATTTTCAAAACCGGACGGCCGCGCGCAGCCGCCCGGCCTCGCGGCGCAGCGCGGCGTCGGACCAGACGGCCAGCGCCGAGCGCGCCAGGATCGCACGCACGGCGCCGCGCGAGATCTTGATCGGCCGCGCCACCGCGAGCGGGTTCGGGTGCCGCGCGATCGCCGCGAGCGTGCCGAGGCCGATCAGCAGCGGCCAGGCGCAGGCCAGGCGCAGGCGCCACTCCGCGCGCGGGATCGCCAGCGTGTAGCGCCACGCGGCGTCGTAATGCTCGAGTGCCAGGCGCAGCAGGCGATCGAGCAACGGCCGCGCGGCGGGCGTCCGCTCCGCGTCGAGCAGGTCGCGGGGGCCGAGCCCCAGCGCCGCCAGCTCGCGCGCGGGCAGGTAGCAGCGGCCCTGGTGGAGGTCCGCCGGCACGTCGCGCAGCACATTCGTGAGCTGGAGCGCCTTGCCGAAGCGCACGCCGGTGGCGGTCATGGCCGCCACGTCCCAGCCCGCCAGCCGCGGCCGGTGGGCGACGCACAGGCGGGTCCAGAACTCGCCGACGCAGCCGGCGACCAGGTAGGTGTAGCGGTCGAGATCGGCAAGTGTGTCGAGCGCCGCCAGTCCCGCCGCGTCCTCGCCCGGAAAGCGCTCGAGGTCGAAGCGCTGACCCTCGGTGATCGTGGCCAGCACCGCACGGACCGCCGTCCGGTCTCCCGCCGGCAGCCGCTCGACCCGCGCCAGCGTCTCACCCACACGCTCGAGCAGCTCCCGCTCCGTGGCGTGCGTCTGCAGCGGCGCGCCGGCGCGCGCCACCCCGGCCACCTCGGGGCCGGGCGTCCCGGCGTAGGCCGCACCGAGCGTGGCGAGGTGACGCAGGCGCTCGGGGCGCGGCAGCAGGCGCGTGTCGGCGACAGTGTCGCTGGCGCGCGCCAGGAGGTAGGCGAGGCCGAGGGGCTCGCGCAGCGCGCGCGGCAGGATCGCGAGCGAGAGGTAGAAGCTCCGGCTGACCCGCCGCAGCAGGTCACCGACGAGGTCGGTCACTCGTTGTCGAAGGGGCGACGCGGCGGGTCCGGCGAGTCCTTGGCCTTCTTGAGACTTTCCTGGAACTTGCGATCGAGCAGCTTGCCCTTGTCGGCCTCCGCGGCCCGCGCCTGGCGGAACCGCTCCTCGCGCTCGGCCGCCTTGGCGCCCAGCGCACCGAACGCGGTGTCGAGATCGGCGACGCTGCGCTTGCGCGGCGGCGCCTCGTGGGCGATGACCGCGCGGACCTCGGGGTCGACCGTCAGCTTTGCCTGACAGCAGGGGCACTCGACGATGAATGCGGCCTTCGTCATCGCGCCGAGGCTAGCATAGAATGCGGAGCGATGCCCGACCTCACCAACGA
>Ga0137409_10006936_pt1 | contig 11688 bp, 18 predicted proteins | sample CZODoug1_16funga_FD_122059 | JGI IMG/M metagenome (GOLD analysis project Ga0137409, IMG submission 122059) | Vadose zone soil fungal communities from Angelo Coast Range Reserve, California, USA - CZODoug1_16fungal (Hybrid Assembly) | ecosystem: Environmental > Terrestrial > Soil > Vadose zone... | reverse complement strand
TCCCGCAGCGGGAGGAGCGGCACCCGGAGGCCCGTGCCCTGCGGCGGCTGGTCCTGCGCCGGTACGGCCGTACTTGCGAGCAATAGCGCTGCGATCGCTGCGACACCCAAGCCCGAACGCACGCGAGACCCAGTCATCCGCCACTCCGGCCCGTGAGCAAAAACGGCCCCGGATCTTACGGACTCGCCCCGACAAATGCCACAGCGCTCAAGGAGCGCTTCGTGATGAAATCCGCCGCATGATCGGCCTGATCCAGCGGGTGACACGCGCCAGCGTCAGCATTGCCGGCCGCAATGTCGGTGAAATCGGCGCTGGTCTGCTCGTATTCGTCTGCGCGGAACGAGGCGATCGGGAGCGTCAGGCAGGGCAATTGCTAGCCAAGGTCACGACGATCCGCGTTTTTGCCGATGCCGGCGGCAAGATGAATCGCAACGTGCGCGATGTTGGCGGCGGCCTGTTGCTCGTGCCGCAGTTCACGCTGGCTGCCGATACACATTCTGGAACCCGTCCGAGCTTCACGCCGGCAGCGCCGCCCCAGGAGGGCCGCCGGCTGTTCGAGTTTTTTGTGGCGCTGGCGCAGCAGTCGTATCCATCCGTTGCGACCGGCGAGTTCGGTGCGATGATGCAGGTCGACTTGGTCAACGACGGACCGGTCACGTTCTGGCTGCGCGTGGAACCCGAGGGCTGACGGGCCCGCAGTGCAAGGAGTAACGACGATGAAACTGTGGAGCAACTCATTCACGGATGGCGGCAAGATCCCGGGTGAATTCGCGTTTGCCGTAATCGATGCTGCGCATCACGTCAAACTTTCGTCCAATCGCAATCCGCATCTCGCGTGGAGCGGAACGCCGGCCGGCACGCACTCCTGCGTGCTGATCTGCCACGACTACGACGTGCCGAGCCGCGGCGACGACGTCAACCAGGAAGGGCGCGAAATTCCGGCGAGCCTGCCGCGCGTGGATTTTTTCCACTGGTCGCTGGTCGACATTCCGGCGTCGATGTCTGCGCTCGAGGCGGGCGCTTTTTCGCATACGGTCACGCCGCGCGGGAAAAGCGGTCCGGCGGCGGCGCACGGAACACGCCAGGGCATCAACGACTACACCGCCTGGTTTGCCGCCGATCACGACATGGAAGGCGACTACTTCGGCTATGACGGGCCGTGTCCGCCCTGGAACGATTCGATCCTGCATCACTACGTGTTCACGCTCTACGCCCTCGACGTGCCGCGCGTGCCGCTCGAAGGCAAGTTCGCAGGTGCGGACGTACGCAAGGCGATGGAGGCGCACGTGCTGGCGCAGGCGCACGTCATGGGCACCTACACGTTGAATCCGCGCCTGACCGGATGACCTGATCGCGCATGGAAACAACCACGTTGCTGCTGATCCGCCATGGAGAAACCGCCTGGAATGCCGCAAGCCGCATCCAGGGTCAGCTCGATGTGCCGTTGTCGAACACTGGCATCTGGCAGGCGGGACGGCTTGCGCAACGGCTTGCCGATGAACGCATCGACGCCATTTACACGAGCGACCTGACGCGTGCCTGGCTGACCGCGCAACCGATCAGCCAGGCGCGGCAGATCGAACCGCTGCCTGAAGTCCGGCTGCGCGAACGCCACTTCGGCATCTTCCAGGGCCACACGCTTGAAACTATCGCGAAACAGTGGCCCGCGGAGTTCGCAGCGTGGCGCGAACGCAATCCCGAATGGGTCATCCCGGAAGGCGAATCGGGAACCCGGTTCATCGCCCGCGTGCTCGAGGTGCTCGATGAGATCACTCACCGCCACGCGGGCGGGACCGTCGCGGTGGTCGCGCACGGCGGCTGTCTCGACGTAGCCTACCGGCAGGCGCGCGGCATGACCTGGGACGCACCGCGCCAGCACCTGATGGCCAACGCGGCATTGAATCGTGCCAGCGCACGCGCCAGACCGCTGCGTATCGAGATCCAGCAGTGGGGTGACGTCGCGCACCTGTCCGAGGCACGCGACGAACTCACCGGCGTTTGATCAATAGAGGTGAGTGGTGAAGTGCGTCAGCGTGCGCGCATGTGCCAGCGCGGCTGCGCGCGGTTCGTAGGACTCGCGTTCCCAGCAGTTGAAGCCGTGACCGGCGGCGTAGACGAATACCTCCGCGCGTTTGCCGGCCAGCGCCGCCTTGACCTTTTCAACCGCCGCCGGCGGGATCACCTGATCGCGTTCGCCATAGTGAAACTGGATCGGGCAATTGATCGCGGACGCCTTGTCCAGGTTGTCGTGGATGCCGCCCCCGTAGAAGCACGAGGCGGCGTCGACGCCCGCGGCGGCCGCGGCGAAATACGCTACCCGGCCGCCCATGCAATAGCCGAACGCGCCGACCTTGCCTGTCACTTCCGCACGTGCCCGCAGCGCCTTGACCGTGGTCTGCACGTCCGCGAGCAACTGCGCTGAGGTTACGCCCGTCATCAGCCCGCGTCCCTTTTCGACTTCGGGCCCTGTGTACCCGAGTTCGATCCGCGGCGCCTGGCGCCAGAAGACGTCCGGCGCGAGCACCACAAAGCCGTCGAGCGCGTATTGGTCGGCAACCGCGCGGATGTGCCGGTTCACGCCGAATATTTCCTGGAACATCACCAGACCCGGACCTTTTCCCGACGGCGGCAGGGAAAGGTAGCCCTCGTATTCGCCGCCGTCTTCGGCCCTGATCCGGATCCATTGCGCGTTCATGACGTTGCCTCGGTCGATTTGCCGCGGGCGCGGATTATCGCTCGCGCGAGTTGCAACCGCCCATGAATTCGGCGCACCGTCCCCGCAATGCTGGTCTGGTTGCCGCTGCGGCAACGGGTTCAAATGGATTGCATGCGTGCGCTCGGCATCACCTCGGTTGTCCTCGCGGTCGCCACCCTGTACGCGCTCGCCGATTCCGAACTTGGCGCGCTCGCGTACTACACCCTGGCAGCGTTCCTGTGCGCGTTTCTCGCCTATTGCTGGGTCTCGATCGAGCACCTGCGCGAACAGGTCGAGCAACTCGAGCGCAAAAACGCGCGGCGCGACGACGCTGCGCACCGATGAGGGCGACTCCTCGCGTGGCGCGGATCGCGCTGGTGCTGGTCGCATCGGCGTGGGCGTGCCGGCTGCTGTGGATGGTCGTTCCGGCGCTCGATCGCACGACCAACCATGCAGCGGAGGTGCTTTATCTCGCGGAGCTTGGGCGCCAGAGCGATGCCACGGCTGGCGACATGACCCTTGAAACGCCGGTAACCCTCGAGACCATCGCGGCGCAGGTTCATCAGCGCACCGCGTCCCTGCTGCTCTGGATCGGGGCGGGCCTTGGCTTGTGCGCGCTCGCCGCGCTGGCGCCGCGGTGGCAGCGGATCGCGATTGGCGCGTCTGGTGCGCTATTCCTGGCGGGGTGGATCGGGTTCGACGCTTACGTCTACTCCGGCCTGTGGCAGGGCCTGGACCTGAAGCTGCGTCTGGTTCGGCACCATCCGCCCCTTCTCGCGCAGTTCGTTGTTTTCGATGTTCTGCTGCCTCTGGTGGTCGCGCTGGCCGAAGGCGCAACGCTGATTTCTGCACGCCAGAGCCGAATAAAAGGCACCCGATTCACGACGAAATGCTGTGGAGCCCGGTGGCCGCACTGGCATAATTTCCGCGCCATCCGGTTCCGCGTGACTGGCGAAGAGGGTGATAACACCCGGGGAGCGCGGAACATCACCGTGCCGGTGTCAGCCCGGCATGAGCCGATCGCCTGGGCACGATGGCAAGTGACCTTCAACCCACTTGTCGACGCCGAGGAACCTGCATGTTCAATCGCACCGCATACGCCTTGCCGAAGATCGACGCCGAAGTCTGGGCGGCGATGCAGGCGGAGAACCAGCGCCAGGAAGAACACATCGAACTGATCGCCTCCGAGAACTACGCCAGCCCGGCCGTGATGGCGGCGCAAGGCGGGCAGATGACCAACAAGTACGCCGAGGGTTACCCGGGCCGGCGTTACTACGGCGGCTGCGAACACGTAGACGTAGTCGAAAACCTGGCGCTCGAACGCATCAAGCAACTCTTTGCCCTGCCCAGCGTCGAGCTGGCCGCCAACGTGCAGCCGCACTCCGGCGCACAAGCCAACGAGGCGGTGTTCATGGCGCTGCTCAACCCGGGCGACACCATCATGGGCATGAGCCTGGCCGAGGGCGGGCACTTGACGCACGGCATGCCGCTCAACATGTCGGGCAGGTGGTTCAAGGTGGTGAGCTACGGGCTGGACGCGCACGAGGCCATCAATTACGAGGAAATGGAATCGCTGGCCCACCAGCATCATCCGAAGCTCATCATTGCGGGTGCCTCCGCGTATTCGCTGCACATCGACTTCAAGCGTTTTGCGCAGGTTGCGCGTGACATCAATGCCCACTTCATGGTCGACATGGCGCACTACGCCGGGCTGATTGCCGCCGGGTTGTATCCGAGTCCGATTCCGCATGCGCACGTCATCACGTCCACCACGCACAAAACCCTGCGCGGTCCACGCGGTGGCCTCATCCTGATGCAGCCGCACCTGGAGAAGCAGATCAACTCCGCGGTCTTCCCCGGCTTGCAGGGCGGTCCGCTCATGCACGTTATCGCGGCCAAGGCGGTTGCGTTCAAGGAGGCGCTGCAGCCGGAGTTCAAGACCTACCAGCAACAGGTCCTCAAGAATGCGCGCGTACTCGCCCAGACGCTTGCACGGCGCGGTTTGCGCGTCGTTTCCGGTGGCACGCAGAGCCACATGTTCCTGCTCGATCTGCGCGCCAAGAAGATCACCGGCAAGCAGGCCGAAACCGCGCTCGGGCAGGCGCACATCACGGTGAACAAGAATGCGATCCCCAAGGACCCGGAAAAACCGATGGTCACCAGCGGCATCCGCATCGGTTCGCCGGCGATGACCACACGTGGATTCGGCGAGGGCGAAGCGGAGATCACGGCCAACCTGATGGCCGATGTCCTCGACAATCCGGAAGACGCCAGCACGCTCGAACGCGTGCGCCGCGGAGTTTCGGAGCTGACCAGGCGTTTCCCGGTCTACACCTGATCCGCCGCGATGAAATGCCCCTTTTGCCAGCACCCGGACACGCAGGTCATCGACTCGCGTGCCTCGGACGAAGGGGCTTCCATCCGGCGCCGGCGCAAGTGCCTGAGTTGCGAAAAGCGCTTTACGACCTACGAGAAGGTCGAACTCGCGATGCCCGCCATCATCAAACGCGGTGGCGGACGCGCCGAGTATGACCGTGCGAAGTTGTTGACCTCGATGCAACTTGCGCTGCGCAAGCGGCCGGTGCCGAGCAACGTGGTGGACGACGGCGTGGCGCGCATCGAAGAAAAGCTGCGCTCATCCGCGCAACGCGAAATCAAGAGCGAAAAACTGGGCGAACTGGTGATGCGTGAACTCAAGCGTATCGACAAGGTGGCCTACATCCGTTTCGCCTCCGTCTATCGCAGCTTCGAGGACGTCGACGACTTCTCGGAGATGGTGAAGGAAGTAAGGCCGACGCGCCGCCGCCGGTCCTGAGATTGCGCGCGCGCAGCGCCTGCCGTTCCTTCCCCTCCCTTGCGAAGCGGGGGAGGGGCAATGGTGGCGATTAGCAGGACCCCTCTTGAAACTGCCCGTCTCCCGGCCCAAATACGGCCCGTGCAATTTTTCTGCGCGCAAAGGAGTGCGAAATGAGAGTGGCATTCGTTCGGCACGTCCCGTACGGGGCGGTGCTTGCTGGAGTACTTCGTCCCCATGACGCGCAGCCGGTCCGCGCGTCGAGCCAGCGTGACGCCGAGGTCGCGGCAGTTCCAGCCCGTCTGGACGTAGTCGATAGAGGCGACCGCTTCAGCGTCAAGGTGGACCTGCCTGGTCTGAGCAAGGAAGACATCTCGGTTGCGGTCGAAGGTGACCGCGTGTCGGTGAACGCTGCGGCGAAGACCGTCGGGTTGGCGCAAAACGGCGCGCAGCCGGAGCAGATCAGGGTTCTGTGGTCCGAACGGCGGACGCTCAAGTACGCGCGCACGGTGCAGCTTCCGCAGCAGGTCGACGGCGATGCGGCCCAGGCCGTTTTCGAAAACGGCGTCCTGACATTGACGCTGCCCAAGCGGGTGCAGGCAACCCGCATCACAGTGAACTGAGACATTTTGTTTTGCGCTTCTTTGGTCCAGGGTCTTGAATCATCACTGCCAGGCCCTAACTAGGTTCTCGTAACGGCCGCACCTTGTTGGACAGCGGCCTTCCATCAGAGGAGATTCGTATGGCCTACTCATTGACTCGGCGCGATCCGTTTGGATCGTTGTTCGACGAATTATTCACCGACATCTTCGCGCGCAGTGGTGTTCCGGCGGCGCGCGGCGCAAGCGCCCCGGCCGCGGTTCGTGCCCGGATGGACATCATCGACAAGGACGATCGTTTCGAAGTGCTGGTCGACCTTCCGGGTGTGAAGAAGGATGACATCCAGGTGACGATCGAGGGCGCGCGCGTGGCAATCACCGCCGCGACCAAGAGCGAGAAGGAAGAAAAGGACGGCGATCGCGTCCTGCATTCGGAGCGTTACGCGGCGAGTTACGCCCGTACGTTCGAACTGCCGGTGGAAGTGACCGAAGATGGCGCGCAAGCCAACTTCGACAACGGTGTGCTCAAGCTCGCGCTGCCGAAGCGGGCGACGGTAACCAGCAAACGCCTCGCGATTCAGTAGTCGCTTCGCGGCGATGGCGCGGCAGTAACCGATCAGCCAGGCAAAACGGCCCGCACGGGCCGTTTTGCTTTGGTGGCTGCGCCACTGCGGGCAGGGCGTCGGCGCGCGGTTCCGTACAATCGCCGCGCAATGTATTCGGAGCTCGATCACCGCTTCATGAGCCGCGCGCTCGATCTCGCGCGCAACGCTCTGTTCCAGGCTTCGCCCAATCCGCGCGTCGGCTGCGTTGTTGCGCGCGAGGGGCACATCCTCGGCGAGGGCTGGACGCAACCGCCCGGATCGAATCACGCCGAGATCGAGGCGCTGCTGGATGCGCGCCGCAATGGCCACGATCTGCACGGCGCCACCGCGTATGTCACGCTGGAACCCTGTTCGCATTTCGGCCGTACCCCACCGTGTGCGACCGCCATCATCGAAGCGCGTCTGGCGCGCGTGATCGCCGCCGTCGAGGATCCCAACCCGCAGGTCGCCGGGCGTGGCCTGGAGATGCTGCGTTCCAACGGCATCGACGTGCGTTGCGGCCTGCTCGCCCACGAGGCGAGTGAACTGAACATCGGTTTTTTCTCGCGCATGAATCGCGGTCGCCCGTGGGTGCGCATGAAAATCGCCGCCAGTCTCGACGGCAGGACCGCCCTTTCCAACGGGGTTTCGCAGTGGATCACATCCGAGGCTGCGCGCAAGGACGGCCATGCATGGCGCGCTCGCGCCTGCGCGGTGGCGACCGGCATCGGCACGGTGATTGCGGACAACCCGCAACTGTCAGTGCGGCTGGTCAGCACCCCGCGCCAGCCCTTGAAGGTGCTGGTCGATTCGCGTCTGGAGGTTGATCCGCAGGCGCGTTTTTTCGACGGCAATCAGGCGCTGGTCGCGTGCGCCTTCGCCGACCCGGCCAAGGTGGCAGCGCTGCGCGACAAGAATGCCGAGGTCATCGAAGTCCCCAACGACGACGGCAAGGTCGATCTGCCGCAGTTGTTGCGCGAGCTGGCACGGCGCGGCGTGAACGAGCTGCACTTCGAGGCAGGATTCAAGCTCAACGGATCCCTTGTGCGCGAGGGCTGCGTCGACGAGCTGCTGGTTTATCTCGCGCCGCTGCTGGTCGGGGAAGCGCAAGGAATGGTGCATCTGCCCGCCTTGTCCGACCTCGCGCAGGCACGCCGGCTGGTTTTCCACGAGGTCACACCGGTCGGCACCGACGTGCGCCTGCTCGCGCGCTGGGTCACCTGACCAAGCGCATGTTCACCGGCATCGTCCAGGCGACCGGCCGTATCGTCTCAATCGACGTGCTCGGCGCCGGAAAACGCGTGCAGGTCGAGGCACCGGACTTCGGCTTGTCGCAGGTCAAGATCGGCGACTCGATCGCGGTCAACGGCGCATGCATGACGGTGACCGACGTCGATGCGCGTTCGTTCTGGTTCGACGTCTCCGCGGAGTCGCTCAGCAAGACCACAGGCCTGGACCAGGCCGGCGCCGTGAACCTGGAGAAAGCGATGCGCTTCGGCGAACGCATCGATGGGCACCTGGTAAGCGGACATGTTGATGCCACCGGCGAGGTGCTGACCTTCGAACCGCGTGGCGAAAGCTGGCTGCTGGTCGTCGAGGCACCCCCCGCGCTGGCGCGATACCTGGCTTACAAGGGATCGGTGGCGGTCGACGGCGTGAGCCTCACCGTGAACCGGGTCGAAGATGTCCACGTGGAGAATTCGCTGGCGGGTTGCCGCTGCTGGATCAACCTGATTCCGCACACGATCGCGGTCACGACATTGAAGGACCTGCGGCCTGGTGCGCGGGTCAATCTGGAGGTGGACATGATCGCGCGGTACTGTGAGAGGATGCTCCAGCTCATGCCAGGATTGTCCAGAGCGCCGTAACACACGGTTTTCACAGCAATTTATAGGATAAGCCATCAAGGGCTGGCACCTGAAGTAAACAGCGCCGTAGCGGTGCTCACCGATCAGCACGCGCACCGCACCTGGAAAGCGCTGCACGCGTTCCTAGGCCTCGCGCTCGATCGCGTCCTCGACGGCGCCGGTTGTCTCGACTCACCATCAATCCTTCCGGCCGGCAGCTGCACCGGCATCGGGCCTCGGATGACATCCCGCCCAGGTTGGCAGGCCTGAAACGAAAACGGCGCCGCAGCGCCGTTGTGCTTTGAAGGTCGGCGCGAGTCAATCCTTCATGAACAGGCTCGCGATGCCGGCGGCGACCAGCATCAGCCAGTAGAACAGGGCGATGATCCAGTTGCGGAACAGCACCGCGGCGCCGATGCCTACGCCCAGCCAAAAGGCATCAATCACCGCTGCCCTCCGTCAATCCAACGGCCCAGGGCGCCGATCGCAACCCAGGTAACGATGCCGACACAGAGGCCGGCGCCCAGGACAACCCCTAGTGTGTACAGCATCAATTGGCCCCCTCGCGCTTCGAGATCAGGCGCCGCAGCGCGCGCAAGCCCGCGCCGATCGCCCAAAGAATCCCGACGAGGGCAGCCACCACGGCGGCGCGCGCGGCCGACTCTGCGACGCCCCGCTGCCCGATCAGGTCATGCGCGAACACCATCACCACTGCGGCGATGCCGCCGAGAACGAACCAGTTCCGAAACATCAGTTGCCTCCCTCGAAGTGCGAACCTCACACCAGCGGATCATCGCCGGATCGCAGAATCTGAAAGTCTCGTGCTGCGCGGTCGCAATGCCTTTTACCTTGCTCAGTGTCACCCCGGCGCGAGCGCGCAGCGTGGTGTAGACGTGGCTCAGATAGACCCAGTGATCGTTCATGCTTGCTCCCGGATCCTCCGTGGTGGTGGTTTCTGAAACCCGCGTGGGAGAATGGACGCGAGTTTCATCACACGGCCGGTGTCAACAAAGGAAAAAAGGGGCGCCTTAGCGCCGCTTTTCTTCAGTTCGACGGCGTTCGCAAGACGTGGAAGGCGCGGCGCTGAGATGGGTCCCTTGGAGATCAATGCGATCGGCGGGCAAAAGTCAGCGTCGACTGTCCTCGTACATTCGATCGACTAGCGCTTTGAATTCCGGATCGCGTTTGTAAACCAACACCTTCGACTCCTGGAATTCCCGCGCGACACCAAGGTTGCGCTCGACGTAGCGGTAGCAGGAGCTGAAGATGAATTGCCGTGCAAGGATCGCAGCAATCGGAGCCGCGACAATCGGCCAAAAGCTCCGAAAGAACAGCGCTCCAATGATGCCGAGGCCGATCAACACCCCTGTAACTGTCCACGATCTGCGGCTCGCATGCAGTTGAAACACCATCGCTGTGGCGCCGCGACGCACCGCGTCGTCTTCGGTCATTGGCTCTTCGTTCGTCAATGCGCCGTTCCTCGCTTCGTAGTCGCGGCTGGAGGAGGCGGCCTTGACCGCGCATCGTCGTGCGATTCAATTCGCTGCAGTCTTTGTTCGAGCGAGTTGATGCGCTCCTTCATCGAAGCAGTTTCCTGCAGCATCATGTCGACCTTGGGCTTCAATTCCTTTTGCTGATCGACCAGCGTGTCGACGCGCACGTCGATTCGGGTCTGCGTGGTCAGGATTGGATAGGCCATGCCGATCCCGTACGCGACGAGGACCAAAATGCCTCCGACGATCCAGACGACAAAACGAACCTGCTTCCAGGTGACGGGACCCTCTGGCGTATCCGCGTGCGACGGCGTTAGCGCCGTAGGCGGCAGCGGCGGGATCGTGCCTTCAGATTTTGGGCCGCCACGCGCCGTTGGCGAGGTGCCCGGGTCGAGAACCTCGCTACCCGACGAGGAGCCGGTATCTGCTCCTGACGTGGCGCCTGTATCTGCAGCCGCCCTGATCGCAGAACCGGCACCCCGCGCTGGGCGCTGACGCGGACCCTTGCTAGGCATGCTCGCCCTTGGTGTCGTCGACCCTCACACCAAAAGCACGCAACTCCTCGAAGAAAAGCGGTGCACGCTTGTCGAACTCCTGCTGCAGACCCAGCGCTGCCCGCGGGATCTCGGACGTCAACGCGGGCGCGTAGTAGTGCTGCACGTCCAAGTTCGCGTTGACGAACCCACGCGTTGCGTGGTCGAGGTCCATCGCGCTGTCGTAGATCTGGCGAATGACGTTGAAGAAATCGTCCTTGGTTGGATCGGGCAAGCCCCCTTTCCCGGTCTGGTGTCGAGTCTCGAAGGACATCTGGAACTTGTCGATGTGACCTCCCGCCTTCATCTTGGTCAGGTTGGTCAGCAGGTGTTCCGACGTCGCGGCGAATCTGTACTCCGCAACGAACCCAACGCGGCGGATCTCGCGCGCCTTCAGCACCGGGTCGATTGCCTCCCAGATCACGCGGAACGCGGCGTGAAACGCGTCGCGATCGAACTGGCGATCGTTGACGTAGAAGTCGTGTGTGAAGAGGATCTGATCGGTGTCGATCGTGAGGTAGTGGCCGCGCTCCTCGCTCTGCAAACGCAGTTGCTGGTCGGCGTTCACTCGCTGGAAGTCGGTGAAGTAGTTCTCGTCGAGCGGTGCCTTCGTGCGCGCCGCGAGGACCGCATCTAGGATGATGCCGGTGAGCGAAGACAGCCGGAGCATCTTCTGAAGGCTGCGGACGCCGAGGGTCGCTTTGCGGATTCGAGGCATGTTTTCATCCCGGTGCGCGTGTTCTGAGAGCGCGGGATGATAGAACCCAAACACAAGGGCCCGCGCAGTGGCGAGTCCTGAGTTGCGCTGCGGGAAGCGCGTAGAACCACTGCAAGAAGTGCATCGACGCTATCGAGCGCGCAAGGAGCGCCGTGCCGCCGTCAAGGCGCAGGCGACTGAGCGCCGATTCACTTGCGACGATCACCGCCAACTCCGTGACGCTCCTGCCGACTCCGTTCGCGCAAGCCGACGTAGACAGCGACAGCAAGTAGAAGCGTTTCACGCTTGACTGGACGGCGCCCACGGGGGCGCCGTCTTCATTTTTTGGGGAGAGACGGAAGCCTCCCGCCTGTCACTCTACGTTGCTTGGTCTTGCTTACGCGGTCTGAAGACGTGCGCGATCAAATGAGCGAGCAGATACAAGG
>Ga0137409_10006935_pt1 | contig 11689 bp, 8 predicted proteins | sample CZODoug1_16funga_FD_122059 | JGI IMG/M metagenome (GOLD analysis project Ga0137409, IMG submission 122059) | Vadose zone soil fungal communities from Angelo Coast Range Reserve, California, USA - CZODoug1_16fungal (Hybrid Assembly) | ecosystem: Environmental > Terrestrial > Soil > Vadose zone... | reverse complement strand
GACGCTCGCGGAGTCTTTGTGGAACCGGTAGCTCACGTCGTCTTCGGTCCCGTGCAACCCGCGTTGTATGTCCTGCTTGGTGCTGTGGCGCTGGTACTGCTCGTGGCCTGCGTCAACGTCGCCAACCTGTGTCTTGCTCGTGGCGCCGGCCGCGGACGCGAAGTCCTGGTGCGATCAGCGCTCGGGGCCGGCTTCGGTCAATTGGCCCGCCAGTTTCTCGTCGAGAGCGTGACGTTGACCTTGCTCGCGTCGGGCGTCGGACTGCTTGTCGCGTTTGCAGGTTTGCGCCTGCTGGTAGCGGTCGCGCCCGCCGACATTCCCCGCCTGGCCGAGGCCACGATCGACCTCCGCGTGCTCGCCACGACAGCAGGCGTAACACTATTAATCGGATTGCTTTTCGGAATGCTTCCGACGCTGCAGGCCCGCCGTATTCGTCTGCAGGCCGGCTTGCAGAGCGAAGGTGACGCGAGAGGCACGATGAGCCGCAGCAGGCATCGTCTTCGGGCGGTTCTCGTCGTTGCCGAGATTTCCATGGCGGTTTTGTTGATGATCGGTGCGGGTCTTCTCATCCGAAGCTTCTGGCGGCTCCAGCAGGTCGACTCCGGTTTCCAGGCTTCCGGAGTCCTGAAGGCGGAATACCAGCTCCCAATGACGAGGTATCCCGCCGATTTCAGAGTATGGCCGAACTTCAAGGAGATACATGCGTTCACGAACCAACTACTCGCACGCGCTGCCACACTGGCCGGTGTGGAATCGGCTTCGGTGACCGGCAGTCATCCGATCGAACGGGGATTCACGAATTCGTTCGTCATCGTCGGCCGGGAAGCGGAATCGCAAAACTGGCCCGAGATTTCGGTGCGCCAGGTCACGCCGGGTTATTTCCAAACCGTGAAGCTTGGGCTCGTGCGGGGCCGCTTGATTGAGGAAACGGACGGTACTCTCTCCGCGCCGGTCGCGCTTCTCAACGAGGCCGCGGCGCGCCGGTTCTTTCCGAATCAGGACCCGATTGGCGCGCAAATTCGCTTCTGGGGACAGGCAAGACGGATCGTCGGCATCGTCGGGAACGAGAAGTTCCATGGTCTGGCTGAGGCGTCGCCTATCGGCACGTACGTCCCGATGGCGCAGGCCCCGTCGGCCGGCGGTCCCGGCGTGCTGCTGATTCGAACCAACGGCGACCCCGCGACCTACGCCGCTCAAGTGCGCGAAATCATCAAGGAGTTGGACCCGGGCCTCGCGGTCTTCGGAGTCGAACCTCTGGAGCGTACTGTCTCGCGTTCGGTTTCGCGGCCGCGTTTCACAATGCTCCTGCTGGGAGTGTTCGCTGCGGTTGCGCTGTCACTCGCCGCCGTCGGTGTCTACGGCGTGCTGAGCTATGGCGTCGCGCAGCGTACTCGAGAAATGGGAATCCGCATGGCGTTGGGCGCGCATCCACGCCATCTCATGGGCCTGATCCTCAACGACGCGTGCGTTCTGGTATTCCTGGGCGTCGCCCTCGGCCTGGGAGGCGCCTTCGTCATGACGCGATTGCTCGCGACTCTCTTGTTTGGCGTCTCGCCGACAGATCCGGCAACTTTCCTGGGAGTGGCGGCCGTGCTCGGCGCAGTCGGGCTCGTCGCCGGCTACGTGCCCGCCCGGCGGGCCACGCGCGTGCCTCCCGCGATCTCCTTGCGGGGGGAATGAAAGAAAAAGGAAGCCAGAAGCCAAGAAGCCAGAAGCCAGAATAGAAAACGCTCGCTTCTGGCTTCTGGCTTCTTGGCTTCTGGCTTCCTTTTTTTGTTAGTATTTGCCTTCCGAAACGAAGGAGATACTCCTGTATGCATGTTCGTACCGCCATCATTATTTTGCTCGCAGCCGCAACGCTATCCGGACAGTCCAGAGGCGACTGGCCGATGTTCGGCCACGACTACGCCAGTACACGCTATTCGCCACTCACGCAGATCACCACGAAGAACGTCGGCAATTTGAAACAGGCCTGGATCTACCACTTTCGAACCGACGAAGAACGAAAGAGCGCGGCAGGGGGCGGCCTTGGAGGTTACTCCGAAGTAACGCCCATCGTGGTGAACGGGGTGATGTACTTATCGGGGAATACCCGTGTGGTTGCCCTCGAACCGGAAACGGGAAAAGAAATCTGGACTTTCCCGGTGAAGGATGGAAGAGCGTCCAATCGCGGCGTTACTTACTGGCCAGGCGAAGCCAACATTCCGGCTCGTATCTTTTTTACAATCGGCAAGAGGCTGATCGCCCTGAACGCCACGACGGGTGAGTCCGTTCCAGGCTTTGGCACGAACGGCGAGGTTGACATGGTGGTGCCGTACAACTCGCCTCCGACTGTGTACAAGAATCTTCTGATCATGGGCGCCAACGTACCGGAGCAACCCGCGGAAGGACAGCCAGGAGATACTCGCGCGTACGATGCACGGACGGGTGCGAAGGTTTGGGAATTCCATTCGGTGCCGCGCGCGGGCGAAGCCGGTAATGATACCTGGCCGCCCAATGGATGGCAAAATCGCACCGGCGCGAACCATTGGGGCTTTTACATGACCATCGATACCGAGCGCGGCATCCTTTATACAAACTACGGCAGCCCGGCCAGCGATTACTACGGATTCGATCGCCAGGGTAACAACCTCTTCGGAAATTCAGTCGTCGCGCTCGACGCAATGACGGGCAAGCTCAAGTGGTATTTCCAAACCGTGCATCATGACTTGTGGGATATGGATCTGCCTCCGGCGCCGATTCTGCTCGATGTGACGGTCAAAGGTAAGAAAATTCCCGCCCTGGCACAGACAGGAAAACTCGGACTGGTGTTCATTCTCAATCGGGTCACCGGTGAGCCTGTTTTTGGTGTCGAAGAAAGGCCTGTTGCGCAGACCGACGTTCCCGGCGAATGGACTTCGCCTACCCAACCATTCCCGGTGAAACCACTTCCGCTCGGCAAGCACGACTACAAGCCGGAAGACCTGATTACTGCGGCCGACACCACCGAGGCACACGCAAAAGCCTGCCGCGATCTGGTCGAAAAGAGTGGTGGGAACCTCATCAACAAGGGACAGTACACGCCCTGGGCTTATCGAGCGCCCGGTGCGCCGCCGAGGTCGACTATCAGCTTCCCTGGAGATATCGGCGGCACTGACTGGGGAGGAATGTCCGCCGATCCGAAGTTGGGATATCTTTTCGTGAACACTTCGAACTACGGAAGTCTTGGATGGATCGAGAAGAGACCGGAGGGATCGCGCGTGCCCTACGATCGCGCCAGCGTATGGGGAAATCCGGTCGCATCAAAGTTCTGGGACAGAAAGACAAACGAAAAGAATCAGCTTCTCGGCGAACAGAGCTGGCCGTGTCAAAAGCCGCCGTGGGGTCAGTTCACTGCAATTAATGCAAACACCGGCGACGTCGCGTGGCAGATAACGCTCGGCGTAACGGACGAACTTCCGGAAGGAAAGAGAAATACCGGACGGGTGAACGTGGGCGGCTCCATTGCAACAGCCGGAGGGCTGGTGTTCATCGGCGCGACAAATGACAGGCGCCTTCGCGCCTTGGATTCCAGGACCGGCAAGCAACTCTGGGAGACGAAGCTGGAATACAGCGCGATCTCCGTACCGATGACATACCAGGCCAGGAACGGTAAACAGTACGTCGCGATCACCTCGTCCGGTGGCGCCGGCATCACCGATCCAAATCCGAACAATACGGAATCGCTGTACGTCTTTGCATTGCCGTAACTGTAGCGGCGGTCTATGACCGCCGGCGACGTCGAGAATTCGGGATTGTCGGCGGTCACAGACCGCCGCTACAGTGAAAGCATGCGAAGTTTCGTCTATGACGTGCCGGGGACGCGAGTCCTTTTCGGCGTTGGAACTACGACTTGATTCTGCGCATCGGGGCGCCCGTCGCCCTGAAAGACATCGGCATGCCGCACGAAGGATTGGATCGGGCAGCGAAGCTTGTCATGGAGCATCCGTATTACAATCCACGTCCAGTCGAATATTCCGGGCTACGGCAACTGCTCGAGAATGCTTATCAGGGCGTACGCCCGGCTTAGGACAAATATGCGAAACTTTGTTTACGACCAGCCCGCAACGCGAGTAATCTTCGGCGTCGGCGCTCTCGACCGTCTCCAGGAAGAAGTCAAGCGGCTTGGGGCCCGGCGTGCCATCGTGCTCTCGACGCCGGAACAACGTGCGGTCGCAGAGGAAGTCATGCGGCGTCTCGGTGACATGGCAGCGGGTCTTTTCACCGAAGCCGTCATGCATGTTCCGATTGAAACCGCGCGCGCTGCCCGCGACATGGCGAGAGAGCTCGGGGCCGATTGTTATGTCGCCGTTGGCGGAGGCTCCACTACCGGCCTCGGCAAAGCGATTGCGCTCGAAACCGGAATGCCGATCCTGGCCGTGCCGACAACGTATGCCGGCTCCGAGATGACACCGATCTACGGCATCACCGAAGGCGGTCTCAAAAAGACGGGACGCGACCGCCGGGTTCTGCCAAGAACAGTCCTGTACGATCCGACTCTCACCGTTTCATTGCCGGCACATATTTCGGGGCCTTCGGGGATGAACGCGATCGCTCACTGCGTCGAGGGTCTTTATGCGGAAGACGCGAATCCGATCATGACACTTCTGGCCGCTGAGGGAATCCGCGCCCTCACGCGCTCGCTGCCGATCGTGGTGCGGGAACCGGGAAATCTCGAAGCGCGCTCGGATGCGCTCTATGGCGCGTGGCTCGCCGGATCGGTGCTGGGGGCGGTCGGAATGGCCATCCATCACAAGCTTTGCCATGTGCTTGGCGGCACATTCAACCTGCCTCATGCGGATACGCATACCATCGTTCTCCCGCATACAGTCGCGTTCAATCGCGAAGCCGCCCCGGAAGCCATGCGGATCGCGGCGGAAGCCCTCGGCGCCAAAGACGCTGCACGCGGGATATACGACCTGATCAAGCGGATTGGTGCGCCGATCGCGCTGAAAGATATCGGAATGCCTGAGGATGGATTGGATCGTGCCGCGCAGCTTGCCACGGAGAATCCTTATTACAATCCGCGAAAAGTGGAATACGCGGGAGTGCGGGAGCTGCTGGAGAATGCCTACCGGGGGATCAGACCATGACGAACGCGGGCTAAAGCCCGCGACTACATTAGGAATCGAAATGGTTCCCCAATGTAGTCGCGGGCTTTAGCCCGCGTTCGTTCGCCTTGTGCTAGAATCCCGCCCCACTATGAACCTCAAACAACCGATCGCCGGAATTGTCGCCACCATAATCATCATTGCGATTGCGCTGGGATTTGTTTCACTTTTTGACTTTCCTACATTTGCAGGACCCGTCGCGTACTTCCTCCTGTGCCTCATCCCCATGCAGATCATCGTCGCCGTTGTGTGGGGAACAAACAGTCCGGAATTCGCGGCCAAACGCCGCCAGCCTCTCAACGGCCTGTTGTTCACTCTGATAACGCTGGCGGCAGGGGTCGTCATCGCGCCGGTGTACCGGGCCGTTGCGGGGGCAGGCATCAATCCGCCGACGCCGATGCTGATGCACTGCACCATCGTCTCCGTCGTGATCACGTTCTGGGGCGCCATCATGTGGGGCGCCTTCCCCTTCAAGCCTTTGATCAAAAACACAGTGGCCGCAGGACTGGCGCTTCTGGTTGCCTGCTACGCGGTGAACTACCTGCTGTTCCGTATCTTCTATAACTACGACTTCATGCAGGGTGCGCCGGTATACGTGCCGGCGCTGGATCCTCACGGAATGTTCAATGCTTTGAGCGCGCTCGTGTTTTATGTCACGGCGCTGGCGGGCATGTTCCTGATGCTCCACTTCGATCTGTGGCCGCTGACGAAATCTGCTTCCGTAATGAGGCAGCCCGTGCTGGGGATTGTGTGGACTGTTATTGCGCTGATTCTTGGCGGAGCCGCCTACTACGTCGGGGTGAACGTGCTGGGCACGGACGTGATGGCGTTCCTCGTGCGCGTCCCGGTGCCATTCATATTCGGAACGATCATCGTGCTGAACATGCTGCAGAATTCGCTGTTCGCGAAGCTGACTCAGCCGGTCAAGGGTGTAGCGAATGCGATCGCAGCCGCTGTCATCGGGACAGTGCTCGCTCAGATATACGGTGCGCTTGCTACGACCGTTACCGGCACCGTCAAACCCGGCCCGCCGACCTATGATTTCGAAGTCTGGCTGGCTTCCGCGTTGTTGAGCGTGACTTTCCCGTTTCTGATCTTCTATGCGGAGTTTTTCAAGATGTGGCCTTTGAAGAAGAATTAGCCACAAAAGGCACAAAAGACAGGAAGCCAGAAGCCAAGGAAGCCAGAAGCCAGAATGGGTTGTTCCCTATTCTGGCTTCTGGCTTCCTTGGCTTCTGGCTTCCTGTCTTTTTGTGTTTCCTTCCACGTTTGTTTCTAGCGGGGTTTCAGCGCTTCCGCCTCGGCAGTGACCCGGTACTCGCGGGCATTCTGCAAGGTTTCTTCCAGGCGTTGTCTTTTCTTCGTGAGGGCTTGGACTTTGCGTGACAATCCCCGCGACTCCGCTTTCCTCACCTGAGCGTTGATCAACGCGACCTGGCCTTCATAGATCCGAATGGCGCGAGTGTAATCGGAAAGGGCATCGGCAAGCTGGCGGCGTTCGAGGCGGATGGTGCCGCGGGAAAAGTACGCGTCACCATAGAGAGAGTTGATCCTCAGAACCTTCTCAAATTGCGCCAGCGCTGCATCAGGGTTGCCCAGCCGATAAAGGACCGCGCCCAGCGCATAATTGGTCTCGGCAAAGTTCGGCATGTACTTCAACCCTTCCTCGTACTGCGTCCGGGCCCGGGCGAACTCGCCCCGGTTGAACCAGATGTTGCCCAGGTAGTAGTAGGCCCTGAAGCTTCCGGGGTTCAGGCTGATGGTTTGCGCGAGATATTTTTCGGCTTCATCGGTCTGGTCTGTCTCGGCCAGGATGATCCCCAGACCGAGAGAGGCATTGTCGTATTTCGAATTCAGGTCGAGCGCTGCCTTGTATTGCTCGACGGCCTTCTCCGTCTCACCCATCCGGGCATAGAAGCTTCCCAGAGCGGTGCGGCCGGCCAGAAAGGCAGGAGCAATACCGACGGCTTTGACGAGGTAAGGCTCGATATCGGCGTCCTCATCAGTGGCGGCCATCGAATCCGCGATTCCGATATAAGACCGAAAATGCCGGGGGCTCAGCGTGAGCGCTCGTTCGTACGCGTCCCTGGCTTCGGCGTACTCGCCTTCGAGCATTTTGAAGTTTCCGAGTTCGTATTGAATCAGCGCGAGGTTTGGCGGAATGTTCGCAGCGCGCTGAATTTCCCCGCGGCTGGTCGGACCGAGCTTCCACAGCACGAACCAGTTCAAGGGATCGTTGGGATCGAGTTCAACAGCGCGATTCACCGCAGCCATGGCCTTGTCGCGCATTCCCACCGTAAGCTCCGGAAATAAACTCAGTGCCTGAAGCCGGTGGCTAAAGGATTCGAATGCATCACATCCCGGCTGTTTCACCGAGAGATTTGCATCGTTATCCTCCGAGTTCCATTTTTGTTCAAGAGCAAGAAACAGGCGTGACTCGAGATGATGCAGCGAGTACTCGCAGCGCCGCGGATTGATTTCGGCCGCCCGCCGGAACAAGCCGGCCGCCCGCGCGTATCCCTCCGGTGTGGCTTCGTGAAAAGCGGCGAGTCCTTCGCGGTACAGGCGATCATCTTCTGGAATGCCCGTGGACGCAGCCCGAACAGGCGCTTGAATCTTCCGGCCGCAGCCTGCAGCCAGGACAGACACCACGATCGCTATCAGGAACAGCCTCATCATCCCATCATTCGATAATACAAGATCAGGTCCGTGTGTGGAGGAGTTTGACCGAGTTGCCGCAGCAACGTTACCACCTGCCCGCGGTGGTACATCGAATGAAACATCAGATGCTGAATCTGTTGATATTGCAGTTGGGCCCACGGATTGCCGCTGAGGTCCTTATAGGGCAGGGGAGCGTGGAGCTGCTCGTTCGTCAACGGCCGGATGTAGTCGCGCAATTCGATGTAAAGCTCGGCCCACCGTTTCCTCAATTCTGCCAGCGTCGGCACCTCGCCGGGAGTGATCAGGCCGCCGGGGCTCGAGCCTTTCCATCGCGTCAACCACACCACCTGCGCACCATAAACATGTACCAGCGTTCCATGCACGCTTTGAAAGCTCGTGCCCAGATCCTTTCGGAAGTTTGCGGGATCGAGTTTTGCGGCCGCGTCGAGGAGTTGGTTTGTGGCCCATTCGTCGTATTCGACCATGTGGATGAGATCGGACCCGTTCATCTAGGTACCTCCAAAAAACTGTAGCGGCGGTCTATGACCGCCGGTCTTCCCGGCATGCCGCGAAAAACCGGCGGTCATAGACCGCCGCTACAGCGCAGTCTACCACGCGTTGACAGGATATCCCGTTTGGTCGAAAAGCCGCACAACGCCGGTCACAGACGGGGTTGATGCAGGGCTGATCAGAATGAATTGCGTGCTGTAGCCGGCGCCTTCGGCGAAATGAGGAAAGGCCAGGTCCGGCCTCGGGGCTGGTGTTGTTTCGTCCACGGTTGGAAGCGAGGCGATCAGAAAATCGCCGCGCTCGTTGGTACGTCCTCTCAAACCGGCAACAACAACACCGGTGCCGGAGCTTGTTGAAATCCTCAAGATGCCCTGGAACGGCGAAGTCATCCTTTCAAATCCGGGAATTTGGCCCAGGAACGCCGAAACGTGCCCATTGGCTGGAATTGTAAGACTTCCCGAAAAACCGGCCGGCGTGCCCGAGAGCGTTGTCGCTTCGAGGTTGACTGTTATAGCAGAAGAAGCCGGATTCGCGATCGCGATCCCCGTCTGGACACTGTCGGAGGTTTCAACGTAGGCGCGATATGCAGTCGAGTCGCGAGCCGCAAGAACGGACGCTTCGGTTACGGTGACGCCATCCTTTTTGAAAGAAAAGAGAGCAATCGCAGCAGGCGCAGTCCCGTTTGCTCCCGCAACAATTCGAACTGAGCCCGTTCGAATAGCAGTTCCAGAGCCCGAAGTCTGGAAACGGTAGTAACTGCCGGGCGCAATCGAATAGGGAGTCGAAGCAGGCACGCCCTCCTCGAGGAGGTCTATTGTGCCCTGCATCGTCTGGCTGCCGGGATTGACCAGAAGGATCTGGGTGGTCCAGCCGCCTCCATCGGCGAAATGTGGAAGAATGAGCGTGCTCGAAGCTGGTGCTGTATCGATCACCGGCAGTGTGCTGACGATGAATTCGAAGCGTTCATTCGTCATTCCCCGCAAAGTGGTGACGTAGACAGGAGTAGAGGAATCGAAAGTGAAAGTGGCTCGTGCGAGAGAACTGGAATTGAAGGGAGCTTCGTCGAGAAACCGCGAAATCTGTGTGCCGGCGGGAACCACGATGCTGCCCTGTCCGGATGTTTTGCCTTCCGAATCCGTGTAGAAGAAGGAAATTGAAGCAGCGCTGTCGCCAGGATTCGCGATGGCCAGGCCGGTTTTCACCGGGCCGTTCTTTTCGGCATAAATCACTCCATGTTGCAGTGGCGCGGTTGCAGGTACGCCGGCTTCGGTAACCACCACGCCGTTTTGCCGGTACGTGAAAATGGCGATGCCTTGCGGATTGGAACTCGCGGAATCCTGGTGGATGATGCCATAACCGGTGGAGAGCGGCCTGGCGGTATCCGCCTTGCTGATCGAAAAGCCGCCGAAGTTGTTTATCGCGTAGAAGCGCTCGTTCGGAAGCTCGACCAGCTGATTCGCGATGAAGTCGCTCCGCTTTCGCGCGAAGTCCAGATCGGCAGTGACTTCGGCATCGAATGCCGCGTTCGAGCAAAGGCTCCGCGCAACCCCGTCGTAACAGACTTTGAACTGATCCTCATATGCCGCCGTTCTGATCTGGTTGTATATACGTGTGATTTCCGACTCCAGCCAGCCGGTTCTGCCGGCGATCGACACGGTGCTCAGGAGCGTGTTGAAGTAGGCGTCGCGCGCTTGCTTCACGTTCATGGCGCGGCGAATCAGGACATTCTTGCTGGCGTTGAACAGGAGTGGCGTCGAATAACGATTCGAATTAATCGGTGGCCCGCCGAAAGTGAGGTCCTTGTCCTTCGGAATGAATTGGGAAAGACTCTTCTTCTGAAACCGGTACAAATCGAAATTGTTCATGCCCGTAAGAATGCCGTCGGTTTCAGCGATGAAATCTTCCACCGCCAGGTGTTTCATGAACAGTTCGAGATCCAGGTAGGGCGCCATCGCCGAGGCGAAGTCCGCGTCCGAAGCGGTATTCATGGTGCGGATCATGGCCTCGATCGGAGCGGGATCGGGATCCTTTTCGTGCGTCTTGGGGTCAAAATATGTCGGGGAATACAGGGCCGGATCGGATCCAAGATATTCGAAGTGATAATTGCCCGCCAGAACGTACTCGTAGAGGTAGCCGTCGTTTTCTCCAAACACCCGCTTGAGGAAATCCTTGTCGATGGATTCGATGATCGTGTACAGGCCGCTGTACTCGTCGTTCACATAGAGGCGCGCATTGGCCTCTCGAGACGCGGGCAGACCCATTCTCGCGAACAATTCCATGGTCAAACGTTCTTTCATCATGGAAGCGTCCTGGGTCATGTTGTCCAGACCGATCGATTTGAGGCCGAGAAAAGTCTGCGCATCTTCGTATTGGTTGAAGTCGACGCGAAGACCCGGCTTGATCGAACTTCGTGTCGAGCCGCCTCTCTGGCGGATTCCGACGTTCTCAACCACCATGCCGCGCCATTTCAATTTACAAGGGTAATAGGTATTCGATGAAGGATTGGCCTTAAGTGCCGCCCAGTCTTTAGGATTGATCTCCAGTCGAATTTCCTGAAGGACCGAACCGTCGAAGAGATCGTTCGCCGTTTGCGCGGACAGAAGAGGTGAAGACAGGACAATAAAAAGCCCTGCAGTAAGAATCGAAACACCTATTCTTTCAGTTAGCCGCACAAGCAATTTCCCCAACGCCCGGCCTGACAAGCCGTCGAAATTAGATCGTTCTGACGATGAATCGGGTTAAACGACTCGGTTGCAGGCGATTTTGGCGCTCTAAAAATCATGCTATATTCTCGGGGTTTGAGCCAATTCCGATTTACGGAGGGTAAATGAAAGTTAGAGTTCCGGGTTGGGTTTGTTTCATTGCTTTGACGATCGTGGTATCTGCCCTCGCTCAGAGTGATCCGCTCAGTGGAGACTGGAGCGGTGACTGGGGTCCGAGCCCGAACGACCGAAATCCGGTCACACTTCAACTGAAGTGGGATGGCAAGGCGCTGACGGGAACTGTAAATCCCGGACCGAACGCTGTAACACTTCAAAAATCCACGTTCGACGCGAAGACCGGTGCGGTTCACATGGAAGCCGATGTGAGACGTGGCAGTTCGGCCATCCATTACGTTATCGACGGTAAAGTGAATAACAGCACTATGACCGGTAGCTGGAATCACGACAATCGCAAAGGCGATTTCAAGATTAGTAAAGGAAAGTAATTCGAGGGTGGGGCAAGAGGGGGCCCCTCACTCAACCGCCATAATAAAAATCACTAATCACTGATGGGAAGAAAATAGCCGCGAATTACGCGGATTACGCGAATGGGCGCACCAAAGATTCCTTGATGCGCCCATTCGCGTAATCCGCGTAATTCGCGGCTATTTTCTTCCCATCAGTGAT
>Ga0137409_10006934_pt1 | contig 11689 bp, 7 predicted proteins | sample CZODoug1_16funga_FD_122059 | JGI IMG/M metagenome (GOLD analysis project Ga0137409, IMG submission 122059) | Vadose zone soil fungal communities from Angelo Coast Range Reserve, California, USA - CZODoug1_16fungal (Hybrid Assembly) | ecosystem: Environmental > Terrestrial > Soil > Vadose zone... | reverse complement strand
CGATGCACATGCACCGGACGATCGGCATGAGCGAGGCGGCCGGCTTCGCGGCGATCGAGATCGAGGACCAGCTCGTCCCCAAGCGTGCCCACCACCACGCGGGCATCGAGCATATGATCCCGACCGCGCTGATGGCGGCCAAGGTGAAGGAGGCCGTGGCGGCGCGGCGCAACCCGGACTTCCTCATCGTCGCGCGGACCAATGCCATCCGGGCCAGCAACATGGACGACGCGCTCCGCCGGGGCGACGCGTACCGCCGGGCGGGTGCCGATCTCCTGCTGCTCTCGATGGCGCACAAGCCGGAGCAGCTGCGGACGATCTCCGAGCGGCTGGGCGGCCCCTTGATGTACCTGGCCGGACGCGGCGGGCTCGCGGGCCTCGGGCTGACCCTGGCGGATCTCGGCGGGCTCGGCTACAAGATCGTCGCCGATCCCTCGACGCCGCTGCTGGCGGCGTACGCCGCCTGGAAGAAGGTCTACGAGGAGCTCGCCGACGGATTCGGCGCCAACGTGACGACGAAGCCCGACTGGAGCCCGGTCGAGAAGGACATGCTGGGCGTCATCGAGCTCGAGAAGCTGCTGGCCATCGAGCGCGCGACCGTCGAGAACGGCAAGCACTGACGCGTCCACAAGGAGCCAGGCGATGCTTTCGAGAGAAGACAACGAGCTCATGTGCCGCGTCGGCGGCGGGACGGAGATGGGCGACCTGCTCCGCCAGTTCTGGCTGCCGTTCCTGCCCTCGACGGAGCTGCCGGAGGCCGACTGCCCGCCGAAAAAAGTCCGGCTGCTCGGCGAGGACCTCGTGGCCTTCCGCGACACGCGGGGCCAGGTCGGACTGATGGCCGCCAACTGCCCTCACCGCGGCGCCTCGCTCTTCTTCGGACGCAACGAGGAGTGTGGAATACGGTGCGTCTATCATGGCTGGAAGTTCGACGTGTCCGGCCGGTGCGTCGATATGCCGAACGAGCCCGCCGAGAGCACCTTCAAGGACAAGGTGCGCGCCCGCGCCTATCCGTGCCGTGACGTGAACGGGGTCCTGTGGACGTACATGGGCCCTCGTGCCGAGGCGCCGGCGTTCCCGGCGTTCGAGGTCAATACGCTGCCGGCCGACCACGTCTACCCGCCCCTGGTCATGCTGGAGGAGTGCAACTGGGTCCAGGCGCTCGAGGGCGACATCGATTCCTCGCACATCGATTACGTTCACGCCAAGCTGCGCCCGGACGGTAAGCAACGGGGCACGTTCCATCAGGACAAGCGGCCGCGTCTCGAGCTCCTGCCGACGGACTACGGCGCCTGCTACTCGGCGCGACGCCGCTGGGACGTCGACGGCCTCTACTGGCACCGCATCACGCAGTTCATCCTGCCGTTCTTCTCGATGATCGCGGCCAGCGATCCCAACATCGTCTCGGCGCGCGCGTGGGTGCCGCTCGACGACAACTACAATCTCCAGATCATGATGCGCGGTCGGCTGGACCGGCCGGTGACGGAGCAGGAGCGCGAGCTGACGCGCAATCCGTTCAACGGCTGGGGCGGCTACGTCGAGGCGACCAGCGACCCGCGCTCGCGCTACTACACGAAGGCGAACATCCACAACGACTACCTGGTCGACCGTCAGCTCGCCAAGAACGAGCTCATGATCGGGATTCCGTTTCTCGTCAACCTTCAAGACCGGGCGATGACGGAGACGATGGGGCCGATCTACGACCGTACCCAGGAGCATCTCGGCACGACCGACGCGATGGTCATCTACGTCCGGCGCCGGCTGCTCGAGGCCGCCCGCGCGCTGCGCGAGCACGGCGCGGTGCCCGCAAACGTCGACGATGCCTCGATGTGCCGGGTGCGCCCGGCCTCCGTGCTCCTGCCCGAGGGCGACAGCTGGATTTCGGCGACCGAGAAGGCGCGACAGTCGGACGCGGGCGTGCCGATCGCCTGGGTGCCGTTCGCGCCGTGACGCACGCCGAGCGCGAGAGAGACGACGTCCGCGACCTCGCCTACTACGAGGCCGTGCCGTATCTCCTCGTGGTCGAGTCGGTCGAGCGCGGCGGTCAGTGGCTCCGCCGCGCGGAATATCCGGAATTGCCGGGGTGCTTCGCCGAGGCGGAGTCGGCCGTCGAGGCGATCGAGAATCTCGAGAGCGAGAGGCGACGCCTCATCCGACAGATGTGGGATCGTCGCGTCCCCATCCCCGCGCCGCGCCCTCCGCTTCGCCGCGCCTGAATACCCGGTCCGCAGGACCGTCTCTCTAACGTGTAACTGTTACGCAACTGTCAGTCTAGCGTCCTAACAGGACGCAGCATCCCTGACCTCAGGCCCGCACAATCGCTGACTTGGCCGCTGTCAGGTTCTGGCACACGAGTTGCGATGTGAATAGCGTCCGAATTCTGTTTAGACGGTCAAAGGAGGTCGGTTCGGTGCAGGCTCGAGTGGTTGCGTTCCCGCCGTCCGGCGGGCTCGAGGCCCGCTCGTTGAGCAGCGAGCGGCTCGAGGCGCGCGGCAAGTTTTTCTTCGCCGGGTCCGAGAAGGTCCGGCTCAAGGGTGTCACCTACGGCCCCTTCGCCCCGGATGGCCGCGGGGATCAGTTTCCAGACCCGAAGAAGGTCGAGACCGATCTCGGTCTCATGGCCGAGCTCGGCGCCAACACGCTCAGGACGTTCACCGTCCCGCCGCGCTGGCTGCTCGATCGGGCCGCGGAGCGGGGTCTTCGCGTGCTCGTCGGTGTGCCGTGGGCCGAGCACGTGTGCTTCCTCGATTCGAAGAAGCTGACCGGCGAGATCCGCGACACGCTCGCGCGGGCAGCCGAGGCATGCGAGCACCATCCGGCGGTGGCCGCGCTGCTGGTCGGCAACGAGATCCCCTCGGACATCGTCCGCTGGTACGGCGCCAGGCGCGTCGCCGCCTTCCTGGGCGAGCTGGCGGAGGTCGTCAAGAGCCGCGATCCCGAGCGGCTCGTCGGCTACGCGAACTACCCGTCCACCGAATATCTCGAAACCGACTTCACCGATTTCCTCGCGTTCAACGTCTATCTGCATCGCGAGGAAGATTTCGCCAGATATCTCTATCGGCTGCACACGCTGGCCGGCGACCGGCCGCTCGTGCTGACCGAGTTCGGCATGGACTCCGGCCGCGAGGGGCCGGAGCAGCAGGCATCGACGCTCTCCTGGCAGGTGCGCACGGCGCTCACGATGGGCGCGGCCGGCACCTTCACCTTCTCGTTCACGGACGAGTGGTTCACCGGAGGCCACGAGATCCAGAACTGGGCGTTCGGCCTGGTCGACCGGGAGCGCCGTCCGAAGCCGGCGTTCGACGCGGTCCAGCGCTGGTACGCCGCCGACGAGCTGCCGACACTGGCCGAATATCCAAAGGTGTCCGTCGTCGTGTGCGCGTACAACGCCGAGAGCACGATGGACGCCTGCCTGGCGTCCCTGCAGCGGCTCCGCTATCCCGCGTACGAGGTCGTCGTGGTCGACGACGGCTCGAGTGATCGGACCGGCGACATCGCCGACGGGTACGAGGGCGTGCGCGTCATCCGCCAGGAGAACAAGGGGTTGAGCGCGGCGCGCAACGTCGGGATCGCGAGCGCCCGGGGCGAGATCGTCGCGTTCACCGACTCCGACTGCGTCGCCGATCCCGACTGGCTCTACTATCTCGCCGCGACCTTCATCTCCTCGGGGCTCCCGGCGGTCGGCGGGCCCAACCTGCCGCCTCCGGAGGATTCTTTCGTCGCCTCCTGCGTGGCGGCCTCACCCGGCGGCCCCCGGCACGTGCTGCTGGACGACGAGGAGGCCGAACACATCCCGGGCTGTAACATGGCGTTCCGGCGCGAGGCGCTCGAGGAGATCAACGGCTTCGATCCGATCTTCCGGTCCGCGGGCGACGACGTGGATCTGTGCTGGCGGATTCAGGAGCGCGGGCAGCGCATCGGCTTCAGCCCGGCGGCGATGGTGTGGCACTTCCGCCGCAACACCGTCCAGGCCTACATCGGCCAGCAGCGCGGCTACGGCAAGGCCGAGGCGCTCCTGTACTTCCGTCATCCCCATCGCTTCAATGCGCTCCTCTACTCGCGGTGGCGCGGCCGGATCTACGGCGGCATCTCGTCGCTGTTCTCGTGGCGACGGCCGGTCATCTACGGCGGTGTCTTCGGCCGCGGTCTCTTTCAGACGCTGTATCAGCCGCCCCAGAGCTTCCTCGCTCACCTGCCCTTCACGATCGAGTGGAACGTGACGGCGGCGGCGCTCGTTCTGCTGGCGCTGGCGAGCCGGAGCTGGCCCCTGGCGGCGCTGGGCCTGGTGCCGCTCATGCTGACGTGGGGCTCGTGTCTGGCGGGCGCGCTCCGCGCCCGCGTGGACGCCCCGGCCGACGAGATTCGCGGGCGATTGCTGATCGCGGTGCTGACGTACGTCGGCCCGCTGCTCCGCTGCCTCGAGCGCTATCGCTGGTGGGCCCGCGGCCTCTCCGCCGCCGAGCCGCCGCGGGGTCCTCGAGCCTCCGCGCTGCCGCTGTCGTGGCGCGATCGAGGGTTCGCGCTCTCGTTCTGGAGCGAGAACGGGGTCGAGAAGGAAACGATCCTGCACAAGGTGCGGGAGGCCGTGGTCGCGCGCAAGTATCTGGTCCTCGTGGACCAGGGATGGAGCGACTGGGACCTCGAGATCCACGGCGGCCTCTGGTCCCGGGCGCGGATCAAGGTCGCCACCGAGAACCACGGCGGCGAGCGCCGCGTCCTCCGCTTCAAGTGCGAGCTCCGGAGCTCGCGACTGGCGAGCCTCGGCACGCTGGGCGCGATCACCGTGGCGCTGCTCGGGCTCAAGATCGGCGTCCTGCCGGTGATCCTGACCGTCGGTGCGGCCATCATGAGCGTCGCGCTCGTTCGGGAGTGCTTGAACCTCGGCCGGATGCTCCACGATGTGCTGCGGACCGTGGCACGGCAGGCTCGGCTGCACCATGCGCCCGCGCTTCAAGATTCTCCGGCTCGGGCGAAGTGAGCAAGGTCGGCCGCCGCATCCTCCCCTATCTGTCCGCCCACTGGCCGAGGCTCGCGTGGGCGCTCATCCTGGCGCTGTTCATCAGCGCGTGCGAGCTGCTCAAGCCCTGGCCGCTGAAGATCGTCATCGATTCGGTCCTCGGCGGGCAGCCGCTGCCCTGGGACTGGGCCCGCGGATGGTCGTCCTCGGCGGTGCTCCTCGCCGCGTGTCTCGCCATGGTGGCTCTCTACGCCGTCGTCGGCGCCCTGCACGTGCTGAACAACTACACGACGATCGAGGTCGGTCAGCGCATGGTGAACGACCTGCGCAGCGACCTGTACGCGCACCTGCACCGGCTGTCGCTCGGCTTCCACGGGCGCGCGCGCGTCGGCGACCTGCTCTACCGCGTCACCGCGGACACCCTCGCGCTCCAGTCCCTGACCATGAACTGCCTGTTTCCCGCGGTGACGGCGGCGATGCTGCTGGTCGGGATGAGCGTCGTCATGGTCCGGCTCGACCCGGCGCTGACCCTGCTGGCGCTCGCGGTGTGCCCCGCGCTCTTCGTCGTCATCGTGCGGCTCGACAGCCGCGTCGCCCGGGCGGCGGGCCAGCTCCGGGAGGGCGAGAGCGAGGTCTACGCGGTCGTGCAGCGGGCGATGTCGGCCATGCGCGTGATCCAGGCCTTCACGCGCGAAGACGACGAGCACCGCCGCTTCATGACCGCCAGCCAGCGGAGCCTCGGCGACGGCCTGCGCCTCTACACGCTCCAGACCTTCTACGGGGGCGTCGTCAACGTCGTGATCGCGCTGGGCACGGCCGCGGTCGTCTGGGTGGGCGCGCGGCACGTCCTCGACGGCTCGCTGAGCGTCGGCTCACTCGTCGTGTTCGTCTCCTATCTCACCGCGCTCTACAGCCCCATCAACAGCATGTTCCAGACCTGGGGGCTCGCCCAGAGCTCGACCGTCGGTGTGCAGCGCGTCCTCGATCTGCTCGACGTCGAGCGCGAGATCGCGGACGGACGCCGCGATTTCCCCGCGGCCGGCGCGCGGGGCGAGGTCGCGTGGGAAGGCGCCGCCTTCGAGTACACGCACGGCCACCCGGTCCTGCGCGACGTGAGCCTTCGCGTCGAGCCGGGCCAGACGGTGGCGGTCGTCGGCGCGACAGGCGCCGGCAAGTCGACCTTGCTCAGCCTGCTTCCGCGCTTCTACGACGCGACCGGAGGCCGGATCCTCGTCGACGGCGTGGATGTGCGCGAGTACCGGCTGGCGTCGCTCCGCCGGCAGATCGCCATGGTCCTGCAACCGCCGCTCGTGCTGCCGTTCAGCGTCCGCGACAACATCGCGTTCGGCCGGCCGGACGCCGGGTTCGACGAGGTCGTGACGGCCGCGCGCCTGGCCCGCATCCACGACACGATCGTGGCCCTGCCGGACGGCTACGACACGGTCGTGGGCGAGCAGGGCGTCACCCTCTCCGAGGGTGAAAGGCAGCGAATCACCATCGCCCGCGCGCTCGTGCGCGACGCGCCGATCCTGATCCTGGACGAGCCGACCTCGGCGCTGGACGCGGAGACCGAGGCCCTGATCCTGCAAGGGCTCGAGCGTCTGGCGGCGGGCCGGACGACCTTCGTCATCGCGCATCGGCTCTCGACCGTCCGGAAGGCCGACCTGATCGTGGTCTTGCGCGACGGCCGGATCGTCGAGCACGGGACCTTCCAGACGCTCGTCGAGCGCCCGGGCGTGTTCCAGGGGCTGTGCCGGATCGCGGGCGGTCTTCGAGCGGAGGACGGCGTTGCGATCCCGTAAGCGGATCCTCGTGCTGCACCTGGCCGGGCGCTATCCGATGGGCGGCATCGGATGGCAGGCCGTCCACTACCTCGTCGGGCTGAGGCGACTCGGCCACGACGTGTTCTACGTGGAGGACGCGGGCGCTCCGCCCTACGACCCGCGGACGCGGAGCGTGGTCGAGGAGTGTGCCTACGGCGTAGAGTTCCTCCGGCGCACGATGGACCGGTTCGATCTCGGCGACCGGTGGGCCTACTGGGACGAGAGCGGCGGCCGGTGCCACGGTCTGGACCGCAGGGACCTCCTCGGCCTCTACGGCGAGGCCGACGCGCTGCTGAACCTCTGCGGCGCCACGCGGCTGCGGGAGGAGCACCTGCGCTGCCCCGTGCGGATGTACGTCGAGACCGATCCGGTCCACGAGCAGGTCCGGCTGGCCGCGGGTGATCCGTCGACCCGCGAGTTTCTCGACGCGCACACGCATCACGCCACCTACGGCGAGAACCTCGGGCAGCCCGGGTGCCCGATCCCGCTGCCGCGGTACGCCTGGACGGCGACGCGGCCGCCGGTCGTCCTCGACCTGTGGGACTACCGCCCCGATCCGGCCTGCGAGGCGCTCACGACGATTGCGACCCTGAAGAACGTGGGCAAGGACGTGAGCTACGACGGCGAGACGTACTACTGGTCGAAGGACGTCAATTTTCGCCGATTCGCCGATCTGCCCGGCCGGACGTCTCAGCCTCTCGAGATGGCCCTCGACACGAACGACCCCGCGATCCGCGCGGGCTTCGCCGCCCGCGGCTGGCGGCTCGCCGACGCGTACGAGCATTCGGCCGACCTCGACGCCTACACGGACTACGTGCAACGGTCGCGCGGCGAGCTCACGGTGGCGAAGGACATCTACGCGCGGACGCACAGCGGCTGGTTCAGCGACCGGAGCGTCTGCTATCTGGCCGCCGGCAAGCCGGTCATCACTCAGGACACGGGGTTCACGAAGCTCATCCCGACCGGCCGCGGGCTCTTCTCGTTCGATTCGCTCGAGGAGGCGGCGGCGGCCGTGCAGGAGATGAACCGCGACTACGGCGCCCACTGCCGCGCCGCGCGCGCGCTGGCCGCCGAGTACTTCGGATCGGACGTCGTGCTGCGCGATCTGCTCGCGACCGCCGGACTCTGATGGGGGTGGCGGCAGCGCTTCGCGGCACCGTGGTCGTCCTGGGCTGCGGCTTCGCCGCGAAGTATCGGCTGGGCGGCGGAAATTTCTCGGTCCCCTTGCAATGGATGCGGGGGCTCTGCCGGCTCGGGCTCGATGCGCTCTGGCTCGAGATCCTGCCGGCCGGCGCGGACGCCGACGAGGATCGCCGGTGCATCGCGGCCTTCGAGCGCCAGCTCGCCGAGCACGGGCTGGATCGGCGCTACTGTCTGCTCTACCAGCGGGTCCGCGACGAAAGCCACCGGCTGGAGGGCATGGACGCTCGCGGCCGGACCGTGGAGCAGCTGCGAAGTCTCCTGACCCGGCCGAGCATCCTGCTCAACCTGAGCTACTCGGTCCATCCCCCGCTGCTCCTCGAGTTCGAGCGCCGCATCCTGTGCGACCTCGATCCGGCCGAGATCTCGTACTGGATGCACCGGCTGGAGATGGGCCAGTCGTATCACCACGAGTTCTGGACCGTCGGCCTGAATCGCAACGGCCTCGACTGCGCCCTGCCCGAGCCGATCGTGCCCTGGAAGACCTTCTATCCGCTCGTGGACACGGAGCTCGTCACGCCGGCGCCGCGGCCGCCGCGGCCGCGCTTCACCACCATCGGCCAGTGGTACACGCTGCAGCAGGTCGAGGTCGACGGCCGCTGGCCCGACCTCTCGAAGCGGGCCGCGTTCGAACGCTACCTCGGCCTGCCGTCGGCGGCGCCGGCGGCCGAGCTCGAGCTGGCGGTCAACATCGGCTCCGACGATCCGGATCGCGTGCGTCTCCACCGCCACGGCTGGGCCCTGGCCGAGCCTCACGAGGTGACGCCGACGGCGGCCGCGTATCGCGCGTACATCGCCGGCTCGCTGGCCGAGTTCACGGTGTGCAAGAGCGGCTACGTGCTCCTGAGGACCGGCTGGCTGAGCGACCGCGCCGCGGCCTATCTCGCCACCGGCCGCCCGGTGATCACCGAGGACACGCGCGCCGCGCCCTATCTGCCGCCGGCGAGCGGCATCGAGTGGGTCGCCGATCTCGCGGGGGCCCGGGAGGCGGTCGAGCGCGTACTCGGCGACTGGGAGAACCTCTCGAGGCAGGCGCGCCGGACCGCCGTCGAGGTGCTCGACGCGGCGCGAAATCTCGCGACGATCCTGGCCTAGTACCCCTTCGCGCGGTCGACCAGGTTCAGGAGCGGCGCGCCGTCCAGATAGCGCCGCAGATTCTCCGCGAACAACGTGCAGCAGTCGTCGTCGTAGCTCGCGACGAAGCCGGAGACGTGCGGCGACAGGATGACGTTGGGCACGCCGTACAGGGGATGGCCGACCGGCGGGGGCTCCTGCGCGAAGACGTCGACCGCGGCCCCGGCGATGCGCTGGTCGGTGAGGGCCCGCGCGAGCGCGGCCTCGTCCACGCTCGCGCCGCGCCCCACGTTGATGAAGTAGGCGGTCCGCTTCATCGCGCCGAGCTCGCGCGCGCCGATCATGTGCTGGGTCTCGCGCGTCAGCGGGGCGCACATCACGACGACGTCCGAGCCCGCGAGCAGATCGTTCAGCTGCGCCGGCGAGAACCACGCATCGGGCAGGCGGCCCTCGGGATCTCCCGTGCCGGCCGGGCAGTAGCCGTGGTCGGCGCGCCGCGCCGGGTCCCGCTTGCACGCCAGCACCCGCATCGCGAAGGCGGTCTTGGCGATGCGGGCGAGCTCGCGCCCGATGCTGCCGTAGCCGATGACGCCGAGGGTTGCCCCGCGCACCGCGGTCGGGACGAACAGCGGCCACCGCTGCTCGTCGGGCGGCCAGACGCCGCGGCCCTGCCACTCGACCATGCGCGGCACACGATGCGCCAGCGCCAGGAGGGCCGTCATCGTGTACTCGGCGACGGTCGCCGCGTGCACGCCGCTCGCCGTCGTGAGGGCGAGCGCGGCGTCGGCGTAGAGCGGGTGCTCGTGGAGCCCGTTCACGCCCGCCATGTGGACCTGGACCCACTTGAGGTTCGGCGCTCGCGAGCGATCGCGCGGAAGCATCCCGCCGTAGAGGACCTCGACGCTCGAGTAGTCGGCGGTCTCGGGGTCGGCGCGCGTCACGCTCAGGCGCGGCGAGACCCGACGCAGCCGATCGAGCTGGGCCTCGCCGAAGGCCGTGGTGACGAGCACGTTGGGCATGCCGGCTCGCGATGCCTCTGTCACTTCGACTGGGTCAGCGCGCGCAGCGTCTCTTCCAGGCGTTTCTGCTCGGCCCCGTAGGTCGCCCAGTCGCCCCGCCGCAGCGCATCCTGTGCCCGGCTCCAGATCTCCCAGGCCCGCTGACCGAGCTGGCGCACGCTGGCCGCGCCGTCGGCCGGCGCGCCGGAGGGCGCCGCGGCGGAGGCGGCGGCCGTCGTCGGCGCGCGCCCGCCGAAGATCCGCGAGAGCGACTGCTCGAGCGTCGCCTCCATGGCGATCTGGTTGCCGTACGCGACGATCACCCGGCGGAGCTCCGGGAGCGCTCCCTGCTCCGAGGCGGCCAGGTAGAGCGGCTGGACGTAGATCAGCGACTGGTCGATCGGGATCGCCAGCAACGAGCCGCGGATGACCGTCGAGCCGCGCTGGTTCCAGAGGGCCAGCTGCTGCGAGATGATCGGATCCTGGTCGATCCGCGCGTCGATCTGCCGCGGCCCGTAGACGAGCTTCTGCTTGGGGAAGTTGAAGACGATCAGCCGGCCGTAGTTCGGCGGATCCGAGCGCGCGGCCATCCACGCGATCATGTTGTCGCGGCGCGCCGGATTGAAGAGCGTGAGCAGGATGAACTCCTCCTTCTGCTCGCCCGGCGGCCGCATGATCGTGTAGTAGGGCTCCATGTCGCGGTCGCGGCCTTCGATCGCCCGGCGCGGCACCGCCCAGAGATCCTCCTTGTTGTAGAACACCTGGGGATCGAGCATGTGGTAGGTCGCGTACTTGCGCGCCTGGATCGCGAAGAAATCCTCGGGATACCGGATGTGCCGGCGGAGCGACTCGGGCATCTTGTCGAGCGGCTTGAGCAATCCGGCGAAGGCGCCGCCGTACGCGCGCACGATCGGGTCCGTGTCGTCGGCCCGATAGAACGTCACCCGGCCGTCATAGGCGTCGATCGTCACCTTCACCGAGTTCCGGATGTAGTTGCCCATGCCGGGCACCGGCTCCGAGTACGGATAGCGGTCGGTCGTCGTGTAGCCGTCGAGCATCCAGATCAGCCGCCCGTCGTCGTCGACGACCATGTAGGGGTCGCGGTCGAACCGGAAGAACGGGGCGATCTGCCGCACGCGCTGGGTGACCGTCCGGTACATCATGATGCGGCTCTGGTCGGTGAGGTCGTTGGACAGGAGGATCTTGATCTCGCCGAACCGCACCGCGAACGCGACCTTGCGGAAGAAGGACGAGAGCGGAATGCCGCCGACGCCGCTGTAGGTCGTGTAGACGTTCTGGTCGCCCGAGGGATAGTCGAGCTCCTGCGACTTCGTCTTCACCAGGACGTACTCGTTCGACACCTCTCCGTAGTAGATCTGCGGGCGCGTGATCTTCGGGAAGCCGCCCGTCGACTGGGGCGGGATGTCCTTGACGAGGAACTCCGGCAGCCCTTCGGCGGTGATGCGGTTGACTGGTCCGACCACGGCGCCGTAGCCGTGCGTGATCGTCAGGTGCTCGTTGATCCAGATCCGGGACTGGAGATGCTGGTACGAGAGCTCACGCGGCGACAGCATGAGCTGGCGGTATTCGCCGCTCACGACGTAGCGGTCGTTGTCGACGTCGAGGAACTTGTAGTA
>Ga0137409_10006933_pt1 | contig 11689 bp, 8 predicted proteins | sample CZODoug1_16funga_FD_122059 | JGI IMG/M metagenome (GOLD analysis project Ga0137409, IMG submission 122059) | Vadose zone soil fungal communities from Angelo Coast Range Reserve, California, USA - CZODoug1_16fungal (Hybrid Assembly) | ecosystem: Environmental > Terrestrial > Soil > Vadose zone... | reverse complement strand
ACATTCGTGCCGAATTTTTTCAACGCGGTCTGAAAGCCGCGTATGCCGTCCTCGCCGAGCACGGTGTAGGTGCCCTCCAGGGTCGCCGTAACGCCAACTTTGATTTTCTCCTGAGCAAAGGCGGCGCCCGACATAAACAGGCTCGCCAGCGCGGCAAGACAGAGACTGCCCTTCACCATAGAACTCCTCCCATTTGCGTTTTGTCGACGGTCGTTGCGTGTGGTCTTGCGTTGCGTGTGGTCTTGCACGTGTGGTCTTACGTGTCGTCTTGCACCGGATTGGACGCGCGCCGGCTGGCCCCGCGCTTTCGCGGAAAGATGATACTGCGCAACGCCGGGCCGGGTGGATGCCGGGTTACTTGAACGTCAGTCTCATTTTCCGTGCTGCGCCGCAGCGGGCGACGCGGACGTCACGACGTCAAGACGCGCGCGCATTCGACGCGAGCTAAATCGGCCAACAAGGCTTACCCATCGAGACGCAAGTCGAACCAGAGACTGACCAGGAGGCCGGCTCGCTCTGAGCACCAAAATACGTCGTCACGTGTGCGAGGCCATCGCCCGGAACCTCCGGCGCCTTGCATTACTCGTTGCGCGACCGCCACCCGCCGCGGTTCTGTGCGTTGCGTAGAGTTGAAGTTGCGTAGACAGCGTCAGGGGCGGCGCGTCACATCTGCTGCTCTCGAAGGGCCTCTGCTCGAAGCGCTCAACAGCTGGCAGCCGACTTTTGCAACAAAATCGGCGAGAAGCAGACGTTGCGCTCTCGAGAGCCAACGTCGTGCCCCTTGGAAGCGATCGGCGAAGCCGTCCCGTCTCGACGTCTTGAGACGTCGATCCCGATCGATTCGACTCGGCCCGTAGCCCTACTTCGCCAGATATTTGTCGAAGAACGCCGTCAGCTCGCCGAAGTGCTCCTTCGTCTCAGGCGCACCGGGATCGCCCGCATATTGCGCATGTGACTGGCCCTCGAACACGTGCAGATCAGCGACAACGCCGGCCTGACGCAGCTTGCGATGCACGCGTACCGTATTGGACAGGAACAGGTCACGCGTGCCCGATGTGAGAATGGTCGGCGGGAAACCGGACAGGTCGCCATAAACAGGCGAAAGTTGCGGATCCTTCAGGTCATGGCCGTTGGCATAGAGCTTCGCGGCATCGCCGAGCCAGCCGTCGTTGCTCACCAGGATGTTGTCGACCTTCTCGTTGGTGAAGAAGGTGTCGCCGGTCTTGGTCATGTCCGACCATGGGGTGCCGGGCGCCGTGGCGGCAGGCAGCGGCAGTCCTTCGGTCCTGGCGCGCAGCACCATCGCCAGCGTCATCCCGCCGCCGGTCGAGGTGCCGAAGATCGCCATCTTCTTCGGATCATTCGTCTTTACGACCTCCTTCCACACCGCCATCGCGTCATCCATTGCAGCCGGATACGGAAAATCCGGCGGCATGCGATAGTCGATCGAGATCACTTTGAACTTGCCGAAGCCCGCCATCAGGATCGCCTCGCGCGTTGCGGCCTCTTCCGGAGCGAAGACGTAGCCGCCTCCATGCACATGAACCAGCAGGCGATTGCGGTTCTGTTCGGGAATGTTGTCGGGAGTGAGGATGTAGCAATTCACGCCCGCGATCGTCACCTGCTCGGACTTGACGCCGAACTTCTCGCGCATGCCCGGCAACGTCTTGATGATCTGGTCAGCGCGCGTTTTGATCAGCAGCTTCCATGCGGCGGCATCCTTGGGATGGTCGTTCCAGAACGGTGGAAGCGGTGCGCCGATCAGGGATTGCTCCTGCACGCTAACGTCGGCAGTCGGTACCAGGATTTCCTTGGCCGGGACCTCGCGAGTGCCACCTTCGAGCGAGAAAGCCGCAGTGGGCACGGCAAGGCCGACGGCCAGAACTGCGAGATGCCATTTGAAGCTTGTTTTCATTGGTCGCCTCCTGCTGATTGAGCGGGAATTCCCCCGATGGACCCTGAGTTGAGCCCGATAGTAGCAATTTTCCGGGTCTCCCGAAACTCAGGACCAGGTTTGTGTCTAGAGCGGGATGACTTTTCTTCGAATCGTCATCCCGCTCTATCTTTTTGTTTGAGCATGATCTTTTCGGAAAACCGGTGCCCACTTTTCCGGATCATGCTCTAGCGCGGCAGCAGGCTTGCCTCACGATACTGGTTGAGTTGATCACGCAGCATGGCGATCGTATCGACGCATGCGTTGAACCCTGCGCGCCTCAGACGGCCGGTATCGGTGAGAAGATCCCATTCCTTCGCGAACACGAAATCGGCAAACTCCCACGAGGCCAGGCTTTCAAGCGAGCGCGGCTTCAGGCCATGCCGCGCCACGATCCTGTCCCAGACCGGCCCCTTGTCGGCCATCCAGGTTGCGAGCTTCATATGGCGCGGCACGCCGCAGGGGATGCCGAACCATTGCGCCAGCAGCGGCCAGACCTGGCACCAGCGAAAACTATCGCCGTTGGTGACGTTGAACGCCGCGTTCTTCCCTGAATCATGCGTGGAGATAAACACGATCGCTTCGGCGAGACAGGTCGCGTCCGACAATTCGGACAGCACGGAATAACCGGCGGCGCTTCCGGGAAAGTCCAGCGGCACGTTGAGTTCCCGGCAAATCGCCGCGTAGGTGCCGAGCACCGTGATGAGATTTCTGGCGCGGTCGGGCGCGAAGTCGCAGATGTAGGACGGCCGCGATGCCGACCAGCTCCAACGCGCATTAGCCGCCCGCGCGCTCAGAAGATCCTGCTGATCGTAATAGAAGTTTGGCGGCAAATGCCGGGGATCGTCTTCGCGCGAAGGGGTCGGATACGGGCCGAGGTGCATGCCGTACCACTTGATGCCTTCCAGCAGGTGAACATGCTCAAGTGCGTCGGAACGCGCCGCAAGCGCGTCCAGCGTCGCGGCCAGCATGGCGACATTGCCCTCGACGTCCTCGACGCCGCCTTCCCGAAATGGCGCGCGGGCGGCGAAGAAGGCATGCGTCACCGGTTCGATGGTGGCCAGGGCGCGCCGGCAAGACACGGGATCGGTCAGATCGGCAACCAGATGTGTAAACGGCACCTCATGGAGCGGAGCGGTGCGCGACATGCCGTAGACACGCCATCCGGAACGACGCGCGAGCGCGGCGGCGATGGGACCACCGGTCGCGCCGGTCGGCCCGATGACAAGTCCGACCTGATCAGGCATCGCAGCCAAACCCCGCTTCACGGAGACGCCTGCAGCTATCGGCAATATCAGTATCCGGGTTAAGCGAAATGACTTCCAGCATCGGCAACTCGGCGTATCCGATCTCTTTCATGGCGGATGGGATGCCTGCGAGCGGAACATCTCCGCACCCCAAGGGATCGTGCTTGTAACTCAGCCGGGTCGTATCGGAAAAATGAACCAGGCTGAGCCGGTCGCGGACACGCCGTAATCCTTCCGTGGGGGCTTCACCGATGAAGTGAGCGTTGGCCACGTCGTAGATCACACGAATGCTTTCGTCCCCGTAACCATCGACAACGTTCATCAGTGACTCCGCATCCGGCAGAAAGGCGAACGGCATGTTCTCGATCAAAAGCCGGGTGCCAACCTGCCGCGCCAGCGGCGCAAGCGTATCAAGCGCGCGATAGAAATGGGAGATCATGCGATCGCGCGGCATCGGAAACAGCGGATTGGCCTTGCCGGGACCGACAATGATCCCGCCTGCTCCCAGTTCGCCGGCACAGCGGACGAACTGCACCAGCAAATCGAGGGTGTAGCTGCGCATTTCCTCCGCCGCCGCGGCGATATTCATGTCGACATTGGGCATGTTGACGGCCACCAGCCGCAGCCGGGCTTCGCAGAGTTTGCGCAAGGCGCTGAGCGCGGAGGCGTCAAGCTCGGCCGGCCAGAGATGGCCGGGAAAGAACATCAGTTCGACCCCGCCATAGCCCTGGTCCGCGAGCCGCGCGACGGTATCGGCGGCGCGGCCATCGAAAATGTAGGAGTATGTATTGACGCCAAAGCCTGCGGCAGCGCGCTTCATGCTTGTCCCCTCTGGTGTCCCTGCTCTTGTCCCTTTTCCTGGGCACGCACCTCCGGAGCCGTCTGCGTAAGGTGCCGGCCGGCGATGTAGCCGAAGGTCAGCGCCGGCCCGAGCGTGATGCCCGGCCCCGGATAATTTCCGTTCATGATCGAACCCATATCGTTGCCGCAGGCATACAGGCCCGCAATGGCGGTGCCGTTGTTTCGGAGAACCCTTGCATGGCGATCCGTCTGCAGGCCGATCGCCGTGCCGAGGTCCGCCGGATAGATCCGAAGCGCGTAGAACGGTGCCTGTTCAATTGGTGCGACGCATGGATTCGGCGAGTGGCCGGCGTCGCCCAGGTGACGCTGATAGATTGACGTGCCGCGTCCGAATTCCGGGTCGAGCCCCACTCGCGCATGCGCGTTGTAGTTGTCCACGGTGGTCGAGAGCGCTGATGTTTCGACACCGATCAAATCGGCGAGCGCATCGATGCTGGGCGCTTCGATCAATTCGCCGCTTTTGATGTACCGCCCAAGATGCAGCGTGAACGGCCGAATCCGGCCAAGCCCGTAGGTCCAGAGAAAACGGCGGTCGCAGACCAGGTGAAATGAACGGTTCGTTGTATCGTTACCGTCGCGCAGCATGGCAAGGACAAACTCGTGGTACGACAACGCTTCGTTGACGAAGCGCCTTCCCGACGCATTGACCGCAATGACGCCGGGCTTGGCCCGGTCGGTCACCGTATGCGGGAAAACGCCCTGGCTGCCGTCCGCGCGCTGAAAAAGCGACGCCGGCACCCAATAGGCAGGGCTTGCAACGCGCGTATTCATGCTCGCGCCCGCGGCAATCGCGGCATGCAGGCCATCGCCGCTTCCCCCGGGAGCCGCGGCGGACACCGCGCCCGCGGCGCCGGGAAAGAACCGCGCGCGAAGGCCTGCATCGTGCGAGAAGCCACCGGTCGCCAGCACGACGCCTTTGCGCGCGACGATCGGCCGGCTCCCGGATCTATCCACGACCCGTACACCTCTGATGACATCGCCTTCGGTCAACAAGTGCTCAACGGTCGCCCCGAACCAAATGTCGACATTTCGCGCCAGCAGCGACGCGTACAGGCGCGCCGCCAGCGCATTGCCCAAATGCAGCGTCGTCCCCCTCCGCGCGCGAAGACGCTGCAGCGCATATTCCGAGACAAGACGCATCGAGCGCAGGGTCGAGCGAAACGAGCGCCCGAACTTGCGAAGGTGCGGGATGTCGAGCCGATTGACCATCATGCCGCCGAACAGGGTGAATTCCGGCAGCGGCGGGCGCAGCCGCCCAAAGTTCGCTCCCAGACGGGCGCCATCGAAGGTGACGGGCTCGAGCACGCGGCCACCGGCCGTGGCTCCCGGCTTGTCGGGATAATAGTCAGGATATGTTTTCACCGGCTGAAGCCGGACCTCGGTATTCGCTTCGAGATACTCGACCGCCTCCGGACCATGTGCGAGAAACGCATCCCGCAAGTCAGCGTTTTCGGTTTCGGGAACGGTGCCGGCGAGATAGTCAGCGGCATTGGACAGGCTGTCGTCGATGCCTGCATGCTTCATCCTGGCGTTGACGGGAATCCAGACCATCCCGCCCGACCACGCGGTCGTTCCTCCGATAAATTCCGTCTTTTCGATCAGCAGGACGCTCAGTCCCTCGGCGGCAGCGACCGCGGCAGCCGTCATGCCACCGGCGCCCGCGCCGATGACGACGACATCGTAAGCGTCGGAAACCGGCATCATGCCTGGGACCGCGCGCTCAAGAATGCAGCCAAAATCAGACGTCTTTTCCGTCGTCGGTCATGCGCGAGGGGATCACCGGGTCGACCGGTTGGATGAAATCGCAAGACTCAATCTGTCGGTTGTTGCTTCGCTTTCAGCGGAGCCGTGGATCTGGTTACGAGGTGAATAAGGTCAGCCTGTCGCCCCGTGTTTGTTTTGGCGAAAATCTTCTGCAAATGTGTTTTGACGGTGTTCACGCTGACGCCGAGGTGATCGGCGGCTTCCTGTGGCGGCTTGCCGTCGGCGATATGCTCGAGCACCTTGCGCTCGGCGGAGCTCAATCCATACAGCCCGGCAAAAGCTTCCATCGGCGGCGCGGCGAAATCCACCGGATTTTGGATGATGATGGCCGCAACGCCCGGTAGCGAGGCCAGCGGATTTCGGCCGTCGCGCCATTCGAGCGGCAGCACGTTCGCGATCAATCCCGATCCCTCTTCGTCCGGTAACGCAACCGCGTGTTGTCCAGTTGTAAACGGCGCCTTGCCGGCCACGCTCTGCGCCAAAGCGCGCGAGAGCGCGTCACGTGCACCGGCCCGAGCCGCGACCAGCCGGCCGTCCCTGGATTTCAATGCGGTGCCGGCCTTCAACAGGGACTCCGCCGAACTGTTCATATAGGCGATGCGCCCCTGATCCTCGGTCAGGATGATGCCCGTCGAGAGACTGTCGACGGTTTGCTCCAGCCTCGCCGCGGTAATCGTTTTCAGATCCAGGGCATCGGATATCAGAAGCGCCCTGCAGATATGGGGTGACAACAATTCCATCTGGCGCAGATCGGCTTCGTTATAGCGCGACTGAATGTCGGATCTTACAACCGAGAACCAGGCAACGCGCTTGCCGGACTTCAGAACCAGCACGCCAATGACATCGCGAAACCCCAGCGGCTTGACCCATTTGACGTAAAAATCGCTATTGAGGGGCTCGCGTTCGCCGGCCAGCATGGTCATGGTCGCGACATCGCCGACGCTGTCGAAGTCAACCTGCTTCATCGGAGGCAACCGTGACGCGACCAGCTTTTCGAAGTACAGCCGCAGGTACGACTGGTCCGCGCCGTGCTCGAAAATACTGGTGCCGGTGCTGCTCAGCCGATCCTGCACGACGATCGAGCTCGCCGCGCTCTCGCCAAAGTCTGAAATGAGCGGCAAGGTGCGAGACCACTCGTGCGGCTGAAGCACGCAGTCGTAGACGGAACCGATGATGTCAGACAGGGTCTCGGGCCGCATTGTCAGCGTTACCGAACAATTGGACGCGCGACGCCGCGCGCATGTCGACGAATATGAGTCTCAAACCATCTTATTCGCTGGATGCGGCGACGCAAGCTGCTCAGGTCCACCCCTTTGGCGCCACAAACCCTTGAAATCCTTGTTCCAATTGACGCGCGACCTCGATGCACATGAGGTCACCATATTCCGGGCCGACGATCTGGACGCCGACCGGAAGGCCTGACTTCGATAACCCGGCGGGCGCGACCGTGGACGGAAGATGGGCGACGGTGAAGAATGCCCCCCAAAAGGTCGGATCGGCCGGGGAAGTCGGACGTCCCTTTACCATGACTTTTCGTTCGTGCCATTCGTGCTTGGGGTCGTGCGGCACGGCGACGGTTGGCGCGGCGGGACATATCAGGACATCCCACTCTTGAAAGAATGCTCTCCAGGCGCGCCGCAGAAGGTTTCGGGCGGCGTCCAGTTCGGACCATTCGGCGTGGGTAAAGATTTTTTCGACCGTATTTCCCCCGCTATCGGTGGTCATGAAGCGCGCCCGGAGATGGCTTAGCCTGTTCCAAAATGCCTCGTCATTCTGGCGACTGGCGAGGCCCGCCATCAGCAACCCGCCAAAAATGCGAAACGCGGCCGCGCTGTCGATCGCCGGGCGAGCACGGCTGTTCACCTTGGCATTGTTCTTCACAAAAAAATCGGCAACCGCCTGAATGCGTTCCTGGACCTCGGTATCGACGGGAAAATTCGGATCTTCCAGCATCACGGCGACCCGCAATTCCCGCAGGCTCACGGTGCGTGGCGCCGGAAGCTTGAGTTGCCAGGCAATTGCATCGTCCGGAGTTGGTCCCGCGATCAGCGAAAGCGCCGTCTTGAGATCCTCCGAACTGCGGGCGAGCGGCCCAGCCACACAGAGGTCCGGCCTGTTGCCGATGCCCGGCATGACGTGACCCACCCAATTGGTGATGCCCTGGGTCGGCTTGTGACCGTAGATCCCGCAATAGTGAGCGACGTTCCGCACACCCCCGCCAAAGTCCACACCGATTTCGAGGGCCGTCAATCCCGCCGCCAGCGCCGCCGCGGCACCGCCCGACGATCCGCCCGGGGACCGAACGAGATCCCACGGATTGCTGGTTGTTCCATAGATGTCATTGCGGGTCGCCCAACCCACAAGGTAGGCCGCGACGTTGGTCTTGCCGAACGCGACCGCGCCCGCGTCGATATAACGTTGAACCGCCAACGCGTTTGTCGCCGGTCGATGATCCCTGAGTTCCGGGACGCCCCATGTGGATGGCAACCCGACAAGATCGAAGCTGTCCTTGATGGTGATCGGCAGCCCGTGCAGCGGCCCCCAGTCCTCACCTTTGGCGAGCGCGCTGTCAGCGGCCTTGGCGCGCCGTCGCGCGCCGGCAATATCCATGGCAATGACGGCGTTGACGCGGGGATTATGTTTCTCGATGCGTGCCAGATAGAGATCGAGCAATTCCTCCGAGCCGATTTTCTTTTTCTTGATGAGCGCCGACAACTCCGTGGCCGAACGAAACGCGACGCTGTTCATTGCAGCTGTCCGGCGTTGGCTTTGCTGATCTCTATCCTGGTCCCATCCTTGATGTGAAACGGCGCATCCGGCGAACTCCAGGCCAGGATCTGATTGATCATCTTCTCCTGGGTGTCGAAGCGGCCTCGATCGTAACAGCCAAGCGGGAAGACGGCTGTTTGAGAACAGCAGAGCGTGCAGAATGAACACGGCACTTCAGGTGTGTTGGCGCCGGCCCTGAATTGAGCGAGCAGATCCGGATTGGCAAGCAGCGGCCGCGCAATCGCGACCATGTCGCACTTCCTTGCGGCCAGAGCGCCATCGATGACGTCGCGATCCTGAAATCCGCCGTTGGCGATGACCGGAACGTTGACGACACGGCGAATGGCGGCCGCGAGATCCGCGTTGGCGGCCGGCTTGAACCGCCAACCGAAACCAAACACGCTCTTTCTGAACCATGCCGGAAAGATGTTGAAGACCGTCGCCCGGAATGCAGCCTTTGTACTGAGATAGCGGGTCGCATTAACAAAGGCGTGAAATCCTTCATCGGGATAATCGCCCGGGCTTCCCTTGGGATTGGGAAAGCCGAAGCCGCTGTCGATATGCAGGTAATCGACCCCGAGCCGTTCCAATTCCCGCGCGTAGTAGGTTGTCTCCGGCAAGTCGTTGCCCACAGAATATTGCCGCCAGGAAGGCGGCGGCCATCCCAGGGGAATCCTCAGATTAAGCGGACACAGATTGGAGTCCCTGGCAGACAATCGAACGCCAAACAGAAAGCCGGATCCGACTTCGCTGCGCACCGCCTCAACGATCTCGCGCAGCAGCCGGAACCGCTTCTCAACCGATCCGCCGTATTCGTCCGTTCGCCGGTTGGTCACGGGATTCAGGAATTGATGGATCAGGTATCCCTTTGACGCGGTAACTTCGACGCCGTCGCATCCAGCCGCAACAACGCGCCCGGCGGCCTGCTTGAAATCATCGACCGTTGCCTTGATCTCCGTGAGACTCATCGGACGGGCGGTGTTCTGATATCCATACAGAGCGTCGAAAAACGCGGAAGCCGATACGCGATCGGCGTCTTGCGGTTTGAGGCTGGTGTGGGTGTGTCCCCCGGTGTCGCCGAGTTGAATGATGTACCGGCATTCTTCCTTACCACCGCCGCCAGCCTTGATCTTGCTTACCGCGTCGCGCAACGGACCGACAAAGCGGTCGTCGTGCAGCGACGGATATTCCAATGGCGACATCCGCGCTTCGTTGACGCTGATGGTTGGCGAGATAATTCCGGCGACACCGCCCTCTGCGAACTTTTTCTCGAAATGAATCCAGGCCGGAGACACCGTCCCATCGTAATAAGAATTCCTTCCACCCATCGAAGAACGCAGTATGCGATTTGCAAATGTTACATTCTTGATTCGAAACGGCTCAAATAGCACCACCGCCTCCCAGGCTTCATGACGCACTTCAATAAAGCGCGTCCTGATGATGACAATCCGCTGGATATTGGTCTTGATATCGCGTCAAAAAGCTTTCAAGCTTATGCATAAACACTAGTCCAAGTTCTTTGTATCGACCAGCTTTTTGACTCTTTTTGACTCTTGGAGCCTTCCGATGGGCGCCGAACGCAAAGACAGCTTGCAGCAGATCGCCAACTTCGGCGGCAATCAAAGGTGGTACGCCCGTTGTTATGCGCCCGCGTCGGAAGTGGAAGTGCTCGACATCCTGACCCGAAATGTCGGCGTCACGATACGAGTAGCGGGATCGGGACACTCCTGGAGCGATATTGCCGCGAACGCCGATATCGCACTGGATCTGAGCGCACTGAATTCGGTTACACCCATCAAGACCAACGGTCTCGATCTGGTGCGGGTCGGGGCCGGCTGCCGGCTTCAGGAGTTGCTGGATCGGCTGCATGCCGCGACCGACCGCACGCTTCCCACGCTGGGCGCGATCAAGAAGCAGACCATATCCGGCGCGATATCAACCGGCACCCATGGCTCTGGCCGGCAAAGCCTGTCGCATTTCGTTGCCAGCCTGCGTGCGGTGGTGTTCGACCCATCGACAGGCCATCCGGTGGTTCGCGAATTCACCGAGGGGCCGGAATTGCTGGCCGCCCGCTGCGGGCTCGGATGCATCGGTATTATCCTGTCGGTCGACCTTCACACCGTTCCGAAATACATGGTGGTTGAAACCATTCGAACGTACCGGAGCATAGAGGAGATCATCGCGGCCTTTGCCGCAAATCCGCTGTCGAATTTCCTGCTGTCGCCGTACGGCTGGGTATTCACGATGTTTGAGCGCAAGCCGGTCGAACGCGAAGTGCCGACGCTTGGCTCGACGTTGCGGGCATGGTTCTTCCGGATCTTTAGCTTCATTGTCATTGATATCTTCTTTCATCTGTTTGTCGTCGCAAGCCGAATGGCGGGACCGCGGGCGATCAAGGCTTTCAACAAAATTGTGCCGCACACGCTCCCGAAAGGCCGTGTTCGAATCGATGATTCCGAGCACATCCTGACCTCACATCATTATCTTTTTCGCCATGAGGAGATGGAGATATTCGTCAGCGAGACCGACCTTCCCCGCGCGTTGCGGTTCCTGCGCGCATCGATCGAAATTTTTGCAGACGTCGACACCGTATGCCCGGAGGAGTTTCAGGCAGTATTGGCGGACACTGGTTTTGATGAGGTGATTGCGGCCAAACGCGGCAGTTACGTTCATCATTATCCGCTGTTCTGCCGACGCGTCTTGCCGGAAGAAACGCTGATTTCGATGACAGCCTCGGTAGATGAGCCGATGTATTCGATATCCATTTTCACCTACGATCGGCCCGGGCGCCGTGACGCCTACTACACGTTCTGCTCGTTCCTGGCGCATTCGCTGCTGAAGCTCGTCAACGCGAGGCTGCATTGGGGCAAGCATTTTCCCTTTGAGTATGCCGATATCATCAGGCTTTATCCGCGGCTCGACGAGTTTCGCGCCTTGTGCATGGCTCATGATCGCAACGGCGTGCTGCGCAACGGATATACCGCCCGCGTGCTGAACCTGCCTCCCGGACCTCCCCCGCGATAGATCAAGCGGCCACGACGACCAGCGGCACGGCACGAAGCCGGCCGCCGCAAGCACCTGCGTGCTGTAAATCACGGTCGTGAACTGATGTTGC
>Ga0137409_10006932_pt1 | contig 11691 bp, 10 predicted proteins | sample CZODoug1_16funga_FD_122059 | JGI IMG/M metagenome (GOLD analysis project Ga0137409, IMG submission 122059) | Vadose zone soil fungal communities from Angelo Coast Range Reserve, California, USA - CZODoug1_16fungal (Hybrid Assembly) | ecosystem: Environmental > Terrestrial > Soil > Vadose zone... | reverse complement strand
CTCGGTGCGCGGCCCGCCGATCGCCTGGCCCGCCACCCACATGCGCGGCCCGCGGATCTTGCCGAGCGCAACGCCGTCGCGTTGCGCCAGCGCCCAGGGGCCGTCCTGGAAGATCGCGATGTAGGTGCAGGTGGTGATGCCGAGATGCAGATAAAGCTCGTTGAAGAAGTCCTCCCAGTGGCAATGGCCGTCGAGAAAGCCTGGCAGGATGTGCTTGCCTTTGGCGTCGATCACTTGCGCGCCGGCCGGGATGGCAACCTCGCCGGTGCGCCCCACGGTCCGGAACCGGCCGTTCTCGATCACCACCACGGCGTTCTCGAGCGGAGCGCGCCCGGTGCCGTCGATCAGCGTGCCGCCCTGCACCACAACGGTCTGCGCGTGAGCAGTGAAGCCAACGAACGCCGTGGCGGCAGACAAGACCGCGGCAAAGAAGCCTTTCTTCATGATCTGCATTTCCCCTGTCACTTGAATTTCACCACCAGCGGGGCGGGACCTGATTCCGCAATCGTCTCGCCGCTGCTCTTCACAGTGACCTTGTACATCCCGACCTCGCTCACGAGATCGGCCGGCAAAACAGCCTGCAGCTCGGTGCGGCTGATGAACCTGGTCTCCAGCTCCCTACCATTGATGAGGACGCGGTGGAACGGCCAGAAGCCCTTGCCGCTCACCTTCAAAATCGTTCCTGTGCCCTGCGTGATCATCGCCGGCGCTACCTCGATCGTGGTCGACAGCTGCTGCCAGGAATTGAACTCGGGGATCGGGTTCACATAGCCGGTGAACTCATGCTCCACGACCTTGCCGTTCAACACCACGAGCTTGACGTTCTGGGTGGCCCAGATGTCCTTGAGCGGATCGCCTTCCACGATTGAAAGATCGGCGACCTTCCCGGGCTCGACGCTGCCGTAGTCCTTGTCCTTGTGGAAGGTGCGGGCAACGTTGATGGTGGCGGCCTGGATTGCCGCCATGGGCGGCACGCCGGCATCGACATCCATCACCAGCGCCTCGTGCACCAGCATGCCGGCCATGCCGCGGGGGGAATCCGAGCCTTCCTTCAGAATGCCGCCGGCGGCGACGAAGCGGCGGATGAACTCGTTGGCCTTCTGGTAGCCGAGCTTCGCCCGCTCAAGCTGGTCCGGCTTGTAGCGCTTGAAGAGCTTCTCGGTCGTATACTCTGTGACGACGCGCACGGCGGCTGGCAATTTCGCCTTCGGATTGGCGAGGATCTCCTGCTCGCGCTTCCAGAAGCGCTCGGCGCTGGGCGAGAGCGGGCGCAGCCACTTGGCGATCGTGGGCGTCCAGGCCACCTTGTTGTCGGTGAGCGCCTTGATGACGGTGTCGAAGCCTTCGACCTCGTAGAACGCACCGGCCTCCTCGGCGTCGATGCGCCCGGCGGTGCGGTCGACGGCGAGCTTGTTCCGCTTGTTCAGATCCAGGATCGACGAGTAGCCGACCGACCAGATGTGCTCGATGCCGTCGATGCCGGCCTTGGAATAGGCGACGACGTCCCATGAATGGCCGGTCACGCCCATACCGTGCTTGTGCGCTTCGTCGGTGATGATGGCGAGCATCTCGCCGGTCAGGAACTCGCTGACCTTGATGCCCTCGTAGCCGTCCTTCTTCTTCTGCCGCACGATCGCGCGCGCCGTCTCGGCATCGGGAACTTTCATGTAGCCGCGCCAGGCGCGCGAGCCTTCGGTCTCGAACTCGCCCTCGCGGGCGCCAAGCGCCTGGCCGGTCGGCCACAGGCGCGGCCCGCGGATGCGGCCCATCTCGGTGCCTTCCTTCTGGGCGAGTCCCCAGGGGCCGTTCTGCTGGGTCTCGATCTGTACGCAGGTCGTGATGCCCAGATGCAGATAGACCTCGCCCCAGAACGATTCCCAATGGCAGTGGCCGTCGATGAAGCCGGGCAGCACGGTCTTGCCGCGCACGTCGATGGTCTGGGCGCCGGCCGGGATCTGCACCTCGCCGACGCGGCCGATCGCGCGGAAGCGGTTGCCCTCAATGACGATGACGGAATTCTCGATCGGGGCGCGGCCGGTGCCGTCGATGAGCGTGCCGCCCTGGATGACGAGCGTCTGCGCCTGCGCGCCATGAGTGATGACAGCGACACCGCCAAGGAGCGCTAGCAGCAGCGCCAGCAGCAGTCTTGCAACCATAAAATCCCTCCCTGGCCCGTCAGGCGGGCTCAGAGGGCAAGATAGCATGCTCGTTCGGGGATACCAGGAACGGGGGATGCCGCGCTTTTCCGCCCGCTACTGCTTCTCGACGTAGCTGCGATATTCGCGGATGGTGTCGGCCGGAAAGGCCATGAGCGTGTTGGTCACGTAGTCCGTGATCTCCTCGCCAGTATTAGGGCGGCCCACGTCAAGGTTGCGCTTGATGGCTTCCTCCACATACTCGCGGCTCTCCACCATCTTCAGATAGGACTGCCGCAGAATGCGGGTGAGATCGTCGGGCAGCCCCGGCGGCGCGATCACGGCGAGGCCGAGCCGCTGCGGCGCGCTCAAAAGCTCGAGCAGCGCCTTTTCCTTCGGGTTGCTGATGTACCGGTCGAGGATCGGCAGGTTGGGCTCCATGTCGAAGACCTGGAGCACCGGCACCACCGAGCCCGAGGCCAGCATGTCCGAGCGAATGCTCGCACGCTGGCAGAACACGCCATCGGCCTCGCCGCGCTCGACCGCAAGGATGGCATCGATGATGCCCGGATAGCCGCGCACGACCTTGATCGGCAGGTTCTCGTACTTGGCCAGGACCTCGGGCATGACCGAATTGGCGGTGGTGGAGCCTGAGCCCGCGATGATGATCTGGCGCCTGGCGTTCCGCAGGTCCTCGAAGGTCCTGATGTTCGACTGCCGGCGCATGAACAGCACGAAGTTGCTGCTCGCCGAGCTGCCGATCCAGGTGAAGCGGCGCAGGTCGTATTTGGTGTCGGCCGCGCTGATCAGCGGCGCCAGCACAAAGCCCGATCGTCCCGGCATGCCCAACGTGAGGCCATCGGGCCTGGCCACGCCAAAGAGATGATTGCCGAGGATCATGCCGCCGGCGCCCGGCAGGTTGCGCGGCACGATGGTGGGCTCGCCCGGAATGTGCCGTCCGAAGAACTGCCCGACCAGACGCATCTCGCTGTCGATGCCGCCGCCCGGCGGCTGGCCGGCAAACAACGTGACGCTCTTGCCGCGATAGAAGTCCTGCGCACCCGATGCGGTGGCGAACGATGAGAGGGCCAGGACAATCGTCGCAAGACTCAAAACCAGCGATGAGGATGCGCGCACTGTCGGCTCCCACGAACGGATTATCCACAGCCTAACACGATGCCTACGTGGCAAACACTGACGCACGCGCGAAACACCGAGGTAACATTGAAGCAACAAAAGACTCGCTGTCGACATCTGATCGACATCTGAGAATGACTAGCGAAAGCGATAAAGCATCGTTACTCCCAAAGTATCATTCGCTTCTGGCGCTTTTTTTCATACATGCGTGAACCAAACAGTTCCTCGATACAACTCAAAGTCATTCTCCCAACATGGAGTTCCCTTGGATGGTTCACGATATCCGCGGTCTTGCGCTCTCGGGCGCGACCGCCGCCAGCTTGCCGCGCTTCGAAGCTGCCGTCCGCCAGCTCAACCTCTACATCGACGATCCGGTCGCAACCGTTGATCAGGCGCTGGCCGAAAGCCCTGACTTCGTAATGGCGCATGCGCTGCGGGCCTGGCTGCACCTGATCGGGACCGAGCCCGCCGGTGTGCAGATTGCGCGCGCCGCGCTTGCAGCCGCGCAAAGGCTGCCGGCGACCGTTCGGGAACAGGGTCATCTGACGGCAATCGGCCATCTGGTCGAAGGGCGCTGGTCGGCTGCCTCGCACGTGCTGGAGAACATCACCATCGAGCATCCGCGCGACCTGCTGGCACTGCAGGTGGGACATCAGACTGATTTCTTTCGCGGCGACGCCCGCATGTTGCGCGACCGCATCGCGCGCGCCCTGCCGGCGTGGACACCTGATCTGCCCGGCTATCATGCCGTGCTGGGCATGCAGGCGTTCGGGCTCGAAGAAACCGGCCAGTACGCCGCCGCGGAGAAAGCCGGCCGCCGCGCCATCGAGCTCGAGCCGCGCGACGGCTGGGCCCAGCACGCGGTCGCGCATGTCATGGAAATGCAGGGCCGGCCGCGCGAGGGCATCGCCTGGATGCAGAAGAACATGGCCGGCTTGTCGAAGAACAGCTTTCTCGCCGTGCACAACTGGTGGCACCTCGCGCTCTATCACCTGGATCTCGGCGAGATCGAGGAGGCGCTCGCGCTGTTCGACGGGCCGATCTACGGCACGCGCTCGCGCAAAATCCTCGAGCTGGTCGACGCGTCAGCGCTGCTCTGGCGGCTTGCGCTGCGAGGCATTGATGTCGGCGACCGCTGGGGCAGCCGCTGATCGAGGCGTGGGAGCCTCTGACGGATGCCAGCAACTACGCCTTCAACGATGTGCACGCGATGATGGCATTCGTCGGCGGCCAGCGTCCTGACCTGGTGCGGCGACTGTTGCAGGCCCAGGATGCCGCGATGGCAGCTCCCGGCGACAACGCGACTTTCACACGCGATGTCGGCCGCCCGGTTGTGCTCGCCCTCAAGGCGTTCGGCAACGCCTGCTACGCCGATTGTGTGCAGCGCCTGCGCTCGGTACGCAACACGGCGCAGCGGTTCGGCGGCAGCCATGCCCAGCGTGACCTCATCGATCTCACGCTGATCGAGGCGGCGCTGCGCGACGGACAGCCGGCGCTTGCGTCCGCACTCGCCGCCGAGCGGCAGGCGGTCCGGCCATCGAGTCCGCTGGCAAAGCTGTTCGCCATCCGGGCGGAGGAGCTCAAACGCGCGGCGTAGGGCGTGATCCCGAAAGGCTTGCTCGGGACTTGAGCCGGGGTGGACACCGGTTTTTGGAAAAGATCATGCTCAAACAAAAGGTCTAGTGGGGGAGCCGGAGGTGCCGGCACGGTTCACCGTGTCGGCACCTTTCGGGTTGCAAATCGGGCCGCGTCAGTCTTCCTTGAAGCCGTATTCCGGCACATTGCCGGAATTGCCGTAGTACTTGTACGGCAGGAACTTGCCCGACATGGTGATCTTGACGCGATCACCCTTGGGATTCGGCAGCCGCTCCATCTGCATGTCGAAGTCGATCGCCGACATGATGCCGTCGCCGAACTCCTCCTCGATCAAGGCCTTCCAGGCCGGCCCGTTGACCATCACGAGCTCGTAGAAGCGATAGATCAAGGGATCAGTCGGTGGCATCGGCACTCCGGCGCCGCGCATCGGCACCTCGTTGAGCATCGCGGTCTCGACCGTCGACAGGCCGAACAGCTCACCGGCCTTGGCGGCCTGCGGCTTGGTCAGCTTCATCTGGCCGAGCAGCGCGCCAACGAGCAGAACCTCGGAATAGCCGCCGATCTCCCTGCAGATGTGCTTCCAGGTCCAGCCCTTCTCGCGCTTGATGTCGAGAATCTTTTCAGTGAGATCGGCGCGTTTCATCGGCATCTCCTTTTACCAACCATGCTTCTACCAACGTCCATGAGATTACACTCAGGCCCGACCTCGGATGAGCTCCTGCTTCAGGTCCGACAGTGAGGGTCCTGACATGGACGTGTCGGCCGCGATCACCGGCTCCGGCGCGCCTGGCCGCACCACCGGAACGCGGCGCCGATCGTAGCCGCGGCCCTCGATCTCCGCGGCAAAGGCCTTGCTGCGGCTCACCAGGAAATCGATGATGTGATTGCGTACGCCGTAGTAGAGCGGATGCTTATGGACATCGGTGCGCTTGCGCTCCTTCGGCAGCGGATTGTCGACGATTTCGGCAAACACCGCGCCCGGCCCGTTGGTCATCAGCACGATGCGATCGGCGAGATAAATCGCCTCGTCGACGTCGTGCGTGATCATGAACACGGTCTGCCCAGTCTCGACACAGATGCGGCGCACCTCGTCCTGCAAGGTGCCGCGCGTAAGCGCATCGAGCGCCGAGAACGGCTCGTCCATCAACAGGATCTTCGGCTCGATCGAGAGCGCTCGCGCGATGCCGACGCGCTGTTTCATGCCGCCGGAGAGCTCCGCCGGCCGCTTGTCCTCGGCACCCGTGAGGCCAACGAGATCGATGAACTTCTGCGATTGCCGCTCCACTTCGCTCTTGGTCCAGCGCCGCCATTTCGACGACACCGCATAGGCCACGTTGCCCATAACCGAGCGCCACGGCAGCAGCGCGTGGCTCTGGAAGATCACGGCGCGATCGAGGCTCGGCCCTTCGATCGCCTGGTTGTCGACAATGACAGTGCCTTCCGACGACGCGTCGAGACCGGCCAGGATGTTGAGCACCGTGGTCTTGCCGCAGCCGGAATGGCCGATGATGCAGGTGAAGTCGCCGCGTCGCATCGACAGCCACAAGTCCTCGAACACGGTGGTGAGGCCGCCGGCCGCGGCCGGGAAGCGCTTGCTGATTCCCTCGATCGAGATGAACTTGTCCTCGGACACGACACCTCACTCCGGGAACGTTACAAGGCGCGTGGCGCGCGCCAGCAGCTGGTCGAGGATCATGCCGACGATGCCGATCACCAGGATCGCGGTGATCACATTGGTGATCGAGAGGTTGTTCCATTCGTTCCAAACGAAGTAGCCGATGCCGGTGCCGCCGACCAGCATCTCGGCCGCCACGATCACCAGCCAGGCAATGCCGATCGAGATGCGCATGCCGGTGAGGATGGTCGGCGCTGCCGCCGGCAGGATGATGGTGAAGGCGCGCCGGAAGGTGCCGACCTCGAGCGTGCGCGCGACGTTGAGCCATTCCTTGCGCACGGCCGCCACGCCGAACGCGGTGTTGATCAGCATCGGCCAGAGCGAGCAGATGAAGATCACGAAGATCGACGAGAGCCCCGAATCCTTGATGGTGTAAAGCGCAAGCGGCATCCAGGCGAGCGGCGAGATCGGCTTGAGCACCTGGATGAACGGATCAAGCGCGCGGCTCATCAGCGGTGACATACCGATCAGAAATCCGGTCGGGATGGCGACCGCCACCGCCAGGAGATAGCCTGCCATCACGCGCGCGATCGACCAGGCGAGCTGAATGCCGAGGCCTTTGTCATTGGTACCGCGGTCGTAGAACGGGTTCTTCAGGTGCTCCCAGACTTTCAGCCAGACGTCGAGCGGGCCCGGCATGGCCGATTTGCCCTGGCTCGCAGTGGCGCCGACGAGCTTGGCGTATTCCGGATCCATGGGAACGGTAGGCCCGCTGCCCATGGTGGCAAGCTGCCAGACCGTGACGAACAAGGCGAAGATGGCAATCGAGAGCAACGTCGCCCGGAAGGTGAGCGAGCGGGTCATGCGCAAGCCCTCGCCGCGCATCGCTCGCCCCTATCGGGGAGCGGTGAGCAGAGCAGACAGAGATGGCGGAGATAACAATGAACGCCCGGCGCGTGCATCATCCTTTGAGCCTTATGTGGTTCGTTTGATCTTGAAACTCTTGATATAGTCCTCAGGCTTGGCGGGATCGAACGGCTTGCCCATCACCGAGAAGGTCTTCGAGGTCATGGGAGGCGGCGGAAGGCCAATCTCTTTCATGAACTTCGCTGTGTCGGTCGCAAGATAGACCTGCTCGGCCACCGCCTTGTAGTCGACGTCGCCCTTGATCTGGCCCCAGCGCTTCATCTGAGTGAGGATCCAGATCGCGCACGAATGCCAGGGGAACGGATCGAAATCGATGCGGTTGGGATCGCGTTTCACATTGCCGAGGCCATCCGCATAAGTGCCGGTGAGAATCTGCTCGAGCACGGTCTCGGGCTGGTTGAGATAGTTCGCGGGCGCGATCGCAGCCGCGATCTCCTTGCGGTTCTCGGGCTTGTGCGCATAGGCGGTCGCGTCGATGATCGCCTTGAGCAGCGCCGCGTAAGTGTTCGGCTGCGTCGTGACGAATTCCTTGGAAGCCGCGAACGCGCAGCACGGATGGCCGTCCCACAATTGCTTCGACAAGATATGGATGAAGCCGACCCCGTCATAGACCGCGCGCTGATTGAACGGATCGGGCCCGAGGTAGCCGTCGATATTGTCGGCGCGCAGATTGGCGACCATCTCGGGCGGCGGCACCGACCGGATCTGGATGTCGGTGTCGGGGTCAAGGCCGGCCTCCGCTACGTAGTAGCGCAAGAGATAATTGTGCATCGAATAGTCGAAGGGCACCGCGAACTTGAAGCCCTTCCACTGCTTCGGATCGTTCTTGGCCTTGTGCTTGACGCTGAGCGTGATCGCCTGGCCGTTGATGTTCTCGACTGCCGGCATGGCGTAGGGGATCGGGTTGGAGCCGGCGCCGAGCGTGATCGCGAGCGGCATCGGCGAAAGCATGTGGGCGGCGTCGTATTCCTTATTGATTGTCTTGTCGCGGATCACCGCCCAGCCCGCGGTCTTGACCACTTCGACGTTGAGGCCGTGCTTGGTATAGAAGCCCATCGGATGCGCCATGATGATCGGCGTGGCGCAGGTGATCGGAATGAAGCCGACCTTGAGATCCTTTTTCTCGATCGCTCCGCCCTGCGCGAACACCTCGGTCGCGGTCTTGAGCGGGAAGAACTGCGAGATCGCTGCCAGCGCCGTCGAGGCGCCCACCTTCTTCAGGAACGCGCGCCGCGCCGCATCCTTCGGAAACACCGCGCGCATGACGGCAGAGGCGACCACGCCTTGGTAGCGCTTGTCCTCGCTCACGCCTTCGCTCGCGGTCGGCGCGCAATGAAGCTGCCGCGCCGCATCCCGCTCGTGCTCGGCCTGATTGACATGCCGGCCGCAGGAACAACCCTGCAGCCGCCGGTGCGGATCGAACGGATTGTCAAAGGTCGACATGCTGACGCGCTCCATCGTTGCGCCGGCGGCAGAACCACCGACGTTTCCGGCCAATTTTTTGCAATGGACGTGCCAGCCTTTACGGCAAGGGCGAAGCGCAGATTCCACTAGTTGATTCAATATATTAGCGGAATGAGCCGGGCAATTGCCGCCGCATTATTAGGCATCCGCCGAAGATTCGATCAACGCCGCACGAGCGCCTGATCAATTTCTCATCACCCCAGCGCAACGAAAATGCGGGCGGCCATGGCCGCCCGCAACATCGAAGCCAGATGATCTGCTCTGCTCGGTCTTGCTCAGTCCGGTATGACGTCACCGCGACCGACATTGACGCGGGCGGTTTGCAGTGAGCCGTCCGGCTGCTTGGTCGCGTTGATGCCGACGTGGGCGCCGGGCTTGAGTTCGCTCTTGTCGCCGGCGACATATTGCCTGATCACGGCGTCGGGGCCGATGACGATCTTCTTCTCGCCGTCCTTGTACTTCACCATGATGTTCTGGCCATCAACACCGGACACCGTGGTGTCGACGGTGGCGTTGGTCATGGTGGTGTTCGGGCGGGTCCACGGCCGGTGCCCTTCGCCGGTGCCGCGCATCGCCTCGGCAAAGATGATCACACGGATCGCCTTCTGGCTGCCATCGGACTGCGGCGTCGCGCCGACGCCGATGAACGCGCCTTTCGCGACGTCCGACACCGACGCCTTGGCAAGGCCCCACACGACCACGTTGTTGGTCAGCGCCACCTTCTGCTCGCCCGCCTGCGTCTTGACGACGAGAAGGTTGGCATCGACACCCTGGATCTGCCCGATCACGGGCACCGCCGGCGGCTGCTGCGCCGAAGCCGCCGTGACCGCGAACGCCGTGGCGAAGGCCGCAGTCGTAAGAATGCGTACAGTTTTCATGTTATTCCTCCCTTATGGAACGGTACGAGCCCTAACGATACACCCGACCGCACACCAAGCGAAAGGCCGCCGGACACTTGCGCGCCGACGGCCCCGAATACGAGAATTGCGTGACGTCGCAGCCTGTCCGTTGACTTAGAACGGCTGACCGCCATCCTTGCCGACGTTGATGCGCGGCGTTGTGAAGGTGCCGTCCGGCTGCTTGGCCGCCGCCTGAATGCTGAAGGGCGCGCCGGCCTTGAGGTCATCCTTGCTGCCGACTTCATAGCGCACGATGTGTGCATTCGCAGGCACGACGATCCGCTTGTCGCCCTCTTTGTACTTGACGACGAAGCTAGGCTCCCCGCCGGTGGTGCCCGCCGCACCGACCGTACCGGTGGGCTCGACCGCGCCGTTGGTCATGGTGCCGTTGGTTGCGCCGTACCAACCCGGACGATGGCCATCGCCCTGGCCACGCATCGATTCCGCAAAGATGTGCACCTCGACCGCCTTCTGGCTGCCATCGGCCTGCGGCACCGCGCCGCTGCCGATATAGGCGCCCGGCTTGATGTCCGCGACCGTTGCCTTGAAGACGGCGGTGACGACCACGTTGTCAGGAAGCTTGAGCGTGACCGCACCACCATCGCGTCCTTTCGCGAAGATCGTGCTGCCCTCAACGCGCTCGATCGTGCCGGCAAGACGCTGGGCCTGCTGCTGGGCATGAACTGCGGAAACCGCGCACGCCATGACAAGCGCTGTGGCGGTCAGGATTCGTAATTTGCTCATTGTCGTTCCTCCGTCGTTTTTTCTGAGAAATACTGGGCTACGCTAGCATGTAACGGCGGGCGGCTTGAGCGCCGCCCGATTATTCGCGCCGCGCCCTCACTGAGGCGGTGGGATTTCTTTTTCGACCTGGATATTCGCGACGTCGAGAGAGCCGTCGGGCAGCTTCGGCGCACCGGCAACGAAGACCCGCAGGCCAGGCTTGAGGTCGTCTTTGCTGCTGGCGACCGTGGTGGCGATGATCGTCTTCGGCGTCACCAGGATCTTCTTGATGTCGGTCTTGTCGGGTGGAATCTTGTACTCGACCGTGAGCATCTGGCCGTCGACGGCGGCGACCGAGGTCTGCGCCGCGCCATTGGTCATGAAGGAGCCCGGCGTGAGGTCCCAGTCGCCGTGAAACGAGTTGAACGGCCCAGGCGGAAAGATCCGTAGCTCGACCGCCTCAAGCGTTCCGTCGGCGCGCGGCCGCGAGGTGATCGCGACATTGGTCGCTGCCTTGACGTCGGCGAGCGAGGCCTTGACGACGCCGCGCACGTTGGCGTTGTCCTTGAGCACCAGCTTGAGGCTCGCACCGTCGCGCGACTTGACCATCACGGTGTTGCCGTCAACGCTTTCGATAGCGCCGCGCACGCGCACGTTCTGCGCCTGCGCGACCACTGTAGTCACCGCGAATGCCGCCGTGACAGCGGCTGCAGTCAGAATACGTGTTGCCATCCTCATATCGTCTTCTCCCTTTTTGGTTTCTCTGCTTCCAAGACGCAGCTATTTCGACCGAGCCGGTCAATTATTATCAGTTGTAAATACGACCGGCTCAAGACCCCAGCATCATGACCCTACTACACAACCGCGTCACATCGGCGGCGCCACGTCCCGCCCGAAGGTCACGGTCGGCGCCTCGATTGTTCCATCGGCTTTCTTGAGCGCATTGTTGATGAAGAGCCGCGTGCCCGGCTTGAGCTCATCCTTGGTTCCATCCACATAGCGCACGATGATGGTCTGTGGCGTCACGATCACTTTCTTTTCGCCGTCCTTGTATTTGACCGTGACGACCTGGCCGTCGACGCCCGCAACCGAAGTATCAACCGCGGCGTTGGTCATGGTGCTGCCGGGCTGCAAATCCCACGGGCCAAACCCCTCGCCGACGCCGCGCTGCGATTCCCTGAAGATATGAATGGCG
>Ga0137409_10006931_pt1 | contig 11692 bp, 10 predicted proteins | sample CZODoug1_16funga_FD_122059 | JGI IMG/M metagenome (GOLD analysis project Ga0137409, IMG submission 122059) | Vadose zone soil fungal communities from Angelo Coast Range Reserve, California, USA - CZODoug1_16fungal (Hybrid Assembly) | ecosystem: Environmental > Terrestrial > Soil > Vadose zone... | reverse complement strand
TGGGTGCGGCAGGTAAAGTCACTGACAATTGTGCAGGCGCCGAAACCGGGGCAGTAGCCCGACCGTGAGGGAGGGCTCGGATCATTTATGCGGCTCAATCGTGTAGTTCTCAGTCTTGAAAGGCTGGAATCCGCGTTTCAGATAACTTGGCATCGCCGCCGGGTCATCAAGCGTGCAGGTATGCAGCCAAACGCGGCTGGCGCCGTGACTCCAGCTCTGTTCCGCCGCGCAAGTCAACAAATGCTTGCCTAGTCCGCGGCCCAGAAATTCAGGCAATAACCCGAAGTAAGCAACCTCTATCGATCCGTCGTCGCACTTTCGCAGCTCGAAATATCCCGCCGGTGCGCCTTCATAGGTCATTAGCCAGATAGAGTTTTCCGGTTGACTCAAGTGCGCCAGGATCTGTTCGTCTGTCCACGGCAGCCGATCGATCCAGCGATAGTTGCGCCCGACCTCAACGTAGAGATAACGAAAGAAGGATGCCGGGCAATTCTGCATCTGCTCGACACGGATACGGGGATCGTCGCTGCGCGCGGCCTGCAACTCTGCCGGGTCGCGCATTTCCAGATAGGTGCGGGTGACTTCGATTGTTGAAGAGGTCTTCATGTGAAGAGAGCATCAATACCATTTTCCAATTGTCATTTTCCATCTTTCATTTGCCATTTAGGTTTCAAGCGGAAGCCTGCGCGTAAGGGTAACTCTCATCAAGCAAGCCCTCGCTTACAGTCGGGCTTCTGACACTTGCCGAGCAAGCCACAATCCCAATGTGAAATGTGAAATGGAAAATGATGAATGGAAAATCCGTACTTTGCCTTTCTATTTCCCGCTCTTTCCACCACCTGCCGCTCTTGCCCGCGGATGAAATCGATCGTAAGCCTTGCGCATGTGCAGGTCGGTGATGTGCGTGTAGATTTCGGTGGTCGAAATGTCCGCGTGGCCCAGTAGCGCCTGCACCGAGCGCGAGTCGGCGCCGTGTTGCATCAGATGAGTGCCAAAGCTGTGACGTAAAGTGTGCGGCGAGATATCAGGAACGCCTGCCTGCGCAGCGTAGGTCTTGATTATCGCCCAGGCCGCCTGCCTGGTTAGCACTCGCCCGCGATTCAAGAACAGTTCGGCTTTGGCTTCGCTCCCAAATTGTTTGCGAATGCCAAGATATCTTTGCAGCCAGTGAATCGCACTCTTACCGATCGGTATGCGCCGCTGCTTGCTCCCTTTGCCATGACAAGTGACGAGACCCGCATCCAGTTCGACGTCGCTCGTCTTGAGCCCGCATAGTTCTGAAACCCTCAGCCCCGTGGCATACATCACTTCCAGGAGCGCGCGATCACGCACGCCCACGTCGGTCTTGAGGTCGGGCGCAAACAGCAGCCGCTCCATCTCTTCCTCGGTTAGAAACTGTGGCAGGCGCGAGACGAGCTGTGGCGTGTGCAGGTCTTCCGTCGGATGGCGTTTGATGTGGCCGTCGAGCATCAGGAAGCGATAGAAGCCACGCGCCGCGCTCACCGCCCGGCCGACCGATGAAGGCGCCAGTCCTTCGCGTGACATGCTCGCAATCCATGCGCGCAAGTCTTTGCGCTCAAGCCTTTCCACCTGCTTGCCTTGTTTTTGCGCCCAGCCTTGCAGCCTGGCTATGTCGCGCGCATAGCTTTGCAGGGTGTTTGTCGAGAGACCCTTCTCGACCTGAATATAGCTGAGGAACTCGCGTACGAAATCGCGTTGATGCAACCGTTCACTCATTACTGATGAGATTATAAACCAAAGCCACCGAAACACTCCGCAGATCCCCGGAAAACGAGGGAGCCAAATCCCTTGACATGACTTACAGCGCAGAATACATTCATGTGGTTCTCACTGGAAGTGGCTATAACAAGTGCCTTACAGCGCGTTGCCTACTCTTAGCTGAGGCTTAGCACACGTATCCCCGTTGCATGCCAGCCAGCGTTCTGACATGTCACAATGCACGAAAGCAAGTGCGCGGGGTAGGCGTCCTCCTTTCTCCAGAGTGCTCAAAATCGCCGTGGGATTAATTATTGCTTGCCACAATCACCTGGAGCTGAGCCAATCCCTCAGCAGTTCTTTTGCTCGCCTATGAATCTGGAGGTTCTTGCTATGAGCGACTTCACCGTTAACAGGATAGCCTTGCACTTGATAAACAAGAAGGACAACAAGCTTGACCTGGCGGATCATGAAATTGATTTGAAGGCCTTCAACCCAACCGACCTTGCCGCTGTCAGGATTTTTTTCTCCGGCCACCTGCGTCTAGTCTGGGATGCGGCGGAAGGCAATACCATCCGGGCTGCAAAATTCCTAAAGGCTTCGGAAATTCGAAAGCACTACAGCGATCTGAAAACGGGTACCTCTCAATTCCTGCAACAATCGCGTCAGATGGCAGAGTCGTTGTTTGCTATTGCGCCCAAAAACTCCTCGACCGGCTTGCTGATGGCACTGTGGTTGGAAGCCCGGGACGACAACCGACCGTTCCTGGCCCTGTTCAAAATGGACCCGAGTCGAAGCGACAAGATTGCTCTTCTTAATCGCGGCGATCAACTCCTCCTCGATCTTGCCGTGAAGCATATCGACCAGGCGCTGCCGGAACCTGGTGATCGCGTGCTTAAGTGGGCTGTCACGCCGCATCCTACCCGTCAGTACGATGTGAAGATTAAGGACAGTCAGAGTTCGACCGAGCCGGCCCTTTACTTCATGAAGTTTCTGGGCTGTGAAGCGCAGAGTACTGAGAAGCAACAGCTGAATCAGTTGTTCAAGGATGTGCCACTCGAGGCCGTTGATAGATTGCGACAGGAAATCAAACAGGAGACCAGCATTGACGCCAGGGTGCTATCCGCTTCAGTTGACCGATCCAAGGTCTTAACGAAGTTTCATAAGGAGGTCCTTTCAAAAAATCTGGCAACTGCTGAAGCCAAAAACATCGCGATGCTGCCGCGAACTATTCTGGGGGCGAAAGTCGGCTATCGGCTTGCGAACGGGATTGTCATAAAAGGGCCGTTGGCTGCCATGAGAGACGTTGCCATAAAGTCGTTGGGCAAAAACGAAGTGGAGTTTCGCATTCGGACAACTAAATATGAGTCGTTCTATGACTAGTGAACCGGCCATCCTTCAGCGTTTCCTGAACGCGGTCGATGCCTTGAATCGGTACTTCAAGGATCATCCCCAACTCTCCAAGGGCGAAGAGTCTCACACTGAGTACGGCTTCACCAATTCGATAGAAATCAAGAAGGGTTGGGATGGTGATTTCTCTGCTTTAGCCAGGGAATTGCTCAAGGCTTCCTTCACTCTCACGATCACGGTGGTAGTGGGCGGTTACGAGACGGAATTTAGCATTGGAATAAAGAACGCCGACGGCAATGAGTCATTAGAAGCTTCGTGCACTCGCGCTGAAGAGATCGTTGGAAATGCTCCGCCAGATGAGGCGGTTCCCACGTTCGAAGCCTTTCAGCAACTGACTAAACGATCCAGCAAATCCGGTCAACCTCTGGTGGTGACTGAAGTATTTACTGCGATTAACTCGTTGACAGCCCAGGGTGCGAAAGTTGCCGTCACTATTAGCGCTTCTCTGTCCAAGAACCAGATTGAACCGGAAGCGGGTTCTTTGTCCCCCGGAGCTACTCTGCAAAAGGTCGCTTACTATTTGTTTGCTGAGAATCTCGTGAAAGAGCTCGAAACCAAGTCGCTCGAAGGCCTGGAGAATGATTTCTGCGAACGGGATAAGCGCACGGTCATTGTCCTCTTTGATAGCTCAGATTTTTTAAGCGGAGATCTGCTGACGATCTGCGGACGCGGACATGAAAATGAGCTAAGGGATTCGCTTATCCAGCCGCCGCCGAAGGAAGTACTGGATGCGACGAGGAAGACGCTGGATTTTAGAAAATCTGAGATTCTGGGGGACTTTCAAACACAATGGATCACACCTGATTTTTTTGACCTAAGTGGTAGTCCCGCGGAAGCCAATGGAACGCTGGCGAGCCTGTGCAATCAGTTAAGTGCTTTTCAAACACTCCTGTCGGCGCTGTTTATGGGCGACTATATTGAGCGTTGTGAAGATGGATATAGAGTCGAATATCGAGGTATCAGAGTCACGAAACTATGCCTGAACCCCAAACTATTCTTGAATCAAACAGCCCCCGGCGCACTGCGTAAGTTGTATGCGTATGCGTACGAGGGGTTTTCTGCTGACAAACTTGAAATCGTGCAGCAATTCCTTTCGTTGATGGTTGGTAGCGTGGATGCGTTGTGGAGCAAAGCTGTCGAAATCCGAGAAGCGGCTGAGAAGAACTACGCCATCGTTTTGCGAGATAAGGTGAGCGTTTATTTTGACGCCTTAAACAAAATCGAAGATCGCATCAAGACGGCCGTGGATAAATTTGCCGAAAGTGTAATAAATCTTAGCAGGGATCTCAGTGGCGACTTGTACAAGGTCGGTGGTCTTATCGCCGCGGCCATCGCCGGAGCTCTGTTAAAACCAGACTTTGGTTGGTTGGTCGCGTTGGCCGCATCTTCGGTAATCGCGCTCTATTTGTGGCTCGTGATCTTTTATTACTTGTCTACGCTAAAGAGCACATACGATCTCAGCAACGCTCAACACACTGGATTCATCGACTCTTTCACGGACATACTGGGCCCAACGAAGATAAAAGGATTTCATGACGACGATCATTTGAAACAGGCTCGAGATTTGTATGCTGAAAGACTCAGCGCGGCAGAACAGATCTACGTATCCGTTCTGATCCTCTGCCTCTTGATCGTCGAGGCCTGCACTTACAAGTTGGGGGCCCTGTATGTTCATAGCTGACTTCAGGAACACTAACCTCCCGCTGCCCGGAAAAGAAAACTGATAGTTGATAATGGCGATACCGGGCGAACTTAAGACATCCCAAGGTCTTTTCGAATCAGCGAAAACAACACCGCATCCTGTGACTCGCCGCCGATCAAAAGGCGGTTTCGCAAGACGCCTTCGCGAACTGCACCGGCCTTTTCGGCGACGCGCTGGCTGGCAAGATTTGGAACCGCCGCCAGAATTTCAACGCGGTGCAGACCAACCTCTTCAAAACTGAAACGGGCCATCAAACGCGCAGCTTTGGTGGCGATGCCGCGACCGGCCGAACTGGTTCGCACCCAGTAGCCAAGATTGCCGATCAGATGAACTCGATTAATGAAATTTAATCCCACGCCGCCCAGAAACCTCTCCGTGTCTTCTTCGAAGATTCCAAAGCTGTACCACTCTTCGCTGGCGGCGGCCCGGGCGCGCGAGGAAATAAATTCCCTGCTCTCTTCAATGGAATAGTCCTGGTGACACCAGGACAGCCATGGCGAAACCTCAGCGATCGATTCACGCACCGCTTCATAGAGGCGGCTGACATCGTCATCACGGAAAGGCCGCAGCAGGAGGGAGTCTGTAGTCAGTTGCACTTCCATGTTTCGCGGCAGGTTCTTCGTTACGGCTTCGCAGTCACTTTGTATTTATCGATGAGCTGTTGCATGCCTTCGGTGGAGTTGCTATGGCGATACTTGTAATAAGTCTCGAGGTCCTTCATGGCTTGTTGGCGCGCCTGTTCCAATCGCGCGTTGCCCTCGGATAATGCGACGGCGCGGGCCAAGGTATCGATAACCTTATCGAGCGCTGCCATGACCTTTGGATACTCGTCATTCTTGGCCTTGCTGCTGGGCATACCCTGGTAGCGCTTTGCCGCTTCCTGGTATTCGGAATCAAGAAGGTCGAGCAGCAAAAGATAGTTGAAAGGGTCATTGGGAGCTAGCTCCGTGGCTTTCGTCAATCGGGCCCTGCCCTCAACGCGATCGCCCTTGACCAGATTGAGTATGCCCATTGACTGATACATCCCGGGCAAATTCGTCTCGAAAAACTTCCAGGTGACGTCATCCATGCCGGGAGGTATTTTCTTCGCTTCAATCAGTTGGATTGCACGCGCTCCGTATTGCAGGCTCTGCTCGACAAATTTGCTGTTCCGCTGTTTAGCCTGATCGGTTCCCAGTACCATCAGTCTCACCAAAACACGAATCGAGTCCGGGCTGCTCTTTAGGAACTCAGTGCCGGTCGCAAAGGCTTCATCGAATCGGTTCGCGTCCGCATAACCATCGAGCAATACGGGAACGATCAGTTCTTGATCGGATGGCTCTTTGAAAACGCCCTGATATTCCTGCGACAGGCTTATCTTTTGGGCGGCATCCTTGACGGCGGCGATGTCATTTGCCAGGGCCTGGGCCACCCGCGAGCGAAGTGTGCTCTTCGGATATTTCTTGATAAAAGCAGCTCCCGCTTTGAGCTTGGCCGCGGGATCCGGCGCCGCGGTGATCGCCTCGGCGGCTTTTTGTTCGCCGGCCGACACCTTGGGCTGATCGGATTTTTCCTGCGCAACAACCGAGCCGTCTTTGGCGCTTAAAAATGACGACCCGCCGGTCAGGAAAAATAATGGAGCGAGCGCAATCCATGCCGCGAACGATCTGATCCTCATCGTTTCACCTTCAAGAGTTTTAGCTTAGGGAACGGCACATATTGCTTCACCTTCTCAAGTCAGATCAAGTTTGGTAGCGTCCTGAGTGGTTCCGTACTCTCTGTCCCCCTGGATAAGAACGATCCACGAAATCACACGAACAAGACTTTTCCAGTTTCGTGTATCTTCATGGATCGTCTTATCTGGCAAGGGAATCTCTTAATGATTTCCCAAATTAAACCTGCTAACACACAAATTATTTTGGCGCACCGCGCCCAATGCTCGAGGGCTTCGCTTGTCTGCGGTAGCGGTGAGTTATCGGTCGCCGCCGGCCGATGCCGATGGCATTGCGCGAGATGATCAGGGTGGGTGGCAGCTGGCGACGCTTGAATTCGTTCGCTGGAGATTCGACCTGGTTCAGAATGTCGTAAACTAATTGCGCCTCGTGGCCCGCCGCGATGATTTCCTCGGGCGATTGCTTCTGTTCAAAGTACAGCTTCAGGATCGGATCGAGTTTGTCATACGGCGGCAAAGACTGATCGTCAAACTGTTCGGGCGCGAGTTCCGCCGAAGGGCGCTTATCGATAATCGAGCGCGGAATTAATTCGCGCTCGCGATTGTAAAGCCGCGCCAGTTCATAAACTTCAGTTTTCAAGACGTCACCGATTACCGCGAGTCCGCCGTTCGTGTCGCCATAGAGCGTGCAGTAACCCAGGGCCAGCTCTGATTTGTTTCCGGTGGAAAGCAACAGCCGATTTTCAGCATTCGAGATCGTCATCAGGATGTTTCCGCGCAAGCGCGACTGCAGATTCTCGACCGCATGTTCAATGGCCCCGGACTCGCTGCCCACCTTCGGCTCAGGCAAATCCATTTCCCTTCTCAGCACGTGAAACGCTTCGCTGATCGGTTTTTCAATCGTCCTGATTCCCAGGCGCTGCGCCAGTTCGACCGAATCTTCGAGACTGCCGCGAGACGAATAGGGCGACGGCATCATCGCTGCCAGGACGTTGTCTGCTCCCAATGCTTCGCTCGCCAGCGCTGCCACCAGCGCGGAATCGATTCCACCCGACAAACCAAAAACTGCTTTCGTGAAGTTGTTCTTGCGAGCATAGTCGCGAATGCCGAGCACCAGTGCAGCGCGCACAGTCTCAATATCGTCACCCGGTAAACAGCGAGAGTCCGCAAGGCCGCAATCCAGGTCGACTGTCTCGACGAATTCCTCGAACGGCGGCGCTTGCAGAACAATCTTGCCGTGACGATCTGAGATGATGCTGGCGCCGTCAAAAATCACGCCATCGTTTCCGCCAACAAGATTTACAAAAACGATCGGCAGCGCGGCGCTCCGGGCGCGATGGGAAACCATTTCGCAGCGCATTCCCATCTTGCCTTTGTTGAAAGGCGAAGCATTGATCGACACCAGGATTTTCGCGCCCATCTCGATCAATTCCTGGGCCGGGTCGTTTGGATAGAGGCGTTGTTTCCAGAACGTCTTGTCATTCCAAAAGTCTTCACATACAGCCACGCCCAGATCGCAATCGTCCAGCTTGAACAAGCGACGCTCGTGTCCAGGCTCAAAGTAACGCGGGTCGTCGAACACGTCGTATTCAGGCAGCAGGGTCTTGTCGGCAAAGCCCAGCAACGCTCTATCACGAATGATGGCCGCTGAGTTATAAAGCCGGGGACCGGTGGCCTGATCGTTCGGGCGAACCGTGCCGACGATTGCCGTTAAGCCTTCGGTCGCGGCGACGATTTGGTCCAGGGGATCCAACGCCGTACGAATTACATCCGGATCCAGAAACCAGTCGAGCGAGGTGTACCCCTGAATGGTTACTTCTGGAAAAACGATGAGATCGTAACGATCTTTCTTTGCCTGCTCAATGGCGCTGAGGATGCGCGCAACATTACCTGCATAGTCGCCGTTCGTCGTATTGATCTGCCCGATGGTGACGCGCATCTGAGGAGATTTTAGCACTGATAACCTGCACTGATGAATTCGAGTAGGTCAGAGAACGCCACAGAGACACGGAGACACGGAGACCCAGAGTGAAACAATCAGCAATCTCAATCAGTTGCTCATTTCTTTCTCTGTGCCTCTGCGTCTCTGTGGCATCGTTTCCGGTAAGAGTTAACGGGAATAGACTGCTGGATTATAGAAAGGCGCAAAGGCGGCAATCAGAGCGGCTTCGAAACTCATCGAACGCGTCAACAGATCGCGCGACAGCACGCCCCAGGCCCCCTGTTTGCTGCGCACGTCGCGTACGCCGGCGACCTCGTCAATTACGATTCCCAACTCTCGCTTGCCCTGGATCACATCTTTGACGATCGCTTCGGGAACGCCGATTGATGGCGACATGCCAAAGCTGTCGCGTTCGCCGTCAGTGACAAACGCCCAGCCACGTAAGAACGTGTGCCACTCGCCTTCAACCGAGATCGAATGGAAGCCGCCTTCAAGTCCGACGTAAAGATCGGCGTCGAGTCTTTGCTCAATGAGAATCTCGCGCACGGCCAGGGCGCGTTGCCGCGCGCCGCTCATCAATTCCCAATCATTCAAGGGCATTGCCGGCGCCTCGGTCTTGACCGCTCGCGCCACTACGCTCGCCTCGCGCCAGCCGGAATCGATCTGGGCCACGCGCGCGATGCTGGCGCGCACGGCCATAATCTTCGCCGCGCGATCCGAACCCAGTGCAATGCGCTCGATTCGGGTTTGGGGCACTTGCTTAGCTCGGAAACCTCGAGTTGACATCTCTGCCTGTCGGTTGTTGTAATCGAATCCAGTTAAGAGTACAAGCTTTGCGGCTTACGACCCGGGTCAGAAGCCCGACTGTTAGGGAGGGCCAGTCGCCCTTGCCCACGCGCGGGCTTCTGACACAAACGCTGAGGTTTAGAGATGTCCGTTGCTGAACTCATCTACGATTGGAACAAGGTCGATCCCGTACTTCACAAACCCGATCGGCACATCGGGTTTGACGACGAGACACTGCGCGACGGTTTGCAATCGCCTTCCGTGTGCGAACCGCCGGTCGAAAAAAAGATCGAACTACTCCACTTGATGGACGCGCTGGGTATCGACACGGCGGACATTGGCCTGCCGGGCGCGGGCGGAACGCATGCCGCGAGTGTCGAAATGATGGCCCGCGAAATCGCTGACAAGAAACTGAAGATCCGTCCCAACTGTGCCGCCCGCACCCACCGCAATGACATTGTTCCGATCGTGGAAATCTCGCAGCGTGCCGGCATTGCCATCGAAGCCTGCACGTTCATCGGTTCTTCTCCGATCCGGTTCTATGCGGAAGAATGGACCATCGACAAACTTCTGCAAATGACGGAAGAGGCGGTGACCTTTGCCGTAGGTGAAGGCTTGCCGGTCATGTTCGTGACCGAAGATACGACGCGCGCTGATCCGGAAACGATTCGCGCGCTCTACACCACCGCGATCCGCTGCGGCGCCCGGGCCGTCTGCGTCTGCGACACGGTCGGCCACGCCACGCCCGATGGTGCGCGCGAAGTAGTTAAGTTTGTGCGCGGAATAATCGACGAGCAGGGCGAGCAGGTGCGCCTCGACTGGCACGGTCATCAGGATCGCGGCCTGGGTGTGATTAATTCACTGGCGGCGATCGAAGGCGGAGCGGATCAGATTCACGGCTCGGCGTTGGGCATGGGCGAGCGCGTCGGCAACACACCCATGGATCAGTTGCTGGTGAACTTGAAGCTGCTGGGCTGGATTGAAAACGACCTGACCCGCCTGGGCGAGTATTGCGACAAAGCCGCCGAGGCTTGCCGCTGGACTATTCCGCTGAACTATCCGGTGTTCGGTCGCGACGCGTTTCGCACGGCTACCGGCGTCCATGCCGCCGCGGTGATCAAGAGTTACCGGAAAGGCGACACCGAACTCGCCGACTTGATTTATTCAGGCGTGCCCGCGGGACTGTTTGGCTTGAAGCAAGTGATCGAGATTGGTCCGATGAGCGGCAAATCGAATGTCATCTTCTGGCTCGAGAGTCGCGGTCTGGAAGCGAGCGAAGATCGAGTCACGCGCATCTACGAACGCGCCAAGCAAGCGTCGGCTGTGCTGGACGAGGATGAGTTAATGACGTTGGTGTAGGGCTCAGGTCAGCAGCTGCCCATTAGTTGATTGGAATCGTAACTGTCGCTGAGCCCGCTTTGCCGGTCGGAAAGCGTTTCTGCCGCGCTATGCGCAAAGCGGTTGCGTCCCCTCCCGAAGCCTGCGTCACTCGCCCTTTCTCGTCATAAGTAACTTGCACAGTAACCTTCCTGCCGGCGGCTGAGGGCGAAGATTGCGGCTTGACGCTGCTCGGATTAGCTAAGCTTGAGGCGTCTTTTGCTTCCGGTCGCGTATTGCCTGTAAAAGCCGTCGTTGTGGTTCCTTGAAGCTTTGCTCGTTCTTTCGCACGAGCCTCGCGCTGCCGTTTGGCAAACTGCTCAGCGTCCGCTGAGTTCACCGCCGGAACTACCGTCTCGTCCGGCGTAGGTGCTGCTGAAGTTTCATTAGCCGGACCTGAAGGCGCGGACGTTTCGGGATTTGTGGCCGGCACGGTCTGGGTCTCCAACGCCAGCTTCGCGGCCTTGCTACGAACATACCTTGCCCACGGTACGCTAATCACCGTCAGCACTAACACGACCGCGAACACGATGGCGCCTAACGTCCATGGCTTGCCTCGCCAACGCGATTCGTTCTCAGCCTGGGCGAGGAACGCGGGCATCTCCGCGGGCTGGACAGCAGGAACCTCAATCATCGCATCTTTAGATTCATCGTCGTCCCGAGCAGGTTCGTCGAGATCACTAACGGCGAGGTCCGGCTCTGCTGTTTGGATTTCCTCGACGGGTGAAGCAGCCTCCTCCTCCGGAAACGCATCCGGCGGCGAAACACCTTCGTCCATTCTCCTCAGTCCTTCCAGAACGACTGAGGTCCACGGTTGGTTGATACTGAGTTCGGGAGGTTCGAATGCCGGACTGAAAGTGAAGGAAGCGTTCGGCAGCGTCAATGCACAGTAGACAGCTTCAATGCCGCGCAAAACACCAATCCGCGCGTGCACTACTGAGCCGGCTTGCAGATAGAAATAGCCTGGGCCGATTGGGTAGATGACTTTCAGCCGGCCGGTCTTGCGTTGATTACAAAAAAACTCGATTAGCTCGGCAAGAGAAAGATCGCTGAGTTCTCCAGTGAGTGCCATACGTCATTCCTTTTCTGTGCAGGGGATTCTGCGAGG
>Ga0137409_10006930_pt1 | contig 11692 bp, 14 predicted proteins | sample CZODoug1_16funga_FD_122059 | JGI IMG/M metagenome (GOLD analysis project Ga0137409, IMG submission 122059) | Vadose zone soil fungal communities from Angelo Coast Range Reserve, California, USA - CZODoug1_16fungal (Hybrid Assembly) | ecosystem: Environmental > Terrestrial > Soil > Vadose zone... | reverse complement strand
CCCAATGGCGGGACTGTCGGGGACGACTCGAGACCTGCCTCCGGGAGCGCCAGCTCCCGGCCGCAGCGGTCATCAATCGATCGAAGATCCGCGCGCTGTGTGGCGAGATCCTCGTCGAGCGGCGGCCGCCGGTCCCGTGGGCCTGGAGCCGCGCGAAGCGCCCCGTCCTGCTGGACTCGAAGGTCGCCCGGCTCGAGGTGCGCTGCGACCGGGAGGGGGCCCGGCCATGAGCGCTGATCGTGACGCCGCCCCTCCCTGGACCAACGTCTACGGCGCGGCGCGGACCATCCTCGCGCTGGGGACGCTGGTGATGGCATTCAAGGACTTCGACCGATGAGCCGGAAGAGCTCCATCGCCCTGGTCGTGGTGCTGTCGGGTCTGATCCTCCTCCAGCATTTCGGGCTGGAGAAGCAGCCCGAGACCGTTTCCGAGGCGCCCATGAAACGGGTGGCCGGGCTTCCCGCCAGCGACGTGCTGCCGACCTACGTTGCTTCGCTCTTCTTCGGCGCATTCCGGGCGGTCGCCGTCGACATCCTCTGGATCCAGCTGCGGAAGGTCGAGGAGGAGAAGCGCTGGTACGAGCGCCGCGAGATCATCAAGCTGATCTCCTACGTCCAGCCACGGAATCCCGAAGTCTGGTCGCACCTGGGATGGCATTCGGCCTACAACGTGGCCAACGGATTCACGGATCCCGAGAAGTCGTGGGAATGGGTGAAGTTCGGCCTCCAGTGGCTGCGTCGCGGCATCTCCGTGCTCCCGAACAATCCCTACCTGAAGGACCAGCTTGCCTATACGCTCTGGCACAAGCCCTCGTGGAGGGACGGCTCGCTGGACATGCCCCTGCTGAAGCGCATCGAGGACGACCGGGAGCTGCAGCGGGAACTCCTGCCCGACGGGCGGACGTCCGACCGGTCCCTGGGCGCGTTCGAGCTCGCGATCCCCTGGCTGGACCTGGCCCGCGAGGAACTGCTGGACAAGGACTTTGCGCTCACGCAGATGGGGCTGTATCTCTACCCGGACACCATGGACGGGTTCATCCGCTTGTGCCTGGTGATGCAGGGCATGTACAAGTGGAAGCTGGATGAGCGCGAGGAAGCCAAGGCCGCCTTCCGACGCGCCCAGAAGCAATGCGAAGACATGATGGCGCGGGCACCCGACTCCCCCCTGCCCGCCCCCGGCGGGCGGAGGTACAAGAACCTCATCTCCACGCTGTTCTCGGACCAGGCCAAGCTGTATGCCCGCTATCCCGACATCGTCGACCTGGAGTACAAGGCCCGGAGCGGAAAACGGGAAGACCGGCTCGAACTTCTCAAGCTGCTGCAGGGATTGATCCTGCAATATGGCCCGATCGACGAGCAGTGGCTCTGGGGCCGCTTCAATCCGCACGCCCTCCTCAACCGCACCAAGCTCTCGCTGACGAACGGCGACGACGTCCAGGAATGCAACGATCGTCCCGACATGGCCTGGATCCTGTCGCCCGGCGAGGAGGCCCTTCAGGCGAACCTGGCGCCGGAAGGCCTGGATGTCGACTACTACATCACCGAAGTTCAGCCGCCCGACCCGCCGCCCGGAGTCGCGCGACTCCAGGTTCCGCCCCAACCCATTCCGCTGACGTACACCTTCACGCGGCCTCCCGGACCGTCGATGCCCCTCAAGATCACCCTCTTCGACGCGGATCGCAAGCCCATGCTGGAGGAGACAGTGACCAGCGGCCGCGCGCTCAAGGTTGCCGTTACCTCCTATGGACGCTATCTGCTGAAGATCGAAGCCGCCTCCCCCGAGCTCCCCTGGCCCCAGGAAACCCGTTACGGGCTGAAGGTCGACGTCGGCCCCTAGTCCCGAGAATCCTGCGCCGCTAATCCGGGGTAGGGTAGTCTTGACTTTCCGCGGTCAGCCCAGTTAAATACCGCCCAACTTCCCGGAACCCGTCGGCTCGATCTTACTCATAAGGAGGCGTTCGTGAGACGCAGGTTCGGCCGGCTCAGCACCCCGCTGCTGTTTCTCGTTCTCGGCTTCGTCCTCCTGGGCGGGGGCCTCGCCTTTGCGGACGATTCGGACCTCGCGATTCCCGACCTTCACCACGCGAAGTTCCAGATCGCCGGCCACTCCGTCACGGCGTACAACCTGCTGCTCTACGGCGCGATGGTGATCACCGGAACGCTGGGCATCAGCCTCTACCTGAGGCACCAGATCCGCATCCTGCCGGCCCACTCGTCCATGCTCAAGATCGCCGACATCATCTTCACGACCTGCAAGACCTACCTGATCCAGCAGGGCCGCTTTCTCCTGATGCTCTTCGCGATCATCGGGACCGCGATGACCTACTACTTCATGGGCCTCCAGGGGAAGAGCTTCGGCACCGCCCTGCTGGTCCTCTTCTTCTCCGTGGTCGGCATGGCGGGCTCCTACGCGGTGGCCTGGTACGGCATCCGGGTGAACACGTACGCCAACGCGCGGACCGCCTTCGCGGCCCTGCGGGGGAATCCCTGGGACGTGGTCTCCATTCCGCTCCGCGCGGGCATGTCGATCGGCCTCTACTTGATCTCCCTCGAGCTGGTGATGATGGTGATCATCCTGCTCTTCCTGCCGCGCCAGATCGTGGGCATCTGCTTCCTCGGCTTCGCCATCGGCGAGTCGCTGGGCGCCTCGGCCCTCCGCATCGCGGGCGGCATCTTCACGAAGATCGCGGACATCGGCTCCGACCTCATGAAGATCGTCTTCAAGGTCAACGAGGACGATCCGCGCAATCCGGGCGTCATCGCGGACTGCACGGGCGACAACGCGGGCGACTCGGTCGGACCGACGGCCGACGGCTTCGAAACGTACGGCGTGACCGGCGTCGCGCTGATCTCCTTCATCACGCTGGCGCTCACCACCAAGATCGCGGTGAACTACGAGGAGCTGCAGGTCAAGTTCATCGTCTGGATCTTCGCGATGCGCTTCCTGATGGACTTCATGTCGGGCTGCTCGTACTTCATCAACGAGGCCATCTCCAAGGCCAAATATGCGGGCATGAAGTTCTTCGACTTCGAGCAGCCGCTGAGCCGCCTGATCTGGATCGCCGCGATCCTCTGCATCACGACCTCGTTCGGCATGAGCTGGCTCCTGATCGGCGACCTGTCGGTGACGAGACTGGTGAAGGACGCGCCGGTCGTCACCGCACTCCCGGCGCTCTGGTGGCAGCTGGCGACGATCATCAGCTGCGGCACCCTCGCCGCCGTGCTGATCCCCGAGTTCACGAAGGTGTTCACGAGCTCCCATTCGAAGCACGTCCACGAGATCGTGACCGCATCGCGCGAAGGCGGCGCGTCGCTGACGATCCTCTCGGGCCTCGTGGCGGGCAACTTCAGCGCCTTCTGGAAGGGCCTCCTCATCGCGGGCCTCATGGGCGGCGCCTACTTCGTGAGCATGTACTCCCTGCACGACGTGTTGGGCGCCTACGCGGCAACCTTCGCGTTCGGCATGGTCGCCTTCGGCTTCCTCTGCATGGGCCCCGTCAACATCGCGGTCGACAGCTACGGCCCGGTGACGGACAATGCGCAGTCGGTCTTCGAACTGGCGCAGACGGAGAAGCTCCCCGGCATCAAGGAGGAGATCAAGAAGGACTTCGGCTTCGACGCGGACTTCGAGAACGGCAAACACCTCCTCGAGGCCAACGATTCGGCCGGCAACACCTTCAAGGCCACGGCCAAGCCCGTGCTCATCGGCACGGCGGTCGTCGGCGCCACCACCATGATCTTCTCCATCATCCTCATCCTGGAGAAGGCCGGGCTCCTCCACATCAGCCTGACGGACGCCCCCGTCCTCCTGGGCTTCATCTGCGGCGGCGCCGTGATCTACTGGTTCTGCGGCGCCTCGATGCAGGCCGTCACGACGGGCGCGTATCGGGCCGTCGAGTTCATCAAGAAGAACATGGACCTCAACAAAACAGAGGCCGACATCGAGGACTCCAAGACGGTCGTCAAGATCTGCACCCAGTACGCCCAGAGCGGCATGTGGAACATCTTCATCGCGCTGATGTCGCTCACGCTGGCCTTCGCGTTCTTCGACCCGAACTTCTTCGTGGCCTATCTGATCTCGATCGCCATCTTCGGCCTCTACCAGGCGATCTTCATGGCGAACGCCGGCGGCGCCTGGGACAACGCCAAGAAGCTCGTCGAGGTCGACCTGAAGGAAAAGAACACGCCCCTCCACGCCGCGACGGTCATCGGCGACACGGTCGGCGACCCCTTCAAGGACACCAGCTCCGTCGCCCTCAACCCGATCATCAAGTTCTCGACGCTGTTCGGGCTGCTCGCGGTGGAGATCGCCCTCCAGATCCGAGAGAAGGCGCACGAGCACCAGAGCCTCAACTACGGCCCGATCGTCGGCGTCGCAATGCTGATCGTCGGGCTGGTCTTCGTCTGGCGCTCGTTCTACTCCATGCGGATCCCCGAGAAATCCCCCGCGCCCGGCGGAGCGCATTGAGCCGTGCCCACGCTCACCCCCCGCCAGCTGGCGCTGCTCGCCGCGGAAACCTGCGACGAGAAGAAGGCGAAGGATATCACCATCCTCGACGTCCGCAAGATCACGTCGATTTCGGATTACTTCATCATCTGCTCAACGTCGAACGAGCGGCAGGCGCGGGCGATCGCCGAGGATATGCGCCTGAAGATGAGGGACCTGGGCAAGCGGGAGATCGGCGTCGAGGGGATGGAGGACGGCCGCTGGGTGCTGCAGGATTTCGCCGACATCGTCCTCCACATCTTCCACGAGTCGCAGCGCGAGTTTTACGACATCGAGGGACTCTGGGCCGACGCGAAGCAGGTCCGCTGGAAAAAGCCGTCGAAGAAGTCGTAGGATAGTCCCCCATGTCCCTTGAAGACGCCTGGACTCTTGGCATCCGCGCCTCCGCAAAACGCCTGTGGGGCGTCGACCTCGAGGGGGCCCTGCTCGAGCCTCCCGCCGATCCGAAATTCGGCGACGCCACCTGCAACGCGCCGATGCGCCTCGCGAAGCAGCTGAAGAAGCCGCCGCGGGCGATCGCCGAAGAGCTCGCGGCCGACCTGCGAAACGCAGGCCTCCCCCATCTTGCGAAGGTCGAGGTCGCCGGCGCGGGCTTCGTCAATCTCACGGCCGCGCCCGAGTTCCACCAGGACGAGGTCAAACGCATCCTGGCGCAGGGCGCGGACTACGGCCGCTCGAAGATGGGCGCCGGCCGCAGGGTCCTGGTCGAACACTGCTCCGCGAACCCGACGGGGCCGCTCCACATCGCGCACGGCCGGCAGGCGGCGGTCGGCGACTCGCTCGCCAATCTGCTCGATTTTGCCGGCTTCAAGGTCGCGCGCGAGTTCTACATCAACGATACCGGCAATCAGATCGAGATGCTGGGGAAGTCGATCGTCTGGCGCATGGGGACCGACCCACACCCGCCCGACGAGAACGCCTATCGCGGCGAGTACATCAAGACCATCGCCGACGAGATCAAGGCGAAGGGCCGGACGTTCTCCTTCGACGAGATCAAGCGCTACGGCAAGGACTGGCTGCTCGCGGAGATCAGGAAGGACCTGGAGTCTTTCCGGGTGCGCTACGACACCTGGACCAGCGAGGAGTCGCTGCATCAGAGCGGCAAGGTGGACGAGGTCCTGAACTTCTTCAACAGCTGGGGCCTGACGTACCAGAAGGACGGCGCGACGTACCTGAAAACGTCCGACGAGGGCGATCCCGAGGATCGGCCGATCGTGAAGGCGGACGGGACCTACGTCTACCGGCTGCCGGACCTGGCCTATCACAAGGACAAGTTCGAACGCGGCTTCGAGATCCTGATCGATCTCATGGGTCCCGATCATCACGCGCACGTCGGGACGATGACGGCGGGGCTGAAGCTGCTGAAGTACAACCTGGTGCCGATCGACCAGGTCAGGCCCGGCGGCGGGCTGCCGCCGGAGCAGAAGCCGGTGGCGTTCGAGGTCCTGCTGATCCAGCACTGCCGGCTGCTCCAGGGCGGGCAGGAAGTGAAGATGTCGAAGCGCGCGGCCAGCTACGTCACGCTCAAGGAGCTGATGGAGGAGGTCGGCGTCGACGCGACGCGCTTCTTCTTCGCGATGAGGAAGACGAACAGCCACCTCGACTTCGACCTGGACGTGGCGAAGAAGAAGTCGCTGGAGAATCCCGTCTACTATGCCCAGTATGCGCACGCCCGAATCTGCTCGATCTACCGGAAGGGAATCGAGGAGAAGAAGCTCGATCCGGCGGAGCTGAAGGACGGCCAGTGGTCGGGGACGTTCGAGGGATCGAAACTGGGGGCCGACGAGCTGGAGCTGCTCAAGGTCGTGCGGTCGTTCCAGCGGCGCATCGAGATCGCCGCGCGGGACCTGGATCCCGCGTCGCTGACGGACTACGTCCGGGAGCTTTCGGGAGCCTATCAGCGGTATTACGAATACGGCAACCGGGATGTCAGCCGTCGCGTGCTGCACGACGATGAGGGGGTCCGCCGGGCGAAGCTGGCGGCGTCCGCCGCTGTGCAGCAGGTGCTGCGGAATGCCTTCCGGCTGCTGGGTCTCAGCGCCCCCGACCAGATGTGATCCGCGCTCAAAAAAAATGGAGCGGGGCCCACACCAAACCGCCCGGCGTCATACTGCCGCCGAACTGCCCGGTACAAGCCCCGCCACCAGAGTTAGGGGTCTGCTCGCCCCTCCCCAAATAAAAATGGCCCGGGAGTCGTGCGACTGACGGGCCATCTGTCTGGGGAGAACTGGGGGTTTTGGGTAGTCAGGTCAGAAAGTTTCTATCACCCCGGGGACCTCTCGGCCCCTTTGTATCGTTCCCTCTTATTTTCAAACTCCGATGGTTAGACGTGCATTCCGGCGGAACGTTGCCGGAAAAAGAAGAATCCAAGGAAAAGACGGGGTACCACAACCTATTGGTCTGAAGGTGGTTACGTCGACTATCGCCTAAGCCTTGGGCTTCTGCCGCCGCGTGGTTTCGCTCAGAACCTTCTGGGTGAAGTTCTGCGGCACGTCGATCTTGATGCGCGTCGTGTCCTTCACGACCTTCTTGAGCAGCTCGAACTCCGAGCGCATCCGGCCGTCGGACTGGAGCTTCTCCTGGAGCTTCTTGGTCTCGCTCTGGCTTGCTTCGCCGTCCAGAGCCTTGTGGATGAGCTTCTTGTCGTCTTTCTTCATCAATCCTGGTCCTTCCTTGCTGCTTTGCCTTTGCCTTTTTCCTTCGCGGCCTTCTCCCGCCAGAATGTATCGACATTCGGCGCGAGGTTCTCGCGGAGCATTTCCCGCGCCCGATACGCCCGGACGCGGACGGTGTCCGCCGGGACTGCCGTGATCACGGCGACGTCTTCGTACTCCAGTCCCTGCAGATGGCGGAGCACGAAGGATTCGCGGTAGAGCACGGGCAGCTTGTTGATCGCTTCGCGCATCTTCCCGGAGAGTTCCTCCTGGATGATGACCCGGGGGGCCTGCTGCTTGGGATTGCCGTCGATGTTCGCCAGCACCTCTTCGTCGGTGGGCTTCGCGTGGCGCGACTTCGCCTTGAGGTGGTCCTTGCAAAGGTTCAGGGCGATCTGATAGAGCCAGCTGGAGAACTTGGCCTTCTTCTGGAACTTGGCGAGGGACTTGTAGGCCCGGACGAAGGCCTCCTGGGCGACATCTTCCGCGTCATGACGGTTGCCCATCATGGCATAACCCAAGTTGATGATGCGGGCGCTGTACTTGTCGACCAACTGCCCATACAACTCTGCATGCCCGTCCTGGCACTTCCCGACGATGGTGCTGTCGTCCAACCTGGACCACCTTTCAGAAGACGACCGAGTCGCCCTAGTATAACAAGCATCCCGTGTCGTGCAACGAACCCTGTCGGAGTGGGACCTTCTGGCGCGGCTCCCCCGAGTTTCGGGCGGGATCCGTGGGCCGACGGATTGCTCGTGAGGAAACTATGAATGCCGGGCACTTATGCTTGACACCCCCACCTTCGTTCCTAGAATACGGGCACCCGGGGGGCTTTCATGGAGTCGGACGGCCGCAGTAACCGTTCGATCCTGAACCTGCTGTCGGTGGGGACGGTTCTGGTCGTCAGCATCGTCCTCGGCTACCTTCTGGGCAGCTTTCTCGATCGAAGGCTGGGGACGAGCCCGTGGCTGGTCGTGACCGGCGTGCTTCTAGGAACAGCAGCGGGGTTCGTGGAACTCTTTCGCACCGTTTCGCGCGACCTGAAATGATCGACAGCGCCGTCCTGAAGCGGCTCCTCACCGTGGCGGCGTCGTTGCTGGTGCTCACCTCCGCTCTCTCCATCCTGGTCGGTGCACCCCCCGCCTTCGCCGGCGGCCTCGGCCTCGGCTTCTTCCTGGGCGCCCTCCCGTTCGCGTCCTGGGCCTGGATTGCCGCCCGGGCGCTTCACAGCGGACGCGGACGCGCCCTCACCGTCGTCCTCCTGTTCGTCAAGATGGCCATCTACTCCGGCGCCCTCTATGTCTGCGTCCACAAGAAACTGGTCGACCCCGTCGGCGTCCTCGCCGGGATGCTGGGCGTCGGCAGCATCCTCATCGTGGGCCTCTTGCTCAAAGGCAGCGCCCCCATGAAGGAGGCGGCCTGACATGCTTTTCCTCCTGCAGGAACACGGCGAGGGGCACGGCGGAGGCCATGGAGGCGAGCAGGAGGGCGCGCCCCACAGCATCTTCACCCTGATCTGGGAAGCGACCAAGAATACCGGCCTCGGAAAGCTCTACCACTTCGATGACCCCGAGCTCGGCCAGTTCTGGTTCGACGCGATCGGCTTCTCGATCATCGCCGCGGTCATCCTGATCGTCGCCGCCACGGCCGCGACCAAGTCCTATAGTAAGATTCCGCGCGGCATCCAGAACCTCTTCGAGTGGATCGTCGGCCTCCTGCGCGGCCTGGTCCACGGCTTCATCCCCGGCAAGCAGGGCGACCTGTACGTCCCGTACCTCGGCTCGCTCTTCCTCTTCATCTTCACCATGAACATGCTGGGGGTCATCCCGGCATTCCGCTCGCCGACGATGACGCTGTCCACCACGGCGGCCCTGGGGCTGACGACCTTCATCATGGTCCAGCAGTATGCGATCCGCGGAGTCGGCTTCCTGAGCTACGTGAAGCACTTCATGGGCGACGTGCTGTGGCTTGCGCCGCTCATGCTGGTGGTCGAGGTCATCGGCGAGCTGGCCAAGCCGCTGTCGCTCTCCCTGCGCCTTTACGGCAACATCTTCGGCGAGGACAAGGTCGCTGAGGAGCTGATGAAGCTGGGCGGCTGGGTGCCGGTCCAGGCGCCGATGCTCCTGCTCGCCCTGTTCACCAGCTTCCTGCAGGCCTTCATTTTCACGACGCTGTCGACCATCTATATCGCCTCAAAGGTCGTCCACGAGGGCGGCCACGACGAGGAGCACGGTCACGGCGAAGACCACGGACACGGCGACGCACCCGCGGCGAAAGAGCATGCGCACGGCGCGCATCACTAGATATTCAAATTGAAAGGTATGGAGGGTTACTGATGCTCAAGAAGCTTCTGGCCATGGCGGCGATCCTGGCGGTGCTGGGTGCGCCGGTGTTCGCGGCGGATGCCGCGGTGAAGGAAACGAAGGTCGAAGAGAAGTCCGTGGTAGGCACGACGCAGTCGTCGACGAGCCTCGGCCTCGCGCTGGCGTTCGGCCTGGCGATCGCGGCGTTCGGCGGCGCGATCTCGCAGTCCAACGCCATCGCCAAGGCGGTCGACGCCGTCGCGCGTCAGCCCGAAGCGGGCGCCCGCATCCAGGGCATGATGATCATCGGCCTCGCGCTGATCGAAACGCTGGTCATCTACATGCTCCTGATCTGCTTCATGATGATGAGCAAGGTGGTCTAGTCGATGGATTCGCTCCTCGCCGAAGCGGACATCCTCAAGGCGCTCGGGATCAACCCGGTCGTTCTGGGGACGCAGATCGTGATCTTCGTGATCACGTTCACGCTGCTGTCCCGCATCCTGTTCGGACGGGCGCTGACGTTCATGCAGCAGCGCGAGGAGGAGATCACGAAGGCCCAGGCCCTCATCCGGCAGGACCGTGCCGAGGTGGAGCGGATGACCAAGGAGTATGAAGCCAACCTGGCCAAGGTCGACAAGGAAGGCTACGACAAGACGCAGGCGATCCTGAAAGAGGCGATCGAGGCCTCCCAGGCCCAGGTCGGCAAGGCCCAGACGGACGCGAGGGCCGAGACTCAGGCCAGGCTCGCGGAGATCGAGAAGGAAAAGAAGGACACCCTGGTCGGGCTGAGAGCCGACGTGGTCCGGCTCAGCCTGGAAGTCGCCGGGAAGGTGATGGACACCCGTCTGGACCCCGGCGTTCACGGGCCCGCCGTCCAGAAGTTCATCCAGGAGAGGAGCGGCTCGTGATCCCCATGCTGATGGCGGAGGCCGGCCCCGGGCAGATCTTCATCGTCCAGTGCCTCGGGTTCGCGGTGCTCGTCTTCGTCCTGGTCAAGCTGGCCTTCCCCGCGCTAGGGAAGGTCCTGGGCGCGCGCGTCCAGGGAATCGAAGAAACGTTCAAGAAGATCGACCAGGACACCCAGGAGACGTCGAAGCGCCTGGCAGAGATGAAGGACAAGGTCGCCCATCTCACCGAGGAATCCAAGCGCAGGCTGGACGCCGCCCTGGCCGATGCCCAGCAGACGAAGGCGCAGATCATGACGGAGTCGACCGCCCAGGTCCAGGCGGCCTTCGAGAAGGCCAAGGTCGAAATCCAGATCGAGCGAGACAAAGCCATCCTGGAGCTCCGCCAGGAAGCGACGACCCTGACGATGCAGGCCGCAGAGTACCTGGTGCAGTCGACCATGAACGACGCGCTGAATGAGAAGCTCCTGGAGAAGTACCTGACCCAGCTGGATTCGGTGAAACGGCCGTGATCGAGAAAACGCTGTCCAAGCGCTACGCCGCCGCGCTCCTGAAGGCCACCGAGGCCGACGGGAGCACGGAGGAGACGGAGCAGTATCTCTTCGCCCTCAAGCAGGTCTATCTCACCCAGAAGGATTTCCGCGGCTTGCTGGCGCAGCCCCGCGTGCCCCGCACCGTCAAGAAGGGCCTCCTCCGGCGCATCTTCGAAGGGAAGGCCAAGCCCTCCTTCCTCTCCTTTCTCGAGCTGCTGGTCGACAAGAACCGCCAGAACCTAATCCCCGACATCGCCGACAGCTTCGACACCCTCTCGGACATGACCCGGGGAGTCGTGCGGATCCAGGTCCACAGCTGGCGCCCCCTGACCGACGCCCAGCGCGCGCAGCTCGAGGTGAAGCTCCAGAAGTTCGCCGCCCGGAAGGTCATCCTCGAAGTGAAGGTCGACCCCGCCGTGAAGGGCGGGCTGCTCTGCTATGCGGGCGGGCTGGTGGTCGACGGGACCGTGGCGTCCCGCTTGAGGTCCATCGAAGAAAAATTCAAAGAGCTCCAGAAGATCTGAGGAGATTGTTCCTTATGGCTTCCATTCGCCCCGAAGAGATCAGCAGCGTCATCCAGAAGGAGATCCAGGCCTACCAGACCGACCTCAAGATGGAGTCGGTGGGCGTGGTCCTCACGGTGGGCGACGGAATCGCGCGCGTCTACGGCCTGGACCAGGTCATGGCCGGCGAGCTCGTGGAGTTCCCCGGCGGCATCTTCGGCATGGCGCTCAACCTGGAAGAGGACTCCCTCGGCATCGTCATCCTGGGCCCGACCGCGGGCATCAAGG
>Ga0137409_10006929_pt1 | contig 11693 bp, 10 predicted proteins | sample CZODoug1_16funga_FD_122059 | JGI IMG/M metagenome (GOLD analysis project Ga0137409, IMG submission 122059) | Vadose zone soil fungal communities from Angelo Coast Range Reserve, California, USA - CZODoug1_16fungal (Hybrid Assembly) | ecosystem: Environmental > Terrestrial > Soil > Vadose zone... | reverse complement strand
ATCGTCGGCGCCCAGTCAGTGGTACGCGCGGACCCGGACGGCTACACGCTGATCGCCGCGGGAATGTCGTCACATGTGCTGGCGCCGGCCGCGAGCAAGAACCCAGGCTATGATCCGATCCGCGATTTCACGCACATAGCCTTCCTTGGCGGCGCGCCGAGCGTGATCCTGGTGCATCCGTCGCTCGGGATAAGATCGTTTGCCGAGCTGGTGGCGCTGGTGCGCCGCAGCACCGGCATCGAATACGTCTCGTCCGGCACCGGCACGGTCGGCAACATCCTGATCGAATACATTGCGTCCCGCGAGCGGATCAAGCTGGTGCATGTCCCCTACCGCAGCGGCAATGCGGCGATCTTCGATCTCCTCGCTGGGCGCGTGAGGATCGGCAGCCTGAACTGGTCGACCGCGCGCGAGCATGTCACCGCCGGCAATCTCGTGCCGATTGCGGTATCAGCCGCGAATCGGTTGCCGGGGCTGCCGGACGCGCCGACGCTCAGCGAGCTCGGTTACACGGACATGGTTACGACCACCTGGCATATGCTGGGTGGGCCGGCCGGCCTGCCCAAGGAGATCGTTGGCGCGCTCAATCGCGAGGTGGTCAAGATCGTGGAGCGGCCCGACATTCGCCGGCACTTCGAGATTGACGCGGCCGAGACCAAGGCGATGACGCCGGCCGAGCTCAAGGAGTTCGTGCGTGGCGAGGTCGAGAAGTGGACCCCGGTGGTGCAGGCGGCGACCAAGCCGGAGTAGCTATCAGACCGTAGGGTGGGCAAAGGCGCGGAGCGCGAACGCAAGACTCTCAGCTCGCACAGCATAGCGCCGTGCCCACGCGACCCGCGCACTGATCCGCGTGGGCACGGCGCACGATAGACCATAGGTGCGGCGGACTTGGTGCCATCGCCTTTGCCCACCCTACGATTGCTCCGCGTAACCGGTTATTCTCTGTCTTGCCGTTTCTCGTGCTCCGCTCGCGGGCACCAGCCGGCCAACCTTGCCCAAGCCAAAAGGCGGCATGCCCGAATAGACTGTCTCGTAAGAACCGGCGCGGACGCCAAAGGTCTCGTGCCAGATGCCCACGATGTCGCGCGACTGGCTCACGATCTTGTTGAATCGTTGCCAGGCTGGCAGGTGCAGGTGATCGCGCGACTTGGCGTAGCGCTCAAGGTGATCGAAGCTGCGCCAATACTGCACGATGACTGGCCACCCGAAGGTGTAGCCGAGACAGCCGAGATCGGGATTGGCATCAAGCTCCTTGAGCATCGGCCGCATGGCGCGGACCACCGGCCACCAGGATTGAACCTTCCAAGGCTTGTTGATGCGCGTCCCGATCAGAAACACGACGAAATCGCCGTCGACCTCTGCGGTCATGCGCTGCGGAATGATGGTTCCAGCCATCGGCAGTCTCCCGTCACTGACGGACGACCAGCATGACTGCTGATGTGGCGCCGCAATGACGGTCCAAGACTCTCAGAGCCGCGTCACGCAGGCATGCAGGATCGCGGTGCGGCCGCCGCGCACCTCCTTGAGGCAGCGCTCGATCGCGGCCGGAACCTGCGCCGGATCGGTGACCTTCTCGCCATAAGCGCCGAACGCCTCGCCGACTTTGGCGAAGTCCACGTCTATCGCAAGCGCGGCCTCGAACTGGTCCTCCGCCTTGGCCTCGCCGTCCGGGTAGACCCGCAGCGTCGATTCCTTCACCGCCGACCAGCCGCCGTTGTCGAGCACGATGGTGAGGATCGGCAGCTTGTATTGCTTCGACACCGCGAGCACCGAATCGCTGACGTTGAAGTAGAAGCTGCCGTCACCCACGATCTGGATCGCCATGTGCTCGGGGCGCGCGAGCTTGGTGCCGAGCGCCATGCCGCCTGAGGAGCCGAGCCCACCGCCGCCGACGCGCACCACCGTGCCCGCAACCGAGCGCGGGATCTGCTGCTGCACTGCCGGCGTGTTGCGGGTCGCCTCGCTGAAGATCACGTCCTGTGGCGCGATCCGCTTGCCGAGCTCCCGGCAGAGATAGTGCGCGTTGATCGCGCCCGGCTTGCCCGGATTGGCCGCAAGCTCGGCGGCGCGCTCGAGCCGCTTCGCGTTCTCGGCCGCGAACTGCGCCACCCGCGCGGCCGCTGCCTGTTGAAACGCTGGCGTTGCCTTCGCCTTCACGGCTTCGAGCACCTGCTCGAGGATGCGGCCGCTGTTGCCCTGCAGGCGCAGGCTGGAGGGGAAGCTCCACATCGGCGAGCCGCCCTTGACCACGTCGAGGTCGATCTGCGCCCAGAATGTTGCTTCGCTGGCGCGGGTGTCGCGCGGGAACCAGGGCACATCGACGTCCACCAGCAGCCCCAAGTCTGCCTGTCCGATGGCCGGACCGGCCTGGAAGCCACAGAAGCAGGGCGAGTCATGCGAGATGTTGCTCACCATGTTGGCTTCGTAGACACGGATGCCGGCAAACTCGGCGAGCTTGAGGATCGCTTCGGAGGCGCCGGGCGTGCGGCCTGCGTAGGAGGTGAGCAGGATCGGCGACTTCGCGGCGATGATCGCATCGGCAAGCTGCTCGACGAGCTTGGGGTCGGCGCCGCTCGAGGCCGCACTGCCGAAGCGCTCGGCCGGATAGGAGCGGATGTCCTGATCGGACCACATCTCGGTCAGGATCTCGCGCGGCAGCATCAGATAGACCGGCGCCTTCGGCTCGCTGTGCATCACGGTGTGGGCGCGCCGCAGCGCTTCCTTCACCACCACGCCCGAGGGCAACGTCCATTCCCACTTGATGTAGGGCCGCACCAGGCTGCCTTGGTCGAACGGCTCCTGCACGAAGTGCACGTAGTTGTCGCGCGTGCCCACAAGCTCGCCATGCGCGGTGAACGGCGCCTTGCCGGCCATCAGCAGGACCGGCAGCCGGCTGCGATAGAGGTTGTGCATCGCGTTGGTGGTGTTGGCGGTGCCGACGTCGACGTGCACCAGCACGCCCTGACCGCGCCCGGTCGCGAGCGCATAGCCGCCGGCCATATGGGCGGCCGTGTTCTCGTGCGGGCAGACGATGACTTTGGGCTGCGACTGGCCGCGCTTCCTCCGGCCGGCCATGGCCTCGATGATCGGCGCGTGGTCGGTGCCCATGTTGCAGAACAGATAGTCGATACCGACCTCGTGCAGCCCTTCGAGCAGATAGTTCGCCGCCGAGTTGCTCGCCGTATTCGCGCCCACGTCCATTCAGTCACTCCACCCGCTGTTTGTTGCTCATACATCGCATTTTGCACCGTCATGCCCGCGCCTGTCGCGGGCATCCACGTCTTTACTTGTTGCGAGTAAGACGTAGATGGCCGGGACAAGCCCGGCCATGACCGTGTGGTGAGTCGTTATCCAAAGTTGGAGTCCGTTCAAGACGACGCCTTCATGCGCTCGACATTGCCGGCTGCGCCCGCTGCTGCCTCGCGCGCGATCATGCCAGCCAGGAGCTTGCGGCCCTGGATCGGGCCGGCGTCGACCCGGATCGAGACCGGGAAGGTGACGCTGTCGGGCTCGGGCCCGAGCGCGCGCTGCTGCGCCTCCAGCACGACCTTGTCCTGGTCAAAGGTGCGCACGATGCCCTCACGGATGACCTCGTCGAGCGCGCTGTCATCGATGCGGAACTGGCGCGCGATGCCCCAGAAATAGTGCGAGCTGGTCATCGTCTCGGGCGTGATCAGGTTGAGCACCTTGCGCTCCAGCGCCTGGGCCTTGTCGCGCGTGCCCGCCGGCATGGAGCCGTTCTCGATCACATGCAAGCCGGGCGGCGTGAAACTGTTGGTGTGCCAGCGGTTGATCCGGCCCGCGAAGCCGGTGGTGCGCTGGTAGAACGGCGGCGCTTCGATGTTGAGCATATCCCGATGCACCCGCACGGTGTTGCCCTCGATCGTCAAGCTCGCAGGCGATTCCGCCACCGACTCGTTGCCGATCGTCTCCTCATGCACGAAGCTCTCATGCGAGAGATCGAGCAGGTTGTCGTTCACCAGCTGGTAGTTCGCTCCGAAGTGGTGATAGCCCGGCACCGTTCGCCACGCCGGATCGTCCATCCAGTGGAAATCAGGGACGTAAGCAGGGTCGGCAAGCGCAGGCTCGCCCAGCCAGATCCACGCGAAAGTGTAGCGCTCAACCAGCGGATATTTGCGCACCCGCGCCCGCGCAGGCACCTGGTCCTGCCCGGGCACGCGCACGCATTGGCCGTCGCGGTCAAAGCACAATCCATGGTAGCCGCACTGGATCTCATCGCCGACCAGACGGCCGAGCGAGAGTGGCGCCAGGCGATGCGGGCAGCGGTCGGCGAGCGCAATGGCCTCGCCCGCGGTGGTGCGGAACAGCACGATCTCCTCGCCGCATACAGTGCGGGCGAGCGGGGCCCTGCCGATCTCGTTGCCAAAGGCGATGACCTGCCAGCAGTTACGCAGCCACATGTGGTTTCCTCCCGACCACATTGTAGCACACTGGGGCTAGCTGCACTGCGTCACAGATGTTTCTGTCGTGTCCCGGCCGAGCGAGCGGTAGCGAGCGAAGAGCCGGGATCCAGGGCGACAGATCGCGAACTTTACAAATTTGCACTGGGTCCCGGGTCTCGCTTCGCTCGCCCGGGACACGTACGGTTTTTGACACCGCAAGACTAGAATGACCTGTCGGGGCGCGCTTTGGTTTCGCCCGTGTTACCTTGCTATCGTAGGGGAGAGGCGCGGAGGCAGGGTATGGCCCGTGCGCAGTTGAGCTTGCTGGTGTTGGCAGCCGCGCTGGCGACTGCCGCTCCCGGCATCGCGCTCGCCCAAGCCGACTTTTATCGCGGCAAGCAGATCCGGCTGATCAGCGGCCATCCGGTCGGCGGTGACTACGACCTCGGCGCCCGCTTCCTGGCCAGGCACCTGTCGCGGCATATCCCGGGAGAGCCCGTTGTCGTGGTGCAGAACATGCCTGCTGCTGCGAGCGTCGTGGCAGCAAATTTCATCTACAACCAGGCGCCGCGCGACGGCACGGTGATCGGGTCGTTCTCGCGCAATCTCGCCAGCCAGGCCCGCATGGGCCAGCCCAACATCGAGGTCGATCCGCGCCGCTTCAACTGGCTGGGCGGCTACTCGCTGCCGAGCCGGGTCTGCGTCAACTGGCACACCTCGCCGGTGAAGACCATTGACGATCTGTTCACGCGCGAGATGATCACGGCGGGCGGCGGCGCCACCTCGTCGCTCAGCATCATTCCGACTGTGCTCAACCACGTGCTCGGCACCAGGTTCCGCATCGTCGAGGGCTACAAGGGCATCCGCGATGCCGCGCTCGCGATCGAGCGCGGCGAGGTTGAAGGCGTGTGCATGTCCTACGCCCAGTTCAACGATTACCAGCACCTCGTCCGTGACGGTAAGTTGCGCATCCTCCTGCACGCCGAGGAGACACCGATTCCCGACATTCCGCAGGTGCCCTCGATCTATGCATTTGCCCGGAGCGAGGAACAACGCCAGCTCTTGCGCTTTGTGTTCGCAAGCGCTGAATTCGGCCGCCCTTACGTCCTGCCGCCGGAGGTATCGGCTGATCGCGTGGCGCTTATGCGCAAGGCGTTCGCCGACCTGGCGCGGGACCCGCAGATGCAGGCTGATGCCGAGAAGTCAAAGATCGACATGACCTACTTGCCGCCGGAGCGCCTGGAGCAGCTGGTCGCAAGCCTCTATCGTACCCCGCCGGATATGATTGAAACCGTGAAGAAGCTCGTGCCGAACCTGCAATAGATCTGGCTTAGCCCAGGCGCCCTGGCGCCTTTTGGAGCGGTATGGCGCCGCCGGGCGGTCCCTTTCGCAAATCGCCATTGTGTGGCTACATGCCCGCCTGATTGGGAGGCTTTTAAAGATGGCGTCGGAAATTGAGATGTATCTCGATGCTTTCGAGGAGGTTCAACGGCTGCTCAAGCGGCTTTCGGCGGTTGTCGACCAGATCAACTCGGTAGCGGAAGCGATCACGGACGACCTGCAGGATGCCGCCGCGATGGTCCCGAGCGATTGGCCGACGCGTGATCAGCTTCGAGGCCTGCTTTCGGAGATCGCCACCTCCAAGGACCAACTTCTCCAGAAGTGGAGCGCGGTGCCCGAGCGCATCCGGAATGCCATGCCCAACAAGCGGCCTGATGCGGTCTCCGACGATTGGGACGAAGAGGACGCCGATTAGCCTTGACTGCGTCAGAAGCTTTGCGTGTCCCGGGCGAGCGCAGCGAGACCCGGGACCCAGTGCGTCGAACTCTACGTCTGCTTGCTTAGCCCCTGGGTCCCGGCTCTCGCTCCGGCTACGCCTCCGCTTCGGCCGGGACACGAGAGGCCTGTGACGCAGTACAGTTAGCCCCTGTTACTCCCCCGCAACCGCCACGATCTTGCGTGTGCGCTCGACCACGCCCACTGGTGTCGCGTAGAGCGCCTTGATCACACGCTCGGCGTCCTCGCCAGGGGTTGGATCGAGTGCCAGGCGCTGCTTCTCGGCGTCGGCCTTGAGCTCGGGGTCTTCGACCGCCAAACGGAACGCCCGGCGCAGCAGCGCGAGCCGGTCGGCCGCGATGCCGGGCGGGCCGAGGACAGGCCGGCCGAGTGTCATGCGGTCGAGCACAAGCTGCACGATCTGACGCGCGTCGGGCGTGCTGACGAGCTCGAGGATCGTGGGCGTTTCGGCGTGCAGCGGATCCTTGCGCGGTGACATCTGCACCAGCAGCCGCAACTCGCCACGGCTCATGCGGTCGCGCACATAGGCGCGACCCGGCCCCGACCAGCCGCTCATGAACAGGCCATCGAGCTCGCCTTTCTCGATCGCCTGGAACTCCTCGGGCTGGCCCTTGTAGCCATGGATCGCCTTGAGCCGGGTGCCGAGGAGATCGTTGACGAGCCGCACGAACATGGCGGGATCGGTCTCCGGTCCGGTCGAGCCGAAGAATATTTCATGCCGCTTGGCATCCTCGATGGTCTTGACCACCGAGCGCGCCGCCACTACGCCCATGCCAGTCTCGCGCATGACGCTGCCGATCCACGACAACCTGACGGCGTCGAAGCGCGCCTGCGATTTCTCGCCATAGAGCAGCGGTGCCGTCGGCATGCCGCGGTCGATCAGTCCGAACACGCTGCCGTCGCGCGGCGCGACGTTGTAAAGGAAGTTGGCGGCGCGGATGCCGCCGCCGCCGACCATGTTCTGCACCACGATGGTGGGCGTACCTGGCAGATACCTGCCCATGTGGCGCGCCAGCATTCGGGTGTACTGGTCGTAGCCGCCGCCCGTGGCCCCGCTGGTGACCAGCGTCAGCTCACGCCTGCCGAGATAGAACTCGTCGGCCGGTTGCGCCCCCGCGTGGCGGAGCCCCAGCGTTGCGGTCAGGCACAGGCCAACGCGGAGCCAGAGCGATCGCATGATCCGCATTCCCCAAATCCGCTTCCCCGAGAGAGAAGTCAGGAAGCTTCGGCGAAATGCCGGGTCAACTCAAGGGCGCGGCGACATGCGGATGCAGATGCTGCTTCATACGGGCCATGGCGTGCGGCAGCACGAACGGTAGGCCGGGTGACGGGACGCGTCCGATCGCGCCGGTGACTCCGAACACCTGCTCCAGCATCGTGTCGGTGATGATGTCGGCTGGCGTGCCGTCGGCGACGATGCGGCCGTGGTCGAGCACGACGATACGATCGGCGAACAACGCGGCCAGGTTGAGATCGTGCAGCACCGCCACGATGGTGACCCCGCGCGCACGCCGGCGTCGCGTCGCTTCCAGAAGGTCGAGTTGGTGGCGCAGATCGAGGCTCGCGGTCGGCTCGTCAAGCATGAGCAGGCCGGGGCCGTGGATGGCCTCGCCGCAGGCCAGCTGCACCAGCACGCGAGCAAAGTGCGCGCGCTGCTGCTCGCCACCCGAGAGCGTGGTAATGATGCGCTCGCCGAACGCCGTGAGATCGACCTCGGCAAGCGCGCTGGCAACCAGCGCGTCGGCGCCTCCGCGGTCGCCTGCGCCCATGCGCACCACGTCGGCGACCGTGAAGGGAAAGGCCACTGTCGTATGTTGCGACAGCATGGCCCGATGCAGGGCCAGCGTGCGCGCCGAATAGCTCTTCAGCGGCCGGCCACGCAGCGTGACCGCGCCCGCCTGCGGCGCGATCTCGCCCGCAAGCACCCGCAACAGGGTGGACTTGCCGGCGCCATTGGGCCCGACCAGCGCCACCGTCTCGCCCGGCGCGATCGCGAGCGTCAGCTGATCAAGCAGCGTCTTGGCACCGACGCGCACCGTCATGGAGGTCGCTGCGAGCGCGGACGTCATAGACTTGCGACCGAGCGCTGGCGCAGCAGGATCGCGAGGAAGAACGGCGCGCCGATCGCAGCCGTGAGAATGCCAATCGGAACCTCCGCCGGTGCGGCGAGCATGCGCGCGCCAGTGTCGGCGCCGACCATCAGGATGGCACCGAGCGCGACGCAGGCTGGCAGCAGCAGGCGATGGCCGGGCCCGATCATGAGCCGCAACAGATGGGGCACCACGATGCCGACGAAGCCGATCACGCCCGCGACCGCGACGGCTGCGCCGGTGATCGCCGAGACCAGCAGGATCGCATAGCGCTTGAGCCGTTCCACCTCGACCCCCATGTGGAACGCCTCTGCTTCGCCGAGCACCAGCAGATCGAGCCCGCGCGCGATCAGCGGCACCGCGACGATGAGCGCGGCCGCGAAGGGCGCGATCGCCAGAGTCTTCGGCCAGGTCGCTCCGCCGAGCGAGCCCAGCATCCAGAACGTGATGTCGCGCAGCTGCCGATCGTCAGCGACAAATACCAGAAGCCCGATGCCGGCATTGGCGAGCGCCGCGATCGCGAGCCCGCCCAAGAGGAAGATCGCCGCCGACGTGCGGCTCTCGCGCGTCGCGATGCTGTAGAGCGCGGTGGTGGCCGAGAGCGCGCCGACGAATGCGGCGATCGGTAAGAGCTCGAATGGCAGCGGAATGCCAAGCCGGTCGCCCACGACGATCGTCGAGGTTGCCGCCAGCGCGCCGCCGCTCGAAACGCCCACCAGCGCGGGATCGGCGAGTGGATTGCGGAACAGGCCCTGCATGATGGCGCCGGCCGCCGCGAGCAGCGCGCCCACCATGCTGGCCAGCACAATGCGTGGCAGTCTGATCGACCACAGCACCAGCCGATCGCGCGCGATCAAATCAGGATCGCCTGCGCCAAGTCCGGCCGCAGCCAGCAGCCGATGAAACGGGATGCCGGCCGCCCCGATGGTGGCGGCCGCGACTGCGATGATTGCGAGCACTGCAAGGAGCGCGCCGATCACGATCACCGGGGAGCGGCGCGCTCTGGCCCACCGGCCCGCATGGAGCTTGCCGGCCGGCGTCTCGGCCGCCGTCATCCCCGGCACCGTTCAACGGCGGAGGCGATCTGCGAGGGAAACTCGACTTTCGCCAGCGATGGATTGAGGGCCGCGGCAACATCGTGCGCCGCCAATGCCGTGCGCGGGCCGAAGCCTAGGAGATAGAGCGCGTTCAGGGCCACGAAGGCGTTTCGCTTGGCCGCCGGCGTCAGCGCGAAGGCCTGATGCGCGAACACAGTGCGGGCATCGAGCGGGTTGGCCTCGCGCTGCATCGCGAGTACGGCTTCCGGCTGCGCCGCGATGATCGCCTCGTCGCTCACCGGCTTGTAGCCCTCGAACTCGGTGATGGCATTGGTCGCGCCGGAGAGCCGCATGATGCCCTCTGCTGCGGTGGCGCGCCCGGCGACCTGGGCGCGGTCGCCCACGAACGACAGCACGAACAGCGCCCGCGCCGGCTTGTCGATCCCGGTGCGCAGACGCGCCAGCGTGTCGAGATCGGCGGCGACGGCGTTTGCCAGGCATTCGCCGCGCTTCTCGACGCCGGCTGCGGCAGCGATGACGCGAATCTTCTCGATAATGCCTTCGCCGGTGAAAGTGTCCGGTACCGAGACGAACCCGACGCCTGCAGATTTGAGCACCGATACGGCCTGCTTCGGGCCGGCGCCTTCGATCGCCAGGATGAGCGAAGGGTTGAGCCCGAGCACGCCCTCGGGCGAAAGCGCACGGAAGTAGCCGACATTGCGCTTCTCGCGCAGCGCCTGTGGCGGATAGAAGCTCGTCGAATCGATGGCCACGATGCGCTGCTCGAGGCCGAGCGCGTAGAGAATTTCCGTGACCGCGCCGCCGATCGACACGATGCGCGATGTGTCGTGCGCCTCGGCGCGCGCGGCCGGCGCGAGCGCGACGATCGCCGCGAGGACGGCAGCAAAGCATATGAGCCGGGGCAGGGCAGGACGCATGGGTTACTTCGTGAGGATGAGCTTGTTCTGTGCAGTCAGGCGCAGCCGGTAGCGGTTGTCGCCGTGGCCGATGATGATTTCGCGGGTTCCGACGAACAGGTCGCGACTGTCGATACGACCTTCAATGATCTTGATCGTCCGCTGTTCCATGGCTCCAGGACGCCTTTCTCCTGCCGCGGGATCGGCGGTGTCTTGGTCGGGACGCGAGTTCATCTTGCCGATGCCTCGCAGTACACTATTGTATAGCTCACTGTACTTCTTTGTTTAGAGCCATTTTAAGCTGTGTAGACTTCAGTTTAGACTGATTTTAATCAGCTATTTCTTACCTTGACGGACGTAATACAAATAAATATCAAAGGCAACACTTGTGCTGCGGATTGGGGCCGCAGCCAACGCCAGCCAGCCGCCGCCCTGCGCGGTCGCCCGCCAGCCGCATTTCGTTCAGCAACAATGGCTTGGGGGCGTCATGACTGGCTCACGGCGCGCGGGTGCGCGCGAAGTCTCAATCAGAGTTTCAACCATCGCGATCGCGGGCGTCGCGGCGGCGACCGGGCTGGTGGTTTCGCCAGCATTAGCGCAGCAGCCGCGGCTGCTCGATCCAATCACGATCGTGGTCTCGAAGGTCGAGGAAACGGTCACGCAGGCGCTTGCCGGCGTCAGTGCGGTGCGCGGCGATCAGATCAACCAGCTGCAGCCCCGCCGCACCGAGGACCTGTTCTTTGGTGTGCCGGGCATCAACTTTCAGCAGCGCGCCGACGATCCGGGTGTCGCGGTCAACATCCGCGGCCTGCAGGATTTCGGCCGCGTCGCGGTGTTGATCGACGGGGCGCGGCAGAATTTCCAACGCACCGGCCACCAGGCCGATGGTCTCGTTTATCTCGATCCGGAGCTGCTCGCGGGAGTCGATGTGGTGCGCGGCCCGGTCGCCAACGTCTACGGCTCCGGTGCGATCGGTGGCGTGGTGTCGTTCCGCACGCTTGACGTCGACGACATTCTCAAGCCGGGCGAGAAGTTCGGCGGTCAGATCCACGGGGTGTTCGGCTCCAATCAGGTGGCCGGCCTCGGCTCCGGGTTTCTGGCGGTGCGCCCGACGCCTTATGCGGACGCGATGGTGGGAGCGACCGGGCGCACCCAGTCCGACTACAAGGACGGCCACGGCAACGTGGTCGTCAACAGCCACGTCAATACCACGACCGAGATCGGCAAGTTCAACCTGCGCCCTGCCGACGGGCACGAGCTGAAGTTCAGCGGTCTGCACTACGAATCCAAGTACGACAGCGGGCTGCCGAACGCGACCAAGACGGCAACCGTCTATGCCACCGACGTCATCAACGACATCGCAAGCGCGCGCTGGCGCTACAACAGGCCAGACGACCGGGTCTTCAACTTCGATATCAATACTTATTGGACTCAGACCGAGGCGGTTCA
>Ga0137409_10006928_pt1 | contig 11693 bp, 8 predicted proteins | sample CZODoug1_16funga_FD_122059 | JGI IMG/M metagenome (GOLD analysis project Ga0137409, IMG submission 122059) | Vadose zone soil fungal communities from Angelo Coast Range Reserve, California, USA - CZODoug1_16fungal (Hybrid Assembly) | ecosystem: Environmental > Terrestrial > Soil > Vadose zone... | reverse complement strand
CTGGACCGGCGTGCCCGTCGAGTTGCGTGCACCGCTGCTCGATCAGCGTCTGTTGCGCTTCCTCCTGCGAGTGCCGCCGGTGCCCTGGTGCATGGAAAAGATGCTACTCCGCGAGGCCATGCGTGGCATGCTGCCGGAAGTAGTCCGCGCGCGCCCGAAAACTCCACTTCTGGGTGACTCCATTAAGCATTTTATCGAGAGCAAGAAATGGAGACCAGTGCCGCTTCCTGAGCCAACTCTAGAGCTTCAGAAGTTTGTGGATTGGGGGCGGCTCGGCAGAACTCTTGCGACCGCCGCGGGTTCTACCCTTTGGGTTGGCCTGCGTCCAGTTTCCCTGTGCCATTGGCTAAAAGGCGTTGTAAACGAGGAACGGATTCGTTAGAGTTCCAAGTGGAGACAATGAATGAATCGAGCGCCAGAAGTGCCTCTGAAGGCACCTTATCATCCACCTAAACTCATTGTCTACGGCGACTTAACTCAGTTGACCATGGCCAGGGCGATGATGGGGGGACGGATCGACAATATGATGCTGACCAAGCGTACCTGATTCATGCCTTCGAGCAGTGTTGCATTGTGAGAATCCTCCGCCAGTGACTTTTCCCTATCGCGCGTACGGTCTGACCCTCGGCTGTGACACTCCGGTTTCTGCCCTCCAGCAAGAACGCACGGATCCCAAACGGTATGACATCGTGGTGAGCCTCGGCCCAGAAACGGACTGGGTGCGGGAAGCCAGGCGTCTACCGTCCCACGTGGAGCATCCCAGGCCCGGAGAAGTCGAACGAGACAACTCGCCGTTCACCCTTACTTCGTTCGGATCAGGAGAATTTTTCGAGCTGGCCTATGGCGATGAGGCACTTTTCTTTGTGGATGCTGCGGCGAAACGTCTTTGGGGAACTTGTCTGCCGCCTCTTACCAATGAAGATGTGGCGACCTATCTCCTCGGGCCAGTCATGGGATTTGTTCTGCGACGCCGGAGTGTCTTGGCTCTCCATGCCAGCGCCGTATGCATCGGGGGACAGGCCGTCGCGCTGTGCGGCGAGAGCCAGGCGGGCAAGTCCACGATGGCGGCGGCCCTTGCGCTGCGAGGAATCCCCGTCCTGTGTGAAGACGTAACTCCACTGGTCGAAGTGGCTGGGAGATTTCAAGTTGAACCTGGTTATCCCCGCGTTTGCCTTTGGCCGGAGGCGGTAGAGGAATTGTTTGGCGCGCGGGACGCGTTGCCGCGGTTGACACCCAGTTGGGAGAAGTTTTTTCTGCCGCTGGATGGCAGGAATGCGATATTCGAGGAGCAGCGGCGAGTTGTGAGCGCGGTGTATCTCCTTGCTCCGCGGGTTGCAGAGGCCGATGCACCTCGGATAGAAGCAATAACCGCTCGTGGGGCGCTTCTCGATCTCGTGCAGAATACTTACATGAACTGGCTGCTGGACCGGAGACAGCGCGCCGCAGAATTTGACGCGCTCAGCAAGCTCGTCACGCAGGTGCCTGTACGGCGGATCGTGCCGCATCTGGACCCGGTACGTATCGGCGCGCTTTGTGAGTTGATCGTCGCGGACGCGGAGCGCGTATCTGCCGCTCATGACTCCGCCGCCGGGGTTTCCGCCCGCTGAGATGTATTCACTCCGCGATTTCGGAGAAATGATCGCTGATGCCGGGCGCTTCGGTGCATACGCCAAAGCGATTGCGGGTGCAGTGCGTCCGGGTGACACCGTCGCGGAAATCGGCTGCGGCCCCGGCGTGTTCTCGCTGTTAGCCTGCCGAGCAGGAGCGCGGCGTGTTTTCGCGATCGAGTCGGAAGACAGTATTGAATTTGCGCGGCAGCTCGCGGCCGCGAACGGTTTCACGGACCGCATCGAGTTTTTCCAAAGTGACTCGCGCAAGACGGAATTGCCGGAGCGCGTGAACGTCATCGTTTCCGATATTCGGGGCGTGCTGCCGCTCTATGACCATGCGATTCCGTCAATGGAAGATGCGCGACAGAGATTACTCGCGACAGGCGGAATCATGATTCCGCAGCGCGACACGCTGAAAGCGGCCGTGATTGAGGCGGATGAGTATTACTCTCGCCTCATGTCCCCCTGGCGGAAGTCGGTTCCCGGGGTAGATCTCTCGCCATCGGTTTTGCCCATCCTCAATCAGTTCTACAGCTCATCTTTCAAGGATGATCAACTTCTGACGCAGGCGCAGAACTGGGGCTTACTTGACTACACCGTGGGAGCTGCGACACGAGTGGCTGCCGAATTGGATTTTCACGTGGCGCGAGAAGGAACGGCCCACGGAGTGTGCCTATGGTTCGAGACAAAGCTGTTCGAGGAAATCGGCTATTCCTCCGGGCCAGGGGCTGCGGGAACCATATATGGCCAACTGTTTCTCCCCTGGCTTGAGCCGGTGGCGGTTGAGAAGGGGCAGAAAATTCAGTTAGGGCTGCACGCCGATCTCGTTGGGCAGGATTACATCTGGCGGTGGGAAACAAGGATCTCTGCAGCGGCCAACAATGCCGAGCTCCACTTTCAGCAATCGACATTTCAGGGCGCAAATTTCTCGCAACATTCACTGCGACGCCAGGCGGTAGACTATACTCCCCTGCTTTCTGAGGCAGGGCAGGCGGACCTATGGATGTTGGAAAAGATGGATGGTAGCGCCTCCTTGCAGAAAATTGCGCAATCGGCCTCGGAGCGGTTCCCGCGCCTCTTTTCTTCCTGGCACGAAGCATTCCGGCGTGCGGCGGACCTTTCTAGAAAATTTTCCCGCTAACGTGGGTGGCGGCTGCTCCCTGACCGGAATCTTCGTCGAACCTGCTTTTGCGGCGAGCGCACCGAAACGCAATCGACATTTATCTTGCAACTCCGAAAGGCTCTAGGCAGAGTACCGTGGGATGATTCTTCGTCTCTCCAGTTCTGCTCAACGCGGGGCACTCGTTCTTGCGGCCTTTCTCGCTGCCGTGTTTCTCTCCTACTTTAGCATTCGCAATGCGCGTGCTGATCACTTCGCCGGCCTGCAAACCCTTCCTGCGCTTGAACGCGCCACGCAACTCGAGCCCGGAGATGCTCGCAACTGGTACCTTTTGGGCCGCTACTGGCAGTTCAATCTTGAAGATTCGGACGCGCAAAAAGCAGTCCGCGCCTACAAGATCGCCGTCTCCGTCGATCCCCGCTCCGCGGTTTCCTGGCTCGGTCTAGGTTTGGCCTACGAGTCCGCTGGCGATCTTGTGCACGCCCGGGATGCCTTTCTCCAGGCCAAAAAAGCCTACCCGCTCTCCGCGGAGGTCGCCTGGCAATTCGGCAACTTTCTCCTCCGGCAGGGCGAGCTCGAATCAGCCTTTGCCGAAATGCGCCGCGCCGTGGAATCCGATCCGAGGCGTGGCGCGGAAGCCTTCTCCCGCGCCTTCCACGTCGAGCCCGATGTCGAGCGCATTCTGAATCGCGCTCTGCCTCCGATTCGCGACGTTTATGTGAGTATCATCTGGGACCAAATCGCGGACGGCCACACCGATAACGCTCTCAAAGTCTGGGACCGCCTCGCCGCCATTCATCCCACTTTGCAAATCCAGGATGCATTCTCGCTGCTCGGCGCCCTGCACGCACAAAAGCGTATTGCCGAAGCAAGCCGCGTCTGGGGCCAGGCCGCATTCTTTGCAGGCATGGCCGATCTCCAAGGCCCGCGCAACTCCGTCTTATGGGACGGCGGTTTCGAATCCGGAGTTTTTGGCGGCGGCTTTTCCTGGATTCTTCCCGATACCTTCGGCTCCGTGCAAGTCCGCACGGACTCGGCGGAAAAGCACTCCGGAACTCGCTCCCTTCGCATGACATTTGACGGCAAATCCGACGTCAATTTTCTAGGAGCATGCCATTACGTTCCCGTACAGCCGTCCACACCCTACCGATTCTCAGCCTGGGTGCGTACGAGAGACCTCACAACCGATCAGGGCATCCGCTTTCAATTGCGTGCACTCGACGCCCAGGACACTTCCGTCGTTGTCACGCCAGATGTTCGCGGCACTCACCCTTGGACACAAATCGCAATCCCCTGGGTCTCAGGTAAAGATGTCCAGGAAATGCAAGTTTGTTTGCTCCGCTTCCCGGGTGATCAGCCTGATTCCAAGATTCAAGGTACAGCTTGGGTCGACGACGTGGCTCTTGTGCCTAAATCCGCGGAGCACACCAAGCCATGAAGTTTCTCCGCGTCGGTATTTGTGCACTGGTTGCGTTTGCTGTAGCCGCACACGGCGGCGTCGAGGATTGGGCGCGTGCTGTGATCGAAACCGGCGCGGGCCTGCTCTTTCTTGCCTGGGCCTTGTGGATCTATTTCCATCGCGAAACACAACCCGTTCTTTCACCTCTCCTCCCGCCTCTCGCCGCCTTTTTGCTCCTCGTTTCCGGCCAGTTGTTTTTTCGCGGCACGGCCTCTCCCTTCAACACAAGAATTGAACTCCTCCTGCTCCTTGCCTACCTGATCCTTCTTTTTCTTGCCGTTCAAGCTTTCCGGACTCTGGAGGACTGGCGAGGCTTTGTCTGGTTCGGCATGGGTCTCGGGTTCTTGGTCAGCGGCTTCGGCATTCTTCAGCACCTGACCTTCAACGGGAAACTCTATTGGTTTCGCGAGATGCGCTATGGCGGCATTCCCTTTGGGCCATATGCCAACCGCAATCATTTTGCCGGCTTTGCAGAACTGATCCTGCCGCTGGCTCTCGTCCCGCTCGTTCTCGGCAGAGTCCGCCGCGAACGCTGGCCCGTCGTCGGCCTCTTCGCCGTTATTCCCATTGGGGCGCTCTTTCTCTCCGCTTCGCGCGGAGGCATCGCCGGTTTCGCCGTGGAATTGGGCCTGCTCGCCCTTTTGATGATCCGGCGGCGCACCCTGGGCAAGCAGTTGCTCGCTGCAGGCACCGTCTTGCTCACCGCTTTGCTCCTGGTCTCCTGGCTTGGGGTGGGACAAATCCTCCAGCGGTTTTCCTCGCTGCAATCCCTCGAAGTGACAACCGCCAAGCGCGTCTCGATGATGCGAGACACTTGGCGGATTTTTCTCGATCATCCTTTGACGGGAACCGGCCTCGGCACTCTTCAGGTCGTCTTCCCACCCTACGAAACACTTTACGACGGCAAAATCGTCAACCACAGCCACAATGACTATCTCGAGGCGCTCGCGGAGACGGGACTTCTCGGCGGCCTGTGCTGCGCCTGGTTTCTCGGCGTCTTGCTGTCCGAGTCTCTAAGGAGATTGCGTGAGCTCAACAATTCGTTTGCTGGAACTTTGCAAGTTTCCGGCTTGATTGCCTGCACCGGCCTCCTCGTACATAGCCTCGTCGATTTCAATTTCCACATCCCCGCCAACGCCATCTTGTTTTTTCTAATGGCTCATCTGGCCACCGCAGAAATTCAGCAGGGTCCTCCGCGGCAACCGGACTCCAGCCATCGCCGGCGGAGCTCTCCAAATCATTGATTGACTTGGCCTTTCTACCTGTATAATCCACTTGGGGGTCATCCACTCGTATGCAGCCAGCAAGTCTGGGTGCTCTGGGGTGGTGTTTCGTTACGAGCGCTCTTCTTGGGATGATGGTATCGGCGCCGCCCACCCGCGCGCAGACCGTTCTCGAAACACCACAACAAATCAACGATCGTATCCGCGCGCTTTCCTCGACGGCGCGCCTGGCCCCGCATGACTATGTCATCGGCAATGGCGACGTGGTTGACGTCGACATCTTTGATGTAAAAGAACTTAGCCGTGAAGTTCGCGTCAGCCAGACAGGGTCGATCGGCCTTCCGCTCGTGCCGGTTCGCTTGCACGTCGCCGGACTAACCGAAGTCCAGGCCGAACAGAAGATCGCAGAAGTCTTGGAAGCCAATGGACTCGTTTCTCATCCGCAGGTAAGCGTCAGCGTAAAAGAACGAAAGAGCAAACCCATCACCGTCGTGGGGGCGGTTCAGCATGCGATGGTGTTTCAGGCGGACCGGCCGGTTACCATCCTTGAAGTTCTGGCGGAAGCCGGTGGAATCGCCAATGACGCGGGCGACACCGTGATCGTGACGCGCCCCATGCAAGAACATCCGTACGATCCTTCTGATCCACCTCCGATCGGCCCGGAAGATCCCGCTCCGGCGGCCACGCCAAATGAATCGACTCAGGCGGAATCAGCCCCGAACACTCCCGCCGCAGGCAAGCCCATTTTTTCGGCTCCCGCTGCCGCAACGTCCCCAAATGTTGCAGCCGCTTCTTCTGCCCCCAATGAACCACCCCGCATCGGCAATACCATCACCATCAACCTGAACGAGCTGATGGAATCCGGAGATGCCACGAACAACATCATTCTCCAGGCTGGCGATATTGTTACCGTCCCGCACGCGGGAATTGTCTATGTTCTCGGCGCAGTGACCAGGCCGGGTGGGTTTGTCTTGGCGAATGACCGTGCGCACATGAGCACTTTGAAAATCCTGGCCCTCGCCGGCGGCCTGAATCGCACAGCCAAGAAAGATCGCGCGGTCATCATTCGAAAGGACGCGCAAGGCCAGCAGCACGAAGTCGCCGTCAATCTCAAGAAAGTCCTGGACCGTTCCGCCGAGGACTTACTGCTCCAGCCCAGCGACATTTTGTATGTCCCGGAAAGCGCCTCGAAGCAAGCCATGCTGCGGGCTGCGGAATTCGGCATTGCGATAGGTACGGCGGTGGCCTTGTATCGGGTCGCCTACCACTAAATCACATGGACGAAGAGAACAAACTCGTACCACACGGAAATGGTTCGAACGGCGCCGTTGAGCTAGTGCCCGTCCAGTCGCACCCGCCGGTCTGGGAGCTTTCTCCGCGCGAGCCGCACCTCTACGACTATCTCCTGATTCTCCGCAAGCACCAGTGGCTCATTCTTTCATTCATGCTCGCCGTCGTGACCATCGTCGCGATCGCCACCTTCCGTATGCAGCCGGTTTACGTCGCCACAGCACGCATCGAGATGGACCGTGAGAATTCGAACATTTTGCCTTTCCAGGGTGCGGATTCTTACGACTTCATGACGGATCTCGAAAATTACATCGAGACGCAATCCAAGATTCTGACCAGCGAGACGCTTGCGCTCCAGACCATCCGCAATGGCGGACTCTCATCCCGGCCGGAATTTTCCTCCCCGGGCGGGCCGTCGGAAGCCGTGGCCATTGGCAGCTTGGCGAACCAGAAGCGCCCGCCGGAACTCGGTGAGTTCTTGGGCAGTCTCAGCGTGAGGCGCGTTCCCAACAGCCGCTTGATGGACGTCAATTTCGAATCAACCGACCCGCAGCTTGCCGCCAGGATCGTCAACGCTCATATCGCCACATATATCGAACAGAATTTCCGGAGCCGTTATGAAGCCACCACTCGCGCTACCACCTGGCTCGCGGACCAGCTCGGCGAACTAAAAATAAGGGTTCAAAAAGCAGAAGACGCCCGTATCGCCTACGAACGGCAAAACCAGATCTGGACGATCGACGATAAGCAGAACATCACCACCCAGCGTCTCGCCGACGTCAACAAGGAGCTGACCGAGGCGCAAAGCGAGCGCATGAAGAAGGAATCGCTGTATCAGTTTGCGAAATCCGGTAATCTCGATGCCGTGCCCCAGGTGCACAGCAGCTCGGCGCTGACGGATTCACTCAAGAAACGAACCGACATATCGTCGCAATATGCCGATGCGCTGAGCCAGTATGGCCCTAACTTCCCAAGGGTGCAGCGTCTTCAGGCGCAGCTCAAGGAAGCGGATGAATCCATTGAAAAAGAGAAAAAGAAGATTCTCGATGTTTTGGAAAGCGACTATCAAGAGGTTCGCCAGCGTGAATCTCTGCTGACTCAGCGCCTCGATCAGCAGAAGGCCGAAGCCAACCAGATGGCCGAAAAGCTCGTGGAATACAACATCCTCAAGCGCGAGGCCGAAGCCAACAAGTCTCTCTATGACGGTCTAATGACGAAATTGAAGGAAACTGCCATTTCGCAGGGCCTGCGTTCCTCCAACATTCGCGTCGTCGATCCGGCCATGATTCCTTCCACACCTGCGCGTCCCGCAAAGGCGCGCAACGTCATGCTGGCATTCCTTGTCGGCTTGGTTGGCGGCATCGGCTTGGCTCTCCTTCGCGAGTACCTGGACAACACTGTCAAGACGCCGGACGACATCGAGACGCTCGCGCGCCTGCCTTCCCTCGCGGTCGTGCCCCAGTTCGCCGGCTCTAACGGCACCGATAAGAAACAGCGTCTCCTCCAGGGTTTTGCCGCGAACGGCCACGAGAAGCGCATCGAGCTTGTCGCTCAGCATCTGCCCAAGTCCCAGATGTCGGAAGCGTTCCGCGCTTTGCGAACCTCGATTCTCCTCTCCCAGGCCGATCATCCGCCCCAGGTCATTCTGGTTACCAGCGCCTTGCCGCGGGAAGGTAAGACGACCGCTGCTGCGAATCTTGCCGTGACGCTGGCTCAACTTGGCGATCGCACCGTCCTCGTGGATGCCGACCTGCGCAAGCCGGGCGTTGGGCGCCTTCTGAACCTTGGGAGCGGGAAATATGCCGGCTTGAGTTCGTATCTGGCTGGTGTTTCGAGCCTTGATCTGGTGACGGTTCCGCATCCGGCTATTCCCAATCTTGCGGCTATTCCCACCGGTCCTTTGCCGCCGAATCCCGCCGATTTGTTGTCGTCACACAAGCTCGCCGACGCCATCACCGAGCTGCGCACAAAATACAAGTTTATTGTTATCGACTCGCCGCCGGTTATGGCTGCTACGGATGCCGTGATTCTTTCCGTGCAGACCGACGGGGTCTTGCTCGTCGTTCGGAGCGGGGAAACACCCAAGGAAGCATTCACTCGGACGCGCGATCTTCTCAATAGCGTCAAGTGCCGCATCCTCGGCGTCGTTCTAAATGCCGTCGATTCCAACGCGCCGGACTACTACTACTCGTATCGCTACTACCCATACTCGTATGGCTACGGTCCTCAGGAAGCGGCTGAGGCCTCGCATGATGAGAATTCCGATTCCGTCACCCAGCTCGCTTCCCGCGATCGCGACGACGATTCAGAGGCACTGTAAGGAGACCCGTTGCGGTATCTGATTACTGGCGGCGCTGGCTTCATCGGTTCTCATCTTGCGGAAAGACTGCTCGATCGCGGCGATCGCGTTGTGCTGCTCGACAATCTTTCCACCGGCAGCATGGACAACATCCGTCATCTGAAATCTTCCGAACGCATGGAATATCACCTCGACGACATCGAGAATCGTCAGCTGGTTGCGGAGCTCGTTGACGATGCGGATGTCGTCGTCCATCTGGCTGCCGCCGTCGGCGTCAAACTCATTGTCGAGAGCCCTGTCAAGACCATCGAAACCAATGTCAACGGAACGCAGTTGATCCTGGAAGCCGCTTGCAAGAAACGGAAACTCGTTCTCACTGCCTCTACCTCCGAAGTCTACGGAAAAAACACCAACGTTCCATTCCATGAGGACGCCGATCTCGTCCTCGGCCCCACCACCAAAGGCCGCTGGAGCTACGCCGCCTCCAAAGCCCTCGATGAGTTTCTCGCCCTCTCCTACTGGAAGGAAAAAAAGCTCCCCGTCATTGTGGCCCGTTTGTTTAATACTGTGGGCCCCCGGCAAACCGGACGCTATGGAATGGTTCTGCCTAATTTCGTCAAGTCCGCTCTGGACAACACCACGATCAGTGTCTACGGCAATGGCAAGCAGTCCCGCTGCTTCTGCGACGTGCGCGACACTGTGGAAGGTCTCATCCGCCTTATGGACACCGACCGTTCCATCGGCGAAGTCATCAACGTTGGCAACACTGAGGAAATCACCATCGAGGATCTCGCGCAAAGAGTGAAAGAACGCACCGGCAGCTCCTCTCCTATCGAGTACGTTCCCTACGACAAAGCCTATGAACCCGGCTTCGAGGACATGATGCGCCGCCTGCCCTCCGTGGAAAAACTCCAGGCCCTCACCGGCTTCCGTCCCCGCACATCACTCGACGAAATCATCGACCGTGTTGCTTCTTTCTTCCAGCAAAAGGTCGAAGGTGTGGACCTTCACAGGGTAGCCACAACTAGCGCGGACTGACGCCCCCATCGCACGGCTGTATTCGCCCATTTCTCTGTAATGATTTTCGCTTTCTCTTCCCATCCCGTTTTCTGAAAATACCGCTCTCCTGAGGGCTTTCCTCAAACTCCCACTTTCATCAAACTTTTTGCCCCCTCTTTCGTCTCTACCTCTAGCTGCCAACGGGGGTCCCTGTGACTACAACCAACATAGACGGCGCGCCCCCCACGCGCGTCAGTGGCTGGCTGGACGCCGCGCTTCGCGATTTGCAGTATTCCTTCCGCATGCTGGCCCGAACTCCGGGCTTTACGGCCATCGCCGTCCTGACTCTCGCGCTGGGGATTGGCGCCAACACCGCGATCTTCACCCTGCTCGATCAAGTTCTGTTGCGTCTCCTTCCGGTCAAGGATCCCCAGCAGCTCGTGCTGCTCACCATGCGCGGGCGCCACTACGGCAGCAATTGGGGCGGCAACGCCATCTCGCATCCCATGTACCGGGATTTCCAGGCTCATAACCAAGTCTTCTCGGAAATGTTTTGCCGCTTCCCGATTGCCGCGAGCCTTTCCTTCGGCGGGCAATCAGAACGGGTGGCTGTGGAGCTCGTCTCCGGAACCTATTTTTCCACCCTCGGCGTCGGTCCAGCCCGTGGTCGCGTGTTCACACCCGAGGATGATCGCGCTGCCAGCGGACATCCCTACCTCGTGCTGAATTACGACTATTGGAAAACGCGCTTCGCCGCCGATCCGGAAATTCTCGGCAAGGAACTGACCATCAACAATTACAAGATGACCGTCGTCGGCGTCGCGCAGCAGGGCTTTGACGGTGTGGAGCTTGGGCACTCCCCAAAGATCTTCATTCCTATCATGATGGAGCCGCAGATTATGGTCGGCAACCCCACCGACATGCTGAAGGAGCGCCGTAACCGCTGGGTGAATGCCTTCGGGCGGCTGAAGCCGGGCGTCTCGCAGCAGCAGGCCAAGGCTGCCCTTCAACCCTTCATGCACTCCATGCTCGAACAGGAAGTGCTGGAAGCCGCCTTCGCTCACGCCTCTGCGTACGATCGCCAGGAATTCCTAAAGTGCTGGATCGAAGTCTTGCCCGGATCGCAGGGCCGCTCCTACACCCGGCGTCAGCTCTCGACTCCCCTCTGGGTCTTGATGGCCACCACGGGAGCTGTCCTGCTCATCGCTTGCGCCAACCTCGCCAACCTTCTGCTCGTCCGCGGCAGCGCCCGGACCAAAGAGATTGCCATTCGTCTGGCCATTGGCGCCACTCGTTGGCAGATTATTCGGCAGCTCCTCATCGAGAGTCTTTCCTTGTCCTTCCTCGGAGGCATCGCCGGTCTGGCCTTCGCCTTCTGGGCGGACAAGGCGCTCATGGGTGTCTACCTGCCGTCGGATTCCGGCGGTCTCAGTATTTCCAGCCTGCCCGATCTCCGCATTCTTCTGTTCACCTTCGCCGTAACGATTTTCACCGGAATTGTTTTTGGTCTCGTCCCGGCGTTGCAGACCACGAAACCCAATATTTCCGGGACTCTCAAGGATCAGGCGGGGGCCGTCGTGGGCGGCGGCCACCAGGGCCTCCGGAAAGGCCTCGTCGTTGCCCAGGTGACTCTTTCTCTGTTGTTATTGGTCGGCGCGGGACTCTTCGTTCGCAGCCTTGCGAACCTGCGCAA
>Ga0137409_10006927_pt1 | contig 11694 bp, 9 predicted proteins | sample CZODoug1_16funga_FD_122059 | JGI IMG/M metagenome (GOLD analysis project Ga0137409, IMG submission 122059) | Vadose zone soil fungal communities from Angelo Coast Range Reserve, California, USA - CZODoug1_16fungal (Hybrid Assembly) | ecosystem: Environmental > Terrestrial > Soil > Vadose zone... | reverse complement strand
CTCGGCACGCTACGCCGTGCAACCTACGTCGCTGGAGACGAGCCGCTCGCGCTTCCCCGCGCGGCCATGATGTCTAAGGCTGCGTGACGGTTCGCGCGCTCGTTGTCCTTCTTTGCGTTCGTTGCGCCGGTGCCTAGTGCGCGCGATAGGCGTTGTGACAGGCGACACATTGCGCGGTAACTCCCGATAGCGAGGCCAGCGCTCGCCGGGCGTTGCCATCGACCGCCCCCTCTTGCGCGACGAGCGCGAATTGGCTTGCCGCCCGGTGCATTTGCGTTCCAATCTCCTGCATCGCCTTGGGCATGTAAGGCGCCATGTGAGCTGCACCATGCGCGACCAGCGATGACATGCCAATTCGGCCCTCCGCGATCTGCGCTGCGCGATCGAATTCGCCGGCGCCGAGCGCCGACTGGATTTCTGAGATCGCCGACAGATGGTCGCGCATGTTGCCGAGCAGATGCACCTGCATGGGCGCCGGCATCTTGACGAGTTCGCGGGAATCACTATCGCTGCCGGATGCCCGGGCGCTGAGCAGCAGCGCCGCGACCGGCACCGCGACCACAATCCGCAATGTCACCGATTGCATCATCACTCCAAGTAAGGAAGAAACGTTCGGCCCGGGCGGATCGGGCTCGCGGTCGACGACGTCCTCGGTATTGCCGAAGCGGAATTTAGTGCGGCCGACCCATGCCGACGCGTCGTGTGCTCGCCCGCTCGGGGGAGCCGCACGTATCATCGCAACTTTTGTTTGCCCGCGCGGACTGAGCGCGTCATCGAATGCCTGCCATCGATTATTCGCGTTTCCCGCGTTACAGCGAGCTGGTCGCGAATCTGCGTGCTTTCGCGGCCGAGTATCCGCACCTGGTCACATTGCAGGTGATCGGCCAGAGTTACGAGAAGCGTGACATCCATGTCGTGGTCGTCACTGCCGCCGCCACGGGACCCGCACATGACAAGCCCGCTTATTGGGTCGACGGCAATATCCACGCCACCGAACTGACCGCCTCGACCGCCTGCCTCTATTTCATCGAGGCACTGGTCAAGGGCTATAGCCATGATCCTGAGGTCACGCGCTGCCTCGATACGCGCGCGTTCTACATCTGCCCGCGCGTGAATCCCGATGGCGCCGAGTGGGCGCTCGCCGATCGTCCAACCATTGTCCGCTCCAGCACGCGCCGCTATCCGTACGACGAGGAACCCGACGCTGGCCTGATCATTCAGGACGTCAATAGCGATGGTCGCATCCTGCAGATGCGCATCGCCGACGCCAATGGGCCGTGGAAAAAACATCCACAGGAGGCGCGCCTGCTGGTGCGTCGCGATCCGACCGACCCGCCGGGCGGTGACTATTTTCGCGTGATGCCCGAGGGACTACTGAAGAACTACGACGGCGTACACGTAACGATTCCCGGATTCACGGGCAACGCCCAGGGGCTCGATCTGAACCGGAATTTTCCGTCGCTCTGGCGCCAGGAATTCGAGCAACTGGGCGCCGGGCCGTTTCCTACGAGCGAGCCGGAAGTGCGAGCGATTGTCGAATATTTTGTGAGCCACCCGAACATCTGCGGCGGCACCAGCCTGCACACATTCTCCGGCGTACTGTTGCGGCCGTTCGGATCGCAGCCGGACGACAAAATGGCGCCGGAGGATCTCTGGACTTATACGACTCTGGGCAAAAAGGGTGAAGAGCTCACCGGCTATCCGGCGATCTCGGTCTGGCATGAATTCCAGTACTACCCGAATGAATGCATCACGGGGTCGTTTGACTGGATCTACGAGCATCTCGGCCGCTTCACCTGGACCATCGAAATCTGGGATCCGAAAAAGGAAGCCGGGATCGACAACCGCGACTGGATTCACTGGTTCCGCGACCATCCGATCGAAGACGATCTGAAGTTGTTCGAGTGGGCGCAACAGGTTGCGCCGGGCGAGGGCTACGTCGACTGGCAACCGTTTGCGCATCCGCAACTGGGCGCCGTTGAAATCGGCGGCTGGCAAAGAACGGCGATCTTCAGCAATCCGCCGCCGCAGCTACGTGAGAAAGAGATCGCCCGCTTTCCCAAATGGCTGCTCCATTCCAACCTGGTCGGCCCGAAGCTTGAGCTGCGGGCCGTCGAAGTGACCGCGCAGAGCGTGGACACCTGGCGCGTGCGCCTGATCGTGCAGAACTCGGGCTGGCTGCCAAGTTACATCAGCAAGATGGCCCTGAAGCGCAAGCAGACGCGCGGCGTGTTGGCTGAAGTCGCGTTGCCCGACGGCGGCGAGCTACTCGTCGGCAAGCCGCGCGAAGAAATGGGAGAACTCGAGGGCTGGGCCTATCACCACACCAGTGTCAGCTTCTGGCCGAATCGCAAGCCGACCGCCGATCGCGCGTACGCGGAGTGGATCGTGCGCGCGCCCGCCGGCAGCCGGGTTGAACTCGTCGCCTGGCACGAGCGTGCCGGCCGCATCAAGGCACAGGCGACACTGGCCTAGCAGTACTTCGAATCCGGTCTGTTCGGCGCACGGCGTGAACGATCGGCGCGGCGCGCAGTCGCGGCCGCGCGTCGGCTGCGTTATGGGTGCTCGATCGAATGCGATCGCGCCAGGAAGCCCGAGGGTGACACGTCCTCGCGCCGTGCAATCTCGCGGAAAACTCGAAGCGCAATCCCAGCGAAGCGCGCGCGCGGTCGGCGCGAAACGAAGAGAGGTTCGGGAGCGTCGCAAGGCGCGCGGTATGCGCGGCATCGGGCTCAGTGCACGTGCTGCGACAACTCGCCGGTGCGGTACTTGTGCGCGATGCTGTCGAGCGAAACGGGCTTGATCTTGCCCGCCTGGCCCTCGCAGCCGAACTGCTGGTAGCGCTGCTTGCAAATCACTTTCGCCGCCGCACGCGCTGGCTTGAGCCAGTCGCGCGGATCGAAGTGGCTCGGATTCTCGCCGAGAAAGCGGCGCACCGCGGCGGTCATCGCGAGTCGGATGTCGGTGTCGATGTTGATCTTGCGCACGCCATGCTTGATCGCTTCCTGGATTTCCTCGACCGGCACACCGTAGGTCTCTTTCATCGCACCGCCGTATTTACGGATTTCCTCCAGCAAATCCTGCGGCACGCTCGAGGAGCCATGCATCACCAGATGGGTGTTGGGGATGCGGCGATGGATCTCCTTGATCCGATCGATCGCGAGAATGTCGCCGGTCGGCTTGCGCGTGAACTTGTAGGCACCGTGGCTGGTGCCGATCGCGATCGCCAGTGCGTCCAGTTGTGTGCGCTTGACGAAATCGGCCGCCTGATCCGGATCGGTCAACAGCATCTCGCGCGTCATCGTGACCTCGGCGCCGTGCCCGTCTTCCTTGTCACCGCGCATGGTTTCGAGTGAACCCAGACAACCCAGTTCGCCTTCGACGCTCACCCCCACCGCATGCGCCAGGTCGACCACCTTCTTGGTCACTGCCCAGTTGTAGTCGTAATCGGCGACTGTCTTGGCATCGTCCTTGAGCGATCCATCCATCATTACGCTGGAAAAACCGAGCTTGATCGCGCTTTCGCACACGGCCGGCGAGGCACCGTGATCCTGGTGCATCGCGATCGGAATCTGCGGAAAACTCTCCACCGCAGCCTGGATCAGGTGCGCGAGAAACTTCTCGCCCGTGTATTTACGCGCGCCTGCCGAGGCTTGCATGATCACCGGCGCGTTCAGTTCGCTCGCTGCCTCCATAATCGCCTGCACCTGCTCCAGATTGTTGACATTGAAGGCGGGCACGCCGTAACCGTTCTCGGCGGCGTGATCGAGCAATTGGCGCATGGCGACGAGCGGCATGAAGGACTCCCAGAAAGTAAAGTGATTGGCAAAGGCTATTATGCGACGAGTTGTTTGCGCGTCCCGCAGCTCTCAGTGCGCCACCCGCACGTTCAGGCGACGCAGCGCCTCTTCCAGCACCACGTCGCGTCCGGCGCGCAAGTCGGCCAGGGTCGGCACAACCCGCACCGCCGGCAAAGTGGGTTCGCCTTCCATGCGCGCGCCGCGCATCGAAATGAAACCGGTTTCGGCGATCCGCACACCGCCGCCGTCGGGCAATACGTATTCGACTGGGACGCCGACCACGCAACCGCAGGTCGGCTCACCAATGAGTGCCGCACCGCGCTGCTCCTGCAAAGTGACGGCGGCAAGCTCGGCCGCGCTGTCAGTGCGCGCGTCGATCAGGACGGCGACCGGCTGCAGCAGCGGCACTCGCGAACCCGGGCCGGCGCGCACGTCGCGGACTTTTTGCGAGCCGTACGCGCCCTCGCCGCGCGTCACTGTACGCATAGCCGCCCGTTCATCGGGCAGAAACTGGCCGACGAACCACAGGTACAGATCGTGATCGCCGCCGCCGTTGCCGCGTAGATCGATGATGATCGCTTGCGCGCCGGCCGCGGCCTCGAGCGCACGCTCCAGATCGGATCGCAATTCGGTCACGAAGCGATTGAAGCGAATCACCACCGTCTGGCCATCGAGCCAGCGAACCCTCGCCTGCGGCGGGCGTGCTTGCGGTGTTGGCCGCAGCTCGACCGAGCGCGTAGAGCCGTCCGCGAGTCGCAGATCAAAGCGCACCACACGCGCGGACTCCGGCGCGCGCTCAAGCGCTTGCGCCAGAACGCGAGTGACTGCGCGCAAGACGCGCACGCGCTCGGCGTCGCGCGGGTCGGCTGGCAACGCCTCGATGGCATCGATGCTGGCCGGTCCGGCAGTGGCCGGATCGTTGCTGGCAGCACGAATGAAATCGGCACCCAGCGCAACGCCGTCGATGCCCACCACAACATCGCCCGGCCGCACGCCCGCCGCCGCGCGCGATTCCGGATCGACCTCGAGCACCGCCACCTGCCCCTCGATCAGATGCATCGTGACACCCAGCCGCGAGGCGACGAAACGGCGGCGGTCGAGCGCTTCGCGCGGCGTCAGCACTTGTGTGTGCGAATCGCGCAGCTGCCCGGCCATCGCCTTGAGCGCCGCGTAAAACGCCGCATCGCTGCGCGCCGCGGCGGCCTGTGCCAGCGCCGATGCGCGCAGACCCGCCCAGTCCGCGCCGTTCATGTGCGGATCGTAGAAACGGTCCGCGAGCAATCGCCAAACCCGATCCGCGGTTTCGACGCGACCGCCCTCGCCGGCATATGCGGGCGACAGCCGTGTTGCCGAGACTGGCGCGACGTCTTCCGGAATGTCGGTAATCAGTCCCGAGCTGGGGCGGGTCGGCAGCAGCGTGCAGGCGCCGAGCATGAGACTTGACAAGAGGCTCGCTACGAAAGTCAGCAGCGGCGCGCCCGGCGCATATGACCGGCAGAAGCGTGCACCGAACCGCGACCGGCGCTGCGATCCGCGATGCGACCAACGACGCGAGCGCTGCTTGCTCGCCTTCAAGGCCATCAAGAAAACGGCGCAATCGACCGTGCTCGTAGCCACGAAAAACGCGCGCAGCCGGGCTCGCGCGAGCGAAACAGACACGCCGGTTTTCAGGCGCCCTCGCCCACGCGCACGATCTTCAATGCATTGGTTCCGCCGGGCTGCCCCATCGGCTCGCCAACCGTTAGCACCACCAGATCGCCGTGCTTGACCAGGCCCTTGGCGAGCAGCAATTGCTCGGCTTGCGCCAACGCGACATCGCGATCGCTGGTCAACGGCAGATGCAGCGGATGCACGTTGCGATAGAGCGCGAGCCGGCGCTCCGTCGAAATACTAGGCGTCAGGGCATAGATCGGTATGTCGACATCGTGCCGGCTCATCCACAGCGCGGTCGAGCCCGATTCGGTCAGAGCGCAAATCGCCGCGCAGCGCAGATGAAACGCGGTGAACAGCGCGCCGAATGCGATCGACTGATCGACGCGCGTGAAGCGCCGGTTGAGAAACTGTTGGTCCAGTCCGACCGACTCAAAGCGATCGGCCTCGACCACGATCGAGACCATCGCGGTCACGACCTCGACCGGGTATTTACCGCTCGCAGTTTCAGCCGAAAGCATCACCGCATCGGTGCCGTCGAGCACGGCATTGGCCACGTCGCTCACTTCGGCGCGGGTCGGCACCGCGTTGACGATCATCGACTCCATCATCTGGGTCGCCGTGATGGCGAGTTTGTTCATCTCGCGCGCCATCTTGATCATTTTCTTCTGCAGCCCCGGCACCGCGGCGTTGCCAACTTCAACAGCGAGGTCGCCGCGCGCAACCATGATGCCGTCGGTGGCGTCGAGAATGTCACTCAGTACGGGGATCGCCTCGGCCCGCTCGATCTTGGAAATGATCAACGGTTTCACGCCGTGCTTTTCGCCGGCGATCATCGCCAGCTGGCGCGCCATCTCAACATCGGTGCGATTCTTGACGAACGACACCGCCACGTAGTCGGCACGACATTCCATCGCCGTTTCGATGTCGCGCACATCCTTGGCCGTCAATGCCGGCGCCGACAAGCCGCCGCCTTGCTTGTTGATACCTTTGTTGTTGGACAGCGTGCCGCCCAGGCGCACGATCGTGTGAATTTGCGCGCCCTCGACGTGGTCGACTTCGAGCACGATCAGGCCATCGTTGAGCAGCAGCGTGTCGCCGGCGCGAACGTCCTTGGGCAGATCCTTGTAGTCGAGTCCTGCGCGCTGCTCGTTGCCCATTTCGCAACCGGCATCGAGCACAAACGGCTCGCCCGCCCGCAACTGCACCTTGCCGTTTTCGAACTTGCCGACGCGAATCTTCGGGCCCTGCAGGTCCGCCATGATCGCTACTTCGCGCTCGCACTCCTGCGCCACACTGCGCACGAGCTTGGCACGCGCCAGATGATCTTCGGCCGTGCCGTGCGAAAAGTTGAAACGAACAACGTCGACGCCGGCCGCGATCATCCGCTTCAGCGTCGGCTCGTCGCTGGAAGCGGGTCCGAGTGTGGCAACGATCTTGGTCGAGCGCGGCATCAGACGCCTCTTTGCTGCAGGATCTCGAGCGCAGGCAGCGTTTTGCCCTCGAGAAATTCAAGAAAGGCGCCGCCGCCGGTGGAGATGTAGCTGATCCGGTCGGCGATGCCATATTTTGCGATCGCCGCCAGCGTGTCACCGCCGCCGGCGATTGAATACGCGCCACGCGCCGTGGCACCTGCGATCGCAAGGGCGAGCTGCCTCGTGCCGTTGGCAAAGGCGTCGAACTCAAACACGCCCACGGGTCCGTTCCAGATGATCGTCCCGGCTTCATTGATCACGTGCTGCAGCGCCATTGCGCTCTGCGGGCCGATATCGAGGATTTTCTCGTCCGCCTGCACATCATCGGCGCGGCGCGTCGTGGCTGCAGCGTCGGCCTTGAATTCGCGCGCTACGACGACGTCGATCGGCAGCGGCAACGTGCCGCCCTTCGCGGCGAGCGTAGCTGTGACTTTCTTGCACTCGCCCACCAGATCACGCTCGGCGAGCGACGTGCCAATCGGCATGCCGGCCGCGAGCAGGAACGTGTTGGCGATACCGCCGCCGACGATCAATCGATCGACGCGCTGCGCGAGATTGTTGAGGATCGTGAGCTTGGTCGACACTTTCGAGCCGGCCACGACCGCGACCAACGGCCGGCGCGGTTCACCGAGCGCGCGGCCGAGCGCATCGATCTCGGCCGCCAGCAGCGGCCCGGCGCAAGCGATCGGCGCGAACTTGGCGATACCGTGCGTGGTCGCTTCCGCCCGATGCGCGGTGCCAAAGGCATCGTTGACATAGATGTCGCACAACTTCGCCATCTTGCGCGCGAGCTCTTCGGAATTTTTCTTTTCGCCTTTATTGACGCGGCAGTTTTCCAGCAGAACGACCTGGCCGGGTTGCACTGCAACGCCATCGACCCAGTTCGCAACCAGCGGCACTGGCCGCTTCAGCAGTTCCGCCAGACGCCGCGCAATCGGTGCCAGCGAATCCTCGGGCTTGAACTCGCCTTCGGTCGGCCGCCCCAGATGCGAGGTGACCATCACCGCCGCGCCGGCGGCGAGCGCCATTTCAATCGCCGGCACCGAGGCACGGATGCGCGTGTCCTCCGTGATGTTGCCGGCGTCATCCTGCGGCACATTCAGGTCGGAACGGATGAATACACGTTTTCCCGCGAGTGCGCCTTGGGCGGCGAGCGCGGCGAGCGTCTGGACGGGCATAGGAGCGCGATTCGAAGTGAGGGACGAGGTACGCAGTACGCGAGGGAGGTACGTGTGATTTGCGCGACGCCTTGTAGTAGTTGTCTCGGCGACGCGGCGGTGTTGCTCGATCAGCCACGCAGTCCGCCTGCAAATGGACCAGATCGCGTTAGTGCGCGCTGGCATTATACGAACGGCGAGCGCGACTGGAGCGTTGCGTGCCAACGGTGATCGCCCGCGCGCACGGGCTGGACGCGCTGCACCGGCCGTCGCGATGGACCCGCGCCTCAATCGATGCCCGCTGCTGCGAACCGGCCCATTCAGTCATGTTCCACATCGGACGCGAAACGCGCGCGGGCGATTCGCCGATGCGCGGTGCAAGTCGGCGATGTCAAGGCCAGGAATGACGATCTCCACCGGCGAGCGCCTGGCCATTGCGGGCGCACTCGTGATTGCGTTGTTGACGGTTTTTTCCACCGTCGCGCCGCTGCTCGAGTTGCGGCCCGCGCTGCTCGCGCAGCAGCCGTGGCGCGCGCTCACCGGCCATCTGGTGCATATCAACTGGGGGCATGCGTTGATCAACGCGACTGCGTGGTTCGTGGTCGCCCGGCTCTTCGCGCCCGAGTTGTCTGGACGCGAACAGGCACTCGTGCTCGCGGCGAGCGCGCTCGCGATTGCATTCTCACTCGCGCTGTGGCTGCCGCAACTCGTCTGGTATCGCGGCGCATCCGGTGTTTTGCATGGACTGTTTTTCGCCGGCAGCGGGCGTTGGCTCGCACGCGATATCTCGCAACCGATGCAGCGTCATTGGCGTGCGCTATGGCTGCCCGTTGCGTTGTTTGCCGGCGGCTGGATCAAGGTGATTGCGGAGCAACCAGGCGACGCCAGCACGCCCTACGCTAGTTGGCTTGGCGCGCACGTTGTGCCGCAAGCTCACTTGGCCGGCGCGGTTACTGGCACGTTGCTCGGCGCGTTGTTCTGGTGGCACGAGCGCAAACGCCGCGCACAGTGAGCGGTCGGCGGCTCGCTCGCTAGGCGCCGCGGCCCGCGCGGCGCAAGACACCGAGTCCCAACAACGATAGTAGCTGCCAAAGCGGAAGCGCACCGCCGCCGGACGATCCAGACGGCGCGGGTGCTGGAATTGGAGCCGGCGCGGGCGTCGGCGCCCCCGCTTGCACCACAACCGTCGTCGTTGCCGACGATTGATATCCCTTGCTGTCGATCGCTGTGATTCGAAACAGAAGATTGCTCGCCATCGACGGCGCAGTAAACGTGGCGGTTGCGCTGCTCGCGTTCGCAAGAGTTACCGCGGCCCCCGACACCTGCGTCCACCCAACGTTCGAAATCGTCCCGCTGGAGCGGCTCGTGACGGCGCCGGACAGCGTGACCGGGGTGCTCAAGCCGACGGTCTGTTGAGGGCTCGCGTCGACTAACGGCCGGCGCGCCTCATGCAGCGCCACAGCGACGGAAGCATCGAGCATCCCGGCGCCGCATTGATTGGCGTTGAGCGCGCAGTAGGACCCCGCCGGAAACGCGCGCGCGGAGTTCTGGATCAAGTAGCGAATCTCGGCGGGAGACAGCGCCGGACTCAACGAGAAAAGCAGCGCAGCCGTCGCCGACACATGCGGTGTCGCGGGACTGGTTCCGGTGAACCCCACCAATGCCGGCCCCTTGCAAGTGGAACACGAACTGGAAGCAGAGGCTGGATCGGTCGCGCCGAACAACGAAGTCGACCAGACAAAATAGGCGGAATCGCTACCGTCATTGAAGATCGGATCGTTGGCAGTCGTGACGACCGGCAGCAGATAGCCGTTGCCACCGCCCGGCGCACTGATCGCAACCTCCGGCCCGACATTCGCGTAGGTCGCGCTGTCCCCGTTGATCACGTGCGCGGTCACGGCAATGACACCAGCGCAGCTCGCCGGCGCGATCACCGGTTGCTTGAGTTTTGCCTGGTCGTTAGGGTCGCTGCCGTTGCCGGTCGCTGCCGCGATTACGGCACCAGCGGCCACGATTTCATCGACGGCTGTTTGATAGCTCTGGCCGCAGCTTGAGCCGCCGCCCAGACTCAAATTCAGTACTTTGGCCGGATGAGCGTTGGCGGGAATTCCAAGTGCATTCCACGTACCGCCATTTTGATCCGGCGGCAGCCCCGCGGCCCAACGCATGGCATCGATCACATCCGAGGATGAGCCGCCGCAGCGACCGAGCGCGCGCGCCGGCACGATGCGCACATTGGGCGCTATGCCGGCAGTGCCCGTGCCCGGCGGCGACGGCGGTTGCGTCCACGCGGCGGCGATGACGCCCGACATGTGCGTGCCGTGCCAGTCGCTGTCATGAATATCGCTGGTGCTGCATTCGCCGTTCGAGGCCGTGACCGCGGCACTGTCGACCCAATCGCCGGGATCAGTCGGGTCCGCATCGCGGCCATTGCCGTCATTGGCGATGAAATCCGTTGGCGCCGAGGTGCCCGGCGGCACATCCGAAACAAAGTCGTAGCCCGAGCCGGGAATGATGGCCGGCAACAAGTCCGGATGATCCAACGTCACACCGGAATCGATCACCGCCACATTCACATTCGCGCTGCCCTTGGTCACGGCCCAGGCCGACGGTAAATTGGCCGTGCCAAGATCGGTGAATCGGCGCGTGCCGCTTGCCGGGAACGTGCTGCCGACCGAAGCAAGGTTCCATTGCCGTGTCGCGTAACTCACGTCCGGCGGTGCCACCGCCATTTGCATTGCGTGCACCGGAACGTCGGGCTCGGCGTATTCGACGTTGGCGTCGGCCATGAGACGCGCCGCGATGTGCTGCGCTTGCGACAGCGTGACCCGCTGCGGCAGGGCCAGTACTGTGGCGCCGCCCGACATCGGTCGAATTGAACGTAGATTGACACCGGCGCTACCCGACAACATCGCCACGCGCGTTGCGTCCAGGCGCTTGCTGCGCTCCAGCGCAGTTGGACGACGCAGGCGAACCATCAGCTGCCGAACCATCGGCTCGACGCGCGCGGCGGCTTGCGCTTCGTGTACCGGATAGAAACCGGCGTCGGATTGCAGTGCCGCTGCCGGATAGGCGGCAGGTAAGTCTTGGCGGCGAAAATTGCCGCCTTCTTGAACTCTTCCGGTGGCAGGCCACACTTGCCGACGAGCCGCTCCATGCCGAGTTCAAAATTGAAATCGAGAACGACTTTTCCAAGATCGAAGAGCAGCGCTTCTATTTTCACTCATCAATCTTAGCATCGGCACTGGCTTTGACCGGATCAGGGAGACTCTTGCCACGCCGTATCAATTTCCCCATACTCAGAACATGGTTACACGAACACCCCCCGAATTTACCAGCCGCCGGGATCGCTGGCAGGCTGCACCGGAGACGACATTCCGGGAAACCGAATACATCGACAAATTGTCGAAAAACAAGACGCCCGTTGTTGTGAAACTGATCGACGGTGAAGAAGTCCGAGGATGGATTGAGTACTACGACAAGGACATCATCCGCATAACTCGCAACGTCCTGCCCAATCTTTTCATCTACAAGAGCCGCGTGAAGTACCTGTTTGAAGATCCGGAAGGAACCCGCAAGTCGAGAAGTTAGTACTCTCGAATGGCGATAGGA
>Ga0137409_10006926_pt1 | contig 11695 bp, 9 predicted proteins | sample CZODoug1_16funga_FD_122059 | JGI IMG/M metagenome (GOLD analysis project Ga0137409, IMG submission 122059) | Vadose zone soil fungal communities from Angelo Coast Range Reserve, California, USA - CZODoug1_16fungal (Hybrid Assembly) | ecosystem: Environmental > Terrestrial > Soil > Vadose zone... | reverse complement strand
GCCTGAAGCTCCTTCTGGGTCAGCTTGCCGGCCCCCGGAAGATCCCGCTCGATGACGTACCGTGGCATGGGCGCCTCCTTCATGACCGCGGATCGCCGCGGCGTTGCCTGTGAGAGGGCGCGAAGTATAGCACGAGCCGGGTCCGCCGCCGGACCCGGCCCGTCACTTGAGCACAATGGAATCGGGGTCGCCCGTGAGGGCAGTGCCATCAGCCATCAGTGGTGTCCAAGCGGAAACGCGACTCCACCCGTGATCATCGCCTGCGACCGATCGCTCGCGACGTACCTGCCTTCGACGAACAGCCGGAGCGTGGGGGCGGGAATCAGAAGACCGCCGAAAAGATTCGCCCCGATGTCCGTGCTCGTGGCGCTCGGTCCGGGAAGGTTGAAGGAGTAGAAGTGAAGGCCCATGCCCGCACCCAGGTAGGGGCTCACGCTTCCCGCTCGCTGGAAGTGGTACATGACGTCGAAGTTCGGATTCACATCGCTCAGATCCCCGCTCGACCAGAACATGACTCCCGGCTGGAGGTGAACCCGGGTGTCGTATTCCTCCAACTCGAGATGACCCCCGACGGTGAATGCTCCGTCGGCTCCCTCGGGATCCACGCTGCCGACACGGCCGCCAATCGCGGAGAGGCCGAACGCTGTGGCGGACGAAGGCACGAGCGCTAGGGTCATGAACGCGAGAGCCAGGCTTGCCGCAACGGCGATTGATTTCATGATGCTCCTCCTTCGTTGAATACCGATCGGGTCTGCCCCGGCCGGTGTGCTACCAGGCCGCAGACCTTCAAGGCCCATGCCAGCCGGGGAGCGCCATCGGGCCGCGAAGAGCGCAATTCGTGAAAGGGATCGAGGTTCCAACCCGTGAGATTTTCCAGTGCCCGTCGTGCGATGGCGCGGCCGTGTCCCGTTCGGGGCGAAATGAACCTTCATGTACAGAGGGAATGACAACCGCCGCGGCGAGACACGCGGCGTATCGATGTGCGTTGTTCTGTTCGCGAAGCACGTGCTACTTTCGCTGCAGAACCACCCTGGAATCTCCGCGCGCTGTTTCGTGTCACCCCCGTAGAGGAGAACGTCATGCGCAAGGGTCTCATGTTCACGATCCCCGTCCTTCTCGCGTTATTCGCGAGCGGCTGCGCTCGCGAGCGCATTCTCGCGCCGGCAATGCAGGCTCACGCGACCGCTTCATCGTATTCGCCCCAGTTCGTCATTCACTCGCTGGACGACCCGATTCTGCCGGCGCCAGGGCGAGAGGCGGAAGCCGGCACCGCGGAGGACGCGGCGACCCTGACCCGTCTCGAGAAGCCGGGCCGGCAGCCTGCCGGCACCGATGCGCCCGACGCGGTCGTCTTCTGGAATCGGCTCACGAAGGAGCTGGGCGTGGGCGCGAAGCAGCCGCCGCCCATGCTGGCGCGCTCGTATGCCCTGGCGCAGGTCGGGATCTACGAGGCGTTGACGGTCGCACACGACCGGCGCCGCCCCGGCATCTCGGAGCGCGCCGCCGCGGCGGGAGTGGCTTCCCAGGTGCTCGCGTACCTCTTCCCCACGGGGCTGGCACGGATCGAGGAAGCAACCTCGCAGGAGCTGTCGCGGACCGGCGAAGCGGACGGCTCGGTACGCCGCGGATGGACGCTCGGGCGCGCCGTGGGGCGCCTCGTGGTCGCGCACGCCATGCGCGACGGATCCGACGCGGTCTTCACCGGAACGCCTCCCACCGGAGACGGGATCTGGAGCGGAGCCAATCCCGTGTTACCGATGTGCGGGACGTGGAAGACCTGGGTGCTCCGCTCGGGCACTCAGATCATGCCGGAGCCGCCGTACGCGCTCGGATCGACGGAGGATTTGCGTGACGTGCAGGAGGTGCTCGACGTCTCCCTGGCGAGAACCGCGGAGCAGATCGCGATCGTGCACAAGTGGGCGGACGTGTCTCCTCCGGCGATCTGGAACGAGCTCCTGAACGCGCGCATCGAATCGCGTGGGCTGAGCGGGGTCGAGGCCGCGCGCGCGCACGCGTTCCTCAACGTGGCGATGGCCGACGCCTTCATCGAGTGCTGGGCGTGCAAGTACAAGTACTGGACCGCGCGTCCCTTCCAGCGCATCCCTGGTCTCGTGACCGTGATCACCACCCCGAACTTCCCCACGTATACCTCGGGACACTCCACGATCTCGGCGGCCGCGGCCGCGGTGCTCGGCGCGGTGTTCCCGGACGAGCGCGACTACTTCGTCCAGCAGTCTCTGGAAGCGGCGATGTCGAGGCTCTACGGGGGAATCCATTTCCGTCACGACAACGAGCAGGGCACCGTCTGCGGAACCCTGATCGGCGCGAAGGTCGTGAGGCGGATGCGCGGCGGAGAGGGAGAGCGGGAGGAGATCGCGCGGAACTGACGCCCCCGGGAGGCGTCAGCGCTCCGCGAGCAGCTTCACGATCGCGGCCCGCATCGCCTTGTAGTCGGGGCGCGCGGCGGGATCCTTCGCCTCCCTGGCGTAGATTCCGCCCGGTTGCACGTGGCGTACGATTCCCTTCCTGTCGATGAGGAGCGAGGAAGAGGTGAACTCCGCCTCCGGGACGCGATCCAGCCACAGCCGCCGGAGGGCCGCCCAGTCGTCGTCGACCGCGACCGGAAAGCGAAACCCGAACGCCGCGACGTAGTCCCGCACCTCCTCGATCGTCGTGGGCTTGGGCCGGGGCTTTGGCGTGTAGAATCCGATCACGACCAGGCCCTTGGGGCCGAATTCCCGGTCGAATTCGTTCAGCGCCGGCGCGGTCCCCCTGCAGAGGGGACAGCGCGAATCCATGAAAAAGCGGACGAGAACCACCCTGCCGCGCAGGTCGGCCAGCCGAAGGGGTCCTCCCTGCACCCAGCGCACCTCCGGAAACTCCGGGGACCGGGTGCCGAGGATGCCTCCTCCCTGGGCGAGCGCCAGGGCCGCGAGGGCCAGGATCACCATGCCCTCAGTCTACATCGCCGGATGCGATGCGCTTTCATGTTGTCAGGCACCCCGTTAAGGTACGAGACTGGGGGTCCGGGCACGACTCAGGCCAACCTGTTCAGGAGAGTGTAAATGGCAGGAAGAGGCAATCCGTCATTCCTCAAGAACCAGAAGGCGAAGAAGCGGGCGGAGAAGGCGACCGAGAAGCGCGCCGCGCGCCAGGCTCGCAACGCGGAGAAGGCAGCTGCCAAGGCAGCGAAGGCATCCGGAGTCTCACCGTCGGAGCTGGAGCCTTCGGATGGGGACGCGTCCGCCCCTCCTCCCCCGGACGAGGAGTAGGGCCGAGGTCCAGGGATGCCCGACCCCTCGAGGCGGCTTCGGAAATCCAGAAATCGGATGATCGCCGGCGTGTGCGGCGGGATCGCGGAGTGGCTGGGCTGGGATCCCACGCTCGTCCGCGTGCTCTACGTTCTCGTGTCCATCTTCAGCGCGGCGTTCCCGGGCATCCTGGTCTACATCATCCTCTGGATCGTCATGCCCAACCCGGAGCCCGCGTAAGCGCGGGTCAGCGGAGGAGAACGACGCGCTTCGTGAGTGAGCCCGCTTCCATGCGGAGCTTGATGAAGTAGACGCCGGAAGGCGCGTTCTTCCCGGATTCCAGCCTGCCATCCCACGAGACGGCCCTTCTCCCCGCGGGCACGTCCCCGCGCTCCAGCGTGCGGACGCGGCGTCCGGCCGGATCGAAGACCTCCAGAGAGAACCGGCCCCTGGACGCCAGCGCCATCTCCAGCCGCAGAGTTCCCTCGAAGGGAACACGGCTCAGGATCCGGAGCTCGCCGCGCGGCGGAAGCGGCGCGCCCTGCGCCACCCCGGTGGGAGCGACGGCCGTGAGCCGGGTCACGACGGTGACGGTCTCGGGGACGGCCGGCGCAACGGATCCGAAATCGAACCCGAGCGCCATCCCCACGTCCGCCGGTCCCGCCGATCCGTCTCCGCCGAAGGGCTGATCCGCCGCCACGCGCGCCGTGAGCTCCGAGATGGTGTCCACATCCGCGCTCGTCGTCACGCCCGCCGATCCCGAGCCGGAGTGCACGATCCAGCGGTTCGGTGCGATGGCATTGGACTGCACGAGCACGGCGGTGTTCCCCGAGCTTCCCGGCGAGGCGACGACCGAGCTGTTGGGCTCGCTCCGAAGCCGAGGCGTGACCACGTCGACGTAGGCGAGCGGACTCGAGGAGGAAGCGGTATTCGTGAACACGAACCGGCGGGTCAGCGTGGCGGCCGCGGAGTCGACACAAGACCTGAGCTCGATATCGAAGGGATCGAGGCGGGCGTGCGCCGTGAGGCAGCCTCCGGAGACGTCGCTGCAATCGCGGAGGATGGCGTTCCTGAGGTAGCCGACGCCGCGGATCCGGCTTCCCGGATCGGCGAAGGGTGTCACCCCGGTGAGGAGCGCGTTGCCGGGCGAGGTCGAGCCCAGCGTATCCCCGAGGGCCGTGCGCGCGCGAAGCGCGGGCATGTCCGATTCGAGAAGAGGAGCCTTGGGGACGATCTTGAACACCTGGCCGCCCTGATCGCAGATGTAGAGCTCGCCTCGCGCGTCCTCTCCGAAGCTGGTGATGTTCCCGATGGCCAGTCCGCCCCCGGGAGCCAGGTCGGCGGTGCGCTCGCGGAGTCCCGTGAACGCGCCGCTCTGGAAACGCCCCGTGTAGATCTGCTTTCCGCAGTAGTCCCCGAAGAAGTACTGGCCGTTAAGGTCGGGGATCGCGCAGCCCCGGTACACGTACCCGCCGGTGATGGAGCATCGTCCCAGCGTGTGATCGTATTCGTGCACCGGGAAGACGGTGCACGCGGGAACCGTGCAGGAGCCGCAGGGCGTGGTGGCGCTCGAGCTGAACGCGAGCGATCCCTCGAAGCATCGCCACCCGTAATTGGCGCCGGCCCCGGTTCCGGCGGGCGCGAAGTTCACCTCCTCGATGCGATCCTGCCCCACGTCCGCGATCACGAGGTCTCCGGTCCGGCGGTCGAAGCTGGGACGCCACGGATTCCGGAGGCCGAACGCCCAGATCTCGTCCCGGCCCGGCGTCGCCCCCGCGAAGGGATTCCCCGGCGGGATCGTGTAGGAGGGTCCGCTCACGTCGATGCGCAGCAGCTTCCCGAGCAGGCTGTCCACGTTCTGGGCCCGGTCACCCGGGTCGCCCCCGCTCCCGCCGTCTCCCTCGGCGGAATAGAGAAATCCATCGGGCCCGAATCCCAGCCACCCGCCGTTGTGATTCGTGAACGGGTGGTAGATGGAGAGAATCACCGTTCCGGTGGCATTCGCGACGTCCGGATCCGCCGAGACGGTGTACCGCGCGATTCGGACCATGCCGTTGGAGTCCGTGTAGTTGATGTAGAACCGTCCGCTCGTCGCGTAGTCCGGCGCGAACGCCAGTCCCAGGAGCCCCTGCTCGTTGCCCGAAGAAAGCGGATCGGTCGTGAGGAAGGGCGTGCCCAGGACCACACCGTTCTTCAAGATCTTGATCCGGCCACGCTGATCCACTCCACGCTGCTCGACGATGAAGACACGCGAGGTGTCCCCCGGCGGAGCCGTGACGAAGAGCGGAAGGCTGAGCCCCTGCGCCACCCGCACCGTCGTGAGCGGTGTCTCGGAGCGGGCCGCGCGCGGTGCGAGCGCCACAAGAAGCAGGGCCGCGAGAAGGCTGGTGGCGTTCGGGAGTGCGGCGCCGAGCGCGAGGGATGTGGAGCGTGGGGTGCGGGTCATGTCGGACCTCCTGCTCGTTTCCCGCCGCGGGTCACGAAGAACACCGCGGCCGTCCAGGTAGGAAAGATATCGACGAACGGAACCAGCTCGGTGAGGAACGTGGGGAGGAACGCCACGTGCCACCCGAGGAGCAGCACCAGAGTGACTCCCACCACGAGATCCAGCGCGTCGTTCAAGGGCGAGGCCGCGCCGCTGAAGAACGCCGGCACCGCGACGATCTGGAGCCCATCCGCGGCGACCGCGAGGAGCCGGGCGATACGGACGCGGGTGCTCTGGGAAATGGCGTCGAGAGGCGGGGCGGTGCTGGGCGGGTTCATGCCTCGATTGTGACCCGTTCCGGCTTCGGGCGCTACTTCCCCTCGCGCAGGCTCTTGAGTTTCTGGCCCGCCTCGCGGTTCCTCGGGTCGAGCTGGACCGCCTTCTCGTAGGCCTGCGTCGCGAGCTCTTTTTGTCCCGAGGCCGCGTAGGCATCGCCGAGGCTCGAATACGAGAACGAGGAATTGGGATTCTGCTCCACGTTGAGCTGGAAGATACGAACCGCGTCCGCGGGGTGCCCCTCGAGGAGGAGGCTGCTTCCGAATTCTTGCAAACTGCGCTCGGAGAAATCGTAGGAGCCCGCCCCGTAGAACCGCTCGCGGAGCATCGTGTAACGCGCCACGGTGCTGTCGATCCCAGCGCTCCCGTATACGTACGCCAGATCGTCCGCCAGCGTGAACGGCCGGGGCCGCCCGCGATGGCAGGTCACGCACTGGACCTCCACGTGCCTGGGCTCCGGGATGTTCATCTTCCGGATGTCCTCGTTCGTCCTCTTCACCAGCTTGATCATCCCGCGCGCGACCTGCTTCATGGGCTTCTGATCGGAGACGAAGTCGAAGGTGGTGAGCGGCTGTCCCTCCTGTCCCACGTGGCAGAAGGGGCAGCGGACGCCGAGCGATCGCGTGAAGCCGACCATCGTGGCCTGGAGCTTTTCCTTTGGCGTGTCCTTGGGGAGGACCTTGAGGTTCTTCGCCCGGTCAGGCCACTCGAATCGGGGTTGCGCCTGCACCGTCCGGGAAAGGACACCGGTGAGCGTGAGGAGGATGAGGGCGGTCCCGGCGATTCGAACACGAAGGCTCGAGGTCATCGCGGCTCCTTTCCGGCACGAGGAGCGCGGATTATACCTCAGCCGCTGGCGCCGCACCGGGCTCCGCGTGACGCTTCGACGAGCGGAGCCAGGCACCGATGCCCGCCGCGCGCCCGGTGGCCCACGCCCACGAGAAGTTGTGCCCTCCGATGGGCCCGAAGGCATCCAGGATCTCCCCGCAGAGAAAGAGCCCGGGCCGAAGCCGGCTTTCCAGGGTGCGGGGATCGACCTCCCCGAGCGCCACGCCGCCTCCGGTCACCTCCGCGCGCTTGTAGCCCTCGTCCCCCGTCCAGTGGAGCGGATGACGCGTCAGCGCCGTGACGAGGCGTGTCCGTTCCTCGCGCGTGAGGCGCGACCGTGTGGTGCTTCCCTCCACGCGCGCGTCCTCGAGGAGCGCCTCCGCCAGGCGCGCCGGCATGCGCTCCCGGAGCGCGCCGAGCATGGTGCCCTCCGTCTCGCGCAGGAGCCGCTCCCACGCCGGAGCGTCGAGGCCGGTCCATCGGACGTAGAGCTTCTGAGCCGGCTCTCCTCGCAGCCGCGAGAGGACGGCCAGGTGCGAGACGTCGAGCACGGTGGGACCGCTGTATCCCTTGTGCGTGAAGAGGAATCCTCCGCGCGTGACGAGCGCGCGCGTGGGACCGGGCGCCTCGAGGGTCACAGGCAGGGAGATCCCCGTCAAGGCGGCGTAGCGGTGCGGGCTCGCGGTGAGCGGTGTCAGCGCGGCATAGGTGTCGTGGATCGTGTGCCCGAGGCCGCGAACGACGTCGATTCCGGTGCCGTCGCTTCCGGTCGCCGGAACGGAAAGGCCGCCTGTCGCGACGATGACCGAGGAGGCAAGAATGGCGGAGCCGCGCTCGAGAATGATTCGCCATGGCGCGCCGCCATCGGAACCGGGCTGGATGCCCGTGACGCGGGCTTCGAAGCGCATCTCCACGCCGCAGTGCCCGGCGAGGGCGGTGAGCCCGTCGCGCACGTCATGCGCCTTGTTGGAGACCGGGAAGAGCTTCCCCGTCTCCTCCTCCAGCTGGAGCGGGATTCCCAGAGTCTCTTCGAAGAACCGGCGCTGCTCCGGAAGCGGCCAGCTCAGGAGCATCTTCTTGAGGGTGTTCGGGGAGGAGGCCGTGACGAAGCGCGCGGGCTCGAGCTTCGAGGGGAGCACGTTGCAGCGGCCGCCGCCGCTCATGAGGATCTTCCGGCCGCCGTCGCGCGTTCGCTCGAGGAGCAGCACTCGAGAGGCGCCGCGCAGACTCCCGGAGGAGCGTCCGCCCGCGCGCACACGGGAGCCGCCAGGCGAGCCGCCGGTATCCGGCCGGGCGGCGAAGATCGCTGCCAGGAACCCGGCCGCGCCGGCGCCGATCACGACGACCGGCGCCACGTGCTCCTGGTTCGCTTCTTGGCTAGCCAGAAAGGTTGCCCGAGATCGCGAGGTCTAACGGAGAATCGTCATCTTCTTGGACGAGAGGTGCCCGTCCGGATACGTGATCACGTAGAAGTAGACGCCGCTCGCGGATTTCCCGCCGGAATCGACCTGGCCGTTCCAGCGGGTCACGTGCACCCCCGGCGGCATCCAGGCGTCCACCAGGGTCCGGACCAGCCGGCCCCGCACGTCGAACACCCGCACCGAAACCCTGCCCGGCGAGGAGATGCTGAAGGGAATCACGGTCTCCGGATTGAAGGGGTTCGGGCGGTTCTGATGGAGCGCATCGATGAAGGCCGGTGGCGGCGTGGGGTCCGTGGCCGTCAGCACGCGCGTCGCGTCCTGCATGAGATAGAGCGGGCCATACGTGCCGGCCTGGAACAGGATCGAGGTCGCCCAGTTCGAGTACTTGTTCGCGTCCGTCGGGCAGGGCCAGCAGGACGCCGTGTCCGTGACGCTGCGCGGTCCCCGGCAGCTGGTCAGGAACTTGTAGAGGATCTGGGCGCGCGTATCGACCAGGTTCAATCCCCCGAAGCGGATGAACTGGATCGAGAACCCGTAGCCGAGCGCCTTGTTCCGGTCGTGATCGGTAAGAACCTCACGCTCCGTCATGTTGGAGACGCCGGCGACGTTCGTCACCGAGGAAACGGTGGGATAGGTCGCGGCGTTCTGGACCTCGCCGCTCCCGATCTTGAAGAGCGCATCGAACCGGTCGGGGCCGGGACAGCCTCCGTCGATCGGATAGCTATAGGCCCCGACACCGAGCCCGGGACCGGCAGCCGGGTCCGCGAACAGATCCTTGATGGTCGGAATGGGGATCGTACCGTTGCCGTTCCATGCATTGGACGCGGACGCCACCCCGAACGTTGTGGAGGCAAGCGCATTCTCGTTGGGGTGCGGGACGGCCGAGACGCCGAGAAGGGTGCTGAAGGTGTCGTTCCCGGTGAGCAGGATGCATCGGTCTCCACCGTCCGTGCCGGTCGGAGCGCTCCACCAGTCCCGAAGCAGTTTCGAGTCGGTCTCCTCGAGCGGGGAGAACGAGGCGCTCCGGTGTGTGGAGGCGATGGCGATTCGATACCACGCCGCAAGCGAATCGAGGATCGCGTATTCCTGCGAATTGGGGAAATAGTTGGCAAGCCGCCCTTGCCGGGTGCCCGGGAACTCGTGCCCACCGACGTTCCCTCCCTGCTCGGTTCCCTGCAACATGCGGTACCGATCCGCACGGACTCCGAGCGCGCGCAGCGCCTGCGAGACGGGATCCACGCCGAAGCTCCAGACCCCGTAGGCATCGTCCACGTCGAGGATCGGGGTGTTCGTGCGGCCGCTGAGCTGCGTGCCCACGGGTCCCGCCACGTAGGCGCCCGGGAGCACGTTGAACTCGATGACGTCGGGCGCTCGCGCCGACGACCCCGGCAACACGGGGAGGTCCTCGACCTCGAGCCCGCGTAGGTCCGAGCTGAACCGATAGACCGTCGTGCCTGCGATGTCGACGGCCTTGAAATAGTACTGAAGGCGCGTCCCGCGAGGCAGGAAGCTGAGCTCGCTGTACAGGGCCTTCCCGTTCACGCTGAACCCGCCGGGAAGGGAGAAGCCGATCCGGTCGCGCGGGGGCCAGTTCATGCGGAATCTCGAGTCGATCAGGACGGTATCCGTGCCGGTGACCGCGACGCAGTTGGCATCGAGCTCGCTGGAATCGAAGGGGCTCCAGGTCTTCGAGTTCGGGTCGAAGAGTCGATAGATCACCCGGGGCGCATCGTACGCCGCGACGAAGTTGGGGTTCGTGTGCGCGATCGTGAGCCCGGCGCCCACCGACCGGTCGAATCCGCGGTGCCAGTTGATGCCCTTGCCATTCCTCCGTAGGCCGGAGGAGATCGTCACCACGATCGAGTCGCCGAGAGGGCTGTTGAAGTTGTCGTGGATGGCGTAACCCGGAGCGGCATCGCTTCCGCGGGTGCCCGGCCAGCATTGCCCCGCCGCGATCGTCCCCGCGGAGCAGTTCACCGACCCACCGAAGGTGCCGTCCACGAAGGTCGACTGCGCCAGGAACGCGGGGTAGATTCCGAACACGGGCGCGGAAACGCCGCTGACCACCTCCAGACGGAAGTCGTCGTAGAGGAGGCCATACGTCACGTCGCCGCAGTTATGTTGATCCGCCGAGATCTCGGGCACGCACCGGAAGGAATACCGCAGCTGGACCGAGTCGGCCTGCGCCGCTTCCGCCAGCTCGGCTCGAATGCCGCCCCACTCTTGGAATGCTTCCACGCGCCGCGTCCCGCCGCCATCGGTGTTCTTCCACGCCGACCAGGTACCGTCGCGGAAGTAGCGGTACTCCGCGAACTGCACGTAGCCTTGGTACGCAGGCAGGTCCAGGTACTGGTTCCATTGCGCCAGGACCGATGCGGTGCCGGAAGGGATGGGAAAGGTGCAGGTCACGATCGAGTTCGCCGTGCCGGGGACCGCGTGGAACGACGACGCGTTTGCCCCGATGAAGATCCGGTCGGCCACCGAGTTCTTCGGCGTGCAGATGTCGGGCGTCGGAAGGTTGTTCCCCGCCACCAGCTGCCAGAGCGTTCCGACCCCGGACGCCACGCGGGCCGAGATGATCGGCGCACCCGCGGTTCCTCGGATGATGATGCCGCCACCCGGTGGGACGGTCGTGTCGAACAACGGACCGCCGCCAATCGGATCGACCGGCGGCACCTGCTCCGTGTAGAGCGAACCGTTATCGCTGGTGGCCACGTTGTCGAGCATGCACCCGTGGCCCTCGGGCCAGAGCCCGTCCTCGTTGGAGTTGAAGCAATCGCTCGCGAACACGAAATAGAGGGCGCGGTTCGCGGCGTCGATGGTGAAGGTAGCGCCGGTCACGGTGGCGGGAGAGCCCGGGTTGTCATGGACCCGGACCAGACCGCCCGTGGTGTTACCGCCTGTCGCGTTCGCAGAGGTCGGCCGGAGGCTGCCCGTGAACTCGATGAGATGGCCGCCTGCTGCGATGATGTTGTCCAGCGGCGCCCTGCTGTTCCCGAATGGGTCGGCGGCGCCTCCGCCGCCACCCACGAGATAGACAAAGTCATAGTTGAACTCGGAGCTGAAGTTGTAATCGAACGTCAGATTGTACGTCGCCCCGCCGTGAGTACCGGTATCGAGATAGAGAATCTGATAGGTGAAATTGGGATACCCGTACGGCACGACCCAGCCGGGATTGCTCTTTCCGCACCAGAGCATCCGGCTGCCGCCAATCGCGGACGGGCACGTCGACCCGGGAGTGCACGAGTCGTTGTCCGAGACGTGCCAGAGGATCTCCTTGAGACTCAGGTCCTGAACGGCATACGGGCCCGTGGTTCCAGTGGCGTACGAATTGAGAGAGTCCGCTTGCGGGGTTGCCCTCGCGGCCCACGTCCCCGCCGCACGGTCCGCGCACGCGCCGGGGTAGAGAAAGTAGGAGGTCGTCGCATTCGTGG
>Ga0137409_10006924_pt1 | contig 11700 bp, 11 predicted proteins | sample CZODoug1_16funga_FD_122059 | JGI IMG/M metagenome (GOLD analysis project Ga0137409, IMG submission 122059) | Vadose zone soil fungal communities from Angelo Coast Range Reserve, California, USA - CZODoug1_16fungal (Hybrid Assembly) | ecosystem: Environmental > Terrestrial > Soil > Vadose zone... | reverse complement strand
GTCGGCTTCGGGATGTGCGAGAGCGCCGTGTTGTCTGGATGAAACGCCAGCGGAATGAACGCTACGAAGCCGTGCGTCTCATCCTGCAATTCGCGCAACTGGACGAGGTGATCCACGCGCTCTTCTTCGGTTTCCACGTGGCCGTAAAGCATCGTGGCGTTCGAATGCAATCCAATTTCATGCGCTTGCCGGGCGATGTTCAGCCACATCTGCCCGCTGACCTTGTGGTCGCAAATGATCCGGCGCACGCGTGGATGAAAAATCTCCGCGCCTCCGCCGGGCAGCGAATCAACGCCGGCTTCTTTCAACTTCAGCAATGTTTCTTTTGTCGATAGCTTCGCGATGCGCGCGAAGTAGCCCACCTCGACCATGGTGAACGCCTTTAAATGCACTCCAGGGCAGCGTTGCTTCAGCCCGCGGATCATTTCCAGAAAATATTCGAACGGTAAGTCCGGGTGCAGGCCGCCGACAATATGAAATTCCAGCGCGCCTTCGCGCACACCCTGTTCGGCACGGTCGTAGATCTCATCCAGCGCAAAATTGTAGGCGCCGGGCGCATCGGGATCGCGGCCAAACGCGCAAAGTTTGCAGTGCGCCACGCAAATATTTGTCGGATTGATGTGCCGGTTGACGTTGTAATACGTGATATTGCCGTGCTTTTTCTCGCGCACGTGATTCGCCAGCCAGCCCACGGCCAGCAGGTCGGGCGAGCGATATAGCGTGATGCCATCGTCGAAGCTCAGCCGTTCGCCGGACAGGACTTTGTCCGCAATCGGCTTCAACCGAAGATCGCTAATCGTCAGTTCGCTCATTTTGAATCCGTCGAAAATATCAAACGCGCCAAACCGCAGCCGCCGCGCCCCAGAACAGCAGGAACAACATACTAATATAGCCGTTCACGGCGAAAAACGCAGCGTCCAGCTTGCTCAGGTCGTTCGCTTTGACAAGGGAATGCTCGTACGCAAGCAGCGCCGCCACAACCGCGATTCCCATCCAAGCCGGCCACGGCAAACCAAAGCTGAACGCCAGCCATCCGAGCAGCCCGATCACGCCGGCGTGCATCGCGCGCGCGATCAACAGCGCATTCGCGATCCCAAACCTTTTCGGGACGGAAAAAAGCCCGGCTTGTTGATCGAAATCCACGTCCTGGCAGGCATAGAGCACGTCAAAGCCTCCGACCCACAACGTGACCGCCCCGCAAAGAATCAGCATGCGCGAGTCGAGCCCGCCGGTGATGGCGATCCACGCCGCCGCCGGCGAAATGCCCAAAGCGAAGCCAAGAAAAAGATGCGACCAGCTCGTGAAGCGCTTCGTGAACGAGTAGAAAAATAGAATCGCGATCGCCAACGGCGCAAGTTTCAGCGCAAGGAGGTTCAACTGCCAGGCCGCCACAAAAAACAGGGCGACCGCAACCACGGTGAAGAACCACGCAAACTGCACAGAGAGAGCGCCTGTCGCCAGCGCACGCTGCTTCGTGCGCGGGTTCTCGCGATCGTAGCGAAGATCTGCGATGCGGTTCATGGTCATGGCCGCGGACCGCGCCGCAACCATGGCAATCACGATCCACAAAATTTGCCGCAACGTGGGCCATCCGTGCTGGGTAGCGCGCGCGGCGAGCAACGCTCCGGTCAACGCAAATGGCAACGCAAACACGGAGTGCTCGAACTTAATCATCTCCAGCACGGTCTTGATGCGGCCTGCCATTTCTAGTTCATGCCTCAGCTTTCTTCGACGCCGGAGTGCCTGCCCAGCGGTACATTTTTTCTTGAGGCAGATCAATCTGCGCAAGCACGCGGCAGACATACTGCGTCACCAGATCGTCGATCGTTTTCGGATGGTGATAGAACGCGGGAACGACCGGCATGATTACCGCGCCTGCCTGCTGCGCCCTCAGCATATTTTCCAGATGCACGCGGTTGAACGGCGTGTCGCGCACACAAAGCACGAGCTTGCGGCCTTCCTTGAGCATGACGTCCGCCGCACGCGCCACAAGATCGTCGCTGATCCCGTTGGCAATCGCCCCAAGCGTTCCCATCGAGCAGGGAATCACAATCATGGAGTCGACCACGTAGCTGCCCGAGGCGATGGACGCGCCGACATCCTTATTTGGCAGAATTTCAATTTTTGCGGCCGGGTGACCGAGAATCCGGCTCGGCAGTTGCTTCAGATCACCTGCGGAAAGACCGAGTTCTTCGGCAAAAAGCCGCTGGCCCGCTTCCGTGACCACCAGGTGCACGCGCGCGACGCGCGCATCTTCTTCGAGCAAAACCAGCGCCTTTTGCGCGAGAATGGCCCCGCTGGCCCCGGTCACACCCACGGTTACAATCTGTTTTTGCGTGTCAGCCATGTTTTCCGCGAGGATAGATTCAGTCTCGCAGCGCCCTCCGGGCAAGTCAAGCCGAGGAGTTGAGCGCATGCAGTGTTAGAATTCGCATCGGCCGGACCATATGAATCAGAGTGAATTGTTGAAAATTCTGGAATCCGTGAAATCTGGCGACCTCGCGCCCGTCGAGGCCATCGACCGCCTCAAGCATCTGCCCTTCGAAGATCTGGGTTTTGCAAAGGTAGATCATCACCGCGCGCTGCGCCAGGGCTTCGCCGAAGTCATTTTCGGCAAAGGAAAGACGCCGCAGCAGGTTGCCGCCATCGTGAAGGCCATGCTGCGCAAGAAAGATTCGCGGCACAACATTTTAGTAACGCGCGCGGACGCGAAATTGTTTGCGCCGGTGAAGAAGTTGAATCGCACCGCGAAATTCCACGCGCTGTCCGGCGTGATCACCATCGAGCGCAGTACTGAAATCACCGGCAAAGGCACGATACTCGTGGTCTCCGCCGGCACTAGCGACATTCCCGTCGCGGAAGAGGCCTTGCTCACCGCCCGCATGATGGGCAATCGCGCCGAGCCGCTCTATGACGTCGGCATTGCCGGCATCCATCGCCTGCTCGATCATCGCGGAAAACTCGTCGAAGCCCGCGTCATCATTTGTGTCGCAGGAATGGAAGGCGCATTGCCGAGCGTCGTCGGCGGCCTCGTCGCCGTGCCGGTAATCGCCGTTCCCACCAGCGTCGGCTACGGCGCCAGCTTCGGCGGCGTCGCCGCGCTGCTCGGTATGCTTAACAGTTGCGCCTCGAATGTAACCGTCGTCAACATCGACAACGGCTTCGGCGCCGCTTGCGTCGCCTCCTGCATCAACCGACTCTGAAGATTTCTTTGGAATTCTCTGCGAATCTCTGTGCACTCGGCGTCTCTGCGTTGTCTCTTTCTTCTTCTTTTCCAGCGCAAGTATCGCTGCCTGCCCTCACGCTCTCAATAGAACCTTCATCACGCCCGGCTGCTGGGCGAAACGGATTGCTGCGGCCGCCTCCGCAAGCGGAAACGTCCGAGTGATCAGCGGAGCTGGATCCACTTCACCCGAACGCAGCAAAGCAATCGCTTTGGTGAATGGCCCGCACCGCGAGCCCACCACGGTAATTTCTTTCACCACGATCGGCCAGGTCTCGACGGGAGCCGCGCCGTGAAATGTGGACTTCAAAACGAGCGTTCCGCGAGGCTCGGTCATTTGCAGCGCCATCGCCAAACCCGTTGGCGAGCCGGTAGCTTCAACGAGAAGCGCAAAACTATCTTTGCTGCGCTTCCAATCACTGGCATTCCCCCGAACCTTTTTGGTTCCGATCCCAGCACGGCGAGCAAACGCGAGTTTTTCAGAGTGTTTTCCATACATCACGACACGCGGCACGGCAGTTTTCAAAACGCGCGCGATGAGCTGCGCGAGCTTGCCATCGCCGAAGACCGCAACGGAGTGAAACTCCTTCGCATTGACTTGATCGAGGATTTCGCAAGCCGCGGCTAGCGGCTCGACAAAAACAGCTTGCTCGTCCGTAATGTTATCCGGAACGATGTGCAAATTTTCCACCGGCAGCGCGAGATATTCCGCAAACGCGCCGTCGTGATTCACGATCCCCAGGACGGTCCGGCGTGCACAATGCGTCTTCCATCCGCGCTTGCAAAAACTGCAAACTGGTTTGAAACCATACGCCGAACAAGAAACATTGATTTCCCCGCAGACTCGCCGTCCCAGCCATTTCTTCTTCGCTGCCGCCGAGACGCCGCGCACTTCCGCAACTTCGCCGACAAACTCGTGCCCCAGTGTCCCGTGAAAATTGTGGTAGCCGCGAAGAATTTCGATGTCCGTGTTGCAGATTCCCGCCAGCCGCACTCGGATAAGAGCCCAACCTCTCCGCAATCTCGGCAGCGGTCTGTTTTTCGAGACGAGTTTGTGGTTGCGCGCTGCGAACGCGAGCATTTTTGGCTGTCTCCGCAATCAGTGAAGGGCAGCGGCCAGTGTCTTGAGTAAGACTGGCTCTTGTTCTGGGAACACCGTACGGAGATCGAGGATGAGGCGGTCGTCTTCCACTCGGGCGATCACCGAGACGCCAGCAGGCGCGCGGCGAAGGCGATGTTCAAGTTTCGTCGCGGAATAACGGGCGCTGGCGATTCGAATCACTTTCGACGGCAACGATTGCGACGGCGTGGAGCCCCCGCCCGCGAGCGAAGTGCCGTCCGTAATCTCGATTTCGACTTCATCCAGCGGAAGCTCGGGGCGGAGTTCGCGCAGGAAATTCTCCGCCCGGCGCTTCAGTTCCTGCGGCGTCATTCGAATCATCCGCATCACTGGGATTTCATCCCAGGCCGCGCGCAGATACGCGCCAAGCGTAATCTCAAGCGCGGCAATCGTGAGCTTGTCCACGCGCAACGCCCGAAAAAGAGGGTGCCGCCGAACGCGCGCCACCAGATCTTTTCTCCCGGCAATAATTCCCGCTTGCGGCCCGCCAAGAAGCTTGTCGCCGCTGAAGGTAACAATGCCCACACCCGCGTCAATGCTTTGACGCACCGTTGGCTCGGTAATGCCGTGTTCGGCAAGTTCGGCCAAGCAACCGGAGCCGAGATCTTCCACAAGCGGCAATCCGCTCCGCTGGCTGAGCGCCACCAGCTCTTCGAGGGAAGGTTTGTCAGTGAACCCTGTGACCGTGAAATTCGAAGGATGCACACGAAGCAGCATGCGTGTTTTTTCATTGATCGCGTTTTCGTAGTCCGCGAGCTTGGTGCGATTGGTCGTCCCGACTTCGCGCAAAAGCGCGCCGCTCTGCTCCATGATTTCCGGGATTCGAAAGCCGTCGCCGATCTCAATGAGTTCGCCGCGCGAGACGATCACTTCGCCGCCGCGGGCCAGCGCCGCGAGGACCACCAGGATGGCCGCGGCACAATTGTTGACGACGATGGCGGATTCCGCGCCGGTGAGGCGCGTAAGAAGTTCCGCGGTATGCACGTCACGCTTGCCGCGCGCGCCCGCCTCCAAATCGTATTCTAGATTCGAATACTGCGTGGCTGTCCGGCGGAATTCTTCCACCGCGGCCTCCGGCAGTGGCGCGCGGCCCAGGTTGGTGTGGAGGATCACGCCGGTGGCGTTGATCACCGGCTGCAGCGACCGTGAAAGAATTCGTTCCACGGCAGCGGCGATGAGCTCTTCCACCGAGCCCGGACCGAGCGCCACCGCGCTCCAATTCGAATCGCCGGCGATGCGCGCGCGAAGATCCGCCAGCACCGCGCGCGCCACTTCCACGACCACGCCGCGGTCCACGCGATTCGAAAGCGCCGCCAGCCGCGGCTGCAGCAGCAATTCGTCCACCGAAGGAATTTGCCGCAGCAGTTCCGCTTGCTCGTTCGAAACCGCGCGTTTGGCCCGGGCATCCATTCGAACATTTCAGCACAGAGCGGAGCCGCGGGCAATGCCGGCGGCCCGCAGCGGTGGCGTATGCGCGTCGCTGCGCGCCCCTCCGGTTGACGCGATTCGCTTGTGCTCCTAGCATGGAGGTTCGGGGGTTTTCTCCACGCATGGCGACCATTGACGAAGAGTTGGGCCAGCTCGAACGGGACATCCGCCAGCTCAAGATCGAATACGACCAATTTTTCGGAGGCGGCCGGAAGCGTCCGCCCACGGAAATCGAATGGCGCATTGATCTGCTCGTGAAGCGCTACGCGGAACGCGGAGGCGAACTGAAATTCGCGCAGCGGTTCCGCTTCAATAATCTTTCGCAGACGTACGCGAAGTACAAAGACATCTTTCGAAAGAAAACCGCGGCGAAAGAGGAAGGCAAGGTCCAGCGCCACTTTGGCGCAGCGGCGAAAGAGATCGAAGCGGCCCGCCGCAAGAAAGAAGAGGAAGAGCATGCGCACGAGCCGAAGGCATTCCGCATGACCTGTTCCGAGCCGGAGCGCGAGACGGAAAAAGTCGAGCAGCTGTACCAGGCGTTCTTGCAGGCGAAGCAGCAGGCCGGCGAGCACACCGGAAAACTTTCACGCTCGAGCTTCAATGAATTCGTGCTGAAAAAAACAAAGGAACTCCAGAAACAGAAAAATTGCAAAGACGTCGAATACGTGGTGGAAACCGTCGAAGGCCAGGTCAAACTGAAAGCGCTCGTGAAATCGTAGATTTTTCCGTGCGTTTCCCACAGGCTGTGCACTTCCCCTATTCGCGCGAGACTCGTACACTGTTCTGCTTTTCCATTTTCGGAGGAATCGATGGCGGTGGAGCGCGCGCTGATCAGCGTGTTTGACAAGTCGGGAATCGTGGAATTTGCGAAGCGGCTCGCCGCGCTGAAGATCGAGATTCTCTCGACCGGCGGAACGGCGAAGCTGCTGCGCGAAGCGGGCGTCAGCGTGCGCGACGTTTCGGATTTCACGGGCTGGCCGGAAATGCTCGGCGGACGCGTGAAAACCCTGCATCCGAAAGTGCATGGGGGGCTCCTCTTCCGGCGAAGGAACGCGGAAGACCAGAAGCAGGCAGCGGAACACGGCATCGCGCCGATTGATTTGGTGGTGGTGAATCTGTACCCGTTTGAGGCGACGGCGGCGAAAGCCGGGCTGACCGCGGAAGAGTTGATCGAAAACATCGATATCGGCGGGCCGACGATGCTGCGTTCGGCGGCGAAGAATTTTGAGAGCGTGACGGTGGTCACCGATTCCTCGGATTTCGAGCGCGTGGCGAAGGAACTCGAGAGCACGGGCGACACCACGCTCGCGACGCGGCTCGAACTGGCGCGCAAAGTATTTGCGGCAACTTCGCGGTACGACGGAACTATCACGATGGAATTGGAGCGATTGGCGGCAGCTTCGGGAAATATTTCTCTGGAAGCGAGGCCGGTGCTTCCGCAGCGCGTGCATATTGCACTTCGGCGGCAGCAGGAATTGCGGTACGGCGAAAATCCGCACCAGGCCGCGGCGCTGTACGTGCCAGCGGGAAGGAAACCGGAAGGACTGGCGGCGGCGAAGCAGCTCCAGGGCAAGGAGCTTTCGTACAACAATTTCGTGGACCTCGAAGCGGCGCGCAGCCTAGCCGCGGAATTCTCCAAACCCGCGGCGGTGATCATCAAGCACAACAATCCGTGCGGGACAGCGGAGCAAGGAACATTGCGCGAAGCGTATCTGAAAGCGCTGGCGTGCGATCCGCTTTCGGCGTTCGGCGGCGTTCTGGCGTTCAACCGCATGGTGGACGCGGCGACCGCGGAAGAAGTCGCGAAACTTTTCGTGGAGTGCATCGCCGCGCCGGGTTTCGATGAAAAATCCAAAGCCATTTTCGCGGCGAAAAAAAATCTGCGATTGCTCGAACTGCCCCCCGGCGGCTTGGAGCCGGAGGGCGAGCTGCAACTCAAACGCATTCTCGGGGGAATGCTGGTGCAGCAGCCCGACTTGGGCGAAGTCCAGGAAAGCGAATTGCGCACCGTGACGAAGCGCGCGCCGACAGCGGAAGAGCTGCACACGATGCGCTTCGCGTGGAAGGTGGCGAAGCACGTGAAGTCCAATGCCATCGTCTTCGCGAAAGATGGCGCAACGCTGGGCGTCGGCGCCGGGCAGATGAGCCGCGTCGATTCCGTGAAACTCGCCGTGATGAAGGCGCAATCGCCGCTCGCGGGAAGCGTAGTGGCGTCGGACGCGTTTTTCCCCTTTCCCGATGGCGTGGAGGAAGCCGCCAAGGCCGGAGCGACCGCCGTGATCCAGCCGGGCGGCTCGGTTCGCGACGCAGACGTGATCGGGGCGGCGGACCGTCTCGGTTTGGCCATGGTGTTCACCGGGATGCGGCACTTTCTGCACTGAGATGTAGGAGTCGGAAAGTCCGAGAGTTGAAGAGTCGAAAAGTCGAAGGGTCGAAGAGGGTGAAGGGTCGAAGGTAACGAGGCAGCGAGTTCCAGAATGGGAATTGTTGGTACACACCCGGCAGTTTTCGTAAGAGTGGCAAATACAGGACTTACGGGATACGGAACTTGGAAGAGTGCGTAGCGTGTAGAAAACAAGGGATTTGCGAATGCGTTTTTTGCGCGGAAGTGTCTCATAAGAGGTGAGACTTGCGACGAAGTGGTACGCCACCCGGATCCGACGGGCCACTGGCGACGGCGCGGAAGGATAGGAAAAAGCGGGGAATTTTGAATGGCAAACACGGGGAAGAATAGCACAAAAGTACACTGCGTGTCAATTACTTTCTGCGTATCATTCGAACGGAGCGGTAAGATGTTGAGCTGTTAGGAGTTGGGCAAATTAGGATGGTGCGCCGGGAAACGGGAATTGGAAAGCGAAACAGTCGGAGAGAGTCAAAAGCCCCGCCTTCCAACACCGGACGGGGCAGCCAGAGTCGTCTACGGGAATACGTCCGGGCCACCCGGCCGTAACGCATCCCTCCGACAAGGTCGGAGTGCGCAGGAAGCAGTCACCCTTGCAAACCCGCTGTGGTTCAAGGGGCTGGGCCCCGCCGATTTGTAGTGGCCGCTTCTCTCTCTCGACCTCTCTCGTTGCTCAGTCCGAGTGCCGGAGCTTGGTGCGCGTGGTCACCCAAATATCAAACATGGGCCCTCCCACATTTCCTGGACGGAATGGCGAGTGGAAGTATAGTTCCGTGCCGTTGCGGGAGAGCGCCGGGCCTCCATCAATAAATACGCTGTTGACGACCGGCCCCAGGTTCACCGGGGTTGCCCAGGGGTCGGAAGTGCTCGCGCGCGTCGCAACCCATAGATCAATGGCTTGTCCTCCCGCGCCGAGCGTCCCCGGCCGGTTAGAGGTTAGGTATACTTCTCGGCCGTCCCGCCGGATGGCCGGGCCTTGGTCATCGAAGGGGCTGCTGAGTTCCGTAACCAGGACGGCCGGACCGAAGGTCTCTTCGTCGCCGTCCTCATTGAGCGTGCTGGCATAGATGTCGTTCCCGCCCAGGCCTCCCAGTCGGTTCGAGACAAAGTACAGGGTGATGATCCCGGTCTCGTCGTCTTCAAAGTACTCCGGGCCTTGCTCGTCGGCTATGGTGTTGACTCCGCCGCCGAGATTTACCGGGGGTTGCCAAGCGAAGTCGTCGCGCTTGTTGTTGCGTCGAGAAACATAAATGTCATTGTTGCCAAACCCATCTGGACGATTACTCGAGAAATACAGCCTGTGCCCGTCGGAGGAAAGAGCGGGGCTGGCGTCGTTGAAGGCGCTGTTGATGTTGGGTCCGAGGTTTTGCGGTGTTCCCCAGGGGTCTTTAACGCTTGCCCGTTGTGAGACCCAGATGTCAGAGCCTGAAAGAGGGAAGACTTAGCGTGGAAAAATGTGAGGCGTCTTTTTGCTGGGGCTGCGCATCCATTTGGACAGCGCGCGAGAAGCGAGACGAGCGCAGCGAGGTGAATTCATGGCGGCACCGAGCGCAGGAACCAAGATTGTCTTGCAGGTTGGCGCGGAATTTCGTATCCGGAAAAACGGCGATCTGATCATGGACAATCCGGAGCTGGAATTGGAACGCGAGGAGCGCGCGGCCGATGCCGTGCTGCTTTACCGCTTCGAAGCAAGCACCGGCGAGCATGTTTTGCGGCTGCTGGATCCGGTCGCCGATCATAAGCACCTAAAAGTGCATCGCCCCAACGATTGAATTGCGACGGCTCGCAACTGCGCGCTACTTCACGCGGTGGTAGGTGACTTCGATGGCTTTGGGTTTGCCATCGGCGTCGGTGATGTCGCCGTGGGACACGTAGGTGTCGCCGTCCACGCGCGTCAGGATCGCATCCTTCAGTTGGTTCACGACGGAATTGTCAAAACGGAAGACGCCGCCTTCCGATTTCGTGAGATTCAGGTGGTAGGCTTCCTTTTCCTCCCAGGGTTTTAACTCCGGAGAAAAATGGCGGAAGTAAAACTCGATGCCGCCGGGCATTTCGCGAATGGTGAAAAGCTCGATGACGATGGTTTTTTCGGTGTCGGTGAGGCGGAAGAAGCCCTGCATCGTGCCGTTCCTGGGAGCCATCCATTGCTGTTCGGCAGTCATGGGGCCGAGATGGCCTTCCCAGCGGCCGGCGAGCCAGGAAAAATCCTCGAGCGCGGGTTTGCTGTTTTCGGGCGTGACGGTGATGATGGCGGCGTGGGCCGTTTCTTTTTGCGCGGCGCGCGAGTGAGCATGTACGGCGAAAATTGAAAAACCCGCGAGGAGAATGACGGCGAAGAGACGAAGTGAACGATTTGAAAGTGTCATGAGCGGCCTCGGTAGGTATATACAACACTGGCGGTAAATTCTTTAGAACGAATGCGTCATTGCCGGCCGATGCGATCGATTTCCTTTTTGAGGGACAGTTTGTCGAGGCTCCAAAGCGGCAAGGAAAGGAACAAGCCGATACGGCGATCCAGGACGACAAAGGCGTCGAGAAAAGCGCGTTCGATCTGCGCGGGGCTGCCGGCGACGGCGGCAGGATCGGGAACGCCCCAATGGGTGGTGATGGGTTGTCCCGGCCAGAGGGGACAAACTTCGCGAGCGGCGTTGTCGCAAACGGTAAAGACAAAGTTCATCTTAGGAGCGCCGGGCCTGGCGAATTCGTCCCAGCTCTTGCTGCTCAAGTTGGAAGTGGGGAGGCATGCTGCTTCGAGTTGCTTAAGGGCGAAGGAATTGACGCGGCCGGTGGGAAAGCTGCCTGCGCTGTAGGCGGCGAAGTTGGGCTGGCCTTTCTGGTTGAGGATGGCCTCGGCCATGATGGAACGGGCGGAATTGCCGGTGCAGAGAAATAGAACGTTGTAGGGCGATTGCATCCTGATTTCAGGCGCGGCAGGAAGGGCCGACGACGTTGCCGCGGCGCGCGGGTTTGGCGGCGCGAACGAAGGCGCTGATGAATTTGCCGTCGATGAGCGGTGCGACTCTTTCGACATCGAGGCCGGCAGAAGCGAGAAAATCGCGGGCTTCATCGATTTTGTAAACGCGAGTGGGCTCGATGTCCACGGATTCGAAACCGGCGGCATAAAGTTTATCTCGGTATTCGTACTCCTCGAGTGCGCCGGCAATGCAGCCCACCCAGAGTTCCATGCTCTTGCGAATGGCAGCGGGGACTTCACCGCGAACGACGACATCGGAGATGGCGAAACGGCCGCCGGGTTTCAACACGCGGAAGGCTTCGCGGAGGACGCGACCCTTGTCGCCGGAAAGATTGATGACGCAGTTGGAGATGATGACGTCGACGGAGTTGTCCGGCAGAGGAACGTTTTCAATGGCGCCTTTCAGAAATTCGACGTTTTCGACGCCGGCTTTTTTCTGGTTCTCGCGGGCGAGGGCGAGCATTTCGTCGGTCATGTCCAGGCCGTAGGCTTTGCCGGCAGGGCCGACGCGTTTTGCGGAAAGGATGACATCGATGACGCCGCCGGAACCGAGA
>Ga0137409_10001447_pt1 | contig 11702 bp, 11 predicted proteins | sample CZODoug1_16funga_FD_122059 | JGI IMG/M metagenome (GOLD analysis project Ga0137409, IMG submission 122059) | Vadose zone soil fungal communities from Angelo Coast Range Reserve, California, USA - CZODoug1_16fungal (Hybrid Assembly) | ecosystem: Environmental > Terrestrial > Soil > Vadose zone... | reverse complement strand
TGCGGAACGTTGTGCGCCTTGAACAAATAAGTCGCGGCGCCGCCGAGTACTTCGCTTGCTCTGATGCGCACGTCGTTGAGCGCAACCGGGTTGCGCTTCTGCGGCATGATGCTGGAGACGCCGGTGAGCTCGCCCTCCTCGAGCGTGAGCCAGGGCGTGGTCATGCGGTATTGCGCCTCGAGATCGGACACGAATGTGCCAACGGTAAGCGCGATCGAGGTCGCGACGCTGATAAGCTCAGCGCCGGCATCGATCGGCGAAATCTGGTTGGCGTCGAGCGAGTTCTCGATCACGCCGTCAAAGCCGAGCAGCTCAGCAAGCCGCGGCCGGTTGACCGGAAAGCTCGACGTCCCGAGCGCGGCCGAGCCGAGCGGCGATTTGTTGACGGTCGCGTACGCCTGCGCAAGCCGCACGCCATCGCGCTCCAGCGCCTGCGTGTAAGCGAGGATGTAGTGCCCGAACGAGATCGGCTGCGCCTGTACGCCGACCGTATAGGCAGGCACGATCGCGTCAGGATGCCTGGCGGCAAGCTCCCTGAGAGCCGCGCGCGCCACATTGAGCGCCGCATAGGTCGAGAGCACCTGGTCGCGCTGAAACAGCCGCGTGCGGGTCGCGCCGATGTCCTGCCGGCTGCGGCCGGAATGCATGCGGGTCACGTCAGGACCGCCGATCGCGATGATCAAAGGCTCGACCTGCAGGTAGTCGCCGGAGCGGCGTGCGCCTGGCTTCTCAGCATCCGCGAGCACTTGGGCCACGGCGTCCGCGATGCTCTTACCGAGCGCCTTGGGGACGATCCCTTGCTCGACCACCATGACGGTGGAGGCCTTGTTCAGCTCGCTCAACCAATAGAACTCGTCGCGTCGCTCTTGTGCCGTGGCACTTCCGGCGACAACGAGCAGCGCGGCCACGCACGCGATTGCATGATGACGCTTCGCGCCCATCGTTCCCTCCCATGGCTTTGATCTGACGAGAGGGTGGATTGGTGGCAGCGATTTTGCAACAGCCGATGTGTGTTTAGCGCGCAAACCGGCGACGCAGCACCAGCGTTCCGATGGCGGCCAGATTGAGCAGATTGAAGCCGACGCCGGCTGCGAAGGCCGGCGCGTAGTAGCCGTAGTGATCGTAAATGATGCCGGCAAGCCAGGTGCCGGTCGCCATGCCGCTGCCGCTCAGAAGGAGCAAGGCCGGTACCCGCCAGCTCGCCTCACGCGCCGGGAAGTATTCGCGGATCGCCAGCACATAGGCCGGAATGAGCGCGCTGAAGCCGACCCCGAAGGCGCCGGCGACTGCGAACAGCCCGGCCTCGTCCTGCGTCAACAGGAACCCGGCCATCCCGACCGCCTGCAGCACCGAGCTGATGAGCAGCGTCAGCAATCCGCCGATCCGGTCGGAGATCGCGCCCCAGCCCTGGCGGCTCAGGAAGCCCACGCCGAGGAGGACGGACAACATGGCGGCCCCATGCGTCGGGGTGATGCCGAGGTCGGAGCAGAATGCAACCAGATGCGCCTGCGGCATCGACATGGTGACGCAACACAGGAAGGCCGCGATCGCAAGCATCGCGAACACCACGTTGGGTGGCCAGCCGAACACCTTGGGTGTGGCGGCTTCGCCCGCACTGCCGGGGGTGACCGCGACCACTTCGGGCGGCTCGTGCAGGAACAGCAGGGCGAGCGGCACAATCAGCGCGATGGCGAACAGACCGTAGCCGATCATCGTGGCCTGCCAGCCGAACAGCGCGATCGCGCGCTCGAAGATCGGCGGCCAGACCGTGCCGGCCAGATAGCTTCCGCTTGAGATCAGCGCGAGCGCCGAGCCGCGCCGGCGGTCGAACCAGCGGCTGACATAAACGTAAAGCGGCGCGTTGAGCCCGGAATTGCCAAGCAGCCCCATGAAAATGCCGTGGCCGACATAGAGCTGCCAGGGCTCACCGAGCGTCGAGATGAAGAGCCCGATGCAGACCGACACTCCGCCGAACAGCACAGTCCAGCGAATGCCATAGCGCTCGGCGAGGCGACCCATTGCGAGGCCGCCAACCGAGGAGCCGAACCAGGCGAGCGAGTTGGCGAGTGCGGGCGCAGAGCGCGAGCCGCCGAGGTCGGCGGCGATCGCTTTCAGCCCCACCGCGTTGATCCAGAGCGAGCCGAACGAGAGCGACAGGAGCGTGACCGAGATGCCGGCCACGAGCCATGATGTGCGTGTTTCGATGCTTGGTGCGAGCAAAAGGTGGTCCCGGCACGGGTTGCGGCGAAGCGGCGGACTGTAGCTTGCGTGAGGCGCAGGTGGAATGCATGTCGCGAGGGGCTGCGATGCGTCAGCCCGCAAGCCCCGCTTCGAGCTTGGCATAGAGCGGATTGTCACGCGCGAACACGTAGCCGAGATCGGCCACCGTGACTGCCTCGGCGCCCTGCTCACGCAGGAAGCTCGCGAGCGCATGCACCTCGCCGGGCGGGCAGTGCAGCGTAATCATCCCGGATGATGTTGCGCTGCCGAACGGCACCTCGGCCCCGAAGCGTTTCTGTGCGTCTGCCAGCGCCGCATCGTTGTTCTCGGCGAGACGTGCGCGCACCTCGTGAAAGGCTCGGCCGCGCGCTTCGGCGGCCAGGCGATCGAGCATCAGGCGGGCGGTGGCGAGCTCGCTCTCGCCCCAATGCGCGGCGCGCGCGGCGACCAGATTGGCCTGCGAGCGCAGGATCACGCCGTCGTCGATCACCTTGAGCGCATTGGCGGACAGTGTCGCGCCCGTCGTGGTGATGTCGACGATCAGCTCGGCGGTGCCGGCGGCGGGCGCGCCTTCGGTCGCGCCTGAGCTCGCCACGATGCGATAGTCGGTGACGCCGTGCGCGGAGAAGAAATCGCGCGTGAGATTGATGTATTTGGTGGCGACGCGAAGCTTGCGATTGTGCCTGAGCCGGAACGCAGTCGCGACGTCGTCGAGGTCGGCCATGGAATGGACATCGATCCACGCCTGCGGCACCGCCACCACCACGTTGGCATGGCCGAAGCCGAGCCCGTCGATCAGGATGACCTTGCTGTCGGCGTCCGGGATCATCTCCCGCACCAGGTCTTCGCCGGTAACGCCGAAATGCACCATGCCCTGGCCGAGCAGCTCGGTGATCTCGGACGCTGACAGAAAGGCAACCTCGACACCAGCAAGGCCCACGATCGTGCCGCGATAGTCGCGCGCGCCGCGCGGCTTGATGAGCTCAAGCCCGGCGCGCGAGAAGAAGCGCGCGGCGTTTTCCTGCAGCCGCCCTTTCGCGGGCACCGCGATGACGAAAGGCGCGCTCATCCGGCGCCTCCGCGGGCCGCAAGCCGCTCGATCCAGGCCGCAAAGCCCACGGCTGGAATGGGCTTGTGGCTGCCGAGCCGGGTGAGCAGGCCGTCATAGCGCCCGCCGGCGACCAGCTGCCCGGCAGCGCGTCCTTGCGGATCGTGCAGCTCGAACACGAAGCCCGTGTAGTAGTCGAGGCCGCGGCCGAAGGCGGTCGAGAACTTGATGCGGCGGACGTCGACGCCGCGCGCGGCCAGAAAGCCAGTGCGGCTCTCGAACAGATCGAGCGCGGCGTTAAGCTTGAGCGAGCCATCCTTGGCGATGGTGCGCAGCTCGGCCGCCGCCTCGTCAGGATCGCCCGCGACCGCGAGGAAGCGCTCGATCAGCGCGCGCGTCTCGCGCGGCAGCGAGGTTTGGGCGCCGAGCGCAGCCTGCTCGAGAAAACGATCCGCGATCTCGCCGACCGAGCGGCCGCCGACCGCCGAGATGCCGGCGATCGACAGGAGGTCGGTCACCAGCGCGTGGGCGCCTTTCGGGTCGGAGCCCGCGAGCGCCGCCAGCACGCCCTGGTATTCGGGCCGTGCATGCGAGGCCGAGATGGTCAACCGCTCCAGATCCTGCGCGAGCGAGGTCTTGTGGTTGAAATCCTTGATCAGGCGGCGCTTCCAGGCTGGCGCCAAATCAAGCGCCGCGATCAGCGCCGCAAACAGCCCGACGTCGCCAATGCGGATGTCGGGCGTGGCGAGGCCATAGTGCGCGGTCGTGTCGAGGCCGAGCGCGAGCATCTCGGCATCGGCGGCCGCGAAGTCCGGCCGTCCAAATGATTCGATGCCGGCCTGCAGGAATTCGCTCGATTCGTTCTGGCGGTGCCGGAAGACCTGCCCGAGGTAGCAAAACCCATGCGCTTTGCCGGCCGCAGGCGACGCCAGATAGTCGCGTGAGACCGGAATGGTGAGGTCGGGCCGCAGACACAGCTCGCGGCCATGCGGATCGCTGGTGAGGAACATCCGTTTGCGGATGTCCTCGCCCGAGAGGTCCAGGAACGGCTCGGCCGGCTGCAGGATCGCAGGCGCAACGCGGGTGTAGCCGGCGCGCTCAAAGGAGGCGACGAGCGCCTCGGCGCGCTTGTCGCGCGCGGTCTCCGCGGACCTTGTTGCTGCACTCGCCATGCTACGCAAATACGGTTTAAGCCATTGGTGGCAGCGGGCTTTAGCACGCGCCGGTTACGATTTCGATGCTGTTGCGGGTACGCTGTTAATGGATCGCTCACCATGACGGCCGTGTGAACGGGGGATGGTTAACGCCAATCTCCCAGCACGGCGTCGACCAGTGCCAGCGCCGCGACCGCGGCGGTGTCGGCGCGCAGGATGCGCGGCCCGAGCGCGAGCCGGACCACGTTGGGCGCTCGCAGCAGGGAAGCCCGCTCGTCCTCGGCGAACCCTCCCTCCGGCCCGATCAGAACCGCGAGCGGCGGTGCAGCGCTGCCGACGGCCGGGCGGACTGCGGCGAGCGCTGCCAGCGGGTCCTTCACGTCCGCGTCCTCGTCGCAGAAGATCAGCAGACGCTCAGGCTTGCGCTCGGCCAGCATGTGCTCGAGGCCAGCCGGGGCAGCAATCTCAGGCAGCGTCAGGATGCCGCACTGCTCGGCGGCCTCGATCGCATTGGCCCGCATCCGTTCAAGGTTGACGCGCGTAACTTGAGTGTGCCGCGTCAGGACGGGCTGCAGGCGCGAGGCGCCCATCTCGACCGCCTTTTGCGCCATGTAGTCGAGCCGCGCATGCTTGAGCGGTGCGAACAGATAATGCAGATCGAGCGGTGTCGTCTGGGCGCGGGTCTGCTCGCCGAGCGCAAGCGACAGCGCGCGTTTTCCACGGTCCGCCAAGGTGGCGCGCCATTCACCATCGCGGCCGTTGAATACCAGCACGGGCGCGCCAGCTTTCAGACGCAGCACATTGCGCAGGTAGTTCGCCTGCGCCGGCTCGAGCTCCAGCGTGTAGCCGCCCATAAGAGCGGCCTCGACGTAGAGCCTCGGGCTGTGGAAATCGTAACGTGGCATGGGTGGCGGTCGGACCTGCGCGGCCATTGATTTTCGGGCTTGGATTTTCGGGCTTGGTACCAAATTAATGATTTGCCGTGTTATCGCCCGATTCAAAAGCCTGTTATTATGGCAGGGGCGAAGCTATTGCGGCCGAATCGGCTGGAGAAGAAGAGGACGTGCCATGACGATCAGCCGGGCACTTCTGTTTGCGACCCTTATGGTTGCCGCTCCGGTTGCGGCTCATGGGCAGTTTGGTGGCATGCCGGGGATGCCGGGCGCGCCAGGCGGGATGCCGGGTGGCGGTGGCGGCTTCGGTGGCCCGCAGCAGGGTCCGCCGCCCGGGTGCCGCGAGCTGTTGTCGATGCGCGACGAGGTCCAGAAGCATGGCACGGCCATCCAGAAGGCCAACGAGCGCAAGGCGACCGTTCAGGAGGCCTGCAAGCTGTTCAGAAACTTCCTGGGCGCGGAGGCCAAGTTCATCAAGAGCCTCGAGGACAACACCAAGGCCTGTGGTGTCCCAGCAGACGCCATCAAGCAGGCGAAGGACGGGCACTCCAAGGCTGCGGTCATTGGCAAGCAGGTGTGCGATGCCGCCGCGCAGGGGCCTCGTCCGGCCGGACCGAGCCTGAGCGATGCTTTGGGTGCGGGCCCCGTGATGCCTGAGAGCTCGCGGTCGAGCGGGGGTGGGGCCTTCGACACGCTAAACGGCAACATCCTGTCGCGATGACCGGCGCTGCCGCCGGACGCGTCGCTGACTCAACCGGAAACTGGGTCGACAGCCTCGCACCGGCGTGGACGCGTCCCTATTTGCGCCTGGCGCGCCTCGATCGCCCGATCGGGTCCTGGCTGTTGTTGTTGCCATGCTGGTGGTCGGCGGGGCTCGCCGCCGTGGCAGCGCATGAGCAGGTCAATGTCTGGCACGTGCTGCTCTTCTTCGTTGGCGCCTTCGCGATGCGCGGCGCCGGCTGCACCTGGAATGACATCGTCGATCGCGACCTTGACGCCATGGTCGAGCGCACCCGCTCGCGGCCGATCCCATCGGGTCAGGTGAGTGTCACGGCGGCGTTTGCGTTTCTGACGCTGCAGGCCCTCGTCGGCTTGGCGGTGCTCGTGCAGTTCAACCGCTTCACGATCCTGACCGGCGTCGCATCACTCGGAGTCGTCGCGATCTATCCGTTCATGAAGCGCGTGACCTACTGGCCGCAGATCGCGCTCGGCCTCGCCTTCTCCTGGGGCGCGCTGATGGGGTGGCCGGCGGTGTTCGCCCGGCTCGATTGGCCGGCGCTCTTGCTCTATGCCGGCGCGATCGCCTGGGTGATCGGCTACGATACGATCTACGCGCATCAGGATCGCGAGGACGATGCGCTGATCGGCATCAAGTCGACCGCGCTTCTGTTCGGCGAGCGCACGAGGCCGATCCTCGCTGCCTTCTATACGCTGGCGGTCGCACTGATTGCGCTGGCGGGTTGGAGCGTCGGCGCCGGCATCGTGTTCTCGCTCGGGCTCGTTGCCTTCGCGGCTCACCTGTCATGGCAGATCTGGCGGCTCGACATCGCCGATCCGGCGAATTGCCTGGTCGTGTTCAAGTCGAACCGCAACGCCGGGCTGATCCTGTTCGGCGCGCTTGTGATCGAGGCGATGCGCCTATTGCCGCCGATTTGAAGTTTCCAGACAACGGTCAGAAGCTCGTGTGAGTGGATGCGGCAACCCCTCACAAAGTTCGGGAGCGGGATTCTATGGGCCGTGCGCACTCATGACCCACTCATCGTCTGCTTTCTCCCAACACCCCGTGCAAGACCTTGCGGAAGGTCTGAGAAGGACCCCCTTTCGCTTTATCGAGAAGGTCGGGTAGCGTGTGACCATATGAAGTATGTTCTGGGGGAACGCATGAAACTTCCTCGCCGCATGTTTTTTTTGCATCTGGCCGTGGCCACTACAACCCTTGCTGTATCGGCTGTTGTGTCGGACAACGGCGCTTGGTCACAGACCACACCGAGAACGATCAAGCTCGTTGTTCCTTATCCGCCCGGTGGCACGGCAGATATTGTTGCCAGAATGCTCGGAGAACAGATTGGGCGCGCCAATGGACCGACAATTGTGGTTGAGAACCGTCCTGGCGGAGGCACTGCAATTGGCTCGGAAGCCGTTTCGCGCGCCGCGGCGGATGGGAGCACACTGCTGATCAATTCACCGGAATTTGTGATTACGCCTCACTTACGCAAACCAAATTATGAGCCGCTTACAAGCTTTGAATTCGTTTGTCATCTCGTGAATTCGCCAACGGTTATCGTTGTCAAGTCAGATTCGCCCTACCGCACGCTTTCTGATCTTCTTGAGGCAGCACGCGGCAAACCCACTGAACTCTCGATGGCAAGCACTGGAATTTTCCAAGTGGCGATTGAGATGCTCAAACGCAGAGCGAATGTCAATCTCACTTTTGTACCCTATGCGGGAAATGCTCCGGCGAGTAACGCACTTCTGGGCGGTCATGTTACGTCAGTGTTCGCTGTGTATCCGACCGTGTCTGAACTACTAAAGAGTGGCAAGTTGCGCGCGCTTGCGACCGCCTCCCGCAAGCGAATTGAAACTCTGCCTGATGTACCCACCATCATTGAATCTGGCTTCAATGACTATGAAGTGGACGTGTGGTTGGGGCTTGCCGCTCCCGCCAAGACTCCAGCAGCAACAATATCTCAGATTGCAACCTGGTTTACTTCGGCTCTTTCCGCTCCAGCAATCAAGTCCAAGCTAGTCGAGCAAGAATCCTACGCAGTTGGCGTGTGCGGATCAGACTTTGGATCCTATATCCGAAGGCAATTTGAGGACGTTGGCCGCGCTATACGAGAGGCGAACATCAAGGCCGAGTGACCAAACCCGTTGATAAATCTATTGATCCCAATCAGAAAGGCTCATCGTGCTTTAGGTCTGCTCCGGGGGACCTTCGCAGTCGCAAGTAGCGGGAAAGCGCACATCCTGAACCGAATCCCAGGGTCAAAATGCAAAGAACTCAACCTGAGCATTTCGGTTCCGAATCGGCCCGCCAAGCGGACCTCCGCTTGGTGAGTCAAACAGTACACATCCTAGTCTGACGCTCAGGTTCGCGCGATGATCTCGCGCTCGCCGCGATGAACGGTGGCATCCGCGATCGAGCGGCCAACGCGGCGACGCAGCGGCAAGGTCGGTCGCCGCGCCCGCAGAGCCGAGCGCCGCCGCCTTCGCCAACTTGGAGCGGCAACGCGAACGGCGCCCATGCGTGCGAATGGCTCGCGCAGGCTGCCGTCAGCGTCGACGACCAGCAGTGGCAGGCAGAGCGCACGCCCCCACGACTGCCACTCCACCACAATGTCGGTACCGTCAGTGGCGCGATAGAGCGGAAGCGACAAGCCGGGGTCGCGATGCTCGAGCACGACCGCGACGGCGCCGTCCTGCCCATCGCGCGGCGGCTCGATCCTGATCGCGACGCCGAGATAGGCGGCGATCCGCACCTTGATCGCCATCTGGATGCCGCGCACGGCCCGGCGTAGCACAACATGATCGCGCGAAAGCTCGACCACGCGCACGCGCCCGTCCGCGGTCCTGTCGTTGACCGCGAACCGAACCGGGAGTGTGAAAGGGTCGAGCCGCCGCTCATGGCGGCTCGACCCGGCAGGAGAGACCCTGCCGATTGCTGCTTGACGCCTCAAGATTACGCTCCCCGCCGGGGTTATCCCCGGTCCGCCTTATCTGCCGGAAGTTTGTCCCCCCGGTCCTTGCCGCAAACATGCCGCAAACACTTCGGAATCCGCTTAATGTTCCTAGTTAATTCGCGGTATCACCGCTCCTGAGCGTTCTCATGCTTGACGCGGCGTTGCTGCGTTTCGTCAATTTGTCGCTAACCTCCACCCCCAACACGGAAAATTGAGCCAATGACCTCGTTGTTCGACCAAACCGCCCTCGCCGACCTTGCCGAGCGTCTGGTCGCGGCGGCGCGGCGAGCCGGCGCTGATGCAGCCGATGCGGTTGCGGTGCGCTCGATGTCGCTGTCGGTCGAGATCCGCGAGGGGGCGGTCGAGGAATCACAGCGCTCCGAGTCCGACGACGTCGGATTGCGCGTGCTGGTAGGCCGGCGCCAGTCGGTGGTCTCCACCAACGATATCCGGGCCGATGTGGCGCAGCTTGCCGAGCGCGCCGTCGCGATGGCCAGGATCGCGCCGGAGGATCGCTTCGCTGGCTTTGCCGATGAAAGCCTGCTGGAGCGAAATGCGCCCGACCTCGATCTGATTGATCCGGAGTTGCCCTCGGTCGCGGTGCTGGAGGAGCGCGCACAGGCGGCCGAAGCTGCTGGCCTCGCGGTGAAAGGCGTGGCCAAGTCAGAGGGTGCGTCGGCTTCAGCCGGCATTGGCGGCATGGTGCTGGCGACCAGCCATGGCTTTCGCGGCTCGTATCTGACGTCGCGCCACAGCCTGGCAATGAGCGCGATCGCGGGCGAAGGCACCGCGATGGAGCGCGACTACGACTATTCCTCGGCCATCCATGGCGCCGATCTCGAGCCGCCGGAGAAGGTGGGACGCACGGCCGGCGAGCGTACGGTCGAACGACTCAATCCGCGCAAGGTCGAGACCAAGCGCGTTCCGGTCGTGTTCGACCGGCGGGTCGCAGGCTCGCTCGTCGGTCATCTCGCCAGCGCGATCAACGCGGCCGCTGTCGCGCGCAAGACGAGCTTCCTCAAGGACAAGCTGGGCGAGCGTCTGTTCAAGCCCGGCATCCGCATCCTCGACGATCCGCTGCGCAAGAAAGGCTTGCGCTCGCGCCCGTTTGACGGCGAGGGCGTGGCGGCGCGTGCGCTCGCGATCGTCGAGGACGGCGTGCTTCGATCGTGGCTGCTGGATTGCGCGACCGCGCGCGAGCTCAAGCTCAAGACCACCGGGCACGCGCAGCGCGGCGTCTCCGGCCCGCCGTCACCCGGAGCGACCAACCTCCATCTTGAGCCGGGCGCGCTCTCGCCCGACGAGCTGATCGCCGACATCGCCGAGGGTTTCTATGTCACCGAGCTGATCGGCTTCGGCATCAACGGCGTGACCGGCGACTACAGCCGCGGCGCCGGCGGCTTCTGGATCGAACATGGCAAGCGCAGCTACCCGGTGAGCGAGGTGACGATCGCCGGCAATCTCATCGCCATGTACGCCGCGCTCACGCCCGCAAACGACCTCGAGTTCCGCATGGGCACCAATGCGCCGACCGTGCGCGTGGAGGGCCTCACAGTTGCAGGCCGGTGATCTCGGCATCGACCTCACGCGGGTTAGGGGCAGTGAAGCCGGTGGCAGGATTGTGCTCGCGGATGTGCGCGCTTACATCCAGCGGCTGCAGCAGCGGTCATTGGAAGAAGCTAAAGAGCGGCCCGCCACAGGTTCACAACCGGCAGCGCCGCAAAGCGAGCCCATCAATTTCGCCAAGTGGGGTCCCATTCGACGGGAACGGATGTCGCCTCTGAGGCGAACCGTTAGCCGCCGGATGGTTGAGTCTTGGACGACCGTTCCCAAAATCAATCAATTTGACGATGCCGATATTACGGATCTCCTAGCGGTCCGTAAGAAATACGCCGCGACCTTTGAAAAAAAGGGATCCCGGTTAACGTTGACCGCCTTTCTTCTCAAAGTCATTGCGAATGGCCTAAAAAAACATCCCCGCGCCAATGCCAGTATTGACGAAGCCAATAACGCGATTATCTACAAGGATTATTACCATATCGGTGTCGCCGTCGACACCGAAGGCGGGCTTATCGTACCGGTTCTGCGCGATGTGGACAAAAAAAACCTCTTCGAACTTTCCCAAGAGCTGCACGAACTAACCGAAAAAACCCGGCAGCGGAAAGTATCTCTGGAAGAGCTTCAAGGCGGCACGTTCACGATCTCCAATCAGGGAAGCATCGGCAGCGGTCATTTCACGCCGATTATCTACGCTCCTCAGGTGGCGATTTTAGGCGTCGGCCAAGGCCAACCAAAGCCCGTCGTGGTCGAGGAAAAAATTGCGATTCGCACCATGCTCCCCCTTTGTCTGGCGTACGATCACCGCGTGCTCGACGGCGCCGACGCCGTGCGCTTTTTGAAGGAGATTATCACCGGCTTGCAAGACTTCCCTGAAGCCCAAGTCAAACTCAAGTAAAGGAAACATGGAACCCATTAAAACCGAGATTGTCGTCCTTGGCGCCGGGCCCGGTGGCTATACCGCCGCCTTTTATGCCGCCGACAGGGGCAAAAAGGTAACCTTGGTGGAGCAAAATCCACGGCTTGGCGGAATTTGTCTCAACAGCGGATGCATTCCCTCCAAGGCATTGCTACACGCCACGGAAATTATCCGCGAAGCAAAGGATTCTGCGGCGCGGGGCATCGAAATCGGCGAACCTAAAATCGAACT
>Ga0137409_10006922_pt1 | contig 11703 bp, 9 predicted proteins | sample CZODoug1_16funga_FD_122059 | JGI IMG/M metagenome (GOLD analysis project Ga0137409, IMG submission 122059) | Vadose zone soil fungal communities from Angelo Coast Range Reserve, California, USA - CZODoug1_16fungal (Hybrid Assembly) | ecosystem: Environmental > Terrestrial > Soil > Vadose zone... | reverse complement strand
CCTGCCCATGTTGCCTCCTGTTTGGAGGCCCTGATTCTACCTAGATGAGGTGTCCAGTTTTAGCGGGGAGCACTACATTTCACTCTCTTTGCCTCTCATGTTTTTTATCCCCTTTCTTTCCAATGTCTTGCGCACTCTTCACACAAAACCACCCGGGTGTACCCCCTTTCAATCCAATCTCAACCGAAACGAGAACTCTCATGACGAAACCATCCACATCCGCTATTCCATCTTCCTATTGCCGCTACCGCTCTCCCGCTGGACGCCAATGCCGCCAGTTGGCCTGCAACGCCAGTCTTGGCCTCTGCGAAAAACACGCCGGCTCCCAGTTTGCTTCGCGGCAACCCGACGATTTCCGCAAAATCCTCACCCACGACACCGACGAGTTCACCACCGCCTTGGGCATCCACAACTCCATCTCCGAACTCTACAAACTTCTCGCTGCCGACCTCATTTCCGCTCGCCGCGCCGCCGTCCTCGCTTACATCGCCAATCTTCTTCTTCGCACCATCCCCATCGTCCAGTCCGAAATCGACACGGACTCCTCCAAAGACCCGGTCCGCGTTGCCGTTGACTTCGGCGATCTTCCCCGCCCCAACCGCCAACAACCCGCCGCAATCACCGCCGAATCGAGCCATTCGTCATGAACTTTTCATGGAACATCCGGCGCCCCCTGGGCGTATCTTTACTCAACAACGCGCGCCGTACCCGTGCGCGCAGAAGAGGTGTGCCCATGAATCGCATTCACCAAAAAACAATGGTCTCTTTGCTCTGCTCGATCGCCCTGGTGGCTCTGCCCGTTTCCGCCGCGGACAAAACGGAAATCTCCGAACGCGGCGTCCCCCATTTTGAAGCGCAGCTTCCCGCTGGCTCTCGCATCGCGCTTCACATTCGCTCCGGCGCAGTCCGCATCGTCGGCAGCGACGAAGGAAAGCTCACCGTCAATATCTCCGGCAGGAACAAAGACAAAATTGACGACCTTCGTTACCGCTTCACCAGTTCCTCCGGCAGCGCCGAACTTCACGTCTCCGGCGGTCCGCGCAATGACCTCGACATCGAAGTCCGCATCCCGCGAAATTCCGAACTCTACGCCCGCATCCCCGCCGGTGACGTCACCATCGAGAACGTCACCGGCAGCAAGGACGTTGAACTCCGCGCCGGCGATCTCACCATCTCCGTCGGCAATCCCGCCGACTATTCCCACGTCGAAGCATCCGTCGTCGCCGGCGATATTTCCGCCAGCCCCTTCGGGGAAGATCACGGCGGCCTCTTCCGCTCCTTTCACAAATCCGGCCCCGGCAAATACACGCTCTATGCCCACGTCACCGCGGGAGACCTGACCCTCAAGTAGCGTAGGCACTCTTGCCTGCGTCCTTTCTGAAGAGCGAGGCACCCAATGGCCCTGAAAAAGACGGCAAAGAAAAGATCAAAAAAAGAAACTGCAGAAAGTACGGCCAGCGCGTATCGCAAAGTCATCCTCGGCCTCGGTATCAGCCTTGACGGCTACATCGCTCGCCCGGACGGCTCCGTCGATTTCCTCTTCATGCCCAAGGACTATTCGATGGGCCCCTTCTTCAAAACCATCGACACCGCTGTCCTCGGCCGCAAAACCCACGACGATGGATTGAAAATGGGAGGCACTTTCGGCGGCGGCATCAAGTACTTCGTCTTTTCCAAAACTTTGCCGCCGGGCGAACGCAACGGCATCACCTTCACAGATGAATCGCCTAGTGCAGTGATTGCCGCGATTCGCAAGCAGCCCGGCAAACATATTTGGCTCATGGGCGGCGGCGAATTGATTCGCGACTTTCTGAAAGAAGACCTGGTCGACGAACTCCACCTCGGCGTCGTCCCGGTTCTTATCGGCGAAGGCATTCCCCTTTTTCCCGGCGGCTTTCCCCAGCGCGAATTCGACCTTATCGAGAACAAATCGTATTCGCAGGGCATGATCGCCCTTCGCTACAAGCGCGCTCGCGACAAAAAATCGTCAGGCAAACACTGAGCCTCACAACTGAGATAAACTTTTTTCATGACCTCTTCTTCTCTGCCGCCCTACGTCACGATTGACGTGAACTGGATGGGCCGCCCGAAATCCATTGCCGCCGCGCTCGTCCAATCCGACGGCGTCAACGCGCTTATAGATCCCGGGCCTTCCTCCACGCTCGAAACGCTTAGCGCTGAAATGAATCGCCACGGCGTAAGCGTTCAAGATCTCCACGCGATTCTGCTCACGCACATTCATCTCGATCACGCGGGTGCCGTCGGCGCTCTCGTCAAGGAAAATCCAAAGCTCGCCGTCTTCGTTCACGAATTTGGCGCGATCCACATGGCCGATCCTGCAAAATTGCTCGCAAGCGCCGGCCGTCTCTACGGTGCGGAAATGGATCGCCTCTACGGATCCGTGCTTCCTGTTCCGGAAGACAATTTGCGCCCACTCGAAGGCGGAGAAACTGTGACGATCGGCAAGCGCGATTTTGAAATTCTCTACACACCGGGCCATGCTTCGCACCACCTGACTTTCTGGGACGCGCAGGACGGGACTGCTTTTATCGGCGACGCCGGCGGAATCAGTGTCGAAGGCGACGAATTTATTTTGCCCGCCACGCCGCCGCCCGATATCGACATTGAAATCTGGAATCAATCGCTCGACGCAATTGCCGCGCTGCGTCCCGCGAAATTATTCTTGACGCACTTCGGCTACGCGAACGATCCGAACGCGCACATCGAGCGCTATCGCGAACGCCTCGCAAGCTGGAGCGGCCTTGTCAAAAATCTTTTTGCTGAGGGAAAAACCGAAGAAACTGCCGCGCAGGAATTTGTGGACGCCGTCGCCGGAGAAACCAAACACGCCGTCTCCAGCTCCGAAGCCGACCACTACATTTTTAACGGCGGCCTCTATCTTTCCTGGCTCGGCCTTCTCCGTTACACGAAAAAAAAGATGGCGAAATCTCAGCCACTTACCTGACCGCTTGCAGCGCCGGCTCCAGCCACGAAAAGAGGAACCTGCCAATCTCCGGAAATTGCACCGCGAGCAAACTGAATACCGGAATCGCGCCTGCCGAAATAAATTTCAGCCAGAAATCCCAACCCAGCTCGCCTTTCGTCGAGGTCAAGCGGCCCAGTATCGGATCGCTGTGCATCTCTTTGTAGACGAAACCGACGACGCCCGCCATGATCACGATCAGCGCCACCGCAAGAATCTGCAGCGCTAGATGCGGCTCGAACGGATAGACGCTCATCGAGCACAGCAGCAGTACATACATTCCACCGGCGCAAATCACGAGCGACCGCATTTGCAGCAGCACGCTCTGCAGGAAATTCACGTAGACCAGCGCGACGAACTCTTCCTCTATCACGCGGGACATTTCGAGCGTCAGCTTCGGGAGCCGTTCATCTTCGGAAACGGACGGCACCTGTTCCTCGGTCCACTGTGGAGTGAGAATTTCGCGGTAGACGAGGCCGGCGGTATTCGCAAGCTGCTTTTGCAACTCTTCGAGCGCCGCGGTCAGATTGCGCAATATCGTGGCCCTAGCGCCGCGAAATCCGGCGGCGGGAAACAGCACAGCGTACCGATCGAGCGCGGCGATCAGTTTCGATTGCGCGGCTTTAATTTTCTTAAGCGAATCGTGGGCCTCTTGCGAAACCGCTTCTAGCGGCTGGCCATGCATCAGCAGAGTATCGTGCTCGTTGACTGCGTTCAGGAGGCGGCTGTGCGCGGCCCTAATCTGCCGAATCACTTCGCGAGCCCGATCGGGATTGCTCTGAAATGTTTTAGTGGGCGAAAGACGTTCCCATAAATGGCGCAACCACAGGACAACTTTTTCAACACCGGATGCATTTCCTTCCGTCCTCTTTTCCGCGTCGGCGCGAACTTTCTTGGCGGCTTCAAACGCGTTCGCGTAGGTACTCCAGCTCTCGGAAGCTTTCTTGTGCGCCGACCGGACGTTCTCAAGGGTGTGGTGCGGCGTAGCCGGGAGAATGCTGGTACTTTTTAGATTCGGCGGAAACAGAGGCGCGTACTCTTCAACGGCGGCGGACAGCCTTGCCCGAGTGTAGCCAATATCCTTGAGCAACTCTTCGAAGCTTTCTTCTTCGCACGACAATGGGAAGAGAGCGTAGTAATCGTTCATGACATCTTCAAGACGGTCTTCCGTGGAGAGAATGCTCTCGAGCACATCCTGCGACTTGCGAGACGCGCGATTGGAGAGAATCGCTTTGACGCGATTCATGTTTTCCAATATGCGCGACATCACGCGATACGTTTCGCGAAGAGTACTGCCGCCTGGATTCCACATGGAACGCCAGGAAAGACGCTTCATTCTGCTAAAGGCTTCCCGCAATGCGGAACGGTCGAGTCCCGCGAGAACTTGTTTGTAGTCAAACCACGTAAAGACTAAACGAATCAAGCAACTAAGAAACACGGCAATGGTCAGGACGAGGCCAGCGCAGTAGCCAATGTCGTAGACGTAGCCTTCCAGACTTTGCAGGGGATGCCGCCATTCGAGCGCGGAAATAGAAATGAGGAGCACACCGACGAGGCAACCGACAATGCGGGCGCGAATCGCAAGAGGATGCGCGGTGGCGCGAACGGCTTCGCCTTCCGATTCGCTGATGCGAACTGCGATGCGGGGGAGGCTGCAGATATTCGGCAGGCGGGGCCGCCGCAAATCCACGATGGAAACGCTGCGGAGGCTCAGCCACGCCCACCAGTACCCCGCGCCGAGGAGGAGCAGAAACGGAAGGACCGGTGAGACGCCGGAAGTGAGATGGATCAAGCGGCTGGACCAAAGGTACTGCATTCCGGTGAACGTACCTAACGAAAGCACAATTTGAAAGGCCGAGACGAGCAGCGTTGCGGCCAGAAATCCGTAGGCAATATCGGGCGTCTTGCAGCGCTTCGTGAGGTCGTATGTCGTGATCGCAATAAATATCGGAAGCGGGCTCCACAAAAGGACGGTGATACCGGCCGGCCAAACGGCATCCCATGTGAGTTGCAGACTTCTTGTGCACAGCAGGAGCACAAAAAACGCGGAAAGCCAAAAAGCTCCGATGGCGAGGACGGCGGCAGACAGGGAGTCATCGCTGCGGGAAAATTGTGCCTTGGATTCGGAGTTAGAAAGAAAACTGCCGGTGAGGCTGAGATAAGCGTGAAGGGCGAGTAGAACGAGACAAAGACCGTAAGTGACGTTCCATGCCGGCCGGGTACGGAGCGGCCCGGAGTCGGGCGAATCGAGGGTTTCGGCGATCGTCGGAAGTGTGGTGTGTTTGCCCCAGTGGGTTTCGACCGGAACGATCGGTAAGCTCGGCGTTGCCGTATTGCCGTCCTTAATCGGATCCGTCAGGGCGGCCAAAGGCCAGTAACCGTCGCGGCCAAGAATAGTGAGCCAGAGAATCGGCCTGTGCTCGCAACCCTGAGGAGGGGTGAACTGCGGTGAAGCATAGTCGGCGAAGACGGGAGGTTCGTCGCGAAGGATTTCGAGATCACCAGACGAGGGGCCCGGAGACTTGGTGAAGAGCAGCGCGGTTACAGCGTTAAAGACTCCGACGCTGGTACTGGAATCGAAGAGCTGGTCGGCGTGAAGGGTGCGTTTATCCGGTATTTGGCAGAGAGAGTCGCCGATGCCCGGAATGAGTGAGTAGTCGTTGAGGCCGAGGACGCCATAGAGAAGGCTGTCGTCCTGATTCAAAAGCAGTAGATCGGGACTGGTAACCACGATGCGCCCTTGCGGATAGTTGGACCGCAGGTAACGGGCGAGGAATACCTCGTCGACCGGATTTGTCGCGAGCAGAATCGTGAACTTCGTATGGTGCTTTTGGAGTTCGCTGACGATGCCCAACATGAGGGCTTCCTGCGATTGTGTCATCTGGCCGCGCGCAAAAGGAGCGACGGCATCGTCGTCATTGGTCTCCTCGTCCGTCTCGAGCGGAAGGGAGGATTTTCCATTCGGGATTTTTGCGGTGTTTTGGGCCTGGGCCACCAGCTCCTTCTGATAAGCGGACCGAAAGAAAGAAATTTCGCGGGGAAAGTGGAGGTGAACAATGCTCCTTTCGTCGGCATTTTTCGGATCGTCCGTACGCCAGCCGCATGCCGAGTCGTTAGTTGAATCGGCTTTTTCGACAATGGGCGATGATTCGGAGGACTTTTGATTGCCATAAACCGTGTCGGCTTCGGAAAGAATCGCAATTTCGCCGGAACAGTAGCCTCGGCTGGCGGCAAAGCTGGTGAACATTTGAATCGCGTATTCGTCATTCTCCTGGAATGATTCGAATCTGACTTGTGGTTTACGATTCTGCGGAAACGCGTCGCGAAACTCTTTCATGCTGGTTTCGCTGGTGACCGCGCCGCTGTAGACGGCGACATTCGAAATACCGAGATCCGTCGGAATTTGCTGGATTTGGCGGCGCAAGGAATCGAGCGAGCCGGAGAAATTGGGGCCCAAGAGTAACAAAGGCTGACGCCCTTCCGGCGGAACAAGGGAGCCTTCGCGAATCTGCCGCATGATTGTTAGCGCGCTCTGGAATTGGTCGCCGCGAATGCCGCTGGTGGGCGTCTCGGCGACAAGGAATACGAACAGCGATTCCTTAGCGGGACAGGAAACCTGGCCCGGCGTGAACAATGGCGCCGGGGATTTCCTGAAGATCAGAAGGCCCGGATACTTCTCCAATTTGCGCGGTGCGGCAGCACTGCCTTCATTAGATTCGTTCGATTTCCCGGAGCTATGCGCGGACGGCTGCCAAGGAAGAATGGAGCGGTCAAACGCGTAGGAGCCATCGCGTTGGACAGCAAGCTCGAGAGCCTCTACATCGCGATCGAAGAGCAGGGCCAAATGGGTATGAGCGGGGTCCGGCTCCAGTGCGAAGAGAAAGCGGATCAGGCCACGCGAATTTTCCGGCACGTTCCAGTGGTTTTTCTCAGGATGTTCCGTTGGCTGGTTTGCGGGGGCGGCGCAACCGAAGGATTCGCGAATCTTCTCGCCAAGCTCAACTGGGTAGGGCTCGGTTCTAGGTCCGGCTTCCGGAGTCTTTGTTTGAATTTGCACGACCGGAGCCTTGTGCTGGGCCGGGGTTTGTGAGGGAGCAGGATGTGGAAAGAAAATACGAGAGAAGCCACCGATGACGAACATTCCCGCGACGACTAGACCGCCGGTTCGGGTGCTGGCGGGGGGAACTGAGTCGGTAGGTATCATGTGGGCGCTTTCCCCGCGGGAGCGGAAGACCAGGTGCCGCGAAAAACTCGGTTGGGCGAACGGTGCTACAGCAGCTGGCCGGTAGACTAATTCAGAACCGATATGCCGCTGAAAACTGCGCTAGATCACCGCAGGCCACACGACACTTGGGGAGTCCGTTCCCTAGGATGTGAAGGATAGTGAAGCGCGGGAGATAAACGTTTCATACAACCGTAAAAAAGGACCGTCGTTCGACAATTGTACGGAGATGGCTAACTGGAGGTTTCTGGAAGAGTGACGTCTGGCTCTTGGGGAGGGGACTCGCGTGTCTCGGGTACACCATCTGCGGCCGATTCCGGCTGCGGTGTCGGTGTGGGTGTTTCGGCTTCGGTTCGCACAGAAAGGGATTCGACGAGGAGGTCGACGAGTTTTTTGGCGTTGGAGCTGTCGGGATCTTTGTCGGGGTTGTACTGGGTGATGGTTAGACCAATGAGATGGGTGCTGCGAACCGCTTCGGTAAGGGCTGCGCGGACATCGGCGAGGGGCAAGCCGCCCTCGGCGGGGACGTTCACCGCGGGAAACTCGGCGTTCGAAATGAGATCGGTGTCGAGGTGGACGAGGTATTCGCGCGAGTCGGCGTGAAGATGGGTAAGGACGTCCTTCGCAGCAGCAGCGGCGGACTTGCGCTGGACGTCGGCGGCAAGCATGTGGCGCATCGGAGACTTCGCGAGAAATTCCTGCTCGGGCGGGTCGAGACGCTCGACGCCGAAGAGGTAAATGTCAGGTTCGCGAACGAGCGGCGGTTCGCCCCAAAAGCGGACGAGTTCGGGCGCGCCTTTGCCGATGATGCCTGCGACGACCATGCCGTCAATGCGGCCGGAAGGAGTCGAGGCCGGCGTATTCAAATCGGCGTCGCGATCCATCCAAAGAAGATTGAGATGTTTGTAATAACGGCGGGCGGCGGTGAGAAGGCCGATGGTTTGGGCGCAATCGCCGCCGAGAACGAGGACGAGAGCGCCGCTCTTCACGGCAACTTCGGCGCGCGCCTTGAGATCGGTCAGGCCGGCGACAATTTCGTTGACATTGCGAGCGCGACGGTGTTCGTCGTCTTCGGCGAACATGCGGGGAGCGCAGTCGCCGTGGTCGATGACTTCGAAGCCGGCGGCTTGCAGGCGTTCGACGAGACCAGCGGCGCGCAAAGCGGCAGGAGCTTTTTCACTGCCCGGCAAGAATGCGGCTGCGCTGGAGGGCGCGCCAATCAAGGCAATCTTCTTCTGCTGACGGGCTATTTTGACCGCCAAGAGTCTCTCCTGAAGCTTGCGTTACCGGGCCCGGGATCGCGGCCGGATGATCCCCTGTTGCCGAGTGCAATTACAGAAATCTGGTTGCCCGAATCTTACACCGTTCGGGCCATCTCAGAAGATGGCCCCTACAAAACCGTCCGAACCACAGAACCTTGGCTGGCACACGGCGGCCGGCTTCAGAAAGCCAGCCCGACAAAACCGTCTAGCGTGCAAAAGCTTTGCCTAAACGGCCCGCCTCGGAAGGCGGCCCCTACAAAAACCGTGGCCCAGGTTACGCAGGCTGAAGCCTACGCTACAAAAGCGCGTCAGCGGCGCGGAGCAGGCGCGATGGTGGCGAGCTCCGGAGGCAACGTGAAACGGACATCTTCGCGAATCAGATCGAGATCGCGCTGGTCCGTAAAACCGTGTTCGGCGAGGCGCTGGCTGACCTGTTCGACCAAAACTTCGGGAGCGGAGGCACCGGCGGTGAGGCCAACGCTCTTTACGCCTTCGAGCCACTTGGGGTCAATATCCATGGCGGAATCGATCAATGTAGCTTTGACGCCGTGACGCTCGGCAACTTCGACGAGGCGATTCGAATTGGAAGAGTTCTGCGAGCCGACGACGAGAATGAGGTCGACGTCTTTGGCAACTTGCTCGACGGCGTCCTGACGATTTTGCGTGGCGTAGCAGATGTCGTCGCTCTTGGGGCCGACAATCTTGGGAAACTTTTGGCGAAGGCGGGCGACGATTTCCTGGGTATCGTAGAGGCTCAAAGTGGTCTGCGTGAGGAACGCGAGCTTATCGGGATTGTTCACTTCGAGCTTGTTTACGGCTTCGACGGAATCGACGACAATGGTGCGATCGGGCGCTTCGCCGGAAGTGCCGATGATTTCCTGGTGGTCTTTGTGGCCGATGAGGATGATGGTGCGGTCTTCGCGAGCAAATTTGAGGGCTTCGAAATGGACCTTGGTGACGAGAGGGCAAGTGGCGTCGATGACTTTGAGCGAGCGAGCTTTGGCTTCGTCGCGAACGGTCGGAGGGACACCGTGAGCGCTGAAAACGAGAACGGCGCCGTGGGGAACTTCTTCGATGGTTTCGACGAAAATGGCGCCACGACGGCGAAGCTGCTCTACAACATAAGTATTGTGGACGATTTCGTGGTGAACGTAGACGGGATTACCGTAGGCTTCGAGGGCCAATTCGACGATATCCACGGCGCGAACCACGCCGGCGCAAAAGCCGCGGGGGCGGACGCGCAGAAGTACTTTTCCGTTGGTTTCTGTCGGCATCTTCTTCCTAAGTCAGTGATTTATCAAAGTCCTATCATACCTTAGGGGCGGCGATTCTTGGATGGAAATTGAGGGGTTGGGGCGTACATCGAAGAGCGGCCGGCTTCGGTCCCTCGGCTGTGCTCGGGATAAAAAGCCGACCAGGCGGCGACGATTAAGAACTTGCGCGGCGACGAATTCACTTTTTTTTGATAAAAAGTAGGACAATTCACGGAGTCAGGTTAACGTCGCCGCGACCCAATACCCGCCCGACCTCTCCCGGGATCCGGCGCGAAATGAGAGGAAAATGTCCCCTTCCGAAGGCGCGAACCGCAGGCGCAGTGAACGCGTGATGTTGCAGATTCCCATTGTAGTGTTGGCGGAGACGTTGGAGCACGAACCGATGCGGGAAGAGACGCAGACAATGATCGTGAATGCGCACGGGGGACTGGTGAAATTGCAGATGGAAGTGATGCCAGGGCAACCGATTGAGTTGATGCATCCACGATCGGGGACAAAGGCAGCGGCGCGCGTGGTGCGCGTGGACAATCCGCCGGGTGGATTTACCGCGGTGGGGTTTGAGTTTGTGGAGCCGTCGCCGCGGTTTTGGCCTGTAGAGTTTCCGCCGGAGGATTGGGAAAAAGCTAGCTCGTAGCGACCGCGAGGAGAGGATTTCGCGGATTGAATCGGGGGCGATCCGATACGGATTGCGCTGCGAATCGGGGACCAACGTCGTAAGAGCGCAGGCTAAAGCCTACGCTACCGGTGGCCGGTGGAATTTCCGGCGGCGGACTGGGCGGCCGGAGAGTCCTGACACTGCCTCAGAACATCCCGGAAATTTTAATTTTGCATCCAACTTTTTGTGCGCGGCCGTGTTTATACGGGGTGGAGAGGCTTTCATGAGAACTATGAGATTGGGCGCGGGCCGCGCAGGGCTTTTGGGAATGCTGGCGCTGGCTTCGGTGGCGTTTTTGGCGGGATGCGACGAACACGTTGTGGTCGATCGCGATCCGAGCGTGAGAGTGCAGCGAGGGATGACGTGGGCGTGGCGTCCGCAGCCTACGCAGCAGCAAGAGGCTCGGGCGGAAGGCGGACGCAGGGTAATTTCACGGGACGTGATAACGCCGCGCGGCGAACGGCCGCAGCGCGAATTTCCTCGGTACAACGATCCGCAGAAAGACATGGTGCATCAGCGGACGCGGATTGCGATCGAGCAGACGCTGGCGGCGAAAGGGTTGACGCAGGTGACCGATCCGGGCGCGGCGGATTTCCTGGTGGATTACCAGGTGTCGGTCGAATCGCATCGCGGGCGTGTGGCCGAGCCGGTGAATCCGCCGGTGCTGGTGTGCGGCTACTACGGTTGCTGGCAATCGTGGGGATATTGGGGACCGACGGGATACGCGGTTCGGACCTACCACTACCGCACAGGCTTGATTATTTTCGACCTGGTGCGGCGAGGAGAGGACAAGCTGGCGTTCCGCGCAACGTATGAAAAACCGCTGGATTGGAACGGGCTGGATCAGCAGCATGTCAATTCCGGTGTAAAGAGAATGTTGCGGGATTTGAAGCCGTAGAAATTAGCAGCGCGATTATCTGAAACGACGAGGCCGGACGCGAATCCGGCCTCGTTACTTTTGGGCTACGCTTCCACGGCGCGCGTGAATCTGCTATACAAACAGCACTGTCCTTCACAGTGCGGTGGAATTCCTTATAAACGGCCGGTCAATTTGGGATTTTTTTGTGCCGACGAGTGTTGCCAATTTGCGTAACCAGGGAGACTAAGAATGAGTTCTGCGCCAACAGCAAGCCAGGGAAATGCGAGCCCCTCGACACAACAGGGACCACAGCCGGTAGAGCAATTGTTCCAGATGGGATTGGGGTTCATGACTACGGCGGCGTTAGGCTGCGTGGCGGAATTGGAGATCGCGGACAAGCTGAAGGATGGGCGGAAGAGCGTGGCGCAGCTTGCGTCGGAAAGCGGCG
>Ga0137409_10006920_pt1 | contig 11704 bp, 10 predicted proteins | sample CZODoug1_16funga_FD_122059 | JGI IMG/M metagenome (GOLD analysis project Ga0137409, IMG submission 122059) | Vadose zone soil fungal communities from Angelo Coast Range Reserve, California, USA - CZODoug1_16fungal (Hybrid Assembly) | ecosystem: Environmental > Terrestrial > Soil > Vadose zone... | reverse complement strand
CGCTGCGCTGGATTGGTCCAGACACACACGCTGGCAGCCAGTGTAGCCTCACCTGGCAGCCTAACCATGCGCTGCAGCCGACCGTCTTTCGCGCTCCCTCCGGTCGCGCTTTGGCCGGCGGCTGAGCGCGAACGTTGGGCGGCTCGGCGGTGTCGTTGACGCTTTGAAGGTTGATGAAGAATGACAGCTTCACGAGTAGAACAAGCCGCACGCCATAATGCCGTCTGGTGCGAGACCATCTGCCGCGTGCACGGCACTCCGGGTGAATTCCATGACGCGCTCTGGCTCAACCGCCATCCAGTGCCGCGTTTCTATCCCAATGTAGTGACCCTTTGGAGTTACCCCGGTTTCGTGGACGGTGCACGGCTTTCGCACTACGCGACGACTGGGTGCCGCTGTTCATAGCTGATCGGCGACAGATAGTCCAGACCGGAATGCCGCCGGTGCGGGTTGTACCAGCCCTCAATGAAGTCGAAGACCGCCATCCGGGCCTCGGCCTGGGTGGGGAAGCGGCGGCGGTCCAGCAGCTCACACTCGAGCGTGGCGAAGAAGCTCTCACAGAGCGCGTTATCATAGGCGTCGCCCACGTGCCCCATGGACGGGCGGACGCCGGCCTCGCGGCAGCGGAGCCCAAAGGTGATGGAGGTGTACTGGCAGCCCTGGTCGGAATGATGGATCACGGTGGTCGGCCGCCGCTGCGCCACGGCCATGTTCAGCGCGTCGAGCACCAGCTCGGTTCGGAGATGTGTGGCCATCGCCCAGCCGATCACGCGGCGACTCCACACATCGAGGACGACGGCGAGATAGAGGAAGCCGGCCCACGTCGGGATGTAGGTGATGTCGGCCACCCAGAGGCGATCCGGCCCGACCGCGGCGAAGTCGCGACTGACCAGATCGGGCGCGGGCGCCGCCGCGGGATCCCGGCGCGTCGTCCGGTGGGGGTTCCGGCGGCTCACGCCCTGCACGCCGGCGGCGCGCATCAGGCGGGCCACGCGCTTGCGGCCGACATGCAGACCGTCGGCGGCCAATTCGGCGTGCACGCGGGGCACGCCGTAGGTGCCGCGGGAGCGCGTATGAATCGCCTGGATCTGCGCGCCCAGGGTGACGTCGGCCCGGGCGCGCGCCGAGAGCGGCCGCTGCCGCCACGCATAGTACCCGCTGGGAGAGACCCCCAGGACTCGGCACAGCGTGGCGAGGCGATGGGTGGCCCGGTGCGCCGTCACGAACTCGAATCCTTGGACGGGATCGAGCCGGTCTCCTTGGCAAACCAGGCCGCGGCTTTTTTTAGAATCTCCCGTTCCTCGCGGAGGGTCTTGTTCTCCCGCCGCAGCCGGCGGAGCTCCTCGCGCTCGTCGGTCGTGAGGCCATCCGGGCGTTGTCCGGCGTCGCGGTCGGCCTGGGCCAGCCAGTTGCGGATGGTCTGGGCGGTCGGCTCGAACTGCTCGGCGAGCGACTCCGGCGTGCGGCCCTTGCGTACCAATTCAATGATCCGCTGCCGGAACTCCGGCGGGTACGGCGGTCGACTCTTCGGCATCGTGGACTCCTCCCCCCATAGGGGAACAATGTCCACGGAAGCGGGTCAACTCCACAGATGACCTTTGGGCTTTGCCCAAGCCTGTCCGCGGCCCTCAGCTCTCATGGTCACTTCGCCGGAGTTGCGAACGGCATATCGTGGTCTATGCGGTGCTCGGCGATCCTCCACGAGCCGTCGTTGTTCCTTCCAAGAGTGGAGCGAAAGTATCCCGAGTCGATCGGCGTGATCGTCCCCTGGATCCCCAGCGTGCTTTCGGGCCAACCCTCCGCCGGCTTCTCGGCACCCACGACGGTGTAAACGATGAATTGCGCGTCTACGGTGGCGCGTTCGCCATCGACCTCGATGATCGTATCGAAGGTGGTATGGTGGCTCCAGCCGCGAGCAGGATGCGCCTTCATCAAGTTTGACATGGCATTCCCTATGACCTCTCGCCCGGCCAGCTCCACTATCAACTCCTCTTTCCCGCCATTGGTATAGAAGATCGTGACCTTACCGTTTGGAATGAACAGTTCCGCCAAAGCAACGCCGTCCCGGCGGTCGACCGCACGGACATATTTCGCAATGACCTGTTGAATGTCACGCTCGTCGCTCATCACTAGACCCTTTCTCCGTCGTCGTCGTCGGCAGCATTCAGCCGCCGCTTCCTTTCGCGTTCCACTCGGCATCGGTCAGGCTCCAGCCGCCTCCGAGCGCCTTGTAGAGCTGCACGTGCGCGAGGAGCCGGTCGCGCCGGATCTGGGCCAGTACGTTCTGCGCCGGGTAGAGCTGCTGCTGGGCCTCGAGCACCTCGAAATAGCTGGCGAATCCCTGCCGATACCGGTCCATGGCGTGCTCGGCGGCCTGCTGGAGCGCCTTCACCGACCGCTCCTGCCCCGTCTCGGCCTCGCTCAGCTTGCCCAGCAGGGTGAGGGCATCCGAGACCTCCCGGAGCGCGGTGAGCACCGCCTGCTCGTACTGGAGCTTGACCTGCTCCCACTGCGCCTTGGCGACCCGGTAGTTCGAGAGATTTTTGCCTCCCTCGAAGATCGGTCCGGACAGCATGCCCGCGACGGCCCAGATGGTTGCGGTGCCGCCCGTGAGGGCCGACACCTCGGGGCTCGCCCGGCCGAAGAGGGCGGTCAGGCTCAGCTGCGGGAAAAACGCCGCCTTGGCCACGCCGATGTTGGCATTGGCGCCGACGAGCTTCTGCTCCGCCTGCCGGAGGTCCGGCCGGCGCTCGAGCAGCGCCGACGGCAACCCGGCCGGCACTGTCGGCACCACCGCTTGCTCGTACATCGGCATCCCACGTGGTACCGGACCGGGGCTCCGACCCAGCAGGATGCTGATCTGGTTCTCCTTCGCGACGATATCGCTCTCGAGCTGGGGGATGCTCGCCTCCGCGGAGCCGAGGGCGCCCTCGGCCCGCGACGTCTCGAGCTTCGAGGCGACACCCCCCTTGAGTCGATCCTGGAACAAATCGTAGGTATTCCGGTAGGCCTGGGTACTGCTCCGGGCGATCTGGAGCCGCACGTCGAGCGCCAGGAGCTCGAAGTAAGCCTGGCCTAGGTCACTGACGAGGGTCAGCCATACCCCGCGCCGGGCGTCCTCGGTGGCGAGAAGGCTCGCGCGCGCCGCCTCGTTCGAGCGACGGATGCGCCCCCAGATGTCGATCTCCCACGACGCGGTGAGCCAGCCGTGGTAGAGATTGCTGGTCGAGGGCTCTCCGCCGGGCAGACCCAGCAAGGCGCCGCTGAAGCGGCTCCGCTGCGCCCCCACGTTATAGTCGATGGCCGGGAAGTACTCGGAGCGGGCGACACCGACCTGGGCCCGCGCCTCCTGCACCCGCGCTGCCGCGATGTTCACGTCGTAGTTGCTACCGAGCGCTTCTGTGATCAGGTTCTTCAGGATCGGGTCCTGGAACACCTCCCACCAGGGCAGGTCGGCGAGCGACGCGGCCTCGGCCGTGGCCTGGCCGCGGAACACCGGGGGTTCGGCCACCGGCGGCCGCTTGTAGTCGGGTCCGATCGCACAGCCAGCCAGGAGCGCGGCCATGACCATCCCGGCGACGAGCCAACGACTCGTGTCGAGCCTCATGGGTGCCCAGGAGAGGGATCCTCTCCCGCTCCCCCATGGATCGGCGCGGGAGCGCCGGGAGGCACGGCCACCTTCTCGGGTTTACGGCCGAGGCGCTCGCTGACGTAGAAGGTGACCGGGATAATGAAGATGGCGATGAGGGTCGCCGCGAGCATTCCCCCGATGACCGTCGTGCCCAGGATCTGGCGCGAGCGGGCGCCCGCCCCCTGGGAGATCACCAGCGGCAGGACGCCGAAGATGAAAGCGAACGCGGTCATGAGTATGGGGCGGAGCCGGAGCCGTGCCCCGGCCAGTGCGGCCTCGAAGAGCGACGTGCCGCGCTCGTACTCGTCCTTGGAAAACTCCACGATGAGGATGGCGTTCTTGGCCGCGAGGCCGATCACCATGATCAGGCCGATCTGGGAAAAGACGTCGAGGTCGAAGCGGCGGAGCCAGAGCGCCGAGACCGCGCCGAAGACGGCGATGGGCGTGCCGAGGAGGACGCCGAAAGGCAGGGTCCAGCTCTCATACTGGGCCGCGAGGAGCAGGAACACCACCAGCAGCGAGAACCCGAAGACGGCGGCCGCGGGGATGCCCTCCGCCGCCACCTTTTCCTGGAACGACATGCCCATATAGTCGAAACCCATGTCGCGGGGCATCGTCTGCGCGAAGACCTCCTCCAGCGCCCGCATCCCCTGCTGGGTGGTGTAGCCGGCCGCAAGGGTCCCGTTGATCTGCGCGGCGCGATGCTCGTTGAACCGGACGGTGAACTCCGGGCCGTTGACCTGCCGCATCGTGACCAGCGTGGACAGGGGCACCGGCTCTCCATTTCCGTTGCGCACGTAGAACTGGCCGATGTTCTCGGCCCGGGTGCGGAAGTCGCCCTCGGCCTGGACGTACGTCTGCCAGACCCGCCCGAACCGGTTGAAGTAGTTCACGAAGGCACCACCGAGGAACGCCTGGAGCGTCTGGTAGACGGAGGCGAGATTGATGCCCTGCTTGAGCGCCTTGTCCCGGTCCACCTCCGCGAAGAGCTGCGGCACGCTCGGCAGCAGCGTGGTGAAGAGGAGAGCGAACTCGGGGCGTTGACGCGCGGCCGCCAGGAACTTCGCGGTGTTCTCGGCCAGGAACTCGGGGTCCCGGCCCGCCCGGTCCTCCAGCATGAACGTCACGCCGCCGGACGTGCCGATGCCCGGAATGACGGGCGGCGCGAAGCCGAACGCCTGCGCGTCGGGAACGCCGGCGAGCCGGCGATTCAGGTCCCGAATGATGACGTCGGCGGTGAGTCCCTTCTTGTTCCGCTGGTCCCAATCCTCCAGCGTGACGAAATAGAACGAGTTGTACGTCGTGTACGCGAAGCTCAGCAAACTGAAGCCGGCCACGCCCGTGTAGTACTTGACACCCGGGGTCTCCTTCAAGATGGCGTCGAGCTTGTCGTTGACCGCCGCCGTGCGCTGCAGCGACGCGGCGAGCGGCAGCTGCACGTTGAGGTAGAAATACCCCTGGTCCTCATCGGGGACGAAACCCCCGGGCAACCGGGAGGCAACGAGACCCGCGAAGAGCGCGAACACGAGGAGGAGGAGCATGGAGAAGGCCGACTTGCGGATCAGATGGCCGCACGCGCCCACGTAGCCGTTGGTCGCGCGGGCGAACCAGCCGTTGAACGCCCGGAAGAACCCGCCGAGCGGCCCGCGCATGTCCCGCTTCGGTCTGAGCAGCAGCGCGGAGAGCGCCGGGCTCAGCGTGAGCGCGTTGAACGCGGAGATGAGCACCGAAACCGCGATGGTCACCGCGAACTGCTGGTACATCCGCCCGGTGATACCCGGGATGAACGCGGTCGGCACGAACACCGCGGCCAGGACCAGGGCGATCGCCACCACCGGGCCCGAGACCTGCTCCATCGCCTTGAAGGCGGCCTCGCGCGGCGAGAGCCCTGCCTCGATGTGGTGCTCAACCGCCTCGACCACGACGATGGCGTCGTCCACCACGAGGCCGATGGCCAGCACCAGGCCGAAGAGCGAGAGCGTGTTGATCGAGAAGCCCAGGAGGGGAAAGACCATGAAGGTGCCGACCAGCGACACCGGCACCGCCAGCAGCGGGATCAAGGTCGCCCGGAAGCCCTGCAGGAAGATGAACACCACGATGACCACGAGGGCGAGGGCCTCGAAGAGCGTCTTCACGATCTCCCGGACGCCGGCGCTCACCGCCTGCGTCGTGTCGAGCGCGGTCACGTAGTCGAGGTCGTTGGGGAACTGCGCCTTGGCCTCCTCCATGAGCTTCGTCGCCGCCTTCATGGTCTCGACGGCGTTCGACCCGGGCAGCTGGTAGACGGCGATGATGGCCCCGGGGCGTCCGTTCAAGCGGCTCTCGACGTTGTAGGACTGCGCCCCGAGCTCCACCCGCGCCACGTCTCTCACCCGCACCATGGAGCCGTCGGGCCTCGCCCGGACCACGACGTTCTCGAAATCCGCGACGCTTGCCAGGCGGCCCTGCGCGCGCACCGCGTAGGTGAGCTCCTGGCCGGGGGGCACGGGGTTGGCCCCGACCTGGCCAGCCGGATTCACGGTGTTCTGGGCCTGTAGCGCGCTCACGATCTCGTTCACCGTGATGTCGAGCTTCCCCAGGGTGTCCGGACGGACCCAGAGCCGGATGGCGTATTGAGCGGGTGGGAAGACCTGCACCTGACCGATGCCGGGGACGCGCGTCATCGGGTCGTTGATGTTGACGAACGCGTAGTTGGCGAGGAAGAGCGGGTCGTACGTCCCCTTCGGCGAGTAGAGGGCGAACAGCCCCAGCGGACTCGTCACGGACTTCCGGACGGTCACGCCCTGGTTCACCACGTCGGGGGGGAGCTGGGACGCGGCCTGTGAGTAGCGCAGATTCGTGAGCACCTGGTCGGTGCTGGGGTCGGTCGTGAGGTCGAAGTCCACCCGCAGTTGCATCTGGCCGCCGCTGGTCTGGCTGATCGAGTACATGTAGAGCATGCTGTCAACGCCGCTCATCTGCTGCTCGATGGGCGTCGCGACCGACTGCTCGAGCGCCAGCGCGTCGGCCCCGGGATAGGTCGCGGTGAGGAGCATCTCGGGTGGGGCGATGTTCGGATACTGCGCGATGGGCAGTTGGAACATGGCGACGAGGCCGACGATCACCATGAGGATCGAGATGACCATGGCCACGATCGGTCGATTGATGAAGAATCTGGCCATGGCGCTAGCTCGACCGCTCGGAGTGGGCCAGCGTGGGCTTGACCTTCTGGCCGGCTTTCACTCGGTCGATTCCCTCGACGATGACCCGCTCGCCCGGCTTCAACCCCTGCCCGACGATCCAGAGGGGGCCGACGCGCTCTTCGACCTGGACCGTTCGAAGGTCCACCGTGTCGTCGGGTCCGACCACGGCGACCTGGTGGACGCCCTGCTGGTCCAGGACGGCGCGCTGTGGAATGAGCAGCGCGCTTTTTTTCATGTCGATGACGGCGCGCACCTTCGCGTACTGGCCGGGGCGCAGGAGATCGCCCGGGTTCGGGAACACGCCCCTGATGCTGATAGTGCCGGTCGTCGCCCCGACCGCGCGATCCAGGATCGCGACCGTTCCCCGATTGGGGTACGTCGCTCCGTCGGCCAGGGTGAGCTCGAGGTCGTACTGCCTCTCGCGGTCACCCCCAGCCAGAGGGCCGCGCTGCCGCAATCTCAGATATTCCTGCTCGCTGACCGGGAACTGGACGTAGATCGGGTCGACCTGCGAGACCGTGGTGAGAACCGTGCTGGCGCTGATCAGGTCGCCGAGGTTCGCGCTCTTGATCCCGGCGATGCCGGTGACCGGGGAGAACACCTTCGCCCAGCTGTGGTTGAGCTGGGCATTGTCCAGCACGGCCCGGGCCTGCGCGATGTCCGCCTGAGCCCGCGGTACCCCCGCCTGTGCGTTCGCGAGGCTCGCCCGGGCGGCCTTCAGCGAGGCCAGATTCGCCAGATTGGCCTGCACGGCGTTATCCAGCTCCTGCTGGCTGATCGAGCCGCGCTCCGCCAGCGGGGTGTCCCGGGTGACGTCGAGCTCCGTCTTCTTCTGGTTCGCCTCGGCCTTGGCCACGTCCGCTTCGGCTTGCGCGACCTGCGCCTTCGCCTGCTCGAGCTGCGACTCCGCCTGCTGGAGCTGCGCCATGGCCTGCTCGACGGCAATCTGGTACGGCCTGGGGTCGATCTCGAACAGGAGGTCGCCGGCCTTGACCCGCGTCCCTTCCTTGTAGTTTTGGCTCACCAGGTATCCGGACACCCGGGCGCTGATCTGCGCGGTGACGTACCCGACCGTGGTGCCCACCCATTCGCCATAGATCGGCACATCCTTCTGCACCACCGGCTCGACCCTGACTACAGGCGGTGGCGGTGACGCGGAGGCCGTGGACGAGTCGCGACAGCCGGCGGAGAGGCCGGCGATCACGATGAGGAGCAGGCCGAGAAGGGTACGCGTGACGCGCACGGGGGGGCCGAACGGAGTCGGCAAGCTCATTCCTGCACCTCCATGAAGAACCTCAAGTTCAAGGGTCCGGTAGAAACGCACGGCGCGGGCGCTGATTGTCTCGATCATCGCGGAGAGGCTCCAGAACTCAGATCGCCGGCGATCGCCGCGTGCCGAGCGGGTTGACAGGGTATCCGCGCAGGTGCCAAGCATGCAGGCCGCCTGCGAGAAGTCGGACCTTGCGGATGCCCCGATAGCACCGGTGCTGGGCGACGCTCGCGTACAAGGTTGCGCGTGCGCGCCTCGCCGGCTTGGAGCCGCCGCCGTAAAGCACAACCAGCACGTCGTGTGGAACGTCTTGCGATCGCTGGGCCAGGTCATCCGGCAGGATCCAGACCGCACCTGGAAGCGAGTAGGGAACAGCCGCCACCTCGTCGGCAGCCCTCACATCGAGGATGATGGTGGTATCCCCCCTGTCCAGCCGAGCCTTGAGCTCATCGGGGCTGATTCGCGCCGCCCGGAGCGTCCGCAGGAGGCGGTGCCGGCGGGCCCGCCGCACCGGCAAATAGAGAAGGAGTGCCGCGACACCGAAGCCAAGGAGGGGGATGTGGAAATGCGCTGAGATCTCGGTCAAAGTACGGTTGAGGAGGTATCCAAGGGCCACCCAAGCGCCGGCCCACGTCAGGGCGCTCACGGCGCCGTAGCCGACGAAACGGGCGAGGCTCAGGCGGGTCAATCCGGCCAGGCCCGCGGCGATCGGGTTCAGTTCCGGCACAAAGCGGGCGACAAGCTGGAATGTTCGAGGGCGGCCCAGGAAGAAGTGCTCGGCGGAACGGACATATGTCGCCGCTCGAGGGAAGACGTTACCAAGCACCTCAAGTGCCCGCGCTCCACGCCAGCGGCCCAGGCTGTACCAGCCGAGGTCTGCACAGAGGGTCGCTCCGACGGCTACCGCCAAGATCACTGCGATGCTCAGGCGCCCACTACCGGCCAGCGCCCCAGCTCCGAGCAGCGCGGGCACCACCGGCACCGGAACGCCACCCTGATTGGCCAAGATCCAGGCGAAGAGGATCCAACCAGCATAGTCCGTGATCACCGGTGCCATGGTGTCCATCCACCCTGCCCGAGACGGACACCGCCACCCGAGGCAGGCACCTCGATACGACATCCGGCCAGCGTCTTCAGGACGCGATCCGGGCTGCCGAGATCGCACCACGTGAGGCCCGACACCTTCACGACCGCCAGGCGCTCGAGGCGCGCCTCCAGAATGGCCTGCGAGAAGTTCGCCGTCGGTGCGAGTGCATACGCCTGGCGAACCGCCCACCTTTCGTGTTCACTCCCCCAGAAGGCCGAGAGTCGAGCAATTCGCTCCGACAAGCTCGGCACACACTCACGTCCGGTCGCCAGCAGCGTACCGACCTCGGCCACAAAGACGAGGGTGTTCCACAGACCTCCCTGCACGAACAGTGTTTGCGCAACCTCCCTCGACGGCTTCTCCAGAAACTGCCGGACCCGGTAGACCGGCCTCAAGCCTGTCCAGGCCACCCGTTCTCCCGGTTCGATCCAGCCATATTCCGTCTCCGGCTCACCTGGTTGCACACCGAGCAATACGATCCACTTCGGCTGCCGCTTCACAAACCTCGCCGCGTCGGACACCTGCTCCATGAACACCTCTTCTTCCAGGACGAAATGGTCCGACGGAAAGAACACGGCGGTCGCCCGTGGGTCCCGAGCTGCGATCCACTGTGCGGCGAACAGCACCGCGGCGGCGGTTCCGCGGCTCTGTGGTTGCTTGAGCACATGCGGGCCACCCGGTTCGCCGAACTCCTGGGCCAGATATCGCTCGTGACTCTCCAGGCCCACCACGACCGTTCGATCTGGCGGAATGAGCCGTCCTACTCTGTCTAGCGTTTGACGCAGGAGGGTCCGAGACCCGAACAGAGGGCAAAACTGCTTGGGTCGCTCGTCGCCAAAAGCCCGACGGACGAGGGGCCGTAGTCTGACGCCCTCCCCTCCCGCGAGCACGACCGCCCACATGGACCCGGTTCCTTGCGGCGTCTCCTGGTGCTGCCTACGGCTCCTCACCTCGCCTAAAAGGACCAAACCGTTGCTCCTCATACCAACGTGTTTGCGCTGCGCTACCACCTGTTGGCTCATCGCGCATCTCCCGCAGACCGACTCTGCAAATGACAGGCCGGCCCTGCCGATTCGACGTAACTGGGCGATGTGAGAGCGTTCGTGGCGAACGTGGGCAGCGCGAAGGATTGCCGGCTGGTGTGGCGCTAAACGATCGCCTGTATCACCGCATACAGACTGTGTCGAACGATACAGCTGGCTGTGGAGCTGGACGCGTGTGATTCCGAGGGGAGTGTCTCGTGGCCCGTGGCGCTCGCGAGAAGGCCGCGGCGAAGGGGGGTGAAATGATCAAATATTCTCAGACTCGAGATCGATTTGGTCTAGGCGCATTGCGTGAGAGAGCCTCTCCGTCGGCGCTCACGTTCTGCCCGGTGATCCTGCGCGCTCGAACTCTCAGCCGGTCACGCCAAGACTGGGACCGCCAGCGCGCCGTTGTCGCCAGGGTGCCGGCAACCACCACCGCGATCAGGAGAGCGAGCGAGCCCAGCGCGTACGGATGCCGGCGCAAGCGGCCTGCGGCGCTGACGGCGGGTCGCCGCGGCCCGGGGTCCGGAGGCTCCGTACCAGCGTTCAAGACCTCGAGCTCCTTTTCGCCGGCTTGGTCCGCGAGCAACACCAATAGGTAGATCCGATCGCCGACGAGCTTGGCCTCTATCAGCGATACCACGGTCGGCGTGAACGCCACGGCGTGCGTCGCGACGTCATCGACGGTCGCCCGGATCGCCTTCTCCAGGGTCGCGTCGTCCGCAGCGTCATCGGCCCGGATCGACGTGAGCACCCCAACGATATACGCGGTAGCAGGACTGGCCGTCGTGAGGAGGGCCAGTCCGAGAGTGGCCGCGATCGAGAACGTGCGAATCTTCGCCATGTGATTCTCCCTTGGGCTAGTGCACGGCGATCGACTGACGGCGTCACGGTTGCCGTTCCTCCGGGGAGGCCTCGGTCTCCAGGCAGAGCCGGCAGATCCGAGGATCCAGTTTGGCACTGAACGAGGCGAGCGCTGAGCATGAGAGTCCGGAGAGCGCCGCCAGTTCGATGTCCGATAGCCGAAGGCCAGCCGCCCAGGCCGTCACTCGCGGGGTCGTGAAGAATCGCTCGCGAAAGGCCTCATCCGTGAGCAGCTTGCCGAGCGTTCGTTCCACTGCGTGTTGGCTCATCCCGCATCTCCCGTAGCCTGACTCCGCAAAGGACATGCCGGCCCTGATGCCTCCGCCCAGCCGAAGAGCTTCTTCGCGTTGATGATGTCGGCGACGGCCGGCGGCACCAGCCGTTCCCACGAAGGATCTCCCTTCTCAATCCGGGCCAGGACGTCTGGGGTGCGAATCGAGAGGTAGGCTTCGTCGTAGCCGCGGATCCCTTCCAGGCGATGGATGTCCAGGAGAAGATCGCGGAGGTGGTGCCACGGCGGTGGCACGGGCGCCCGCTCAATCGTCTGGATCTCCCCTGATACTGGATCTCGCGTCGGATGGACGTACATCTTCACGAAGCGCTTGAACAGACGCCCCATCGACTCGAGGACGCCGCCAGGCAGAT
>Ga0137409_10006919_pt1 | contig 11706 bp, 8 predicted proteins | sample CZODoug1_16funga_FD_122059 | JGI IMG/M metagenome (GOLD analysis project Ga0137409, IMG submission 122059) | Vadose zone soil fungal communities from Angelo Coast Range Reserve, California, USA - CZODoug1_16fungal (Hybrid Assembly) | ecosystem: Environmental > Terrestrial > Soil > Vadose zone... | reverse complement strand
GGGACCGAGTTGCTCCGGCAAGACGACGCTTCTCAATTTGATCGCCGGCGTGTCGCTGCCGACCGCGGGAACGATCCTCGTCCGCGACACGGATATCTCGGCCTTGCCCGAGCCGCGCCGGGACCGCTTCCGGGCGCAGCACATCGGCTATGTCTTCCAGACGTTCAACCTGCTCTCGGCCTTCACCGCCCTCGAGAACGTGATGCTCTCCATGATGTTCGCCGGCGCGAGCCCGAAGCCCGAGCAGCGCCGGCGAGCTGCCGAGATCCTCGCGCGCCTTGGTCTCGGCGCGCGGCTGTCACACAAACCTCACCAGCTCTCGCGAGGCGAGCAGCAGCGGATCGCGATCGCACGTGCGCTGGCCAACCACCCTCCGTTGATCCTTGCGGACGAGCCGTGCGCCAGCCTTGATGCCAGCACCGCCCGCGAAGTGCTCGACGAGCTCCTGAGCGTCTGCCGCGAGGCCGGCGCCACCCTACTCGTCGTCTCGCACGAGGCTGCCGTGCTGGCGGCGGGCGATCAGGTCGTCGATATCACGGCGATCAATCGCCCGGAGTACCGCGCACACGCCGTGGAGCGCGGGTGACGATTCTCGCGGTCGCCCTGAAATATCTGCGGGGGCGATCGGTCGCGAGCGCGTTGACATCCCTGTCTGTGGCACTCGGTGTCAGCCTGGTCATTGCCAGCGTGCTCCTCAGTCGAGGCATCCAGCAGGGGTTCATCGAGGGGACGACCGACTACAGCCTGCTCGTCGGCGCCAAGGGCAGCCCGACCCAACTCGTACTGAACGTCGTCTTCCGGATGGACGTGCCCACGCCGAACATCTCCTACAGCACCTATCGTGACCTACGAGACGACCCTCGCGTCGACGTCGCCGTTCCCGTCGCGATGGGAGACGCGTATCAGGGCTACCGCTACGTGGCGACGACGGGCGGGTACTTCGCGGCCTTCCCTTGGCGTCGGAAGACCTTCGCGATCTCAGAAGGACGGTTCTTCCGCGACGATCCGCCCGAGCAGCCGATGTACGAGGCCATGCTGGGCGCCGACGCCGCGCGCCTGACGGGCTTGCGGGTTGGTGATCGGTTCCACGAGGGAGAGGAGATGGCCGAGTATCCGATGACGGTGGTCGGGATACTCCGCTCGACGAACAGCGCCGATGATCGCGCGATTTTCTTCTCGCTGGCGAGCTACTGGGAGATGAACGAAGTCTCCCGGAAGATGAAGGTCAAGCCGCTCACTGCCGTGCTGGTGCGGCCCAAGCGCATGTCCGATCTGGCCGGCTTGCACCGAGGGGTCAACGTCACCGCGGAGACCCAAGCGGTCTTCCCCAGCGCGGTCCTGCTCAACATCTTCAATATCCTCAGCCTGGTGGACGAGATCGTCGCCGTCATCCTAGTGTTCGTCGTCCTCGTCGTGCTGCTCTACCTGTTCGTCTCGATGTACAGCGCCACCCTGGAGCGCAAGCGCGAGATCGCGACCATGCGCGCGCTGGGCGCCCGGCGGGCGACCATCTTGGGCATCGTCTTGCTGGAGTCCTGCGCGTTGGCGGTCATCGGCGGCGCGCTCGGGATCGCCGGCGGACACGGCGTGGCGTATCTGGGTGCGTCTATGCTCGCCGGCCGCGGCGGACCGGTCGCGAATCTCTTCGTCGTCGGCGCGCTCGAGCCCGTGGTCTTCGGCGGCGCTGTCGCCCTGGGCGCGCTCGCCGGGCTGCTACCGGCCGTGCTCGCGTATCGCACGGAGGTGGCTGAGAATCTTGCGCCACTGTCTTAGAGCCTGGGCGTCCGAGCGAGTTCGCGCGACACTGGCGGCGAGCTTGTGTCTGGTGGGCGCGAATTTCGGTCTGACGCCACACGGTCAGTCAGCCTTCGGAGAAGAGGTGGCACGCCTGACGTTTGCCCAGCTAGTGGATTCGATCAGGGCGAATTTCGAAGTGACGCAGACGATGAAGTCCCTCAATGGGAAGGACGTCGAGATCCACGGCTTCATCATTCCGGCCGGGCCCCCCGACCTCTCGTTCTTCCTGCTGAGTCGCGTCTCCGCGATGGGCAACTACTGCTGCGAGGTACCGGTCGGGCAAGACGAGACCGTCTACGTGTACGCGCCGAAAGGGGTAAAGATCCTCTACGATCCGCTTCGGGTCTACAAGGTCCGCGGCGCCTTCGAGGCCGGCCCGCACACCGATCGCACCTACGGCTTCAGCCTCTTCCGGGTCCGCAACGCGCGGGTGGAGGAAGCCGTGGGCGCGAAGATCTTCAAGGTGGGAGAACCGCCCGCGCCCACGCCGGACAAGTAGCCAAGAGCGCGAGTGAACGTGCACGCTGGTGGCCCCAACGGGATTTGGTAGTCAGGCTAGTTTCTTCCAGATCGCCTTCGAGGGCCTTGCCGAATACTCCAATTGACAATCCACTTGACGAAGAGCGATGGGAAGCGAGTGGAAAAGGAAAGTTGTCGCGGCGCGACTTTCAGAGGCGGCTCCCCTCCGCCTGCTCCAGCCAGAATCGCATGTCCATCTTGCGGTACATCGTCGCAGCGGTCGCAAGGTGTTCGCGGGATTCCTGATGGGTGCCCACACGTCCATAGAGCTTGCCGAGGCCGAGGTGGCAGTGGGCAACCATCGGGCGCATGCCAATTTCCTCGGCGATGGTCATGGCCTGCCGGTACGAGGCTTCTGCCTCGTCGGCATGCGGTGGGTCGCGATGCGAAGCGATCTCGCCGAGAGTCCGGAGAGCCCACGCCTCGTGCGCGCGTAGCTTGTGGTCACGCGCAAAGTCGAGGGCTTGACCCGCAAGCCGCATCGCATCCTCAACTCGCTTGGCACGCAGGTAGCCCTCGCTGAGATGAATAACCGGGAAAGTGCGGGCCTGCCCCAATTCCACCGCGCCGGCCTGCGCGATGTGCTGCTCGAGGAGCCGTAAGCCGTCGGCGAGGCGCCCGGACAGGATGTACGCGTAACCTAGGTACGAGAAGACTCCGAATGGGAAGATCGGGATATTCCAGGCCTGGCCGAGGCTCTGGCAGCGCTCGAGGAGGGAGATCGCCTCCTCGAGATCACCCTTACGCAGGTAGAGATGCCCGAGACTGCGATATGCGTGGATCACGCTATAGGGTTGATTCGCTGCCTCGGCGATCCGCACTGCTTCCTCTCCTCTGGCGATCCCCTCCGCAAACTCCCCACACTTGGCAAGCACGTAGACTAACCAGACCCGGGCGAGAACCGACGGCAACAACGCCTCGCCGAAGCGCTTGTGGATCAGGTCGCCGGCCAAAGAGTCGATGGTGCGGTGAAAACATTCCCGGGCACGAGGGTAGTTGCCAAGAGCGAGGTAGGCTTGCCCAAGGCGCACATTCGCGACGATCTGAAGAGCGAAATCGCCGCGGGCCTGGGCCACGGCGAGAGCGCGGTGGCCGGGTCCGACAGCGCGGTCGGGATCATTCGCCCACCAAAAATGCGCTGCGACGTATGCCGAAATCCATCCCAGCCGGCCTTGATCTCCGATTCGCTCGGCCAGAATCTCGGCCTCGCGTAAGCAGTCGAAGATTCGCGGAACTTCGGCGAGCGCGAAGAGCGAATTGCGAAGCTCCAGCCGAAGATCGATCCCCTGCTCGATTGTTTCGCGACTCTCGCGAAGATGCGTCAGGGCTTCGAGCGCCTGTTCGAAGCACGCCACGGCTTCCCGATAGGCCGAGCGGTTGGCGGCCTTTGCCCCGGCCTGACGGAAATAGGTGGCGGCTTTGTCAAAGACTTCACCCCGGAGGGCATGGTGCGCCAGGCTATCGACATGCTCAGCCAGTCGGTGAGCATGTAAGTGTTCGATCGCCGCCATGATCCCGGCGTGGAGGGCCCGCCGTCGATCCGGGAGAACGCCCGCATAGGCCACCTCGTGGCTCAGGGCGTGCTTGAATGCGTATTCCCGCTCCGGGACGAGTTTCGTCTCGTGGAGGAACTCGCCTCCCTGGAGCTGCATGAGGCCAGTACGGACCGCCTCTTCTGGTCGCTCCGCCACCGCCCGGAGCAGGGCCAACGGCACGTCCCTGCCGATGACAGCTGCCGTCTGCAGAAGCGCCTTCTCCTCAGGCGTCAGCCGGTCGATACGCGCCGCCAGCACCGCCTGGACCGTGGCAGGGACCTGGATGTCCCCGACAGGCCGCGCAAGCCTGTGGGCGCCGCGATCGCCGATAAGCACGCCCGTCTCGACCAGCGTCCGGACGCTTTCCTCTAAGAAGAACGGGTTGCCGTCGGTCCGCTCGATCAGCACCGTCTTGAGCGCCGTCGTGGCCTCGTCACGCCCCACGAGCCGATCGAGGAGGCCGTGGGCCTCCTCGGGCGAGAGTGGATCGAGCCGGAGCTGCGCGTAATAGGTCTTGGGAGCCCACGTGTGCTGGTATTCCGGGCGGTAGCTGACGAGAAGCAGAACACGATGGCTCGGAAGGCTCTCAACCAGGGAGTCCAGCACCGCACGCGTTTCGGAGTCCGCCCAATGCAGATCCTCGAAGACGACGATCATAGGCTGACGGCGGCTGTGCTCGAGCAGCAGCAGCTTCACGGCCTCCAGCGTCTGCCGCCGTTTCTGTTGCGGGTCGAGCTCCCGCCACTGGGCATCGTTGGCCGGCACATCGAGCAGCGCGAGCAGGGCGGGAAGCGTCGGCGCCAGCGCTGGCTCGAGCGCCGACACCGTCTCCTTCACCCTCTCCCGAACCTTGTCTGCGTCGTCGCGCGGCTCGATCTGGAAATACGCCCTCAGCAGATCGATGACCGGGAGAGAGGGCGTCTGTAGCCCGTAGGAAGCTGCGCTGCCGACAAGGATCAGCAAACCCCGGTCGCGGTGCGACTCGATGAACTCCCAGAAGAGCCGCGACTTGCCGACGCCGGGCTCACCAACGACGGCGACTACCTGGCCGTGGCCCGTCTGGGCCTGCTCGAGCGCCCGAACAAGCTGGTCCAGCTCGCGGCTCCGGGCCACGAACGGTGTGAGCCGCTCGCCTAACCCCAGCCCCGTTCGCTCGAGGCCTACTAGGCGGCACTGCGTCCCGGCCGCTCCATCGCCGCCAATGCCCCGCGCGAGGACGAAGCGTCGCTCAAGAAAAGGGCACGTCGCCCCGCTGACGAATACTGTCCCCGGTTCGGCCCTCGCCATGAACGCCTCGAATTGGTCCCACGCTACACGTTTTGCCGCGTGATCCACCCGGAACACACCGCCGATCTGACCGATCGAGACGTCATCGACGTGTAAACCAATTCGGACCCGAGGCGACTCTGAGTGGGGATGAGTGAGCGCCGCGATCCTCTGAATCGCCAGGGCCGCGTGCGCCGCACGGCGCGGAGCATCCTCGGTGGGCTCGCGTCCAAAGACCGCCACGAGCCCCTCATGGCCGATCTCCTCGACCCAGCCGCCGAAGCTCTCGATCTTTTCTACCAGGGCTTCGATCAACGTGAGCGCGGTGGCGACCGCAGTCACCGGCGCTGTCGTGACGAGGTCGGCACGGAGCCACGCCACGTATCGGCGCTCCCATTGCACTCGAGTCGAGCCCGGGTCCGCCGTCGGCTGGAGAGCGTGACGAACGCTATCGGGCGACTCCGCTTCCTTCGCCGCCGCGGGAGGAGCCTCTAGTCCGTATTTCTGAACGCGGTAACGCAGAATGTCGCGGGTCACCCCCAACCGGTTCGCCGCGCGCGAGATATTCCAACGGGTTTCGTGCAGCGCCTCAACGATGTGCCGGCGCTCGATCTCTTCGACCGTCTGCCCGAGTGGCATGCCCACCACTGCATCACGTCGCGCTGTCTCGTGGTCCTCCGGTGAAGATACCCTTCGCTTCCGAGGAGTCGCCAGCTCGAGCTCGTCCGCGGTCACAAGATCGCCATCGCCGAGCAAGGCGGCGCGCTCCATCACGTTCGCCACTTCCCTGACGTTCCCTGGCCACCGGTGGGCCAGCAGGGCTTGCCGTGCGTCCGCCGAGAGCGTTTTCGGTGCCAAGCCGTACTCGCTGCAAGTGCGTGCCAAGAAGTGGTCGGCGAGCGTGAGGATGTCTTGTCCTCGATCTCGAAGGGGCGGCAGTCGAAGCGTCACGACCGCAAGCCGGTGGTAGAGCTCCTCGCGAAACCCGCGCCGCCGGGCCCCGGCCTTCAAGTCCTCGCTCGTGGCCGAGATGATCCAGGTGTCCACGCGCTCGGCGCGCGTACTGCCCAGTCTCCGGACTGCACCCTCCTCGAGAGCCGTGAGCAGCTTGGCCTGCAGGTTCTCGGATAACAACCCGATCTCGTCGAGGAACAGGATGCCCCGGTGAGCCGTCTGGAATAGGCCAGCTTTGGCCTGGCGCGCATCGGTGAACGCGCCGCGCTCGAACCCGAACAGTTCGGCCTCAAGCAGCGTCTCGGGAATCGCCGCGCAGTTCACCGCGACAAACGGTCCCCCTGCGCGAGGCCCGGCTTCGTGGATCGCGCTGGCGAGCAGGCCCTTGCCGGTCCCCGTCTCGCCGAGGATAAGAATGGGGGGAAGACGGCCAGACGCGCCCTGCCGCCGAAGCAACTGCCCGACTTGATTCTGGACGGCGACCAGCGCCGGGCTATTACCTATTAATCCGCCCAGTACGGCCACGCGCGCATTCTAACTCCGGTCCGGGCGCCACTGGGGAATTTTCCCCACCAGCTCCACCAGGCCTGCCCGCGCAGGTACGTGCCCGATTTCCCGAGCTTCCGTTATGGCATTGCCGTTGCCTCCTCACTGTAGGCGAATGCGTGACGGCTGCCGACACCAGCGGTTCCGGCATGCGGGCGCGTGAGAGGAGCCATGGATCTCCTCTGACGGTAGAGGAGCAACTTCGCATGCAGCGAAAACGGGGGGAACTATGAACTGCAAAGTGCTCGCAATCAGTGTCGCCTTGATTTTGTCGACAGCCGGCTTGGTGACGATTGCCCAACCGCGAGCAGCAAGCGCCGGGGGGGAAACAAAGGCTGTCGGAACGTTGACAACCACGTTCGCCAATCCGGACATAGCCCAACGGACTCAGGGCAACCTCGTCATCCTGTCTCGATACTCGCTGAGCACGTACGTTGGATCCCTTCAAGGAACAACCCTAGCCCTTCAAACGGTAGTTAGAGACGATGCAGTCGAAAAGAAGGCCTTCCAAACGAATACGGGCCACTTCTGGGGAACATTGGAGGGCTTTGAGCCAGGCAGCTTCTCATTCATTGTCCATCTTGTCGGCGATAGATCCGGCTGTCCTTGCCCACCCGGTCTAGCTCCGTTCGAAGCCAAATTCGTCGTCGTCGAGGGCACCGGCAGCGGCGGCCTAGAAGGCATCTGTGGGGGCGGAACGCTCAAGACGGCTGGCACCCCCGGTACTGACTATGACTACACGTTCCGATTCGGCAAGGACTGCAAGGCGAACAACTAGGCGCGCGCGCAACGCACAAACTGAATGTCGACGCGAACGCCGGCCTGCAGCGAACAGCCAGGCCGGCGTTCACCCAGTTGCAAACGACGCCACCCGACGGATCGGCCGGAGGAGAAACGGTCATGAGCAGCATGCGCGCATTCCGGTTGGTCCTCGCGGTGGTCATTGCCGTCCTCGTGCTGAGGGCTGTACCGGCGTACTCCTCGCACGAAGGCGTTTTGATCAGCGCCCTGGCAATCTCACCGGCCAACTACCAGCGCCAAGTCCTCGATTTCACGTTTTCCCGCCACTGTCATTGCTCTTGCCCTATCACAAGGCAGGACGGTGGCGGCTTGCTTACTTCCGAGGACCCGCTTTGTGGAAGGAAACGGGTGATGAGGCCGGAGCGGTCGCACGGCCTTAGCCTCCTGGAGGCGTGACATGAAGAGCCTGGGAAGGATTCTTCGGCTGCACCGCTTGTCACTCGCTGGCCTGCTCTTGCTCGGCGCCCTTGTTGGCCTCGACATGACGCGGCCGGTCGAGTTCTCCGCCTCGGCGGCGTCGCAACCCGCCGCGCCAAACCCGCCCTCGAACACTCACGTCGTCGCGGTCTCCGACAGCCGGATTGATGTCTCCTGGCAGGACAACTCGGCTAACGAGAGCGGCTTCGAGGTGCACCGCTCCGCCGATGGAGTGAACGGGGTGTTCACGTTGGTGGCCACGACGACCGCCGCGGTCACCGCCCGGGGCGACTCCGGGCTCAACCCGTCAACGCAGTACTGTTACAAGGTCCGCGCGTTCAAGAGGGCGGACGGCCGGACGCGCTACTCCGACTTCTCGAATACCGCCTGCGCGACAACGTTGGCGCCTCCGCCCCCGAACGCCCCATCCAACAGCCAGGTCGTGGCCGTGTCGGACAGTCGGATCGACGTCTCCTGGCAGGACAACTCGGCCAACGAGACCGGCTTCGAGGTGCATCGCTCCGCCGATGGATCGAACGGGGTGTTCACGCTCGTGGCCACGACCACCGCCGGGGTCACTACCCGGGGCGACCTCGGGCTCAACCCCTCGACGCAATACTGCTACAAGGTCCGCGCGTTCATTACGGCGAACAGCCTGGCGAGCTACTCCGGCTTCTCTAATACCGCCTGCGCGACGACGTTGGCGCCTCCGCCGCCTCCGGGGCTGCACGTGACCGGGGTGACCACCGGAGTCGATCTCGATGCGGACGGCTACTGGGTGGACGTGTGGAAGAATGACGGATCGGGCCGCATCCATGTGAGCGGCACTGGCCTGCCGGCCAATGGGACAGTGACGATCTCTGGGTTGGATCCCGCCGACTACCAGGTGGAACTCAGCCGGGTGGCGGTGAACTGCGACCTCACGAGCCCCAACCCGCAAACCGTCACCCTCGGCGCCTCGGGGGCCGCCGCGTTCGCTGAGTTTGACGTCACGTGCGGCCCGGTTACGCAACTTGCGTTCGTGAGCACCGCTGACGGCAACCCTGAGATCTACGTCATCAACTCCAATGGCACCGGCAGCACCCGCCTTACCCTGCACCCGGCTGCAGATGTGAAGCCGGCCTGGTCGCCCGACGGCACGAAGATCGCCTTCCAGAGCGACCGCGACGGGAACGCCGAGATCTACCTGATGAACGCCGACGGCTCGAACGTCGTGCGACTCACCAACGATGCCGCCGACGACGCCCAGCCCGCCTGGTCGCCCGACGGCGTCAAGATCGCGTTCGCGAGCAATCGCGACGGCAACGCCGAGATCTATGTCATGAACGCCGACGGCTCGAACCCGGTACGGCTCACCAACGGCCCTGCCGACGACGCCGAGCCCGCCTGGTCACCCAACAGCTCCAAGATCGCGTTCACGAGCAATCGCGACGGCAACGCCGAGATCTACGTGATGAACGCCGATGGCTCGGGCGTCGCCCGCCTCACCAGCGACCCGTCGGCGGCTAGTGCCGCGCCCGATTGGTCGCCCGACGGGAGCAAGATCGCATTCTCGCGCCGTTGGTGCAGCGGCGCCTCGTGCTTCGAAGGCATCTTCGTCATGAACGCAGACGGGTCGGGCGTCAACCAGGTGACGTGTTGCGAGGCGCACGGTCCGGTCTGGTCCCCCGACGGCCGCAAGATCGCATTCACGGCCAACGCCTCCGTGTCTCCCGTCATCGCCGTCATCAGGGCGGATGGGACGGACCTCGTGGAGCTCACGAGCGGGGCCGACCCGTCCTGGCGGCGGGGGGGGTCTCCGGCTGCATCGAGTGCGGGGACGGCTGCCCCATCGGGTCCATCTGCAACGGGGGCGGCTGTTGCGTGCCGCACTGCTTCGACGGTTCGTGGGACGGTGAAGAAGGGGATACCGACTGCGGCGGGGCGTGCTTAGCCAAGTGCCAGAGCGGCCAGCACTGCTGGGTCGGCTACGACTGCGCGTCGGGCAGCTGCGTCAACGACGTTTGCCAGTAAACACCACGAACCGTCGCCGGTGGGGAGGCGAACCGTGAGGCGAATGATTCTGGTGCTGATGATCCTCGCCCTGGCTTCGTCAACCTGGGCGCAGGCGCCCCAGGACACGCCGCGCGATCTCACTGCGATCAAGGCCGACCTCGAGCAGATCAAGGCGGATCTGGCGGCCGTCAAGAGCCAACTCGGTCAGCTGATGCGGCTGTTGAGCCAGCGTCCAGTCCAGGGCGGCGTCGCCACCAGCGGGCCCGTGCGCACGAGCGTGGCCGACGCGCCGATTCTGGGACGCGCCGACGCACCGGTGACCCTCGTCGAGTTCTCCGACTACCAGTGTCCGTTCTGTCAGCGATTTTTCGCGACGACGCTCTCGGCCATCAAGAAGGATTACGTCGACACGGGCAAGGTGCGCTACGTGTTCCGCGACCTCCCGCTCGATCAGATCCACCCCCAGGCGCGCAAGGCGGCCGAGGCTGCGCACTGTGCCGGCGAGCTCGGCAAGTACTGGGAGATGCACGACGTGCTCTTTCAGAATCAGAAGGCGTTGGCCCCTCCGCAGCTCGCGGAGCGCGCGCGCACAGTCGGCGTGGACGGGGCGAAGTTCGATGAGTGTCTCTCATCAGGCCGGCACGCGGCACGGGTCGAGCGAGGCCTCACCGACGGCGCGGCCGTCGGCGTCCAGGCCACGCCGACCTTCGTGGTCGGAAAGACGAAACCGGGTGACGTCGTGGAGGGCACAGTGATCCGGGGCGCTCAGCCTCTGGAGACGTTCCGCCGGTTCATCGACCAGAAGCTCGCGGAACAGTAATCGAAGAGGATGTCTTCGCTGGGACTATTCGGAAGGTGGAGTGCTCCCCAAAGTGCTGCTCACCGCGAAGAGCTTAGGTTAACGTCGGCCCGGTAGTCGGCCGGGCTCCGCATCCCGAGCGCCGAGTGAGGCGCCCGGGTGTTGTAGTCCTCAAACCAGGTGCTCAGCTGCGCCAGCACCAACTCGGCGTCGCGCAGCTCAGCGCCGTCCACGTAATCCCGTTTGAACGTCTTCACGAAGGCCTCGGCCAGGCCGTTACTCTGCGGGCTGTACGCCGGCGTGGTGATCGGCACCAAGCCCAGCTCGTGAGCGTAGAGCACCGTGGCGGTCGCGGTGTACTGCGGGCCGTTGTCACTGAGCCACTGAATCGCGTGTGGCGCCTTGAGGGTCGCTTCCCCGAAGCGCGCCCACAGAGCGCGATCCATGAGCGTGCGGATGTCGCCGCCCGTCAGTGGCCGCGGCGACGCGACGTAGGCCAGTACCTCGCGATCGTGGCAGTCGATGGCGAAGGCCACCGAGATCACCTCGCCGCTCCAGCAAGGAAGCAAGAAGACGTCGGAGCACCAGCGTTGGTTGGACGCCGGCTGCTGGATCCGGCCCAGGTGCGGCCGCCCGTGGCGGCGGTGGACGCGCGGGGCCAGCATCAGCCCGTGCAGCTGCATCACCCGGCGAATGCGCTTGCGGTTGTAGCCGGCCCGAAAGGTCCGGTTCACCATCGCCCATACTCGGCGGTAGCCGTAGGTGGCGCGGCTGTTCGTCACCGCGCGGATCTGCTCGAGCACCGTGGGATCGGCCGTGCGGTAATACCGGCCGTCCGGGCGGGCCCGGGCCACGTAGTAGGCGGTCCGCCGGGCGATCCGCAGGGCCTGGCAGATCACGGTGACGGGAAAGTGGGTCACCGCGCGGACTCTCTGCGCAACGACGGCGTTTTTTTTACGACCTCCTGGGCCGCGCGCAGGATCTCGACCTCCATGGTCTTGCGGCCGAGGGCGCGCTCGAGTTCCCGGATCTTGGCGTAGGCCTCCCGCAAGTGGCTGGCGGGGACCACGTCCTCAC
>Ga0137409_10006918_pt1 | contig 11706 bp, 7 predicted proteins | sample CZODoug1_16funga_FD_122059 | JGI IMG/M metagenome (GOLD analysis project Ga0137409, IMG submission 122059) | Vadose zone soil fungal communities from Angelo Coast Range Reserve, California, USA - CZODoug1_16fungal (Hybrid Assembly) | ecosystem: Environmental > Terrestrial > Soil > Vadose zone... | reverse complement strand
TCCGACAACAACATGTGGGTTAATGTGGGAAGGAGCCAGTTCCACCTGCCAGCCGACAAACCGCAGGTGCTGCGCGGTCATACCGGGCTCATCATCACGGGTCGCGCGGCGCTGCTCGATCGGCTTGCTTCAGTGCGCAAGAAGCTCGAGGGCACCAAGTTCAGCTTCAGCGAGCACAACGACTACATCGAGGCAACCTGCCCGTGGGGCAATCGCGTTCGCTGCTACGAGCCGGATCTCGCGCGTTTCGGCCGCATCACGCTCGGCATGCCCTATGTGGAGTTCGATGTGCCGGTCGGCACTGCGCGCGGGATTGCGGCCTTCTATCCCGCGATGATCGGCACGCCCGCGACTGTAACCAATGGCGACGGCACGACCGCGCGCGTCAAGGTCGGCAAGGACCAGCATCTCGTGTTCCGAGAGACCGACCGCCCCTTGCCGGACTACGATGAGCATCACGTGCAGATCTATGTGGTCGATTTCTCCGGCCCGCATCGCCGCCTTGGCAAGCTCGTCAATCGCGAGGACAACCAGTATCAATATCGCTTTCGCGATATCGTCGACCTCGAAAGCGGTCGGCATCTGTTCACGATCGAGCACGAGGTTCGCAGCATCACCAACCCGATGTTCATGCGGCCGCTCGTCAACCGCAATCCGCTGCAGAGCAACCGCACCTATTCGCCTGGCTATGACGGGTCGTCCTGGGCAATGGCGCCGGAGCATTTCGACGATCAGCCCGAGCGGATTATCTCCTGAGGTGAAGCGCGGAGCGACTTGTCTCGCTGCCGGATTGTTGGACTACGAGGACTGAAGCTCCTCGCGCGCCGTCCGCGCAATCGTCTTCTGCCGATCGAACTCCGCGCGCCTGCGGCTGATCTCATCCGGCGACAGACGATCGATGTTGCAATAGTCGAGCTTCCAATCCGGGCAGTCGCTCCACAGCAGTGGAGACTGCACGGTGGTCCGCGGCGCCGGCGCCCCCACAAGCAGGCGCAAGGCGAGATCAAGCGTGAAAGCCTGCGAGGCGCGATCGTGTGGACGTCCCGCGGCGTTGCCGAGCGGAAAGTCCGAGAACAGGAAGCGCGGCACGCCGACATATTCGACGATGTCCTTGGCGCAACCCATCACCACGGTCGCAATACCGCTCTCTTCCAGGGCGCGCGCTGCCAGGCCCACGCTCTGGTGGCAAACCGGGCAATTGGCAAGGAGGAGCGCGGCATCGACCTGATCGTCCTTGCAGCGGCGCACGACCTCGGAGCAGTCGACTTCGATCGTCACACGATGGCTGCGGTTGGTCGGCAGGCCATGAAAGCGCGGAGCCACGGAGCCGATCCGGCCATCGGCAGCAAACCGGCGCAGTTCCGCAAGCGGGAAGTAGGTTCCGGGGTCTTCAGCACTTGTGTGCGTGCGATCAATCGCGATGTGCGAGATGCGCAGATCGTGATCCGCAGTGGTGTCGCCCGAATAGACGGTGAAGAACTTCGCCGCCGAATTGTAGGGAGCGCCCGGCCGCTGATCGCCTTTGCCCGGCTGGAATGGCGCCGCCGTCGTGATGAGAGTGAGCCGGCACTGCGACAGCGGCTTTGCCAGCGGATGGAATGGCACCTGCGCATAGTGCGCCCATCGGTAGGGCGCCCCATAGCCCAGCGCTTGGTAGTAGGTGCGAATGCGCGACAAATACGGGATCGGCGCGTCGTCCGCGGCAGCAAAGCCGAGCTCGCGACCGTCCTCGCTCATCGGTCTCACCGCGCCGCAGTCACCCGTATCTCGACCATCTTGGCGGGCGACTGCAGCCGCGCCTCGATGCAGGCGCGCGCGGGGGCGCAGCCTTGCGGAACCCATGCATCCCAGACTTTGTTCATCTCGTCGACCGTGCGGATGTCCTGCAGCCAGATCGTCGCCTGCAGGAGCTTCGACTTGTCGGTTCCAGCCTTGGCAAGCAGCCCGTCTATGGTGGCGAGGATTTCCTGCGTCTGCGCGCCCACGCTCTGGCCTGCGGTCTTATCCGCGGTCAGGCCGGCGAGATAGACGGTGTCGGCATGTGCGACGACCTTGCTCAGCCGCGCCCCGACATCGATGCGATTGATGGTCACGAGCCCCTCCCCTTGGATTGGTCCCATTCATATACTCAGCTTGTGGAGCCCTTGTCATGACCATCAAACGATAAAGGCGACGCCCGCGCGGCACGAAGTTTGCAATATCCAAGACTGCAATATGCGAGACTAAGCATCCAGTTTGGCGCACTCGCTCCCGTAGCGATTGCCACGATAAGGGACCATCACATGAATCGCCGCCACTTTCTGGGGCTCGGCGCCGCCACCACGGTTAGCCTCGCCTCATCAAGCGCCTGGAGCCAGACCTATCCGGCGCGGCCGGTCCGCGTGATTGTTACCTTTGCGCCCGGCGGCCCGACTGACGTCGCCGCACGCCTGATCGCGCAGAAGCTGTCGGAGAGCCTGGGCCGGCAGTTCTATGTCGAGAACATCGCGGGCGCGAGCGGCAATATTGGCACTGCTCAGGCCGCGAAAGCCGCGCCCGACGGCTACACGCTCCTCATCACCGTAAACAATCTCGTGATCAATCCGCCGCTGTTCGGGAACGTCACGTACGATCCTTACAAGGACTTCGATCCAGTCGCGTTGGCGGTCAGCTTCTCGTCCGCTTTCTCGGTTCATCCGTCGGTGCCGGCAAAGAGCGTCAGCGAGCTCGTCAATCACATCAAGGCCAACCCCGGTAAGCTCAGTTTCGCTTCGCCGGGATTGGGCACGCCCTCGCATCTCCTGGGCGAGCAGTTCAAAGTCACGCTCGGGCTCGACCTGGTGCATGTCCCCTACAGCGGCAGCGGCCCGGCGATTACCGCAACGGTCGCCGGCCATACCCCGATCGGCTTCGCGTCGCTATCGACGGCCGTCCCGCAAGCCAGGGACGGAAAGCTTCGGGTACTTGCAGTGATGAGCAAGAACCCGACGTCATCGCTGCCGGAGGTGCCCACCATCGCGGCCGCCGGTTATCCGGGGCTCGACGGTGACGGCTGGGTCGGCGCGCTCTTTCCCGCCAAAACCCCGAAGGAAATCGTGGCGCTCATCAATCGCGAGATCGTCAGGATCATCGCGCTACCGGACGTGAAGGAGCGGTTCGCCACGCTCGGCCTCGATCCGGTCGGCGGCACACCCGACGACTTCGCCCAACAGATGCGTGCCGAGGGCGAGAAGTGGGAGAAAGTGATCCGCACCGCCAACATCAAGGCGCAGTAAGTCTCAGCGCCAGCCCTGCGCGTTGGTATAAAGCGAATAGAGCGAGTGGCTCGCCGCCATGAACAGACGGTTGCGGCGCGAGCCACCGAAGCAGAGATTGGCGCAACGCTCCGGCAACGAGATCTTGCCGATCGGCTTGCCGTCGGAGTTGTACACTATCACGCCATCGTGCTGCTCGCCCGGGCCTCCGCCGACCCACAGATTGCCGTCGGCATCACAGCGGAAGCCGTCCGCGATGTTGCCCCCTTCAACAGTGACGACAACGCGCGGGTTGGCGAGCTTGGTCCCGTCGTCGACGAGGTCGTAGCTGCGGATCACGCGCGGCATCACGCCGTTATCGGCAAGATAGATCTTGCGCTCGTCGGGCGAGAAGCAGAGCCCATTGGGCCGCAGATCACCGGCAACCACCGTGGCGCGCCCAGTCTTGGGATCGAACCGATAGACATTCGTCGGCAGCTCGGGCTTCTCGATGCGGCCTTCATAAGGATCGAAGTTCGCTGCGGCGGGATCGGAGAACCAGATCGAGTCGTCGGACTTGACCACAACGTCATTCGGCGAGTTGAGCGGCTTGCCATCAAACTTGTCGATCAGCACCGTGATGCTGCCGTCGTACTCCGTGCGCGTGAGGCGCCGTGTGTTGTGCTCGCAGGCAATGAGCCGGCCCTGGCGGTCACGCGCAAGCCCGTTCGAGTTGTTCGACGGCTGACGGAAAACGCTGGTGCGCCCCGTCGCCTCGTCCCAGCGCAGAATGCGGTTGTTGGGGATGTCGCTCCAGAGCAGGCAACGCGCATCACCGAACCAGGCCGGCCCTTCGCTCCAGCGCGCACCCGTGTAGAGCCGCTCGACGCTCGCATTGCCAACGCGGTAACGCGCAAAGCTCGGATCGAGGTTCTGCACCCGTGGATCAGGATAGCGCGAGCTTTCCTCCCAGGCTGCGAAGGCGTCCCCCGCCAGCATGGTCGCTGCGGCAGCCCCCGCGCCGGCAATCATGGTGCGTCTGCTGATGTTCACTAACGTTCCTCCCGTCACTCGAAACGATTTTGCACGCGTCGTCAGCCGCCTGGTGCCCCGTTTCCGAAGTTCGTGATACAGCTCGGCACACTCAAACGCGAACTTCGGAAACAAAGGGGCACTAGCACCTCTATGATTCTAGTGCCGCTTTTCGATTTGAAGTTCCTAACAGAGCTTGCTGCACGTGGTGTAGGAACTTCAAATCGGCGGCACTAGTGCGCGCCTTGTGTGTTGACATAGAGCGAATAGAGCGAATGGCTCGCCGCCATGAACAAACGGTTGCGTCGCAGCCCGCCGAAACAAAGATTGGCGCTGCGCTCCGGCAGCGAGATCTTGCCAATGCGCTTGCCCTCGGGGTTGAAGACCAACACGCCGTCGTGGCCCTCACCCATGCCCCAGCCGCACCAGAGATTGCCATCGACGTCGCAGCGAAACCCGTCGGGTGTCTCATCCGCCTGGCAGGCGATGAAGGTGCGTGGGTTGGCAAGCTTGTCGTCGACCACGTCATAGACGCGGATCACCCGCGGCGTGACTCCGGCCTCGACGACATACATTTTCTTTTCGTCGGGCGTGAAGCAAAGCCCGTTCGGGCGATTGACGTCGCCGGCCGCGACTGTCACGCGGCCGGTCTTGTCGACTCGGTAGACATTGGTTGGCAATTCCGGGGACGCGACGTGACCTTCGTAGTTGCCCAGAATGCCGAAGGGCGGGTCGGTGAACCAGATCGACTCGTCCGACTTGACCACGACATCGTTGGGTGAGTTGAGCGACTTGCCGTCGAACTTGTCGACCAGCACCGTAATGCTGCCGTCATATTCGGTTCGCGTCAGGCGCCGTGTGTCGTGCTCGCAGGTGATCAGCCGGCCCTGGCGGTCGCGCGTAAGCCCGTTCGAATTGTTCGACGGCTGGCGATAGACGCTGGTGCGCCCCGTCGCCTCGTCCCAGCGCAGGATCCGATTGTTGGGGATGTCGCTCCAGAGGAGACAGCGCACATCGCCGAACCACACCGGCCCCTCGCTCCAGCGCGCGCCGGTGTAAAGCCGCTCGACGCTCGCCTGCACGACACGATAGCGCGCGAAGCTCGGGTCGAGGATTTGCACCCGTGGGTCAGGATAGCGTGTGCTTTCCTCCCAGGCCGCGACGGCCGGCCGCGTCAAGGTCGTCGCTGCGGCGGCCGTTGCACCAGCCAGCATGGTCCGCCTGCTGATCTCCATGATGCCCTCCCCTGTTGGCATTTCTTGTGGGGACATCTTAGCACGTTGCATTCAGCGCGCGCGCCTTTCGTCTAGCGCATGCGCCACCACCTTGCGCATCAGGTTTGGCAGTGCCTCGCCACCAAGGTCGGCAAGCGCAACCCAGCGCGCGCTTTTTGACGCGCGCGTGCTTAATGGTACTTGCGTAACGTAAACCACCAGATCGAGCGGAAAATGCGTGAACACGTGCGTCACCAAGCCGGGAATGCGGCGCCAGCGTGCGCGTGCGAGCTTCGGTGCCTCGTCAAGCGCATTCGCCTCGTCGAAATCGTGCGTCCAGGCGGTGGTCGGCACCTCGGTCATCCCACCGAGCAACCCCTTCGGCGGGCGCGAACGCACGAGCATGCAGCCATCTGCGCGCAGGATCACAAACGCAGCCCCGCGCCGACGCCGCCCTTCCGGCTTGGGCGTCTTGATCGGAAAGGTCTCCGGATCGCCACGCACACGTGCCGCACAGGCGTCACTCCATGGACAGAGTGCACAAGCAGGTTTTTTCGGGGTACAGATCGTGGCGCCGAGATCCATCAGGCCTTGCGCAAAATCCCCGCTGCGCTCTCGCGAGGCGACCCCCTGTGCGAGTTTTTGGATGTCACGCTTTGCGGCCGGCAACGCCTTGTCGACGGCGTAAAGCCTCGCCACCACGCGTTCCACATTGCCATCGACTGGCACCGCGTTCGCATCGAACGCTATGGCCGCGATCGCGGCCGCGGTGTAGCGGCCGATACCTGGAAGCGCGCTCAGCTCTGTCTGGCTCGACGGAAACTGCCCGTTATGGCGCTCAACCACGGCCCGTGCGCAGGCATGCAGGTTGCGCGCCCGCGCGTAATAGCCAAGCCCGGCCCAGGCTCGCAGCACGTCGTCGAGCGGCGCCGCCGCGAGTCCTTCGACATTCGGCCAGCGCGCCGTGAAGCGCAGAAAGTACGGCGCGACCGCCTTGACGGTCGTCTGCTGCAGCATGATCTCGGAGAGCCACACGCGATAAGGATCGGCGGTCTCGCCTGCAGCGGCCCGCCATGGCAGCACGCGGCGATACCGGTCGTACCAGGCGAGCAGCGCATGCGCATTGGGCGGTTTGCTCGAACCGACCTTGTGCTTTCTTTGGCGCTGCGGGCTTGCTACCGTCATGGTGGAACGATGTGGCAGAGCGCGCGAGCATGAACAAGCCCGGCCCAACCCGAGCGCGTCCGCTTTCCGACCTGTTGCGCAAGACGCTCAACCAGGCTTTCGCCAAGCAAGGCTTTGCCTCGACCGAGCTCGTGACGCGCTGGCCGGAGATCGTCGGCGCCGACATTGCAACACACAGCGAGCCCGAGAAGATCCAGTGGCCGCGGCCGTTCGGCAACGAGATGCCGGAGCCCGGCATCCTGGTGCTACGGGTCGAGGGGCCGACCGCAATCGAGATCCAACACCAGGTCAAGGTGATTCTCGAGCGCGTGAACCGCTTCTTCGGCTGGCAGGCGGTCGGTGACTTGCGGCTGCGGCAAGCACCACTCGCGCGGCGGACAAAGGCCAAACCGCCTACGCCTGATGTCGAGGAACAGGCACGCATAGCCGCCACACTCTCGCAAATCGCTGACGACAACTTGCGGGCCGCGCTGGCGCGGCTGGGGGCCGCCGTCAAGGACGGCTGACACGCGCCACAATCGCGCCTGGCATTAAATCTTGGTCATGGTTCCCAGGGCCAAGCGCGCCTACCGCGCCGGGGACCTCCGCAACCCGCGGCAGGCACTGCACTTTTGGCGCTCGTTAACGGCTCTCGATATTCATCAAACTGCCGTGACCGGAGGCTCAGGGCTTGGCAGCACGGCGCGCCCTTGCCACATTATCTGCTACAAAGGACTCAGGCGGCGGGGAAGCGATCCTTACCATGGCCCCGCCTGCAGATAGCAGGACGGCAACGGCCGTCCGCAAAAAAGACGGAGCCTCCCCGTGCACATCACTCGTCGCGAATTCGCCATCGGTACCGGCGCGCTCGCCTTCATCGGCGTCGGCGCCGCGGTCGGCTTTTCGGTTGCGGACAGCAACCACCCTGTCCTGGCGCAAAGTGCGATGCAGGCCGAGCTGATGAAGCCAGGCCCGCTTGGCGATATGTCGCTTGGCGACGAGAAAGCGCCGGTGACCATCATCGAATATGCCTCGATGACCTGCCCACACTGCGCCGCCTTCCACGAAACGACCTATCCGGAGCTGAAGAAGAAATACATCGACACCGGCAAGGTGCGGTTCATCTTTCGCGAGTTCCCGCTCGACCAGCTCGCAGCTGCCGCGTTCATGCTGGCGCGCTGCGGCGACAAGGAGCGGTATTTCCCAATGGTCGAGACGCTGTTCCAGCAGCAGCGCACCTGGGCGGTCCAGCGGCCCCTGCAGCCGCTCATGGCTATCGGCAAGCAGGCCGGCCTCAGCGAGGCAGGTTTCAATGAGTGTCTGAAAAACCAGCAGGTCCTCGACGGCATCGAGGACGTGCGCAAGCGCGCGGCAGAGAAGCTCAACGTCCAGTCCACGCCGACCTTCTTTGTCAACGGCAAGCAGCTGCGAGGCGCCGCCACCCTCGCCGAGTTCGAGAAGGAAATGGCCCCCTATCTCAAGGAGTGACTACGGGTTGTCCTCCGATCGCTGTTCGCGAGGGGCGGCCAGGGTGGCCGCCCCTTGGCCATTTCTGGCTGGGACAACGCAGTTCTTTGGGTTGCGGAATCAAACTCGCCAATTCATTCTCCGATCGATGCGGCCTCCCTCGACCCATAGTATGGGACCGAGCGCTGTACGATTCGCTTCACTCCGGCTATTGGGGGGCGGGTCGCGCGCAGGGCGGTGCCGTGCCCAACGCGACGTGACTGTCGCCTGCAGCCGGGACTAACAACCCTATGAAACTCACACGGCTTCGCCTGCTCGGATTCAAGTCATTCGTCGAACCGACCGATTTTCTGATCGAGCCGGGCCTTACCGGCGTGGTGGGTCCGAACGGCTGCGGCAAGTCCAACCTGGTCGAGGCGTTGCGCTGGGTGATGGGCGAAACCTCGCACAAGTCGCTGCGGGCCGCCGACATGGACGACGTGATCTTTGCAGGCACGAATAGCCGTCCGGCCCGCAACAACGCCGAAGTGGCAATGCACATCGACAACGCCGCCCGTAAGGCGCCGGCGCAATTCAATGAGCACGAGGCGCTCGATGTCTCGCGCCGGATTGAGCGCGACGATGGCTCGACCTACCGCATCAACGGCCGCGAGGTGCGCGCCCGCGATGTGCATATTCTGTTTGCCGACGCCTCGACCGGCTCGCGCTCGCCGGCGCTGGTGCACCAGGGTCGTATCGGCGAGATCATCCAGGCCAAGCCTGAGCAGCGCCGGCGCGTGCTGGAAGAAGCCGCCGGCATCTCGGGCCTGCACGCCAGACGTCACGAGGCGGAACTGCGGTTGCGCGCGGCCGAGCAAAACCTGCTGCGGCTGGAGGACGTCATCAATCAGCTGGCCACTCAGATGGCCGCGCTCAAGACCCAGGCGCGCCAGGCGGTGCGCTATCGCAATATCGCCGGCCAGATCCGCAAGGCCGAGGCGACACTGTTCCATCTGCGCTGGGTCGCTGCCAATACCGAGCACCGCGAAGCTGAGCAGGTGAAGAATCAGGCGATCCGACTCGTCGCCGAGCGGACTGGCGCGCAGGCTGAGGCCTCGACGCGCCAGGCCAACGTGGCCGCCGGCCTGCCGGCATTGCGCGAAGCCGAAGCGCGCGCGGCAGCAGCGCTGCAACGGCTCGTGATCGCGCGCGAGACGCTGGAGCAGGAGGAGACGCGGGCCAAGAACCGCATGGCCGAGCTCGACCAGCGCCTCATTCAGCTCACCGGTGATGTCGAGCGCGAGCAGCGACTCGCAGCTGACGCGGAGGCTGCGCTCGAGCGCTTCACGACCGAAGAAACCTCGTTGCGCGCCGACTTGCAGGCGAGCATGGAGAACCGGACCGGTGCCAATGAGCGCGTTACCGACGCCGACACCATGCTGGCACACGCCGAGCAGTCGTTTGGGACGCTGACCGGTACGCTCGCCGAGCTCACCGCACACCGATCCCAGCTCGAAGCCGCCGTGCGTACGCACGGCGAGCGGCTGGCCAAGCTTGACTCCGAGATCGTGGCGGTCAGCGCCGAGTTGCGCCAGCTCGCCGACAACGACAACGGCACGGTCGATCTCGCCGCCCTCTCCTCGGTGGTCGATCAAGCCCAGGCGGCGGTCGCCAACGCGGAAGCTGCCGCGCTGCGCGCGGAAGTTACCCATTCGTCAGCCCGCCAGGCGCTCGACACGGCGCGCAAGCCGCTCGCCGAAGCCGAGCGCCGTGCGCAGCGGCTCGACACCGAGGCCAAGACGCTCGCCAAACTGCTGCATGTCGAGACCAAGAATCTCTGGCCTGCCGTGATTGATCAGCTCAGGGTCGAGAAGGGCTATGAGGCTGCGCTGGGCGCCGCGCTCGGCGACGATCTCGAAGCACCGGTCGAGCCGTCCGCCCCGATGCGCTGGGCCGGCGCCGATATCGATCCTGGCGATCCTGCGCTGCCCGGCAATGCTTTGCCGCTCAGCCAGTTCGTCAATGCTCCGCATGAGCTCGCGCGCCGGCTGGCGCAGATCGGCGTAATCGAGCGCGAAAACGCGGCAAGCCTGACCCCGCTGCTCAGGCCCGGTCAGCGGCTGGTCTCGCGCGAAGGCGATCTGTGGCGCTGGGACGGCTTTGCGGTCGCTGCCAATGCGCCGACCGGCGCGGCGCGGCGCCTTGCCGGCAAGAACCGGCTCGCCGACATCGAGGCCGAGCTGCAGGCGGCACGCAGCGATGTCGAGCACCAGCGGCAGGCGGTCGAGAGTGCGGAGGCCGATGTCGCCGCCGCTTCGGAAGAGGAGACCGCGGCCCGCTCGCGCTGGCGCGAGCTGCAGCGGGAGGCTGATGCCGCGCGCGACCGCCACGCAGCAGCCGAGCGCGAATTGAGCCGCAGCGCTGCCAAGCGCTCAGCCTTGGCCGAGGCGCAGGCGCGGATCGAAGCCAATCGCGAGGAAGCGATGGCGGCCCGCAGCGAGGCCGAGCACGCGCTCGCGGAACTTCCGTCCGCACAAGGCATCGAAACCGAGCTTGCACAGGTACGCGGCGAGATCGAGCGCCACCGCAGCCACCTCGCCGAGGTGCGCGCGGAGGCACAGGCGCTCACCCGCGAGGCCGAGCTGGCCGAGCGCAGGCTCGCGCAGATCGCCGAGGAGCGCGCCGGCTGGAGCCGGCGACAGAGCGGCGCAGCCACCCAGCTTGCGATGCTGAACGAGCGCACCGAGGAAGCCCGCGACGAGCGCGTGAGTCTCGAAGGCGCGCCGGCAGCATTCGCCGAGAAGCGCCAGGCCCTGATCGGGGAGATCGCAAACGCCGAGTCCAGTCGGCGGGCGGCCGCCGACCAGCTCGCTACGGCCGAGAATGCCCTGGCCGAGGCCGATCGCGACGCGCGTGCGGCGCTCGAGGCGATGAGCGGCGCGCGCGAGGAAGCCGCGCGTGCGGAGGAGCGGTTCGATGGCGCCAAGCGGCGGCTCACCGACATCGCGCACGAGATCCGCGAGATGCTCGAAGTTGAGCCGGGTGCAGTTGCCGAGCTCGCCGAGCTTAAGCCCGATGCTCCGCTGCCCGAGGTCGAGGAGATCGAGAAGACGCTTGACCGCATCAGGCGCGAGCGTGAGCGGCTTGGCGCAGTCAATCTGCGCGCTGAGGAGGAGCTTGCCGAAGTCGAGACTCAGCATGGCAATCTCACCCGCGAGCGCGACGACCTGGTCGAGGCGATCAAGCGGCTGCGCCAGGGCATCCAGAATCTCAACCGGGAAGCGCGCGAGCGCTTGCTGGCCTCCTTCGAAGTGGTGAAGACCCACTTCGAGCGCCTGTTCACCAGGCTGTTCGGCGGCGGCACCGCCGAGCTGCAGCTCATCGAAAGCGACGATCCGCTCGAAGCGGGCCTTGAGATTGTGGCACGACCGCCGGGCAAGAAACCGGCAACGCTGTCGCTCCTCTCCGGTGGCGAGCAGGCGCTGACCGCGCTGGCGCTGATCTTCGCGGTGTTCCTCACCAATCCGGCGCCGATCTGCGTGCTGGACGAGGTCGACGCCCCGCTTGATGATCACAACATCGAGCGCTTCTGCGACCTGCTGGACGAGATGACGAAGTCGACCGACACGCGCTTCATC